>Ga0335078_10000711_pt1 | contig 51094 bp, 38 predicted proteins | sample Lox_Sample_32_FD_206711 | JGI IMG/M metagenome (GOLD analysis project Ga0335078, IMG submission 206711) | Soil microbial communities from Loxahatchee National Wildlife Refuge, Florida, United States - Lox_Sample_3.2 | ecosystem: Environmental > Terrestrial > Soil > Wetlands | place: USA... | reverse complement strand
ACTCCCGCCAGCACCGCACTCAGGCGCAGAAGATTCTGCGACGAGGAAAGAGTCGTTCGCCACAGTAGAGGGATGGCGCCAAAGAAGGCGTCAATCATGGTGCAAGCTACTACAAACTGCGCGGTCACACCGGCGACCGAAATTACGTCAGTGCCGATCCGGTACATCGGAACTCCCAGCGCCGCCGAGATTTTTACCAGCGTGACCGTGGTAAGAGCGCGCAGCCAGGTCCAGTCATAGAGATGGCAGACTCCGACGAAAACCGGAATCAGAAGCACCCGATGAACCAGGGCGCTGGCGCGAAGTTTTAGATATAACGTCTGCATCGTTCCTCTGTTGCTGTCTATCAGTGCTGCTTTTGCCAGATACCTCGGCTTCGCTTGCGCTGGGACGGGGCAAGCCCCGTCCCACACAAGTGCTTTTTCTACACAGACTGAGTTGATGCCTGTGCTTTGCGGCGCAGGCGCATTATTAACAACCAACCGCCGATCAGGCTCATGAGAACTGCAAGCGCGAGCCATGACGGTCCAGCATACAGAGACGCGACCGTGTTGAACGGCGCATTCTGGCTCTGGTCGCTGGGCGTTGGACTGTCCTGGTTCGCCAGATTGGAAGTGAAATCAGGTTGCCCGAGCACCAGCGTCGCGCTCATTCCGCTGGTGTAGGGAGAGACGAATTGCAAGGTGCGGTTGTTGGTAGTGTCGCCGACCCAGACGTCCACGCCCTTCTGAGTGAATATCCCCTGCGGATAATAAAGTGTGGCAGCAGTCGGAGGGGGGCCTCCGAAGTTCTGGTTCGGATACGCCGACACGAAGTCGGGCTGACCCAGCACCAGCGTGGCCGCGTTTCCGGTGTCGAAGTCAGGCTTGAACTCCAGCACGCGGTTATTTCCTGTGTCCGCCACCCACATGTGGTCTTTCGAGTCGAGCCCGATGCCAGTAGGCGTGGAAAATGTACTGGCAGAAATGCCGCCGTCGTTGCCAGCGCTCGAGGTAAAGGCTGCCGGCCCCGCCGGATGACCCAGTTCCACGTTGGCGTTCATTTTCTTCTTGGGTGACTTGTATCCCAGAACGCGGTTGTTCCCCATGTCCACCACCCAAAGTATGTTGTCCGAGTCAGAGGCAACTCCTACCGGATAACATAACGATCCCGCAGTCGGAGTTGCGGGGCACGCGTTGGAAACAAAGTCCGGCTGCCCCAGGACTATATCGGCTGCTTTTCCAGTTTTGAAGGGCGCCTTGAAATGCAGCGCGCGGTTGTTTGCGGAGTCAGCTACCCAGAGATTGCCGCTGTCATCAATGGCCACGCCACCGGTTCCGCCCAGGTTGGTGGCGCTCGGGGTAAGGCTTCCGCAGGCTGTGGTGAAATCCGGTTTACCGAGCACCGCGCTGGCGGCTTCTCCGGTAGTGAATGGCGGATGGAAAACCAGCAGGCGGCAATTTCCGGTGTCGCTCACGATCAGATTGCCGTCCTCATCCACGACAAACGCAGTGGGGCCGGTTACTGTAGTTGCCGAGGTACCGGGAGTCGAGGTCGTAAAGTCGTTCTGCCCAAGCACCGCGTCGGCGGCCTGGTTGCTGGTCGTAGGATCGTTGTAAATGAGAATCCGGTTGTTGCCGGTATCAGGCACGAACACACGAGTTTTCGCATAGGGATCTTTCGCGTGGGCCAGAGTAAGCCCGGAGAAAAGCACAGCAAGACAAACCACTCCCAACTTCAAGCGTGGCATTTAGAATCTCTCCCCTCTTGGTCTAGTGAGATTTTCTTTCGATCTCGGAAAGCCGCTGGAGTATAACGCCGGTTTCGTTTTCCGAATAGAGTGAAAGAATTTGCACATTGCGGACGGGGCCAGCGCCGCGAAAAATGAAACGGTGGGAGGCCATCCCAAGTCCGCGAGCGTAGCCCGCAGCAGGACGCAGGGTTTTGCAACGGGGAGAATCCACGCCCGCGCACTTCTTTTGTTAGCATGAAGTTTCGGGTTCTTGAGGAGGCTTTATGGCAACCGATACATACGTTCGGCCGGCGTCTGCCGGCAGCGCCGCTGAAACCAGGGTTTACAAGAATTTTATTGATGGCGAGTGGGTGGAATCCTCCACTGGCGAGACTTTCGAAGACCGCAATCCCGCCGACAATCGCGAAGTAGTTGGCATCTTCCAGAAATCCGGCAAGGCCGACGTGGATGCCGCCGTGGACGCCGCCAAGCGCGCTTATGCCAAGTGGCGCCTGGTACCGGCGCCGCGCCGCGCAGAGATCGTCTATGCCGCCGCGGCAATGCTGTTCGAGCGCAAAGAAGAATACGCCCGCGATATGACCCGCGAGATGGGCAAAGTCTTAGCGGAAACTCGCGGCGACGTGCAGGAAGCCATAGACACCGCCTACTACATGGCTGGCGAAGGCCGCCGCCTCTTCGGACCGACTACGCCCTCGGAACTGCCCAACAAATTTGCCATGGCCGTGCGCACACCGATCGGCGTCTGCGGAATGATCACGCCATGGAATTTCCCTATGGCGATTCCGTCATGGAAAATTCTGCCCGCCATCATCTGCGGCAACACCTGCGTGATCAAGCCGGCGCAGGATACTCCGCTCTCCACTTTCAACCTGGTGCGCGCGCTCACCGATGCCGGCGTGCCCAAGGGCGTGATCAACATCGTGACCGGATTCGGCTCGAGTGTAGGTACGCCGATCAGCGAGCATCCCGAGGTGCGGGCGATTTCTTTGACCGGATCGAGCGAGGTCGGCCGCATCGTGGGAACGACCGCGGCGAAAAGTTTCAAGCACTGCTCGCTCGAACTCGGCGGCAAGAACCCCATGATCGTGCTCGACGACGCCAACCTCGATCTCGCCATTGAAGGCGGCCTATGGGGCGGCTTCGGCACCACCGGCCAGCGTTGCACCGCCACCAGCCGCATCATCGTGCAGAAAGATGTTTACGGCGAATTCGTGGAGCGCTATGTCGAGCGCGCCAGGGCGCTGAAAGTTGGCAATGGCCTGGATGAGACCGTCGAGATGGGCCCGGCCGTCAATGAAAAGCAGCTCGAAACTGATTTGAAGTACGTGGAGATCGGCAAAACCGAAGGCGCGAAGTTAAAGTGCGGCGGCAACCGCCTCGACCGAGGCGAGTATCAATACGGCTGGTTCATGGAGCCGACGGTCTTTGCTGATGTCGCTCCCACCATGCGCATCGCTCAGGAAGAAATCTTCGGGCCGGTGGTTTCGATCATCCGCTGCGACGACCTCGAAGACGCGATTGAGATTGCCAACAACATCGAATACGGACTCTCGTCGGCGCTCTACACCAAAAACGTGAACAAAGCCTTCGCCGCCATGCGCGATCTGCACGCGGGAATTACTTATATCAACGCGCCCACGATTGGAGCCGAAGTGCATCTTCCCTTCGGTGGCGTGAAGGCTACCGGCAACGGCCATCGCGAAGGCGGTATCGGCGCCATTGATTTCTACAGCGAGTGGAAAGCGGTGTACGTGGATTACTCGGACAAGCTGCAGAAGGCACAGATTGACCGGGCGGAGTGAATCGCAGCTCGTGTGGGGGTCGAAGACCCGCCCCACACATCAATGACGCAGCACGGTGGGCAACAGATCTCGACCCTCCCTTAAAGGAGACAAAGACCTATGGCACGAGACGGTTCATTCCGCTGGGAACTTGAAAAGTCGAAAGATGAAGTCGAAAACGGGAAGCACGTCACGACAATCAGGTGTCATGGCGAGCTGGTCAGTAATACCGCAGGTGAAATGAAAGAAGTGGTGAGGCCCCTCATCCTTCCTGGTAGTCGGGTTATTATTGACCTTGGTGATGTAAGACATGTCGACAGCGCTGGCCTGGGGGCGCTGGTCGGCCTCAAGACGTCCGCAATCAAGCAGCTATGCCCCCTTGAACTCGCCAACATGACGCCGGGCGTGCTGGAATTGCTGCGCATGACTCATCTGACGCAGCTGTTCTCGTCGTAAGGCGGGCCCGGGATTGTGAGTGTAATCGCCTGTTATCGCCAGCTACGTCTTATCGCGTCACTGCGTAATACTGCTTGGGAGCTTGAACGTGCAGTTTCTTTCCAGGAATAGGCTTGGTCCGGACCTGATGTGCTTCTCCGCTCTTGGCAGTTTCTGCCGGAATGTAAACCACCTGAAACATCGAATCGAGTTGGTAGGCAATCTCCGAAAAGACCTTCCGCATGTCCTTTGGTCTCAAATCGAGGAAGGCGGAACCGCCGGTGTCCTCGGCTAGTCGCTTGAGCACGCTGTCCGTTCCGGGTTGCTGATAGTTGTTACCCGCCTCACGGGTGCTGATCGCGATAATGGCCGCTTTGGCCCTTTGTGCTGCAGCGATTGCAGCATTCACGTTGATGCGACTCTGGTTATCGCCGCCGTCGGTCAGTACAACAAGGACGCGCCGGGCCGGAGGTGAGTTGCCCGTCAATCGCTCCTTGCACACAAAGTCGATTGCATCGAACAAAGACGATGCACCGCTCGGTTGCAGGTCGAGCCTGATCTTCCCAAGTTCGTCGGCACTCATCCACGCTGTTGGTCGATTTGGAAGAGTATCGAGTGTCTCTATAAAAACCTTATCCGCGTCTCGCTGCAGTACCTGCTTTAGAAACGTGTTCAGAGCTTGCACTCCGGCCTTGTACAACTCGCTTCGGCTTTGGGAATTGCTCTTGTCGATCAGTAGCCCCAGACGAACTGGCGACGTATCATGAGTTACGGCGATGACCGTGCGCGGAGGCTTGTGCTCGTCCTCGATAGACAGATCGCCATCGCTGATTGCACTGACTGGATTGCCGTTTGCGTCCGTTACGAATACGGATATGCCGACTCTGGCTTGCTCTAAAAGATGTTCTGGTGCGTTCTGTGCGAATGTGCCAGCCGACGAGACGGCCACCAGCACGATCAGAAAAACGAGTACGCGTATTCTCATTTCCAACATTTTTACCAAAGATGGAGTCCCTGGAACAGAGCCTTGGTTCGCAATTGTCGATAAATCGCCATTACACTCAGAATCCCACAATCGGACAGCAGTCTGCCGTTTCTGTCACGGCAGCGTCCCTACGGATCACAAAGTCGTTAGCCAGGACTGTTTCAGACGACAGAGTCGGTACAATAGTGCTTGCCTATGCCCATCACTCAATCCCACGAAATCACCGCCGCCAGCCGCTTGGACAACGTCCGCTACGCCATTCGCGATCTGGCCGTGCTGGCCGATCAGGTGGCGAAGCAGGGACACGAAATCCTGTGCCTGAACGTCGGCGATCCGAACATCTTCGGATTTCGTCCGCCCGCGCACATGATCGAGGCTGTGCTGCAGGCCATGCGCGACAACAAGAACGGCTATGCGCCCTCGCAGGGCATTCCCGAGGCCGTAGAAGCGATTCGCGGCGAAGCGGCGCGCAAGGGCATCAGCACCGTGCAGGATGTTTTCGTGACCGCCGGCGCCAGCGAGGCGGTGGACATTTCGCTTACTGCCCTGGTGAATCCGGGCGAGAACATTCTCACGCCGCGCCCCGACTATCCGCTCTACTCGGCGGTACTGTGCAAGCTGGGAATTGAAATCAACGCCTACGACCTGAACGAAGAAGATGGCTGGCAGCCCGACTTGGTTGATCTGCAGAGCAAGATCAATTCCAAGATCAATTCAAAGACGCGCGCGATTGTGCTGATCAATCCCAACAACCCCACCGGCTCGGTGTGCTCGCGGCGCATGCTGGAGCAGATTGCCGCACTCGCCCGCCGCCACAACCTGGTGGTACTGGCTGATGAAATCTACGACAAGCTGATGCTGGACGACGATCCCCACCTCTCAATCGCCGCCCTTGCGCCCGATGTGCCGGTGGTGACCTTCGGCGGCATCTCGAAAAATTATCTCGCGCCCGGCTGGCGCCTGGGCTGGGGCATTGTAAGCGGCGAAGCCGCTTGTGTGAAACCCTACGTCGAAGGCATTCACCGGCTGTTGCGGGCGCGGCTTTCGGCGAATCATCCCGAGCAATACGCGATCAAGCCGGCGCTGGAAGGCTCGCAGGAGCACCTGATCGGCGCCTGCCGGCGGCTGCGGGCACAGCGCGATTTGACGGTGAAGTCCTGCAACGCCATCCCGCGCATGAGCTGCGTTTCGCCGCGGGGCGCGTTCTACGCTTTTCCCCGCCTCGACATTCCCGAAGGCGACGACGTTTTCGTGAAAGAGCTGCTCTTGCAGAAGCACGTGTTGGTGGTCCACGGCTCGGGCTTCGGCCAGCGCCCCGGCACCAAGCACTTCCGCATCGTATTTCTGCCCGATGAACCCACCCTAGCCCGCGCCTACTCCGCAATCGCAGATTTCATGCAGGAGCGGTACCCTTAGTCGTCAGTCACCAGTCGTCGGTCGTCAGGCTTAGTCGTCAGCTTCGCTGCAGGCGCGCTGACTATGCAGCAATTTGAAAAACGAAGCGGCTCGGCGCGTTCGTTTCCGCCTCTCCTTGAGTTCCCCCCTTTTCTGTGCAGATTCCGCGATCCCGGCCGGGAGGGCTCTTGCTGAAGACAGACGGCCGACGGCCGACGACTGGAAAGCCGAAGGCCTCCATCGCTTCGGTTCCCATGAATCACCGAGCGAGGAGGCCAATTTATTTGGAACTTAAATTTGGGAAAACTTACGGCCTCACCGGGCTGGCCGGGTTTGATCCCTGCAACAGCACCCAGGTGATCAATCCAGCGATGGCTGCCAGTCCAATGCCGATCACAATCGGCGAATCCAGCGCGCCGCCGCCGGCCGCTGGCGCGGCGCCGCCCTTGCGGTCCGACGAAGCATACCGGGTCGTCTGCTGGCCCTCGGGCAGGGTAACGGTTCCCGACGCATCGCTGATACTCAGATCGCCCTTGTTCGCCAGAATCTGCACTTTGCCGTCCACATCGTGCACTTCGAATTCTGTCCACGAGTTGGCGGCAGGAGTCACCGTGATTTCTCCGGCGTGCGTGCTCAGGCCCTTCGAGGTGGCCACGGCCACGCTTCCGCGATCCAGGGAAACCGCGTTGCTCTCATACTTCATCGTGGTATCGGAAAGGACGGAAACGCTCGATCCCGAAGCATTGATCTTGGCCAGGGACGCGGGCTTGGTCTGTACCAGGTCGCCCGGGAACACAGCCGACGACTGCACCACGCCGCTGCCGTTCACCCACGCCGTGCCCTTGACGTACATCATGGCGCCGCCCGACTCCGAGGCCATGAGAGAGGCCGGAAACATCGCCAGCAACATCCAAATCAAGTTGCGAAACATAGCTGACCTTCCCCAACTTCAGACTTGCTACAGCATCTCTTCGCAATCCTAGACTGAGGGTTCATGTACAGTCAATGACTTTCTCGTGACGGTAGTCACACGAACAACCGTGTACTCGCGGCCAGTAAGATGCAATGTCTCCTGCAACCGTTGTGCTAAGCGGCGGAGATTACTCCAGCGATTAAATTTCCACTTTCTTTCCACAAGAAACACACCTAAAGTTTGGATTCGAGTTTCAAATTGATACATTTCCCATATCGGGAAAGAGCGCTGCTGATTTCTTCTACAGCTATCTCCCGGCAGCTCTGCCAAAATGTGTCATACTTGAACCGGCTTCGGGGCCTCCAGGAATTTGTATGACCTCTCCAACTGCGCATTTTATGCGGTCTTCCGCACTCAAGAGCAAGATCTCGGCGCGTGAGTCGCGGATCGCCGTGATTGGCTTGGGTTATGTCGGCCTGCCTTTGGCCCTGCTCTATTCGGGACAAGAATTTCCCGTAACGGGATTCGATGTGGACCCGCGCAAGGTCTCCACTTTGCAGGCGGGAGGCTCGTACATTTACCGCATTCCTGCCGGGGACATTCAACAGGCGCGGGCGCGTGGCTTCAGCGCCACTTCCGACTATGCCGCCCTGGCTGGCGTCGACGTTATCATCATCTGTGTTCCCACCCCGCTGGACCAGCACCACGAGCCTGACCTTAGCTATATCGTCAATACCGCCGAAGCCATGGCCCCTCACCTCCAGCCTGGCCAATTGGTGGTGCTGGAAAGCACTACCTATCCGGGAACTACCGAGGAAGTTCTGATTCCGATTCTGGAGAAGGGCAACCAGAAAGGGTTGAAGGCTTCGCGCGGCGAAAGCAGCGGGGAAGACCAGTTTTTCGTCGTGTTCTCTCCCGAGCGGGAAGATCCCGGCAATCAGACCGTGGAACGCCGCGACATTCCCAAGGTGGTTGGGGGCCTGGATGCGCAGGCCGCCGAGCTGGCGGCTGCCTTGTACGGTTCGATCTTCCGCAGCATTGTAAAAGTCTCGTCGCCGGCGGTGGCAGAGATGACCAAGCTGCTGGAAAACATCTACCGCTGCGTGAATATCGCGCTGGTGAATGAGCTCAAGCTGCTCTCCCTGCGCATGGGCCTGGACATCTGGGAGGTCATCGAAGCGGCGTCCACCAAGCCCTTCGGCTTTCATCCTTTTTATCCCGGGCCCGGCCTGGGTGGACATTGCATCCCGGTGGACCCTTTTTATCTTTCCTGGAAGGCCAAGGAATGGGACTTCCGCACCCGCTTTATCGAACTGGCGGGCGAGATCAACGCCACCATGCCGTACCACGTGATGGTCTCGGTGGTGGCCGCTCTCAATCAGCAGAAGAAGGCCCTGAACGGGGCGCGAGTGCTGGTTTTGGGAGTGGCCTACAAGAAGGACATTGACGATCTGCGGGAATCGCCGGCGCTGACCATCATTGAGTTGCTGCAGGGGGAAGGCGCCGAGGTGAGCTACCACGACCCCTACATTCCCTTTGTCGGCAAGGGACGCAAGTACGATCTGCAAATGAAGTCCGCCAGTCTGGACGGCCTGGCGGGCTACGATTGCGTGCTGATCGTGACCGATCATTCCACCTACGACTATCCGCGTATCGTGCGGGAATCTAAGCTGGTAGTGGACACGCGCAACGCCACTCGCGGCCTGCGGGCCTCGAATTTGGTGCGTTGCTGAAAGGGACGGCGCCGAAAGGGCTTAAGCCCTTCCAGCCAGGTACTTCCGTAAGGGAAAGTACCTAGAGAAAGTGCATTTTTTTGCCTTTCCGTAAGAGGCTTTTGGTAACATACGGGTGGGACGAGCTAGATCAGCTAGGGAACATTGCGTATTTGGCCGGATTCCAGGTCACCCGAGTGGTACTTGGCGTGCACCTAAGCGGCAGAAGTGCTGTGGATCTGGCAAGCTTCCCGGTTTCGTGGCTGTGACTCTGCTGGAAACCCATTGGCCCTTCGTCGGATGTCATTGTGGACGAAAGGAAGCAGATAAATGCATTACGCCTCCGATAACGACCTTTTCTCCTTGCTCCCCGAAAAGCGGCCACCATGGAAAGAGTTCGTGTTCAGCATGGGCACCCAGGGGCTGACGTTGTTCGCCCTGGTTTGGGTTGGGATACTGTTTCCGCAGGTGATTGATCTGCCGAATCACGACTACCATTTCATCGCGCTGGTCAGCACGCCGCCTCCGGTGGACCACCAGCCGGCGCCGGTACGGGTGTTTAAGACCCCTCCGCCGCCAGCCGAGGTAGCCAAAATGGATCCGCCGCCCGTGGCTCTGCGTGTGCCGGAGGAAATTCGGCATGCGAAGCCGCAGCCGGAGGATTTGCCGGCGGCGCCTAAGGTGACGCTTGCGGCCACCAAGCCGGTGGTGTTGCCGCCCACCAAGACGGTGATTCCGCGGCAACTGGTGAAGACCAACGTGTTCTCTACCGGCAGTTCAGCGACGCCCACGATGGCGGCTGCGCCGGCGAAAGTTCAGACGGGCGGATTTGGCGATCCCAACGGGGTTCCAGCCCGGGAAAATAATGGCAAGCCGGTAAATATTGCCGCTCTGGGTTCATACGAACTGCCCAGTGGTCCGGGCTACGGCAATGGCACCGGCGGTGCGCACGGCGCCCGGGGAGTGGTCGCCAGCGCGGGCTTTGGAAACGGTGTGGCTACCGGAGACGGCAGCGGCCGCATCAATGGCACCCGTGGCACGGGCACGGGTGGAGTACGGGAAGCGGGTTTTGGCGGGGCCGAGCCTACTACCGGCGGGGTCAACCATCCCAAAGTGCAGCAGGAAGCCGCGGCGAGCATGGTTCCTGCCGAGATTCTTTCCAAGCCGACACCGGTTTATACGGCAGAGGCGCGAAAATTGCATATTGAAGGTGAAGTGCTGTTGGAGGTGGTGTTTCAAGCTTCCGGCAAACTTCGCGTGGTTCGAGTTGTCCAGGGTCTGGGGCATGGTCTGGATGAGGCTGCCATCAGAGCGGCTGAACAGATCAGTTTTAAGCCAGCGTTGCGAGATGGGCAGCCAGCCGATTCCGCCGCTGTTTTACATATTGTGTTTGAATTGGCCTGACGGCAACGCGGGCCCCAGAAGGAACCTTATGCGTAATTTCAGGACGGTTGTGGTTTCGCTGTTTATTGCACTGTTCGCTGTCACCTGGACGGTAGCTCAGTCGGCCCCAGCCGACACCGTGCCTCAGGGCTCTGCTGCCGCCACCAGCGCCGCCCTCACCGCTCCAGGGACTTTTGACCAGGTCGTGGACAGGGTAGTAGCCCGGGAACAGGCCTTCAACGAGCAGATGCGGCAAATGCATCCGCTGGTGGAGACCTATATCCAGACCCTGAGACCCGACCGTGAAATGGGTTTGGTTCCCGCCGCCGACCAATATTTTCTGGGCCGCTTCGATCTTTCCGGAGGCGTTAAAGACCGCTCCTTCATGGCGGAACCGGGCGTGAGCAAACGCATGATGACCAAGATGAGCGACATGGTGGGGGTACACTTTCTGCCCCGCGGCTTCGCCCAGATGGCCATCCTGGACGACGCCTTCACCCGCTCGGATTATGACTTCTCCTTTGTGCGCCGCGAGTTCTTGGGAGAAATCCGCTGCTTGGTGATTGATGTGCGTCCCCGCAAAGGCTCGGGCACCGGCCGCTTCCTGGGAAGGCTCTGGGTGGAAGACCACGACTACAACATCGTGCGCTTCAACGGCACCTACGAGCATCCGCCGATGATGTCGTACTATCTGCACTTCGACAGCTGGCGCTTGAACGTGCGGCCGGGGATGTGGCTGCCGGCCTACGTGTACAGCGAAGAGTCCGGAGAACGGTCGGGCCCGCTGAAAAATACCCGCTTCAAGTCGCAGACCCGCTTCTGGGGTTATGACCTGCAGCATACCCGCAACAACGAGGAATTCACCCAGATTCTGGTGGATGCTCCCGACAGCGTGAAGGACCAGAGCGAGGCCGCGCAGGACGCCACTCCGGTGGAAAGCGAGCGCAAATGGCAGCGCCAGGCGGAAGACAACGTTCTGGAACGGCTGCAGCGTGTGGGGCTTCTGGCTCCCGAAGGCGACGTGGACAAGGTCATCGTGACCGTGGCCAACAACCTCATCGTCACCAACAATCTTGACATCGAGCCGGAGATTCGCGCCCGCGTTCTGCTGACCATGCCGCTGGAGTCGTTTACCATCGGCCACACCATCGTCCTGAGCCGTGGATTGCTGGACGTGCTGCCTGATGAGCCCTCGCTGGCCATGGTAGTTGCCCACGAACTCGGCCACATCGTGCTGGGGCACCAGCTGGATACCAAGCTGGCCTTCAACGACCGTATGTTCTTCGCCGATGAGAATACCTTCGAGCGGCTGGACTTCACCCGCGACCCGCAGGATGAAGACGCTGCCGACAAAAAAGCGCTCGAGCTGCTGGAGAACTCGCCCTACAAGAACAAACTGCAGAGCGCGGCGTTGTTCCTGAAGGCGCTGCAGGCGCGGGCGCCGGAACTGAAGTGCCTGATTCGCCCGCACATGGGCAACGGCTTAGCTGATGGCAAGACGATCCGTATGTCAGCGCTGATGAACTCCGCCCCCGAACTGGAGATGCGGCGTACCGATCAGGTCGCGGCCCTGCCACTGGGGGGACGCATCAAGCTGGATCCGTGGACCAGCCGGGTAGAGCTGATAAAAGCCAAGCCGGTCAGCCTGACTTCAGCGCGGGAGAAGATGCCGTTCGAGGTTACGCCGTTCTTCCCGTACCTGTCGCGCTACTCTACGGCAGGCCCGGAGAAGGTGGCGCTTACCGAGCAGAACAACAACAGCACTCCTCCGAAACCGTAACAACTCGATTCAGTTTTATGCATTGAGCGAACACGCCCTTCGGGGCGTGTTCTTTTTTATGTTGAGTGATTTCCGGTGTGCGGCTCGCCGAGTGCACGGAGAAATCGAAGGCGGAATGGTTGAACGGTGAGATCGAAGAATCGCAGGCAGAAGAATGCGCTCACATGCGCGAGAGCATGCACGAGAGCATGCACGAGAGCATGCACGGCAGGAACTACTTGATGTTGGGTTTTCTTGTGTTGAAAGGGGAGAGGATGAATGCGGCTTCGCGCCCTGGGAGCACGCGAAGCTACTGGATGGCGCTTCCAACCGACGAAAACACGGTATTTGCGTTGGAGCCGATGAGCCGGATGGTGCCCACAACGATCACCAAAATCACGGCCAGCATCACTGCGTATTCCGCGATGTCCTGACCTTGCTCATCAGACCACAGTTGTTTTAGAAAACGGTTCACAATCCCCCTCCTGCGCGACCGCTCGATCATTCTCTAGTTGCGTGGAACATCGGCGACAAGAACGCGCCAGGCCCGATTACAGTGGCTATGTTACCTGCGGTCTGGGATCAGGCCAATAGCCCGGATGGGTCTTTGGGGAACACCAAAGTGCTATGCACGTTTGAACGAATACCAGAATGGGAGTGGCCAGTCTCCGAAAGACGTAAGCATCAAGAGGCTATGGGTACGGGCTTGATTTCCGGACGTACTAACCGCGGGGGCAACAGAGCAGTTCTTGAGTTACTGAGGGAGCGCTGCTCTACGCGATTGTCTTCAGTGGCAGCGACTGGTTGACTGCGAACAGCGCCAGTTCGAGGCGAGTGGAGACGCCAAGCTTGTCGAAGATGTTGCTGAGGTGATGCTTTACGGTGTCTTCGCTGATCTTGAAATATTCCGCGATTTCTTTGTTGGAATATCCGGCGACCACGGCGGAAACGATTTCCAGCTCGCGCGGCGTCAGGCCGAATTTTCTTTGGCGTGCTTCTTCTCCCGAAGACTGCACCAGAGTGCGCAGATATTGCACGAGATTGGAAACGCTCTCGCGGCCCACCCAGTACTCGCCCGACATCACGGTGTGAATTGCTTTGAGCAGTAGCTGCGTGGCGGAGTCCTTCAGTACAACACCGCGCGCACCGAGTTGCAGGGCTTCCACGATCTGGTTTTTCTCGGCGGCTGCAGTGAGCAAAATCACGCGCACCGGATGCGCCACCGCGCCGGTGCTCATTTCGCGCAGAGCTTCGAGGCCGGGATGGCGCGGCATGGCGAGATCCAGCAGCAAAATATCGGGCTTGAGTTGCCGCGCCAGCTTTACGGCCTCCGCGCCGTCTTGCGCTTCGCCAATTACTTTCAGGTTGGGTTCGGCCTCCAGAAGCCGCCGCAGCCCGTCGCGGAAAATCGGATGATCGTCCGCGATTACCAGATTGATCCTGCGGTTATCCATAGGCCACTTCCCGGTTTTGAGGAATGTTGATTTCCAATCGCGAACCTCGTCCGGGATTTGATTCTATCGTGAGTTCCCCGGCAATTAAACGGAGGCGTTCCTTAATGACAACGGGTCCCTTCCTGCCGGTTTCCAATTCGACGTGCGACAGGCGGCCGGAAAAGGGGAATCCGCGGCCGTCGTCTTCAATCACCACCTGCCATCGGTTGTCGTGGGAGCTAAGGCGCACCAGCACGTGCTTCGCCTGGCTGTGCTTGCGCACATTTACCAGCCCCTCCTGCACAATGCGGGCCAGTTCGCGGCAGGTTTGCTGCGGCATGTCCACTTCGCCGACTTCACTGACGAAACGGGCGGCGATGCCTGTCTCCCGCTGGAACCTCTCGACGGTATCGTGAAAAAATCCCAGCAGCTTGCGGGCATCCACGTCGAGCGACTTCATCTGCTGCATCAACTCGCGCAGCTTCAGCACTTCTTCGCGCAGCAGGCCCTGAATCCGGCCCAGTTCCCTGCTCACCGCTTGCGGCCGGCTGTCGGCCTGCCGCTTCAGCACGTCGAGCTGCATTTCCACGGCGATCAGTGACTGCACCGCGCCATCATGCAATTCGCGGGCAAAGCGGGCGCGCTCCACGGCCCCGGCGCGCATGCGCAGCCGCCGAATCAGATACACGTTGTACACCGCCGGGCCGACCTGCCGCACCAGTTCCTGCAGGAAGCGGAGTTCATCTTCGATGTCGCCGGTCAACTTGGGGTCCAGCATGAAAACCCGGCCCCACCATTCGTGGGCCAGCTCAAAAGAAACCGCAGTCAGGCAGTCGAAGGTATGCTTCTTGGCCAGATTGTCGAGTACGGCGGGAACGGTGTCGCGGATGGTGTCGCCTTCGCAGTCCAGGGCATAGTAGACCAGACCGCCGTGCTGGCGGCCCAGGTAAGCAGCATCAGCATTCGATTCGTAAAGGTAGGTTTGGCGGTCAGTGAATTCCGGCTCCAGCCACTGCAGCAGGGTCGGCGCGCCCTTCACCGAGTGGACCTCGCCCAGAAAAACGTGCTGGCTTTTGATTTCCTGTGAGGCCACCAGAGCATTGCGCGCCCCATACATCGAAAGAAGGTCGCCGATAATTTCCTGCAGTGTGCCGCTGAGACCAGCCTCTACGCGCACCCTGGCCAGAATGCGCGCAATTACTGCCTTTTCGGCGCGAAGTTGTTTCTGCTGCTCAGAGAGATAGCCCAATAGCAGGCTCAAAATGATGAGGTAAATCGAGCGCATGAACAGGCTGTGCGGCTCGAAGTCAGCGCCATGCACTGTGACCGGCGGGAGGTTGAAGCGGCCCAGCAGGTGATTGGCCCACTCCACGAAATGGAGATGAATGGCCAGGCTCTCCGCCCACAGCAGAATCACCGCCGCCACTGCGGTGCCCACGGTTTCCCATAGTCCCCAACGATATGCGGCCGCTGCCAGGACGAAAACAAAAAACAGAAGAAACGGTTCAGCCTGGCCGGCGACGAACAGCGAAATAAGCGCGGGCCAGACAATGTCCCCGCTGTGCACGAGCAGACGGAAAGCCAGGGTGGAGCGCTGCCGCACCCGCAACAGCAGCATGGTAAAGAACCCCTGGCTGATGTAAAAGCCCAGAAGCCCGTAAGCCCACAGAGAATATTTGCCGCGCTCGGGGTCGATCCAGATGGCGACCAGCAAGGCCAGAGCAAGGGCCACGCGCGCCGTAGCCAGCCAGCGCTCAATGCGGCGGATTTCGCCGGAACTGATAGGCGCGCGGGCCCTCCACAAGGAGCGCTTGCGCAACATCGGAAATGAGAATTGAGACAACGGCCTCCCCGCGTACGATCCAGAGATATTATGAATGGCGATGGGCAAACCGCAACAAAAAGTTGGCGGTGTGCCAGTTTCAGCATACTCGTCGGTTCAGTTACCCGCAGAGCAACGCGGAGAAGAAAGGGGTTCGGCAGGGGTTGCCTTTGCGTCCTTGGCGAACTTGAGCGGTTCAACCTCCTACCGCAAAGTTCGCAAAGAAATACTGATCTTTTGAAATCTATGCGCTCTCTGCGGTTGATGTTGGCGCCGGCTCCAACGTCCGCTTCAACTGGCCGCAGGCCGCGTAGATATCGCGTCCCCGCGGGCGCCGCACAAACGCCGGAATCCCGCATCCGGTAAGGATTCTACGGAATTGCTCTACACGGTCGTTTGCGGGGGTTTCAAACTCGATTCCCGGGCCCGGATTGAAAGCGATCAGGTTCACCTTGGCGCGCAGGCCGCGAATTAGCGCGCCAAGCTCGCGAGCATGCTCCGGCTGATCATTCACTCGGTTCAGCAGAACGTATTCAAACGTCAGCTTCTCCCGGCTGCGCAGCGGAAACTCTCGCGCCGCCGCGAGCAGTTTTTCCAGGTTCCATTTGCGGTTCAGGGGCATGATCCGCGAGCGCAATTCGTCATTCGGAGCGTTCAGCGAAATCGCCAGTTTGGGGCGCACCGGCTCGGTCCCCAGGTCGTGAATTCGTGGTACCACGCCCGCGGTGGAAACAGTCATCCGCGACTCCGGAATCCCCACTCCGTCCACCAGCAACCGCACCGCCTTGATGAAATTGTCGTAGTTGAGAAATGGTTCGCCCATCCCCATGAAAACCAGGTTCACGCGGTCATTGGGCGGGAAAACTCCCTGGTCGTTGAGCACTGCGCAAACCTGACCGACAATTTCTCCCGCCGTGAGATTGCGCTTCACCCCCAACAGCGCCGTGAGGCAGAACTGGCAATCAACCGCGCAGCCCACCTGGCTGGAAACGCAGATGGTCGCCCGCTCCCAGCGTCGCGTTCTGGGAGATGCCATTTCGCCGGCCTCGCTGCCGTCGCCCGCTTCGCCACCGTCTCCTTCGGGCATCCAAACGGTTTCAACGCTCTGACCGTCAGAAAAACCTATCAGGTAGCGCACCGTGCCGTCGGCGGCAACGAAGCGGTGTTCGAGTTCCGGCAGACCCAGGCTTGACTTCTCCCCCAGCAGTTGCCGGAACGCCGCCGGAAGGGTTGAGATGTTTTCCACCGAGGCAATCCGCTGGTGATAGAGCGCCTCAAACATCTGGCGGCCGCGAAACTCCGGCTGGCCCCATTCCAAGGAGAGTCGCGTAAGTTCCTCAAGGTCAAGGCCCAAAAGTTCGAATTGTCGGACGGGGTTCATGCATCTAATCGCATTGAGTGTGATAGACATTCTAGAGGAAACTAGAGTCTGGCTCTTGACGACCCGCGGGCGCGTTACAGTGCTCTCATAAACCGCTGATTCCATTGATGTAAATGCGCGCTCGCCGCCCCGCAGTCAATGTGGGACAATACAAGTAGATTCCACATGACTGCCGGTTTCCGGAAAAATTCATTCTATGCAGGATGAAGTCCGCAATATTCGCCGCCAGGTGCTTTCCAATGGTCTCACGGTCATCACCGAGGAGATGGAACACATTCGCTCGATCTCCATTGGCATCTGGATCAAAACTGGTTCGCGCGATGAAGACCAGCAGGTCAACGGCATCTCGCACTTCGTGGAACACATGGTGTTCAAGGGCACGGAAACGCGCTCCGCTGAGGCCATCGCCCGCCAGGTGGATTCGATTGGCGGAAATATGGATGCCTTTACCGCCAAAGAATGCGTTTGTTTCAACATGAAGGTGCTGGACGAGCACGTGCCGGTTGCGCTCGACGTTCTTAGTGATCTGGTGCTGCACCCCACTTTCGGCGAGCAGGACATCACCCGCGAACGCGGCGTGATTCTGGAAGAGATCAAGATGGACGAAGATAGCCCGGACTATCTCGTGCACGAAATCTTCACCCAGAATTTCTGGAAAGACCATCCGCTGGGCCGGCCAATTCTGGGGACCAAGGAAACGGTGAAGAAGTTCGACCAGAAAGTCGTGCTGGACTTTTACCGCCAGCGCTTCATTCCCGGCAATATCACCATATGCGCCGCCGGACATCTGCAGCACGAGCACTTTGTAGAGCTGGTGACGAAATACTTCGAGCCCATGAAGCCGCGCAGCAACGGCTTCCATAGCCCGCAGCCGAAAATTGTGCCCCGCATTATCATGCGCAACAAGAAGGCGCTGGAGCAGGTGCAGATTTGCGCGGGGGTTCCGGCGCACCCCATTGCCCACCGGCAGCGCCACGTTTCTTACATTTTGAACACTTTGCTGGGCGGAGGCATGAGCTCGCGCTTGTTCCAGAACATCCGCGAGCGCCAGGGCCTGGCGTATTCGATCTACAGCGACCTGAGCCCCTACCGCGATACCGGCTGCCTTTCCGTCTATGCCGGAACGTCGCGTGAGTCGGCGGTGAAGGTGGTGCACTCGGTGGTTTCCGAGTTGCGCAAGCTGAAAGCTGAACTGGTTGATCCGGACGAACTTCGCCGTGCCAAAGATCAGCTCAAAGGCAGCCTGATGCTGTCACTCGAATCCTCTACCGCGCGCATGTCGAACCTGGCGCGCCAGCAGATGTACTTCGATCGCTTCTACAGCATGGATGAGTTGATTGAGAAGATCGAGGCTGTAACCGCGGAAGAGTTGCAACTGCTGGCAGTGGAGTTCTTCCACACCGACGCCATCGCGGTGACCGTGCTGGGGAATCTCAACGGCCTGAAGCTGACGCGCGAAGATCTGGCGTGCTGACCACGAATTGGCGCGGTCTTCTCCGCGCACTCGGCAGATGTTCGCGTTTGGGTATGGAATTTCTTGGGTAAGAACAGTTCTCAGCAAACGCCGCGTTTTAAGATTTTAGAAGGCCGCCAAATTCAAAATCTCAAATCGCCGAGGCCGCCAAGAACTTCCGCAGAGAGCGCAGAGAGACTGCCTAACCTATTTGGGATGCGATGATCTCGCGCCGGCTGAAGCGAACTGCAAGCCCGCGATCAGACCGTCCATTTCTTCTTCGCTGCCGGCGATGAAAGTGAAAGACACGAAATAAGATTTGGCGTGCAGCGCCAGGGTGGTCTGAAGAGCGTTGGTGGCGCCCTTTTGTTTCTCGTAATCCACGCGCGCCAGCTTCGTCGCGCCGACGGAGAACTCATAAGCGTCGCTCACCACTTCAAAGCCCTTGGCAGTTGTCAGTTGGGTGATGGCATCGAGATAATCTGCGGCCTGCTTCATTCCCGGATAAGACGCGGCGCTTTCGGCAACGATCACGACTCCGGAATTCAACCCCTCCTGCGAAAATTCCGGCGGACGGGAGAAAACCGCCAGAAGTGCCAGTGACTTCGCCGGGTCGGTGGAGTCGTCCTGCATTTGCTCGGTGCGCTCCACCCAGCCGAGAGGAATTTTGTAGGTGAACCCAAACCAGGAGTTGCGGTAGAGGCCATTCGTGACCGAGCCCGGGTCGGGGGCCTTGCGATGGGCTCCAGACTTCGAAGACGCGGAAGGCGCGTCCGGCGTTTGCTGCGCCGCGAGCGGAAGCAACCAGAGAAACAGCAGAGATCCAACTGGCAAAACCCGCATCGCTTCAGTGTAACGCCGGGCTTGCTCGTCTGTGTGGATGCAGGAAGAGCTCTGGCTTTGGACTCAGGAAATGGACGCGCGCGCGAGGACGCGCGCGCCTGCATTTAAATCCGAAACGGAGCCGCCAGCAGCCGCGCCGGCAGCAAGACTGCTTCCTTTACCAACGCCAGCACGCCATGGACAGCGATTCCCACCAGACGAAAAGGCAGCAACAAAAGCCACACAATGGGATAAAGGATCAGCGCGAGCAGCGCCAGCGGCCAGCAAATCACGAAGAGGATGCACCACAGCAGGAATGCGAACATGGCCAGCCTCCCGAACGACTTCCACTGTATTATACGGCGGGGCGCAGCGGAAAGTTCCGCGGTGGGGCGGCAGGCAGCAATCAGCAGGTATCACCTTTCCGCCCTTTGCGAACTTTGCGGTTCAGCTTTTTACCGCTAAGTTCGCAAAGGACGCGAAGAAATACTGCTGAATGCTGAATGCCGAGTGCTGATTGCTTTGCCAGGGAAGCCATTCCCAGCCGAGACCCCACCCCACCTACGACGAAATCTGGCTGCCGCTGTGTGCCCCGGGCAGCCTTTCCCGCACCAGATCTTCCACATCTCCAATCTTTTCCCCCAGCTGATGGAGTTTGCGCGCCAGTCCCTGAATGTCAGAGGCGGCGCGGCGGTTCACGTCGTAGTCGAGTTCGCCACGCAGGCGGTCTTTCTTGTCCTGGCGGTTCTGGCTCATCATGATGACCGGCGCCTGGATTGCCGCCAGCATGGAAAGGAACAAGTTCAGCAGAATGAAGGGGTATGGGTCCCAGGAGGATTGGCCCATGCCAATGCTGGTGATTGAGTACCCGATCAAAACCACAAGGAATGCGATGATGAAGCTCCAGGAGCCGCCGAACTGCGCGACCGAATCCGCGATGTGCTCACCAAAGGTGGCTTCTTCCTCGATCATTTCGTTGGGGTTGCGGCTGGCGCGCACCCGCACCAGTTGCTGCGAGGCATGGAACTGACGTCCGAGCACGGTCAGCATGTCCATCCCCGCCAGCGGCTTGCGTTGCAGCAGGGTGGCGATATCGTGGCGGTCCACTTCCAGGCAAACGGCTTCCTCCAGGGCGGTGGCGTCGGTCTGGTGGGGAGTTCCTTCGAGCATGGAGGCGAAGCCGAAAAATTCGCCCACCGCCGGCTCGTCAATCACGACTTCCTGGTTGTCCTGGTCCACGGTGCTGACGCGCACCCGTCCCGAGACCATCACGTAGGCCCGCTCGCCCGGATCGCCCATCTTGTAGATTCGCTGCCGCGGAGCGAAAGTTTTGACTTCAACCTGGCTGGCTAGGACCGCGGCCTCTTCATCATCCAGCAAGGCAAACAGCGGAACTTGTTTGAGAATTTGAGGATTGCACGCCATGGGGAAACCTCATGCACAGGAAATGGACCACGCCCGACGCAGGAGAGGATTTCACAAGTCGGGAAGCAGCGGCAACCGGCTGGTGTGGCGGCGGGATTTATCTCGCCCCGAAGGGGTTGCAGTCTGGGCGCGGGCAAGCAAGTGCCTATGAAAGCTGTTCCCAAATTGACGAAAAACAGGCTGAAAAACTGCACTTTACTGGGGCGATTCAAGGGTCGAAAATCGGGCCTTTCTGTGGTATAATTTCTTCAGTTCCAAATACCCGTAAATACTAATAATTTCAGGCATTTGAGGTTCCTTCGCGGGTATGGAATGGCGTGCCGGATCGAGCTCAGGATTTCGGCCTCTCCACCGATCAGAATGGCTACCAAAGAGATTGCACCCATCGCTGAAGTCAAACCTAAGAACGGCAAGGTGACGGCTATCAACGGCAACGGAGATTACACCGCCGACTCTATCAAAGTGCTGGGCGGAATGGAGGCGGTGCGCAAGCGCCCGGCGATGTACATCGGCTCGACGGGCGAGTTGGGATTGCACCATCTCGTCTACGAAGTCGTGGACAACTCGGTGGACGAAGCGCTCGCCGGCTTCGCCGACAAGATCGAAGTCACCATTCACATTGATAATTCGATCACAGTTGTGGACAACGGCCGCGGCATTCCCGTGGACAACATGGACATTGACGGCGAGAAAATTCCCGCCGCGCAAGTGGTCATGACCACGCTGCACGCGGGCGGAAAATTTGATGCGTCTTCCTACAAAGTTTCCGGCGGGTTGCACGGCGTGGGCGTTTCGTGCGTGAACGCGCTCAGCGAAGAGTTGGAACTGGAAATCTGGCGCGACGGATTCACCTGGGAGCAGACATACTCGAAGGGCGATCCGACCAGCAAATTGAAGAAAGCCGGCGCGTCGAAGAAGCGCGGGACCAAAGTCCATTTCTTGCCGGACAAGAGCATTTTCACCGCCACCGAATACAACTTTGATACGCTGGCGCAGCGCCTGCGCGAACTGGCCTTCCTGAACAAAGGCCTGCTCATCACGCTCACCGACGAACGCACCACCGATTCCAAGACCGGCGAGCCGAAGACAGCCGAGTTCAAATACAACGGCGGCATTGCCGAGTTCATCAAGCATCTCAACCGCGGCAAGCAGGTGCTGCACGACCGCCCGATCTACATGGAAGCCGAGCGCAACGGCGTGGTGATGGAGATTGGCCTGCAGTATAACGACGGCTACTCGGAGAGCGTTTTCAGTTTTGCCAACAACATCAACACCGTGGACGGCGGCACGCATCTTTCAGGATTTCGCACCGCGCTTACCCGTACGATCAACTATGCCGGGCAGCAAATGGGGCTGTTCAAAGACGTAAAGGAAAATCTTACGGGCGACGACGTGCGCGAAGGTCTGGTCGCGGTAATCAGCGTGAAACTTCCGCAGCCACAGTTCGAAGGCCAGACTAAAGGCAAGCTGAATTCGGACATCGCGGGCATCGTTACCGCATTCGTGAACGAGCGCCTGGGATCGTTTTTCGAGCAGAACACCGCGGTGGCCAAGAAGGTCATCAACAAAGCGATTGACGCGGCGCGCGCACGTGAGGCTGCGCGCAAGGCCCGCGATCTTACCCGGCGCAAAGGGGCGCTTGATGGCGGAGGCCTGCCCGGCAAGCTGGCTGACTGCTCGGAGCGGCTGCCCGACCGCTGCGAGCTGTTTCTGGTTGAAGGCGAGTCCGCCGGCGGCACCGCCAAACAGGGCCGCGACCGGCGCTTTCAGGCGATCCTGCCGCTGAAGGGGAAAATCCTCAACGTCGAAAAAGCGCGCTACGACAAGATGCTGGCACACGAAGAAATCCGCGCCATGATTACGGCGCTGGGCACCGGCATTGCCAAGGATGACTTCGACGTGGCCAAGCTGCGTTACGGCAAGATCATCCTCATGACCGACGCCGACGTGGACGGAAGCCACATCCGCACCTTGCTGCTCACGTTCTTTTTCCGCCACATGCAGGAGTTGATCAAGCGCGGCAATGTGTTCATCGCGCAGCCGCCGCTGTTTTCCATCAAGAAAGGCAAGACGCAGCACTACATCAAGAACGAAGACGAGTTCGATAAAGTCATGCTGAAGCGCGCGGCTGATGGCCTGAGCGTGCGCTATGGCGAGGGCGCGGCCAAGCTGGAGGGCGCTGGGCTTTCACGCTTCATGAGCGTGCTGAAGGAGTACCTGGGATTTTTCGACAAGGTCAACAAGCGCCTGCGCGACGAGGCGGTGGCGGAACTGCTGCCCCGGCTCGACCTTTCCAAGCGCGCCGATTTTGAGGGCGAGAAGAAAGAGCCGCCGAAGAAAATCGAGAAGCTGGAACGCGAGCTGAAGAAGCTGCAGAAAGAGCGGCAGTTCAAGGAAATCGAGAGCCGGTTTGACGAAGAGCACAACCTTTGGGAGGTACGCTACGTGAACTCGCAGGGCGCGGAACACCTCATCAACTGGGAGTTGGCGTCTACGCCCGAGTACCGGCAGTTGCTCTCCAAGTTCAAGCAGATTGAGCCTTACATGCAGCCGCCGTTTATGGTGGAGAGCATTGCCAAGGCGGCGTCGTCAAACGGCAAAGGCGAAGCCGAATCTGTGGAGGCCGAGGAAGCCAGCGGCACTGAGGTTGAAGACGCCGACAAGGCGCAGAAGAAGGTTGCGAAACCGGCCGCGAAGAAAAGCTCAGGTCCGGTTGAAGTAGTGGAGAAAACTTCGCCGCGCGAGCTATTCGAATACGTGAAAAAAGAAGGCAGCAAGGAATACTCGGTGCAGCGCTATAAAGGCCTGGGCGAAATGACCGCGCCGCAGCTCTGGGAAACCACCATGGACCCCGAACGCCGCACGCTACTGTCGGTGAAACTCGAAGACATCGCGGCCTGCGAAACCATCTTCACTACGCTCATGGGCGAGGACGTCGAAGCCCGGCGCAAGTTCATTGAAGAGAATGCGCTGGATGTGAAGAATTTGGATATCTAGGAACTTCTTCGCAACGGATTTTCGCCGATTAGAATGGGCGGCCTTTTGGCCGCCCTTCTTTTATTGAGCTTACAGTGCCGCCCTCGGCGGCGGAGTTTCCCCGGCCAAGCCAAGGGGGCTGCCCGCGCCAGACCTATTTGACCAAACTTCCGATCCCTCCTAAGATTGCGTTTCGACTTCCTGGCCCGTCCGCGTCACCGGCCACAGTTTCAGCTCTCACTCGCACATGATCGGGCAGACCATATCCCATTACCGCATCCTTGAGGCCATTGGCGGCGGAGGAATGGGGGTAGTTTACAAGGCAGAAGATCTCAGCCTGCAGAGGTTCGTTGCCCTCAAGTTTCTGCCCGACGCCATCGCCCAGGAGCCGTCGGCCCTGGAGCGCTTCCGCCGCGAGGCGCGGTCGGCTTCGGCGCTCAACCATCCCAACATCTGCACCGTCCACGAGATTGGCCAGCACGAGGGCCGGCTTTTCATAGTGATGGAATTTCTGAGCGGCAAGACGCTTAAGCACGTGATCCAGAACCGGCCGATGGAGCTGGACCGGCTGCTCAGCCTTGGAATTGACGTCACCGACGCGCTTGATGCGGCGCATTCCCGGGGGATCATTCATCGCGACATCAAGCCGGCGAATATTTTCGTCACCGACCGCGGCCCCGCCAAGGTGTTGGATTTCGGGCTGGCCAAGATGACGGCGCATGATGCCAGCGGCAACTCGCAGACCCGCGGCTCTGAGCTTGACCTGACCGGTCCCGGAGCCACCGTAGGCACCGTCACCTATATGTCTCCTGAGCAATTGCGGGGCAAAGACCTGGACGGGCGCACCGACCTTTTTTCTTTCGGCGTGGTTCTATACGAGATGTGCACCGGAGTGCTGCCGTTTCAAGGCGAGACCTCAGCCGTGATCACCGAGGCGATCCTGAACCGCGCGCCGACCGCGCCCAGCCGCCTGAATCCTCACGTGCCGGTGAAGCTGCAAGAGATCATTGACAAAGCGCTGGAGAAAGACCGCGACCTACGATGCCAGACGGCGGCTGAGCTCCGGGCCGACCTGAAGCGGCTGAAGCGCACCATCGATTCCTCGCGAAATGCAGTCTCGGAATCGGGATCGGCAGTGGCGGTGGCGCAAGGGCCGCCCGCGCAAGAGAAAACCAGCCGCATTCCCGCGTGGCTGCTGGCCGTTTGTACGCTAGTCGCGCTGGGTGCAGGCCTGTTCGCCGGCAAGCGTTTCTTTACAGCGGGGCCCGCCGAACCCCCGTTTTACCGGCAGCTCACCTTTAAGCGCGGCAGCATCACCTCAGCGCGTTTTGCGCCCGACGGGCAAACGATTCTTTACACCGCGGCCTGGCAGGGCAATGCCGCAGAAATGTATACGGCTCGTCCTGAAGAGACGCGTCCCATGGGCATGAGCCGTACTGAGCTGATGTCAATTTCAGCGAATTCTGAGATGGCGGTCCTGCTGAACAATAAACCTATGGGCACGTTCGTTACCGTGGGCACGCTGGCCCGCGCTCCCATCAGCGGCGGCGCGCCGCGTGAGTTACTGGAGCAGGTGCAAGCGGCCGACTTCGGGCCGGACGGCACATTGTGCGTGGTGCGAAACATGAACGGGCGCACCCGCCTGGAGTTCCCCATCGGCAAGGTGCTATATGAGACCGGGGGCTGGATCGGAGAGCCTCGCGTCTCACCCAAAGGGGACGCCATTGCCTTCATTGATCACCAGGTGCAAGGCGATGACGGCGGGTCACTGGCGGTGGTTGACCTGGCGGGGAAGAAGCAGACATTGGGCGGGGCGTGGTTCTCGATCCAGGGAGTTGCCTGGGTCCCCGACGGCAGCGAAGTTTGGTTCACGGCAGCCAAGACCGGCACCGACCGCTCTCTTTACGCCACAACTTTAGATGGACGGCAGCGCATCCTGGCGCGGATTCCCGGATCGCTGATCCTGTTCGATATCGCGAAAGATGGGCGGGTACTGCTGGCAAGGTCCAACCGCCGCCGCGAAATAATAGGACTTGGCGCGGCCGGACAAAAGGAGCGCGAACTATCGTGGATGGATTACACCTATCCCGCCGATCTTTCAGCCGATGGCAGCACCCTGTTGTTTGACGAAGAAGGCGGCGGAGGTGCGCTCGACTACTCCAAGTCCAGTGGTATGACTTACGCGGTGTATTCGCGCAATACCGATGGTTCACCGGCCGTTCTGCTGGGGGAAGGCTCGGCGCAATCCTTGTCGCCGGATGGCAAGTGGGCGACTGTCATCACGCAGGCGTATCCTTCGCAACTCAAGTTGTTGCCTACCGGACCCGGCCAGCCCAGAGAGCTCACTCACGACGCCATGAACCACAACACCGCCCGCTGGTTTCCGGACGGAAAGAAATTGGTGTTCTCAGCCGACCAACCCGGGCAAGGGATGAAACTCTTCGTCATGGATGTTGAATCGGGAGCGTCCCATGCCTTTACTGGCGAGGGAGTGGACGGCACCGTCTTTGCGCTATCTCCGGACGGCGAGACCGTAGCCGCCATTGGCCCGGACGAGTATGCATATCTCTATTCCGTGGCGGGCGGCGAACCGCGAAAGATCGAGGGAATGAAGCGAGGCGAACAGCCCATTGTCTGGAGTGCGGATGGCCGTTCGCTTTATATTTACCAGCCTGGGGAGCCTCCCGTCCGCGTGGACCGGCTCGACGTGAAGACCGGACAACGGACCCTGTGGCGGCAACTAATGCCTTCCGATCCGGCGGGCGTAGAAAATATCAGTCCGGTGTTGATGACGCCGGACGCCAGAATCTGCGTCTACGGATACCATCGCATGTTGGCTGATTTGTATTTGGTGGAAGGATTGAAGTAGGAGATTCGGGCCGCAAGACGAGCAGGTAGAATCGATAGGCGTGGATGGCCCCGCAATGCAGGAACTTTTCCACTTCAATTCGCCGCCGGAGCCCTATGCCGCCGATGCCGCGGTGCTGTGCTGTTTCGACCAGCGCATTCGCCTCGCGGTCCAGGAATTTCTCAAACATCAGGGCATTCTGCGGCCCGACATGATCGTCGTTGCGGGCGGGGCAAAGACGCTGGCTTCGCCGCGCAATGATTTCGAGCGGGATTTCATTCTGGAGCAGGTGCGGATGTCCATGCGGCTGCATCAGACATCGCGCTTGTTCCTGATGAGCCACTCTGATTGCGCGACGTATGGAGGACTAGCGGCTTTCGGTGGTGACAGGCAAGTGGAAGCGGCGCATCATCAGCAGGAGTTGCAGCGCGGGAAGGAGTTGCTTGGCACGGAGTTTCCCGGCCTCTTGGTGGAGTGTTTCTTCGTGAACTTCGATGGCGTGCACGCCGCTCGCAGCGCGGGGGATGAGCGCGTTGCCTGACGAAAGCCGTGCCCTTCCACGGCGATTCCCGCGCAGCTTATGACGTCCCCAGCCTTGATTTTCTTTGTGGCTCCGTGTCTCCGTGGTGAAAGCGTATTTACGCTAGGCCATACTTTCCCCGTTCAAGCACCTTTTGTGCGATCTGCTGGCGCAGTTCGATCGTGTTGAAAGGCTCGTACTTTCCCAGGCGGCGCAATATCGCGAGTTGGGTACGGAGCATGTCGCCATCGGCGACGGCCGCGATGACCTTCTTCGCGGCGGCTTCGATTTTCTCCATGGCTTGAGTGAGATAGACGCGCGTCATGGCAATTGGCAAAGCCGCAGCCGATTCGCCCTGGTTCGCAACAATCTTCGAGGCGCGCAGCACCCCCGACTCCATCGCATAGGTCTCAATCACCATGTCGGCGATTGCGCCCATGACTTCCTGCTGGTCCTGAATCGCCTGCATGTATTTCTGGGTGGCTGCGCCCGCGGCGAACAGGCCGAGTTTCTTCGCACAGGCAACCAGCTTCTGTTCCTCTGCCAAAGCGCCTTCGATCTCATCGCTTAAAGAAGGCCCGGACAAAACTTCGTCCATCAGCTTCTTGATGGCGGGCATGAGCGGCAACTGGCCTGACATCGCCCGCTTCAGCAGAAATCCGGTGATGATCAGGCGGTTGATTTCGTTGGTGCCCTCGAAAATGCGATTGATGCGGGCGTCGCGATAGGCGCGCTCCGCCGGATATTCCTCCACGAAGCCGTAGCCGCCGTAGATCTGCACGGTCTCGTCCACCACGTAGTCAATCATCTCAGAGCCCCAGACCTTGATGATCGAGCACTCGACCGCGTATTCCTCAATGGCTTTGAGCGTCTGTTTCGCGGCGTCGGGCGCTGATTTGTCCACTTCGCTGAGCGCGGTGTCCATCATGCCCACAGTGCGGTACACCAGCGACTCGCCCACGTAAATCAGCGTTGCCATGTTGGCCAGCTTTTCGCGCACCAGGCCGAAGTCGGCAATTACTTTGCTGAAAGCTTTACGCTGCTTGGCGTAGCCGATGGCATTTTCAATCGAGACGCGCGCGCCTCCGATGCACATCGCGCCCAGCTTGAAGCGGCCGACGTTGAGAATGTTGAAGGCGATTACGTGGCCCTTGCCGATTTCACCGAGCACGTTTTCGACGGGAACTTTGCAGTCATTCAGAATGATGGGGCAAGTGGAAGAGCCGCGAATGCCGAGCTTGTGCTCCTCTGCCCCGACGGAAAATCCGGGGAAAGTGCGCTCGACCAGGAATGCTGTGAATTTTTCTCCGTCCACTTTGGCGAAGACGGTGAACAGGTCGGCAAAGCCGGCGTTAGTGATCCACATTTTTTCGCCGTTGAGGACGTAGTGCTTGCCCTCGGGCGAAAGTTGGGCGCGGGCGCGGCAGTTCAACGCGTCGGAGCCGGAAGAGGCTTCGGACAAGGCGTACGCGCCCACGATTTCTCCCGCCGCGAGTCGCGGCAGATATTTCTTCTTCTGTTCTTCCGTGCCGAAATAAACAATGGGCAGCGTTCCGATGCCGCTGTGCCCGCCCCAGGTGGTGGCGAAGCCGGCGTACTTGGCGATATGATCGGCGATCACGGCGGCGGTGACTTTATCCATTTCCAGGCCGCCATAGGCCTCGGGGATTTCCACGCCGCTCAACCCCAGGTCGCCAGCCTTCTTCAGCAAATCGCGCGTGACCGAAAATTCCTTGAGCTCGATCTTCTCGATGTTGGGGACAATCTCATTGAACGCAAACTCTTCGGTAGTTTGCCCGATGAGTTGGTGCTGCTCGGTGAAATCTTCGGGTGTGAAAATTTCGTCGGGCGCGCGAGTTTCGAGCAGGAAAGATCCGCCTGCGACTTTGGTGCTCGGGATTGTTGCGGTTGCCATCGGCTACACCTCGAAGGAGTGATTCACCACGGAGGCCCAGAGACACACAGATTATTTCATCTTTTTTGCATTTTGCCAGTTACTGAAGCCGTGGGTAGTGGCGTCAGTTTGCATGACCGCGGCGGTGCCGCGCTCGGAAGCTTTTTTCTTCTTAGCGTCCTTTGCGCACTCTGCGGTTAGGAATTTGAACCGCAAAGATCGCAAAGGACGCAAAGCGACCCATTGCCAAGCCCGCGGGTGGGCGCCGTGTAGCCGCGCATGTCCACATGGTGTTTACGTAAGGCAGAACTAGATTCTTCCACCCTCACGCGGAAGCCGCCGATGAAGGCGAAAGTTCTTTGATCCGCGTAATCCGTGGAAACGAAGTTCCTCATCCGCCTGGGCACACGCGACGCCTAAATCGTCTTCACGTCCAAACTCTTCCACAAATACCAGCAGGCCACGGTGCGGTGCGGCTCCCAGGAGCGGGCGATCTTTTCCATCTGCTCCGGGGTCGGCATTTTGCGCTTCTTATAGTGTTTCTTCATGGCGGCGCGGATGCCGTAATCGCCCGTTGGCAGCACGTTCGGGCGCTTCAGGGTGAACATCAGAAACATCTGCGCGGTCCATACGCCAACGCCTTTCACCTGGGTCAGGTGCGCGATCACTTCTTCGTCGGGCAACTCTGGCAAGCGGGTGAAATCCAGTTCGCCGCGATGAGCGCGCTCGGCCATGTCACGCAAGTAGGAAGTTTTCTGTTTCGAAAGGCCCGCGGAGCGCATCTGCGCGTCGCTCAATCTCAGAATTCCGGCTGGCGTCAACGGCTCGCCCGCCAGGGCCGCGAAGCGCTTGAAGATGGTGAACGCCGCCTTGCCGTTCAACTGCTGATAGACAATCGCCTCCGCCAGGCTGTGAAACTCGGGCCGCCCAAATTCCATGCGGCAAGGGCCCACGCCCTCGATGATGGCACGCAGGATAGGGTCGGATTTCTTCAGGTGCCGGACGGCATTTGTCATGCGCTGAAAGGATAGCAGAGATCGCAACCACCGCCGAATACGTAACTTCACCACGGAGACACAGAGTTCCCGGGAAAACAAATTCTTCACCACGGATTCACACGGACTTGAATTCTGGAATTGCATTTTCTCGGCGGCTCCGTGCCTCCGTGGTTAATTTGCTTCGGCCTCGCGGCCCAAAGCTCGCATATAATTCACGTTCCGCGTCAGGAGGAATCACGATGAGTCTTTCCGGCCGGGTCGCGCTCGTGACCGGCGCATCGCAGGGAATCGGACGCGCCTGTGCCCTGAAATTGGCCAAGCAGGGGGCCTCGGTCGCCGTCGCCGCGCGCAATCAAGAAAAGCTGCATGAGCTGGTGGCAGAAATTACGGCTGCTGGCGGGAACGCCGCCGCCTTTACCGCGGATGTTGGCGACGAAGAGCAGGTCAAAACAGCGATCAAGGCCGCGATTGCGCAATTCGGCAAAATTGACATTCTGGTGAACAATGCCGGCATCACCCGCGACCAACTGGTCATGCGCATGAAGCGCGCTGACTGGGACGCGGTCCTCGCCACCAACCTGACCTCCGCCTACTTGTGCATTCAGCAGGTCATCAATTCCATGCTCAAGCAGCGCTGGGGGCGGATCATCAACATCACCAGCATTTTCGGGCAGATGGGCCAGGCGGGCCAGGCGAACTACGCCGCATCAAAGGCTGGGCTGATCGGGCTTACCATGGCGATTGGCCGCGAGGTCGGATCGCGCAACATTACCTGCAACGCGGTTGCGCCCGGCTTCATCGAAACGGCCATGACCTCGGTGCTCTCCGACGATTTCAAGCAGAACGCAGTGAAGATGATCCCCCTCGGCCGCGTGGGCACGCCCGAGGATGTGGCCAGCGCGGTGGCGTTTCTGGCATCGGACGAAGCGGCCTACATTACTGGCCACGTTTTGAACGTGAATGGCGGCATGTTGATGGGGTAAGAAGAGAATTAACCGCAGAGGACCCCGAGATGTTAAAGCCAATCAAACCGGAACCGGTTTCCTCCGCGCTCTCTACGTCTTCTGCGGTTAAAGGTTTTTTCATCCGGCAGGCAGAATCCCCTGAGCAAATCGTACAGGCGCGTGAATTGTTTCTCGAGTACGCACAGTCTCTCGGCTTCAGCCTCTGCTTCCAAAGCTTCGACAAAGAGCTCGCTGGATTGCCCGGCGACTACGCGCCTCCCGACGGACGCCTGCTGCTCGCAGAATATGACAGCCAATTGGCGGGTTGCGTCGCGCTGCATAAGCTGGACGATGAAATATGCGAGATGAAACGGCTATACTTGCGTCCGCAGTTGCGCGGCCAGGGGCGAGGCCGCGCGCTGGCGGAAAGGATCATCGCCGAAGCCCGCGCCATTGGGTATCGCCGCATGCGCCTGGACACGGTCGAGCCGATCATGAAGAATGCGGTTGCCCTGTATCGGGTTCTCGGGTTTAAGGAAGTTGCGCCCTATCGCCCGAATCCAATTGAAGGCGCCATGTATATGGAGCTTCTGATGTAGCCGCGCGGGGACGCCCGCGCCTACAGTTTCCAGTCGGCGGGACGCTGCCGCTACGGAGTTGCCATGAAGACTGCTTGCCTGCTTCCGCTGGTCCTGCTTCTTGCCTTGTCGTCGTTCGCCGCCACTGCCAAAGAGGTTTCCTACAAGAGCGGTGATGAAACCGTCCACGGCATTCTGTACACGCCCAAGGGCAAAGGCCCATTCCCCGGCATCATCGTCATCCACGAATGGTGGGGGTTGAACGACTGGGTGAAGGATCAAGCCTCGAAGCTGGCTGATCAAGGCTACGTGACTCTGGCAATTGATCTCTACCGGGGCAAAGTGGCCACCACCCCAGACCTCGCCCACGAACTCATGCGGGGAGTGCCCGACGACCGCGCTGACCGCAATCTGCGGGCGGCCTACGACTTTCTGAAGTCGCAGCCAGACGTAAAGCCCGACCGTATTGGGGCCATCGGATGGTGCATGGGCGGCGGCTACTCGCTCGATGTTGCGCTGGAAGAGCCTGCGCTGGCGGCTGACGTGATCAACTACGGCCACCTGGCCACCGAGCCGGACGACCTGAAGAAAATCAACGCGCCTATCCTCGGGTTGTTTGGCGGTCAGGACCGCGGCATCACGCCCGACGATGTCAACAAATTCCAGGAGCAAATGACGGCGTTGGGCAAGCAGGTGGATGTTCACATCTATCCTGATGCCGGCCATGCCTTCGAGAACCCCAACAACGCCGCCGGATACCGCAAAGAGGACGCCGCAGACGCCTGGAAGCGAACGGTGGCGTTTCTGGCAAGCACGTTGAAGAAATAGCATTTGGAATTTAGCACTTGGCACTTAGTCCGCCTCCGGGCGCGTAAATGGGGAGTTGCAGCGGCGATTTAAGTTCCAGAACCTGGCTCGAGCCTAAGGGGCCGGTTGCCAATGGCTAAGTGCTAACTGTTGATTGCCAAGCTGCTAACTGCTTACAAATCAATCATCAACCACAAAACCCCCTACAGCCCGCATTGTGCAAACAATTTCTTCTTGCCAGAAGGTACCAGAGTGGTTACTATGCACCCATCCTCCGGGGCCTCCGGGGGACGTTGTTCCCGTGAATTTTCCCCCTATGAACGTTTCCTTATGAACATTGGCGAGACCATAAGAAGTTTCCGGCTGCAGAAGGGGATGTCGCAAGGCGACATCGAAAAGCGCACCGGCCTTCTGCGCTGCTATCTCTCGCGGGTGGAAAACGGCCACACCGTGCCGTCGCTGGATACGCTTTCCAAAATCGCCGGCGCTATGGAACTGCCGCTGTCGCAATTCTTTGCTGAGTCCGGCCACAGCAACGGCTCCAAAGGGCTGCCGCAGCTTTCCGACGAAGAAGTCCGCTTCCTCAGCCAGATTCGCCGCTATTCAGTCAGCCTCAACGACAGCGACCGCAAGCTGGTGCTCGCCATGGTTAAGAAAATGGCGTCCAGCACGGGGAAATAAGCACTCAGCACTTGGCACTTAGTCCCCCTCCCGACTCGCGCCGCCACTAGCTGCTACTCCTGGCCAAATGCCAAGCGCTAAGTGCCAAATGCTGACTGCTGAATGCCGACGGCTGCCCCCCCCCACACTTTCGTACCATCCCTTCCGTGGCCCGCAGGCACCTCGCCCGCCGCCGATAGAACCTCTAGACTTGCAGGTGGATATGTCCGTCATAGCCATTGACGAAGAGCTTACCCTGCTCGACTCCCTGCTTCGCCGCCTGAAAATCGAATACGAGATCTACTTCAGCAATCCGAAAAAGAAGCCGCCTACCGACCTGGAATGGAAGGTGCTCGGCATCCTCCGGAAGTTCAGCGACGGCGCCCGCATGACCTTTACCCAGCGCTTTCGCTATACAGAATTGGCACAGCGTTATGCGGTTTACAGCGACTTGTGGCGTAAGAAGGCGCGCATCCGCGAAGAAGGCTACCGGCGGCCGCAGGACGCCCTGCTCTCGGTGCAAGGCGTGCGCACGGAAGTGCGAGAGGAGCACAAAGTTTATGGGGTGAGCGCGGCGGCGCTGGCCGCCGTGGCCAACGGTACGGCTTCCGGGCCCGAGCTTTTTAGTGTGGAATGTTCCGACGCCCGCAACGAACGCGACCGGGTGGAAAAACTCTACCGCGCCCTGGCCGATGCCAAACAGAAGAGCGGCAAAGGCATCGCCGCCAACTTCGACAACTTCGCCTCGTTTGTGCAGAAAAAAACCGACGAAATCCGCAAGCAATATGGCTGTGAGAGCGTGGAATTCACGGTTGAATCGCAGGGCAACGATGTGCGCCTGAAAGCCAAAGCGAAAACCTAACCAGTCGTCCGTCGTCAGCGCAACTGAGAACTGGGATCTGAGAACTGGGAACTGGTTTTCACACAAGAATGGCCTTTGTCTCTGGACTGTCGGGTCGCTTCTCGGGCGAGATCTGTAGCACTCCCCGCGGTTTCTTGGGTAAAAACCCAGTTGCCAGTTCTCAGAGTCCGGTTCTCAGTGCGTCTTTTCGTGGTCCGCACTAACCTGGACCTCGAGAGCCTGATAAAATTTCCCCAGCCACTCCGCAGGCATTCATCCTTCCGAAAACGAGGGCGGTTCATGTCGCAGAGTTCTGCTTTACAAGCCGAGTTGCTGCCAGCTGTGTCTCGCATCCAGCGCGCCATCCTCAGCGTCACCGACAAGACCGGCATCGTTGACTTCGCGCGCAAGCTGGCCAGCTTGCGCGTAGAGCTGGTTTCCACGGGCGGCACCGCAAAGTTGCTACGCGAATCCGGCCTCGCCGTGAAAGACATTTCCGACGTCACCGGCTTCCCCGAAATGCTCGACGGCCGGGTGAAGACGCTGCATCCCAAAGTCCACGGCGGCATCCTGCACCGCCGCGCCGACGCCGCCCATCGCAGGGCGGTCGCCGAGCACGGCATCCAGCCGATTGACATGGTGGTGGTGAATCTCTATGCCTTCGAGAAAACCGCCGCCCGGCCGGGCGTGCACTTCGAAGAGCTGATCGAGAACATAGACATCGGCGGGCCTTCGATGATCCGCTCCGCCGCCAAGAATTTTCAGGACGTGGCGGTCGTGACCTCGCCCGCCGACTATGACGCCATCGCCGAAGAAATGGCCAAGTCGAATGGGGCTTTGTCCGCGATCACAAAATGGCGGCTGGCGCAGAAGGCATTCGCAACTACCGCCGCCTACGATTCGGCCATCGCCTCAACCCTCGAGGGTATCAGCGCCAATGGGCACTTCGAGCTTCATCCGCAGAAAGGCTTCCCGCAGAATCTGCGGCTCTCGTTCAACAAAATCACCGACCTGCGCTACGGCGAGAATCCCCATCAGAGGGCCGCCATGTATTCCGATGGCTCGGGCGTGGGCGTCGCCAACGGACGCCAGCTCCAAGGCAAGGAACTCTCCTACAACAACATCGTGGACCTGCAGGCGGCATGGGACCTAGCCCAGGAATTCGACGAGCCGGTGTGCGCCATCATTAAGCACACCAATCCTTGCGGAACGGCGATTGGCAGAACTCTGGCTGAGGCTTACAAAAAGGCGCTGGAGTGCGATCCGGTTTCCGCTTTCGGGGGCGTGATTGGCGTGAACCGAGTGATTGACGCCGAGGCCGCCGAAGAGATTTCCAAGCTGTTTTTAGAAGTCGTCGCGGCGCCCGGGTTTAGTGAAGCCGCGAGAGCTAAATTTGTGGCCAAGAAGAACTTGCGGCTGGTGGAGATCACGCCTGCCGCGGAGAAATGGGTGCTAAAAAACGTCTCCGGCGGAATCCTGGTGCAGGATGCTGACGTTCGCCCGCTCACCGAAGCTGACCTGAAAGTCGTCACCAGGCACCCGCCGACACCGGAAGAAAAGCGCGCCCTGCTGTTTGCCTGGAAGGTCTGCAAGCACCTGAAATCCAACGCGATTCTCTACGCTCGCGATGGCCAAAGCGTGGGCGTGGGCGCAGGCCAGATGAGCCGCGTGGACTCCTGTAAGCTCGGCGCGATGAAAGCGGTTCTGCCGCTCAAAGGAACGGTAGCCGCCTCCGACGCGTTCTTTCCATTCCCCGACGGCGTGGAAGAGATCGCCAAAGCCGGCGCCACGGCCATCATCCAGCCAGGAGGCTCAGTGCGAGATCAGGAGGTAATCGAAGCCGCCGATCGCCTGGGCCTAGCCATGATCTTCACCGGGGTGCGGCATTTCCGTCATTAGGTTTGGCAATTGGCACTTAGCATTTAGCAGGCAGCATTTGGCCAGTCAGGTGTACGGTGCGAGGTTTTTGCCGGGAATCGGCAATGAAGCGGCTCGGCTAAATGCTGAGTGCTAAGTGCTAAGTGCTAAAGGCCTCCCAAGCGCCAAGCCCTGTCCTTCGGTAACAGCCTCCATGCCACGCCGGGGCTGCTTTTTGCTACCCCTTGGAATACGAAGGTTTACAATACCGAAAGCACCCGACCATACCGGTTTGGCATCCAACTCATATGCTCTGGAGTCCAAGGGTTTCCTGATGAAAAGCATTGCCCGAATCCTCGTCCTTGTGCCGCTGCTGGCGGTTTCCCTTTTTGCGCAGTCCGCCTCTACGTCCGCGGAAAATAAGCCCGATGCCAAAGCCGGCGAAGCCAAACCGGCGTCCACCCAGCACAAACCCGACCGCGCCTCAGCGTACTATCACTACATGATGGCGCATATGTACGAGGAGCAGGTGGCGGTTTACGGGCGCAGCGACCTCGCCAGCAAGGCCATCGAAGAATACCGCGCCGCCATTGATGCCGACCCGTCCTCGGAATACCTGACTTCCGGCCTAGCCGAACTTTATGCCCGCACCGGGCGCATCCGCGACGCCGTACTCGAAGCCCAGGACATCCTGAAGCGCGACCCGAATAACCTGGAGGCCCATCGGCTTCTGGGCCGGATTTATCTGCGCTCGCTGGGCGATATTCAGGCCGGCAACGGCTCGCAGAACGTCCTCAAGCTGGCGATTGAGCAGTATGAGCAGATCGTAAAAGTTGATCCCGACAGCGTGGACGATCACCTGCTCCTCGGCCGTCTTTACCGGCTCGACAACCAGTTGCAGAAGGCTGAAGGCGAGTTCAAGACCGCAGTCAAGCTCGATCCCGATTCTGAGGAAGCCGTCACCACCCTCGCTTACCTCTACAACGAAGAAGGTGACACCAGCCGCGCTGCGCAGGTCCTGAGTTCGATTCCGGATGCCTCGCGTTCCGCCAAGCTCTATTCCGCGCTGGGCTACACCTACGAGCAGAAAAAGGAGTACAAGGACGCCATTGGCGCCTACCGCCACGCGGTGGATCTGGACCACGACAATCTGGACGCCATCCGCGGCCTGGCCGAGAACCTGCTGAATGACGGCCAGACCGATGCCGCCCTCGAGCAGTACAAAGTCATCGCCGATGCCAATCCCGAGGACGCACAGACCTACCTGCACATCGCCGAGATTTACCGCAAGACCGGCAAATTCGACCTGGCGCTGGAGAACCTGAACAAAGCCGGCTCCATGCTGGAAGATTCGGTGGAGGTGCCCTACGAGATTGCCTCCATTTACCAGGCGCAGGGCCGTTACGACGAGGCCATCCAGGTACTGAAAGACCTGATCAAGAAAACCGAGAAGCCTGCCGGCACCAATTACACGCAAAGCGAGCAAAACAACCGCGCCGTGTTCCTGGAGCGCCTGGGCACGGTTTACCGCGACAATAATAATAACCAGGCGGCGCTGGAAACTTTCCGCCAGATGATTGCCGTGGGTGGAGACGACAACGCCGAACGCGGCTACCAGCAGATCATTGACACTTATCGCGAGGCCAAGGAGTGGCAGCAGGCCACCGATGCTGCCAAAGAAGCGGCCCAGAAGCTGCCCAATGACCGCGGCCTGCAGATGGTGTATGCCTCCCAGCTGGCCGATATGGGCCAGGTGGATGCCGCCCTGAAGCAAGTCCGGGGCATGCTCAAGGGCACACCCGACGACCGCGAGGTCTACGTCACTCTGGCGCAGATGTACAGCCGCCTCAAACGCTGGCCGGAGACAGAAGAGGCGCTTGACAAGGCTGCGGCGCTCTCTACCAAGCCTGAAGACAAAGAGTATGTGGAGTTCCTGCGCGCTTCCGCCGACGAGCGCCAGAAAAAGTACGATGACGCGGAAGATCTCTTCCGCAAGATCCTGATCAACAATCCGCAGAACGCCGTTACTTTGAACTATCTCGGCTACATGCTGGCCGACCGTGGCGTGAAGCTGGAAGAAGCATTGGTCTTCATCAAGAAGGCGATTGATCTCGATCCCGCAAACGGGGCCTATCTGGATTCCCTGGGCTGGGCCTATTTCAAGCTCGGCAAGTATGACCTGGCGGAAGACAATCTCATCAAGGCCGCGCAGCACATTGGCACTGACCCCACCGTGCAGGACCACCTGGGCGATCTCTATCAGAAAACCGGACGCCTCAAGCTGGCTGCCGCCCACTGGGAGCGCGCGCTGAACGAGTGGAACAAAACAGTTTCCGCCGAAGTGGACCCCGCCGACGTGGCCAAAGTGCAGAAGAAACTGGAATCGGCCAAGGTGAAGCTGGCCAAGGAAGACTCCAGCAACAAGTAGTCTTCGGTCTTCGGTCTTCAGTCGTCAGCTCTACGCGGCCTCATGCTCGTGCGTCCTTTGCGAGCTTTGCGGTTACGGACTTCTCGCCCCAACGCCACTCTTCTCGGGTGCGCTGCTGACGACTGAAACGACTGACGACTAGCAATGCTGGACAGTTTTTCCATTGACGCAACCGCCCGGCTGTCGTCAGTGAAGTTCAGCGGCCATCTTACCCTTCACGATCTGCGCACCTACATTATGGCCCTGCGCCAGAATCCCGATTTTCAGCCTCAGTTCTCCGAGCTCGTAGATCTGACCGAGGTCCGCTCCACAGAGTTAGACACTGCGAAATCGGCCCTTCTATCCGAGGCCACTGATCCCTTTTCCCGCGAATCGAAGCGCGCCTTCGTGGTGCACAATGAGCGCATAGATCACGTCGTCCGCATCTACCAGCGGTTGCGCGATGAGTCGCCAAGCATCAAGCTCTTTCGCAGCATGGAGGAAGCCCGACGCTGGTTGGTCGTTAGCCGTTAGTCGGTGGTCGTTTGCCGTTGGTCGTTCGGCACACCACCGCATGTCGAATCTAGCCGACGAGGCTAACAACGAAAATGGCCAGCGATCAAAGGCCAGCGATCAAAGGCCAACGACTAACGACCAACGATTAACGACTGGTCCACTGGTCTACCCAATCATTCACCGTCTTATACCAAAGCTGCGAGTTCTGCGGCTTCAGCACCCAGTGGCCTTCGTCGGGGAAGTAGAGCATCTTTGAGGGCACGCCCAGCCGCTGCAAAGTGGTGAAGAGATCGAGGCCCTGCGATACATCGAGGCGATAATCTTTCTGCGAGTGAATTACCAGAGTGGGCGTCTTGAAGTTCGCCGCGAACAAATGCGGCGACCACTTGCGGTACATCTCGCGATTGGTGTACGGAGTGCCCTTGAACTCCCACTCGTTGAACCACAGCTCTTCGGTGGTGCCCCACGCCGATTCGCTGTTGAACATGCCGTCGTGCGAAACGATACATTTGAAGCGGTCGGTGTGGCCCAGGATCCAGTTGGCCATGTAGCCCCCGTAACTGGCGCCCAGCGCGCACTCGCGAGTTTTATCAATGAACGGATAATGCTCCTCGGCGTAGTCCAGGCCCTTCATCAGGTCTTCAAAGGGCGCGCCACCCCAGTCGCCGTTGATCGAATCAATAAACTTCTGCCCATAGCCGGGCGAGCCGTGGAAGTTGATAAATATAACCACGTAGCCGCCCGCGGCGAAGAGTTGGGCGTTCCAGCGAAAGCTCCACTCGTCACCCATGGGAACTTCCGGGCCGCCGTGGAGGATGAACTTCAGGGGATACTTCTTACCGGGATCGACATTGGGCGGCTTGACTAGGAACCCCTGGACCGTCTCGTTCTTCGCTCCATGGAAGCCAAAGGTCTCGAGCGGAGACATGGAGAACTGGGACAGGACGCTATCGTTAACGTGCGTAAGCTGTGCCGATGTTCGCAAATCCATCATAGTGCGGCTGTCTGGCGCGTGAGGGTCTATCTGCATGTCGTACAAGCGTTCGGCCACTTTGCCGGGCGACATGTCGGCGCTGTAGATTTCGTTCGGGGCACTCGCTGACATGCGCGTGAAAAGGATCGTTTTCCCGTCACTTGCGACGCTTAGGTCGTCGTTGTATCCAAAAAGGAGACGCCAGATTACGTTTGGGCTTCCGACGAACACACGATGAATTGGCGCCTCGCCGAGTTCTTCTGCCGTGAAGTAAATCGCTTTCGAGTCCGGTGCCCAACTGAACGTCCCCGCCCAAAGATCAAAGTCCTCCGTCAGATTCTTCTTCTCCCCCATCTTCCGGTCATACAGCATCAGCCGGAAACGGTCGCTCTCATATCCCGGACGCTGTTGTGCGCGGTACGCGATGTACTTTCCATCCGGCGAATAGAGCGGGGTTGAGTCGCTGGCCTTGTTTTCGGCGGTGATGTCCTTGGTCGCCGCCAAAACCTTCGCCGAGGTCGCGTCCTCTGGAAAGTTCACCGGCACGATCCACAAATCATTGTTGGTCGAAATCGCCGGCACCGGATCGTGGTTCGAGGTGTAGCAAAGCTCCTGTCCATCGGACGAGAAGGCGTAGTCGTCCTGGCCGCCGAGGGAGAACACGGGCGCATCGTAGTCGCCGGGGGTCAGGTCGCGGGCGATCGAGCACGCCGCGGAGCTCTCCTGTGCCTGGATAGGCGCGGAACTCTCCGCTCCGCCGGCCCCAACGCCTACGCCCCCGATTCCACCACCGCAACCAGCGGTTGGCGATACGCTGACGGCGAGAAGGTGCGTGCGCTTGCCTTCGTTGTACGCATTCCAATGTCTGTAGAGCAGATGGGTGAAAATCAGCGCCTTCACCGGTGAGTTCTTGGCCTCGTCCAGCTTCTTCGCGTTGCACGCGGTTTCTTCGGCGGGCGCGCCATCGCACTCGGGATACACATCCGAGGTGAACAAAATATTCTTGCCGTCAGGCGACCACAGTTCGCCCGCGGCTTCCGTCGCGATTGAAGTCAATTTGTGCACGCCAGTTACCATGCCTGAGGCTCCATCGAAATCCGCGATCCAAATCTGCGATCCGCCTTCTTTGGTCGAAATGAAGGCGAAGCGTTTTCCATCCGGCGCCCAGCGCGGGCGGTCAGCGTCCTGATCGCTGATGATTTCTTTCTCCTGACCACCGGCCAAGGGCACCTCCCACACATGCGGCGTTTTCGTGTTCGCCTCGAGATTCACATCCACAGCCGCAAACAGCACCCACTTGCCGTCAGGTGAGGGTTCAGGTTCTTCGACGCGCTTGAGCTTCATCATGTCTTCGAAGGTGAAGGGATGCTTGGCCTGGGAAAAGACGGGAAGCGCACAGAACAGTGCGAGCAGAGAGATGAGCCGGCGCATGATTGCCTCCTGCAGCAGACCGGACAGTGTAAACCACAGCGAGATTTATTTCGCAGTTCTCACCCTGATCGGCGCAGCCCTTCGCTTCGCTCACGATGACAATTCACAAAGAGTAGGGGGAAATCATGCGGTCGAAGAAATCCCGCGCGCTTACATTTCTTTACATTCTCGGACCGTCAGTCCATAACCCCGCCGGTCGCCGCAAACTGTTATGCCACAATCAATCTGTGGGGCGCATCCAATCCGGGTATTGCGCTGTCCCCAAATTTTCTGCAGTTCGTTCGCAAGGAGACCATTCCATGTTTTGCCCTCGTTTGAGTTTTGCCGTGCGCCTGTTGGCCAATCTCGCGCTGACGGCAGGTGTGGCGTTGAGCGGGTACGGGCAGGAGCCGCAAACCGCCCCGCTGCCCGCTGCACCCCAGCCCCAGCGATTCAATCTGAAGGATTATTCCAAGCCGCGCTCGGCGTTTCCCAACCTCATTCAGCCTTACATGCCGCAGCCCGTTCCCCCGCCGAATCTCACCAATTCGCCGCGCCTCGATGAGCTGATGAGAGACGGCAAGCTCTTTCTCTCGATGAATGATGCCATCGCCCTGGCGCTGGAAAACAACTTCGATATCGCCATCGCGCGCTACAACTTGAACATTGCCGATACCGACATTCTGCGCGCCAAGGCCGGCAGCGCCGTGCTTGGCGTAAACGTCGGCGTAGTGCAGAACACTCCCGGCGGCGGCACGGGCGGGCTCAGCGGGCCGGTGGGTTCGGGCAGCGGCGGCACCAGCGCCGGCACCGGAGGGGCGGCCACCGGAACCAACGGGCTGGTCAGCTCTACGCTCGGGATTGGGCCGGCGATTACCAGCTTCGATCCAATTGTGACCGGTACGCTGCAACTGGACCACAACAACCTCCTTTCCGCCAGCGCTGTGGCCAACCCTCTAACCTCGCAGAATACCGGCACCGCCAACTTCGCGTATCAGCAGGGCTTCGATCTGGGCACGGTCCTGTCGGTGGGGTTCAACAATTCGCGCCTGACCTCGAGCTCCACCTTCGCCACGCTGAGTCCGAGCCTGGTTTCTAATTTTCAGTTTCGCCTCACGCAGCCGCTGCTGCAGGGACTCGGGCTGGCGCCGAACACCCGCTACATCCACATCGCCAAGAACAACCGGGAGATTTCCGACGTGGCCTTCCGCCTACAAACAATCACCACAGTGGACCAGATCGAAAATATCTACTGGGACCTGGTGTATGCCTACGAGAACCTGAAAGTGCAGCAGGAAGCGGTGAACTCCGCCCAGAAAGTGCTGGAGGACAACAAAAAGCAAGTGCAGTTCGGCACCCTGCCCCCGATTCAGGTAGTGAGTGCGGAAAGCACCGTGGCCACCGATCAGCAGGCGCTCATCGTGGCCCAGACCAATCTTGAGCTGCAGGAACTGCTGATGAAGAACGCGCTCAGCCGCAACCTGGATAATCCCACGCTAGCTGATGCCGAGGTAATTCCCACCTCAACCATGGAGGTGCCTGCTCAGGAGCAGGTCATTCCCATACAGGATCTGATCAACGACGCGCTTAGCCATCGCGCCGAACTCGCCGAATCGCGCATTGATCTGAAGACCCGGGAACTGAGCGGAAAAGCAGTTCGCAACGCCATGCTGCCCACGCTCGATCTGTTCGCGTACTATGGCGGTTCGGGCCTGGGCGGGGCGCAGAATCCGGCGAACGTCTGCCCGCCGCCTCCCGCTACGCTGTTCGGCTGCCACGATGCCGGCACGATCCAACCGGTAAGCTACGGCGCTACCCTCGGCGATCTGGTGGACTCCACTGCGCCCGATAAAGGCGTGGGGTTAACTTTGACCATCCCGATTCGCAACCGCACCGCCCAGGCCGACCAGGTGCGCTCGCAGCTGGAATACCGCCAGGCGCAAATGCGCCTGCAGCAGCTGGAAAATCAAGTGCGCATTGAAGTCCGCAACGCGCAGTTTGCGGTGCGCCAGAACCGGGCCGCGGTCAGGGCCGCGCAGGCCGCGGTGGATTACGCCCGGCAAACTCTCGACGCCGAACAGAAAAAACTGCAGGTGGGAGTTTCCACCCCCACCAACGTATTGACGGACCAATCGGCTCTGACCACTGCAGAATCGAACCTGGTTTCAGCCACGGCGGCCTATGAAAAATCGCGCGTGGAAATGGATCGCGCCACCGGCCTGCTGCTGGACCACACCGGCATTGTGTTGGCCGATGCCGAGCGCGGCGAGGCAACCCACATGCCGCAAGCGCCATATGTCGCGCCCCGGCAGAACACTCAGGAGATTGAGGCCATTCCGCAGAGCGCCCCGCCGCAGCCATAAGAAGCTAAGAAGCGCAGAGCATTGTGGCCGCTCGGATCTCGCCAGGTGTAGGCCGCGCTGTAGGCGATTGTGTCAAAAATGAGACACAAAAAAGGCAAAATTATAGCTCTGAGATAACATCCGGAGAGGGAGCGCTTTCTGTCGGCGTTTTGCATCCGGATGGCCCCAAGGGTCATCCGGACCGAGATCGTCGCTCCTGGGCCCGCAGAACGCCGGGAAATGGCATTCCAGCGGCGGCTCGAAACGCGCTTCGGCCTGGGAGAGGCTGCGGAAAGGCCATCCGCCCATAACTTATAGATAATACTGGAGTTGCAAATTCCCTCCGTCTTTGGCCAGTATTGCCTGCTCGGTAAGTCGTTGAAAATTCCTTCCGGGTTTTTTCAAATTCGGCCATTTCCGGTCAGACGGCGCTGCCGTGTATTCTTCCTCCCGTGATTCTCTCGGTCGTCGTCATCACTTACAACGAAGAAGCTAACCTCGCCCGCACTCTCGATAGTGTGCAACCGCTGGTGAGCGGCGGCAAAGGCGAAATCATTGTTGTGGATTCTGGGTCTACTGATAACACGGCGGAGATTGCGAAGTCGTTCGGGGCGAAAGTGTTCGTGGAAGAATGGAAAGGTTACGCGGCGCAGAAGAATTCCGCGATTGAGAAGGCGACGGGCGATTGGATTTTGAGTTTGGACGCCGACGAATCTCTGGAACCGGAATTGGTCGCATTGCTCTCAGGCCACTCCGATCCACCGAAAGAGAGTTCGGCCGAATGGTGTCTTACCATGGCCATCGCCGGCCGCCAGGCTGCCGACCTTGGAATATCAGAGGGCGGCCCTGCCGGCTTCTGGTTTCCCCGCAAGAACTTTTTCCTTGGGCGATGGATCAAACACGGCGGCTTCTGGCCCGATCCTAAGCTGCGGCTATTTCGTCGCGGAAGGGGCAAGATCCAGGACGCTTTGGTCCACGAGACGATCCAAGTAGAAGGGAACACTCTCCATCTGCGCCACGCCCTTGTACACCATTCATACCCCACGTTGTTCGATTACATCGAGCACATGAACCGCTACTCCTCGCTGGGAGCTGAGATCGCTGTTGCCAAAGGCCGCTTTGGCTTCAGCCTTATCAACATTGTTGTGCGCCCGCTGCTGACCTTCATCTATAACTATTTTTTCCGCCTGGGATTTCTCGACGGCCGTGAAGGCCTGCTGCTGCACCTGTACCACGCGGCGTATGTCTCCTGGAAATATGCCAAGGCTTGGGAGCGAGGGCGGGCCGAGACGTAGCTCTAACGTTGTCCAGCACTGGAATCTCTGTGTCCTCCGCGTCCTCCGTGGTTCAGCTTCGGTTTCCCAAACCACAGAGGACACGGGGGACGCAGAGTACTCCCAGGTGCATTGGCCTGTCGCTTGGCGGCACCACCTTGCTCCCTGGCTCACGGGCCCCTATCATCAAGGCTGAACGCCACGGAGCGCTATGGCAGAGAGCCGGTCCAAGAAGCCGCAGGTTGCAGAAAGCCCGATTGCGGATGTGTTCGAGGGGCGCCATCCCTCTACGAGCGAGAAGGCCTGGGCTGAGAAAACGCTCGCACCAACTCTCGAAAAGTTCCCGGAGAAGCCGATCGGTGCGGCCAGCGGCGTGAATCTCGATGAGTCAGGCCATGCTCGCTTCACCACAATCTCCGGCGTTCCCATGCGGCGGCTCTACACCCCTGCCGATCTCCCTGAAGACTGGAACTACGAACAATATCTCGGCTATCCTGGCCAGTCTCCCTACACGCGTGGAATTCATGGCTCGGGATACCGCGGTAAGTTGTTCACCATGCGGCAGTTCTCCGGGTTTGCATCTCCGGAGGAAACCAACCAGCGCTACAAATATTTACTGGAGCATGGCGGCAGCGGTCTTTCGGTAGCGTTCGATTTGCCCACGCTGATGGGTTACGACTCAGATCACGCGGCGAGCGAAGGAGAAGTAGGCAAGTGCGGAGTGGCCATTGATTCGCTGGAGGACATGGAAATTCTTTTCTCCGGCATTGACTTGGAGAGAACCACCGTTTCCATGACCATCAACTCGCCTGCTTCCGTGTTGTGGGCGATGTATCTGGTGGTCGCCGAAAAGCAAGGCGCAGACTGGAAAAAGATTTCGGGCACCATACAGAACGACATCCTCAAGGAATACATCGCGCAGAAGGAATATATCTACCCGCCCGAGCCTTCTATGCGGTTAGTGGTGGATACGTTTGAGTTCGGTTCACGCTTGACGCCGAAGTTCAATACGATTTCCATCAGCGGATATCACATCCGCGAAGCCGGCTCAACCGCGCTGCAGGAACTCGCCTTCACCTTGTACGACGGCGTGGAATATGTGGAGTGGGCACGGCACCGTGGCCTTGACGTGGACGAATTCGGGCCGCGCCTCAGCTTCTTTTTCAACGCCCACAATGATTTCTTTGAAGAAATTGCCAAGTATCGCGCAGCGCGCAAGATTTGGGCGGGAGTCATGCGCGATCGTTTCGGCGCAAAGAACCCGCGCACCTGGCTGATGCGTTTCCATACGCAGACGGCGGGGGTTTCGCTTCCCGCGCAGCAGCCAATGAACAATATCGCACGCGTGGCCGTGCAGGCGCTGGCAGCGGTCCTTGGTGGAACGCAGTCGCTGCACACCGATTCCTACGATGAAGCGCTTGCTCTGCCAACCGAAGAGGCCGCGCGCATTGCCCTGCGTACCCAGCAGATTATTGCCTACGAATCGGGCGTGACGCATACGGTAGATCCACTGGGAGGGTCTTATTTTCTGGAAGCCTTGACTCTTCAGATGGAGGTGGGCGCGCTGGATTATTTCAGCAAGCTGGATGCCATGGGCGGGATGGTAAACGCGATCGGGCGGGGCTATCCGCAGAAAGAAATTGCCGAAGCGGCGTACCAGTATCAGCGCGCGGTTGAAGCGAAAGAGAAAATCATTGTTGGCGTCAACGAATTTGCTATCGAAGAAGAACCACCTTCCACGCTCTACATTGACGAAAGCGTGGCCCGCCAGCAGTCGGCCAAACTGAAAGCTCTGCGCTTGCGACGATCGAATGAGGAAGTCCGTCGCGCGCTCGAGGGGCTGAAAAAGGCCGCCGCTAAGGAGCCCGGCCGTGGTTCGAACGGCGAAGTGTCCCCTGCCAACACAATGCCCTACATCATTGACGCCGTGCGCGCGTACGCCACAGTCGGCGAGGTCTGCGAGGCGTTACGCGAGGTGTACGGCACCTATACCGAAGTGAGCGTCACATAGAAGGCATGCTACGCGGCCGCTGACAGAGTTCGCGACTGAAACTTGAGATCGCAAATTGCGATCTCAAGTTGCGGGGCAAGTGTTGTTCTCCTCTAAGTAAGAACGAACAACTTCTTGAGCAGTTTCTCTTTTCTTTTCTCTTCTCTTTTTGCGATTGCTTCGCATCAATGAAAACGCAAGCGCCTGCATCTTCGACAACGATCTTTGCCGAGGCCACAGCTGCGGCCCAAAATGGGAATGGTTCCGCATTTGCACGATGATTCTGCGAGGAATATGTCATTTGTGCAGCTATGATTGAGATCACAGATTGGACTTCAAATGAAGAAAACCAAAACCAGCAAGCTGCTCACCATGCCCAAGAGCCGCGTCATGCCGTTGTTTCCGGTGGAATCGCGAATCTTGTTTCTGCGCCATCAACGCGTCATTCTCGACAGCGGCCTTGCGGAACTGTATGGCGTTCCGGTCAGACGGCTGAACGAGCAGGCGAAGCGCAATCAAGACCGGTTTCCTCCCGATTTTATGTTTCAGCTAACGATCGAAGAAGAGCAAATCTTGAGATCCCAAATTGCGATCTCAAGAGGGCAACACGGCGGGAGGCGCTATTTGCCGTATGCGTTTACTCAGCACGGCGCCATCATGGCTGCCAATGTGTTGAACTCGAAGCGGGCGGTGCTGATGAGTGTTTATGTGGTGCGCGCTTTCGTCAGACTGCGTGAACTGCTGGCGACGAATGACCGACTGGCTGGCAAAATTAACGAATTGGAGGGGCGAATCGATACTCACGACTCCGAGATTCGCAAGTTGTTTGGGACCATTCGGGAGCTGATGACTCCGCCGTCAATACTTCGGCGGCGGATCGGATTCCAACTGCCAGCAGCAAGACGGAGGACGTAACTGAGGAGAATGGCGGCGAGCATCAGTTGAGGCTGAATCGCTGCAACATCACTGGATTCGATCGGCGGGATCCACTACTCTCTGCATCAGCAAAGCCGCGATCAACATAAAAGCCCCTCCCGCCACCACCGCAGCCATGCGGTTGTTGTTCAGCAGATGGCCCATAATCCAGCCGAAGAACAGTGAAGCGAGAATTTCCGGAATTACAATGAAGAAATTGAAAATTCCCATGTACACGCCTGTTTTTGCGGGCGGCAGCGATCCGGCTAGGACCGCGTAGGGTATGGCGAGCGTGCTGGCCCAGGCGATACCGATCCCGAGCATGGGAAGGAACAAGAGATATTTTTCGTGGATGACCAGGACCGAGATGAGTCCAACCCCGCCACAGAGCAGGCTGAGACTGTGGGCGTGCTTGCGGCCGAGGGCGCGTGCCAAGGCAGGAAGCGCGAACGAATAGAAAAAGCAAACCGCGGAATAAAAACCGAAGCAAAGGCCGGCCCACTCGATTCCTTCGGTGTAATGAGCGGAGTTCTGGTCGCTGGCGCCGAAGACGTTGTGAGCAACGGCGACTGGAAAATACAACCACATGCAGAACAGTCCCAGCCAGGTGAGAAGTTGAACCGGCCCGAGTTGCCGCATGGTTTGAGGCATCTCGGCGATGGCAGCGACAATCTGGCGCGCATTTTCCATGAGGCTGGTGGTTTGGGCCTTGGCTCGGCGGAAGGCGTCCATATCTTCTGGCGGATACTCGGCGGTGGTGAAGATGGTCCATAGCACCGCGCCAAAAAAAGCTGCGGCCCCGAGATAGAACGAGAGGCGGACAGAAGGTGGAATCCCGCGGGAAATGCCGGTGAGTTGTTTTACGTGAAACAGATTGGTGAGTAACCAGGGCAGCGCCGACGCGATCACAGCCCCCAGCCCGATAAATAGGCTTTGCATGGCGAAGCCGGCGGTGCGCTGATTCTCCGGCAACAGATCGGCGACAAACGCGCGAAACGGTTCCATGCTGATGTTGATGGAAGCGTCAAGGACCCATAGCAGGCCCGCGGCCATCCAAAGAGTGGAACTTCGCGGCATGAGGATCAGGGCGAGTGAACTGAGGATGGCTCCTGCCAGGAAATAAGGGCGGCGCCGGCCCAGCCAGCCCCAGGTGTGGTCGCTGGCGTGGCCGATGATGGGCTGAACGATCAGGCCGGTGAGCGGCGCAGCCAGCCAGAGGATGGGAATCTGGTCGGCGCGTGCGCCCAGGTATTCGTAGATCGCGCTCATATTGGCCATCTGCAGGCCCCAGCCGAACTGGATGCCGAGAAACCCAAAGCTCATGTTCCAGATTTGCCAGAAGCTGCGCGCGGGTTTGTTCATGAGGGGCTCATTTCACCTGGAAGACTGAGACGCTGGTTGCGGACATGGTCACGTTCAGGCTTTGGCCACTGACGACGGCTTGCGCGCCTCCAAAGAGATTTTCCAACAGGCGTGCATTCTCCAGCGGCGTGTCCTGGAGGGAGAGCGTCACGCTGCGCGAGGCCGCAGCATTGTTGAAAATCACGAACAGCTTCTCCTCGGAAGACTCGCGCATGAAGGCGTAATAACTGTCATCCCAGCCGAGGTGCCATTGACGGCCGTGTCTTAGCGCCGGGTGCGCTTGCCGCAATCGCAGCAGGGCCTGCACGTGAGTGAAAATCTCCTGCTCATCGGGGGTGCGGCCGGCGGCGGTGAAAGCGTCGTGCGCATCGCCGGGGAATCCTCCGGGAAAGTCACGGCGGTTATCGGGATCGGCGCCTCCCGGCATGCCGATTTCGTCTCCCGAATAGATCTGCGGTATGCCGCGCAGGGTCAAGAGCAGGGAGAATGCCGCCTTGAGTTTTTCTTTTGACGCGCCGTCTTCGCCCATGAAACGGCGGGTGTCGTGATTGCCGATGAATGTGGCCAGCAGATCGGGCCGGGCAAACAGCCAGTCGAGGCGGAGAACGTCAATGATCTTTTGCACCGGCTGGCCGCGTAGGGTCACGTCGCGCAGGACGTTGTAGAGGGGGAAGTCGAAGACGGTTGATACCCCGGAATCCACGCCGTCGAAGCGAGTTTGTCCGCCGTCGAAGAAAGAGGTGATGGTTGGACTGGCGTCCCAGGCTTCGCCGACGGTTGTCATTTGCGGATACACCCGGCGCAGGCCCTCATGCCATCCGCTCCAGAACTTGCGCGACGAGTAGGGAAACGTGTCGAGGCGAAAGCCGTCGAGATCGGCAGTCTCCGCCCACCACTCGGCGTTTTGCAAAAGATACTGGGCCAGCCAGGGATCGTCAGGGTTGAGGTCAGGCAGCTTGTCGGCGAACCAGCCTTCGAGCGTGCCACGCCGGTCACGGGCGGTGGCGTGCGGGTCGGTGATAGCAAAGAAAGTGTAGTTTGGTTTGAGGTGGTCGGCAGCTGTCCCGTGCAGCCAGGTTGGGGTTGGCGGGTCGCTGGCCCAGGGATGTTTTGGCCCGATGTGGTTGGCCACGTAATCCATCAACACTTTCATGCCCAACTTATGAGCGTCGCTGACGAGGTCTTCATACTCCTGAAGCGATCCCATGTGCTGGTCAATCGCATAGAAATCCACGACGTGATAACCGTGGTAGTCGGAGTCGGTGTTCTTCCAGACGGGCGTGAGCCAGAGGGTAGTGACGCCGAGGTCGTGCAGGTAGCCCAGATGCTGGCGAATCCCGCGCAGGTCACCGCCGTGATAGGCCATCGGATTGGCTCGGTCGTACGTGCCAGTAGATCCTGGCGGTTGGTCGTTGGTGGGATCGCCGTCGGCGAAGCGGTCAGGCATGATGAGGTAAATAGTGTCATCGTCGCTGAAGCCGCGGTGGGCCGCACTCGATTTACGCGCTTCGATGGTGAAAAGCACGGTGGTCGAGCCTTCGGATGTGTGGAGGGCGAGGTGCAAGGTGCCTGGTTTGGTTTTGGCCGTGTCGAGCCACACGAAAAGGTAGTGTCCGGCAGGTTGGCTTTCAATGCGCGCTACCTTTGCTCCGGCATCGGTTTTCACGGCTGCGCCGGAGAGTCCTTCGCCGGTGAGAAGCAGCATGGGGCTTGGCATGCCGGCCCACCAGTTTGGCGGCTCTATTTTGTTTACTACGGGTTGCTTAACTACAGGCGCCGCCCACGCGCAGACGGTGAGCGTGATGGAGAGCAGCCAATGCTTAGGGACCGGGATTTTGGCGGTTCGCACTATGCTCTCAGGGCTGAAGTGCAGGATGCGGATTGGCGTCTGGAATGTAACACAGCCTTTCGGTCGCGGCCATGATCTTGTTGTCGCGGGTGGGCTTGCTCGCACCGGACCTTCCCACTTTTGCTTGTCTCTGTCTGGTTGAATCGCAGCACTTGCTAGCTCGGGCGGCCTGCTAGTGACCTCCGTCACCTCCGGGATGGAATCGCGAAAATGCCTTCGAGTAGAATGAGGCTGCTGTACTGGCAAAATCCGGCGGCCTTGGCCGCGGCGATGAGGGACACTCTTGGCCACAACTCCATCCACGCAAGCTCCGCAACTTCCCAAGCACAAAGTGAAGATCAAGAAGGTCGGGCAGCGCGCCTGCAACGAGAAAGACGCCAAGGGCAAGCTGTGTGGCGGGCATTTGAAGCGCTGGTTCTATACCACCGACGTGCTTGAGCAGGCCTGCGGCGACGTGGAAAAGGCCTGGGGCCCCGATGCCGAAGTCTACCGCTGCGAACATTGCAAAACGCTGTACTTGCCCAATCCGGATGAGGCCGGGGGGTTGAATGTGGCGGGGCCGGGGCAGACCTCAGTGTTTGGCTTGACCGTACCGGCAAAGGAATAAGAATGAACGCGGGAGACGAAATCAGGGGCATAGGAGACACGATGCAACCTGCAATGCTTGGTTTCTTTCGTGTTCCCTTTGTGTACCCTGGTGTC
>Ga0335078_10000710_pt1 | contig 51156 bp, 46 predicted proteins | sample Lox_Sample_32_FD_206711 | JGI IMG/M metagenome (GOLD analysis project Ga0335078, IMG submission 206711) | Soil microbial communities from Loxahatchee National Wildlife Refuge, Florida, United States - Lox_Sample_3.2 | ecosystem: Environmental > Terrestrial > Soil > Wetlands | place: USA... | reverse complement strand
AGGCCACCCTGAGTTCGCCCGCCCCGACAGACCGCGAAGACCCTACGGGGAGTAGCTACCGTCCGTCACCGCGACCGGCATTCAGCAAGCCAACGCACATCCCGAGCCGGTCGGCTGTGCGGCACATCTGGGGCGACCCGGCCTCCGGCGAGGTTGCGGACCAGATCTACGTCTCCAGCGGCCTCATCCATGCCCTTGTGTTCGGCCTGGAGCCGCAGGGTTCATTCCGCCACTCGCCCGACCACCGGACTGTGTTCGGTGCGGACGAGCTGCTGTATGTCCTCGACGGCATCATGGTGATCGCGAACCCGGAGACCGGCGAGGTACAGCGGCTGGAGGCGGGCGAAAGCGTATTCTTCCGGAGGGATACCTGGCATCACGCATTCGCGCACGGTGCGACTCCGCTGCACGTGCTGGAACTGTTCGCTCCCCCGCCAGCGACCGGTGCCTCTGGTGCGTACGCACGTAGTCGGCCATACCTGGACGGCAGCAAATACGCCGACGACTCTGTGCTCGGGCGGCTTGCGCCCGCCAGCGTCCAGCCCGGCACATTGCGGCGCCTGGACCAGCGGGACATTGTGTGGCGCCGCGACCTGGGCGTGCTGGTCGGCTTGCTGGCGAGTACCGAGCATCTGACCGCCGGGGTAACCGAGGTCGATCCCGGCCAAAAGTCATCTGTGCATGCGCACGGCGGTGACCAGGTGCTTTACGTCACGGGCGGTCAGCTCACCGTGCGTGCCTGGCAGGAAGACGTGGTCAGTGTTTTCGAGCTTGAGCCCGGAGACGTGTGCTACCTGCCGCAGGGCTGCGCGCATGAGTACCGCAACTACGGCGCTGTCACGGCGCGGGCGGTCTTCGGCGTGGCTCCTGCCTACCATCCATAGCGCTGCCCAATGCGAAGCAACGCCCGCTGCCGCTGTCCGCCGTATCGGACGACCTGATGAAGTTGACTCTGATGGTCGAGGGCCAAGAGGGCGTCACGTGGCAGGACTGGACCGCCCTTGCCGACGCGGTCGAGTCGAGCGGGCTCGAGGGGCTGTACCGGTCGGACCACTACCTGTCGGGTGATGGCTTCACTGGGCGGGGAGCACTCGACGCATGGGCGACGCTCGCCGGGCTGGCCGGGCTCACCCGGCGGATCAGGCTGGGCACGATGGTCTCGCCGGTGACCTTCCGGCATCCGTCGGTGCTGGCCTCCATGGTCACGACCGTTGATCACATTTCGGCGGGGCGGGCCGAGCTCGGCCTCGGGGCCGGCTGGTACCACCTCGAGCACGAGGTATTCGGCTTCGAGTTCCCTCCGACCGCTGCCCGCATGGGCATGCTCGAGGAACAGCTCGAGATCATCCACGCGCTGTGGACCACCGGGGAGGTCAGCTTCCCCGGGAAGCACTACACCCTCAAGCGCTGCTCACTGCTCCCGAAGCCCGTCCAGCAGCCACCTCCGATCATCGTCGGAGGATCTGGCAAGGCCAGGACCATCAGGGCCGCCGTCCGTTTCGCCGCCGAGTACAACTGCGGCCTGCGGTCACCGGCCCAGTGCAGGGAACTGCGCCTGCGGCTCGACCAGGAATGCGCCAGCCAGGGCCGCGATCCTTCGGGCCTCCGGCTTTCGATGATGGTCTACAACACGGTGATCGGCACCGATCGTGCCGACCTCACCGCCAAGCTCCAGAGAATCGGGCGAGAGCTTGGTCCTGGCACTCCGGACGGGCTCGTCTCCGACAACCCCGCCTTCCGGTTCGCCGGCACCGTCGAGGAGATCGTCGAACGGCTCAGTGAGTTCGCCGCGGCGGGTGTCGACCGGGTAATGCTTCAGCACCTGCTGCATCGGGACCTCGAGAGCATCGCTCTTATTGGCGAGAAGGTCATACCGCGCACCGATGAGATGAGCGAGCGGTGAAGGCGGTCCGCTTCCCCGGAAACCGGCACTGCGAAATCATCACGGTGCCAGACCCTGCACCCGGAGCAGGCGAGGTGATCATCGAGATGCGTGCCGCCGGCTTGTGCGGATCGGATCTCGAGTGGTACCGAGGCGACACATCCGGAAGCGGCGCCTATCCGGTCGTGCCTGGTCATGAGCCCTGCGGGATAGTCGCGGCCGTCGGTCCGGGGGTGTCGGGCTGGGGTGTCGGCGATCGAGTGGTGGTCAACCACCACTACGGCTGCGGCGCATGCCTGCCGTGCCGGGAGGGATCCCCGAAATATTGCCGCCGGGATCATGGCACGTACGGATTCACCGACGACGGGGCCGACGCGCAGTACATGGCTGCGAGGGCGAGTGCCCTGATCGCGCTTCCGGACTCGCTGAGCTACGAGGACGGTGCGGCGATCTCCTGCGGGGCGGGCACGGCGTATGCGGCGCTGTGCAGGCTGGGCATCTCCGGCCGCGACACGCTTGTCATTGTCGGCCAGGGGCCGGTCGGCCTCAGCGCCACGATGCTCGCGACGGCGATGGGAGCTCAGGTGATCGCGTGCGAGATGTCGGGCGAGCGCCTTCGGCTGGCGGCATCGACCGGAGCGGCCCACGTCATCGACGCCAGCGCCGTGGATCCGCTCGATGCGATCGCGGCAATCACGGCCGGCCGTGGCGCGGACGCCGCCCTCGACTGTTCGGGGTCGCCGCCCGGGCGGGTCGCTGCCATCGGGGCGACCAGGCCCCGGGGGCAGGTTTGCTTCGTGGGTGTCGGCCCGCCCACGACCTTTGACGTCTCCGAGGAGATCATTGGCAGGGAGCTCACGGTCTACGGATCGTGGACGTTCACGGCGGCCGGCCTCATCCGGTGCATGAACTTCGTGACCAGGCACTCGTGTCAGCTTTCCCGCCTGATCTCGCAGCGGTCGGCCATCGAAGACGCCGCGGCGGCCTTCGCCCTGTTCGACGCGGGCAGCACCGGGAAATGCATGCTGGTGTTCTGATCCTGGCCGACGGATTGCGGCCACCACTTCCGGTCCGCGTCATCACCCATCGGAGAACGCTCATGCAGGGTCAGTGACCCCCCGGGTCCGGAGGCTCCCCGGGGTCGCGAACCGGCCGGATCAGTCTTGACACACTAACGTTATAAGTTCATAATTTTGCCTGCGGCGGGCAGCCCATGGTGCGTTCCGATAGTCGAGTTACCAGGCAGATCGTCTCACTCAGCGAAGGCAGCTGAAGGCATACGGGGACGCTGAGCGACCGGCGGGGAAGAGGAGTCGGTGTGACGCACGAGAGTCCCAACCAAGGTATGGGCCGACGGGAATTCTTCCAGAGGAGTCTCGCGGCCGGCTCGCTGCTCCTGGCGCCGGGCCTGCTGGTCGCTTGCGCTTCCGGCTCGACCACGCCGGCCACGTCGGGCGCGTCGCCGGCCATCAAACGCGGCGGGAAGCTGCGGGTGGGCTTCGTCGGGGGCGGCGACCTCGAGACCCTCGACCCGCAGAGCGCGCTCAACGACGTCGACTTCGGCCGGGGCTTGAACCTCTACGACCGGATCACTCATTTCATGCCGGACATGAGCGTCGAGAACTTGCTGGCGGAGTCCTTCGAACCGAACTCCACCGGCATGGCCTGGCAGCTGAAACTCAAGTCGGGCGTTACCTTCCACAACGGCAAGCCGCTCACCGCCAACGATGCTCTCTACTCGTTCCAGCGCATCGTCACCAAGAAGCTCACGGGAGCGAGCCGGCTCACCGCGGTGGACTGGAAGAACGCCAGGGTGACCGGCACGCTCACCCTGCTCCTGCCGATGCTCCAGCCGTGGATCGATCTGCCCGCGATGTTCGCCGAGGTATACGACTCGATCCTCCCGGAGGGAACGACAAACTTCAAACACCCGATCGGGACCGGTCCTTTCAAGTTCGTTGAGTGGCACCAAGGCCAGCAGAGCCTCTTCATGAAGAACCCCGACTATTTCATGTCGGGGACGCCTTACGTCGACGAGCTGGTCTGCGTTTCGATCCCGGACAACACCTCGCGCCTGCAGGCGCTGCAATCCGGGCAGATCGACGCCATGGCGCAGATCGACTTCGCCCAAGCGAAGGCGCTCGCCCATTCCTCGGCCATCAAGCTCGTCGTCGCCCATACTGACTACAACGTCCCGATCTACATGCGAATGGACCGGGAGCCATTCACGGACAACCGGGTGCGCGAAGCCATGCGGCTACTGGCGGATCGCCCGCAGCTCGTAGCGGACTGCTTCTTCGACTACGGCACGGTCGCCAACGACCTGTTCGGAAAAGGCGTGCCGTATTACAACAGCTCCCTCCCCCAGCGCGTGTACGACCCGGAGAAGGCAAAGTCGCTGCTCAAGCAGGCCGGCCACCCGGACGGCCTGACCTTGAGCCTGTACACCTCGACGGTGGCACCGGGCATGCTCGAGTCCGCAACGGCCTATGCGCAGCAAGCGAAGGCAGGCGGGGTGACCATCAAGCTTGTCCAAACGCCCCCGTCCAGCTACTACGGTTCCCAGTACTACCTCAAGGTTCCCTTTGGCCAAAGCAACTGGCAGGGCACCATCCCCATCATGTGGTCCTCCTCGTTCACCAAGACCGCACCGTACAACGAAACGGCCTGGGACAATCCCGACTGGGATAAGGCTTTCTCCCAGGCCGAGGCTACGCAGGACCCTGCCAAGCGGCAGCAAATTTTCGATGACCTCCAGTCACAACTGTACTACAATGGCGGCTACATCAGCTGGGGCGATAACTTCACCGTCGACGCGACCGCGTCAAACCTCCAGGGAATGGTGCCGAACAAGTGGTACCTCCTCGGTGGTTGTGACTTCAAGAGCGTCTGGTTCTCCTAGAGTGGTCCCCGCCGCGCGACCGGGCGCCAGGAGACCGGCGAGGTGATGTCGGAGGATCAGATGGAGCCTGGCCACGATTCTGACCCGCCGCCGAGAACGCGGCATCCAATCGCACGGTTCGTCGTCTGGCGGGTAGCGGTCGGAATTGCGCTGCTGGCCGGAATATCGGTGCTCGTGTTCATCGGTACAGCCGCTCTCCCGGGCGATGCGGCGGCGCAGATCCTCGGCCGCAACGCCGGGTCGGGTGCCCTAGCGATCTTGAACCGTGAGCTTGGCCTGAACAAGCCCGGGCCGGTCCGGTACTGGGACTGGCTCACCGGCCTGCTGCACGGCAGCTTCGGGCACTCGCTCGTCTCAGGAGACCCGGTCTCCTCACTCATCGGCTTCCGGGTCGTCAACACGCTCATTCTCGCTGGTGCAGCCGGCCTGGTGCTTATCCCGCTCGCGATGGTGCTCGGGGTTATCGCGGGCCGCCGTCCCGGCTCAGCCGTGGATAACGTCGTTGCCTCGACGTCGCTCGCGATGATCGCCGCTCCCGAGTTCATCATCGGAACCCTCCTCATCTTCTTCTTCGCGGTCAAGCTCGGGCTTCTTCCTGCGGTCTCGATCCTCGCGTTCGGGACGAATCCGCTCGGCGACCCGGCCGTTCTGGTGCTGCCTCTTGCGACATTGGTGATCGTAGGATCGGCTTACATCATCCGCATGGTCCGCGCCGGTGTGGTCGAGGCGATGAGATCCGACTACGTGCAAATGGCCCGGCTGAACGGAATCCCGGAACGGCGGGTGGTGGTCAGGTACGGGCTGCGCAACGCACTCGCGCCCACGGTCCAGGTCATCGCCCTGACCTTGCAGTGGCTGATCGGCGGTCTCTTCGTGGTAGAGACGGTGTTCGCTTACCCGGGGATCGGTTACGAGCTGGTGGAGTCCGTGATCGCTCGTGACATCCCCGTCGTGCAAGCCGTGGCGATGCTCATCGCCGCTTTTTACATCGCCATCAACATCCTGGCAGACGTCGCCGTCGTCCTGCTCGTCCCGAAACTCCGAACAGCCGCATGACCGCCCAGGCGACGGTGGCTCACGGGGCGCGCGGCCATCTCAGTTTCGCGAGGACCTGGTCCGGGGGGATCGGGCTCGTGCTGACGGTCAGCGTGCTGTTCATCGCGATCTTCGGTCCCTTCCTCGCACCGCACCCGCCGGCCGCACTCCTCGGTGCCCCGTTCCAGGCGCCGGACTCCGCCTTCCCGCTTGGAACCGATATCCTCGGGCGCGACGTACTGAGCCGGGTCCTCTGCGGCGGGCGGACCGTGGTGGGCTATGCAACGATCGCCACGGCCATTGCCTATGTGATCGGGGGCTCGCTCGGCCTGATCGCGGGCTATACGCGGTCCCTGGTCGATCCCGTCGTGATGCGTGTCATGGACGTCATGCTGGCGTTCCCGCCGTTCCTGTTCCTCCTCGTGCTGACCACCGGACTCGGTACCGGGCCCTATGTGCTCATCATCGGTGTCGCATCGATCCACGTTCCGGGCATAGTGCGCATCGTCCGGGCTGCCACGCTGGAGGTGAAAGGCCGCGGCTTCGTCGAAGCCGCTGTCGCGCGCGGCGAGCGGCGCAGCGCCGTCCTGCGGAGAGAGATCGTTCCCAACATCACCGGCACGCTCGTCGCGGACGCGGCACCCCGGTTGACCATCTCGATCTTGCTGGTGGCAAGCCTCAACTACCTGGGCCTCGGCCTCCATCCCCCGGCGGCCGACTGGGCACTGATGCTGTCCGAGAATCGCCCTGGGCTCACCATCCAGCCCTGGAGCGTGGCGGTCCCCGGCCTGCTGATCGTGGCGCTCACGATCGGGACCAACCTGCTCGCCGACGCCGTGGCCAGGAGCAGGGGCACCAGCATCGACCGAGAGCTGATAGCTCGATGACGCCGCGGCCGATCTTGGACGTATCCGGCCTGTGCGTGCGGCTGGCGAACGGTACACCAGTCGTCGAGGGAGTCGATCTCTCCCTGGAACCCGGGCGGATCCTCGGCCTCGTCGGCGAGTCAGGGAGCGGCAAGACGACCGTGGCGCTCGCTCTGCTCGGCTATGCGAAGCCTGGCGTCCGCATCGCCGCCGGCACGGTGAGAGTGGGCGACGAACAGCTCGTGGACCGGTCCGAGCGTGACCTCCGCCGCCTTCGCGGTGTCCTGGTCTCCTACGTTCCCCAGGATCCGGGATCCGCGCTGAACCCGTCGGCACGCGTGGGCGAACAGCTCGCCGACGTGCTCCGCACGCACTCGCTGCCAGCAGGCCAAGACCAGATCACCGCGGCGCTCGGCCGGGTGCAGCTCCCGGCCACCAGAGAGTTCATCCGCCGCTATCCGCATCAGCTGTCGGGCGGCCAACAGCAGCGGGTCGCCATCGCGACCGCGCTGGTCTGCGGGCCGTCGCTCGTCGTGATGGACGAGCCCACCACCGGTCTCGACGTCGTTACCCAGGCCGGCGTCCTGAAGGAAGTGCAACGGCTGCGACGCGAGCTGGGCGTCGCGGTCGTCTACGTTTCGCACAACCTCGCCGTGGTCCAGGAAGTCTCCGACGACGTAGCCGTGATGTACGCGGGGCGGATCGTCGAGACGGGACCGACCGCGGCGCTACTTGCCCGGCCCCGGCACCCCTACACGCGCGGTCTGGTCGCATCGATTCCCGACTTCCTCGAGCGCCGGCAGCTACGCGGCATCTCGGGGGTGGGCGTCCGCATCGGCGCCTGGCCACGAGGCTGCGCTTTCGCCCCGCGCTGCGAGCAGAAGGTCCCGCACTGCGAGGAGAACGTGCCCGACCTCGAGGCTGTGCCCGCCGGGTCACTGGTGCGCTGCACCGAGTGGCAGCGGACGCCGCCGGTGACCTCCCTGCCGATCCAGGCACGCTTGCGCCAGGATGCCGCCACGCCCCTGCTCGGGATCGAGAGCCTGCGTGCCGTCCACCGCTCGCGGGCAGGTGATGTCGTGGCGGTTCGCGACGTTTCCTTCTCGGTCGCCGTGGGTGAGACCGTGGGCCTCGTCGGCGAGTCAGGCAGCGGCAAGACCACCATCGGCCGCTGCATCGCCGGACTGCACGAGCCGACGGCAGGCAGCATCAAGCTCAACGGCGGCGCGCTCGCGGCACAGGCGAGCAAGCGGCCCAGGGCGCAGCGGCGCCAGATCCAGATCGTCTTCCAGAACCCCCAGGATTCCCTGAACCCGCGCCGCAAGATCCTGGACGAGATTTCCCGGCCGGCCCGCATCCTGCGCGGACTGGGCCGGCGTGCCGCCGAAGCCGACGCGGTGAACCTGCTGGGCCAGGTCCAGCTGCCGTCCAGCCTCGCGCACCGCTACCCGGCCGAGCTCTCGGGCGGCGAGCGCCAACGGGTCGCGATAGCGCGAGCACTCGCGGCCGGCCCGTCGCTGCTCATCTGCGATGAGATCACCTCCGCTCTCGACGTATCGGTACAGGCCACCGTGCTCGAGGTGCTGCGCACGCTGCAAGCCGAGCTCGGTTTGTCCATGCTGTTCATCTCGCACGACCTCGCCGTCGTCGCGAGCATGGCGACGCGGGTGCTCGTGCTCGAGTCCGGCGTGGTCCGCGAGCAGGGAGACCTCGAACGAGTACTCGCCGCCCCGCAGGACCAGTACACGCGCCGGTTGATCACGGCGGCGCCCCGCCTCACCAGCGATCCATCCGGCCTTGTGCCGGAAACCGCCGAGGCCTCGGGACCCGAGCATGGCTAGTGCCGGCAGCGACCCGGCAGCGCCGGTCTGGGAAACGGGCCTGTGGCAGGACACCGAACGCGTTCCCGACAGCCTGGCCGCGACCCTCCAGGGACGAGACGGCTTCGCGGAGGTGGCCGCCTTGCTCGCGCGGCCGGGGACGCGCCGCGTCATCGTCAGCGGCAGCGGGGCATCTTACTACGTGGCGCTGGCGATGTGGCTCGCCTCGCTGCAAGCGGCCGATCCGCTCGCCGAGGTCGTCCCTGTGCCGGCCGGCCTGCTGGCTCGTAACGCGTTCAAATGGCAGCCGGGCGACGTCCTGCTTGCCGTCTCCTCCTCGGGAGAAGCCAGGGATCTGATCGAGGCAACGGAGTCGGAGCTCCTCCCCAGGCCATTCGCGGCGATCACGGCCAACCCAGAGGGATCGGTGCCTCGCAGCGCTGGCGCAAGAGCAGTCACCGCCGTCATCCAACAGGCGGCTATCACCCATACGCAGGCGTTCTGCGCAGCCGTGGCGGCCTCGCTCGGGATCCTGGCCATCGCTACCCATGATCGGAAACTCGACCGGGCACTCGGCAACCTGCCCGGCGACTGCCAGCAGTCGATCACCAGGACGCGGCGATGGGCACCCAGCGCTCTTGCCGCCCTCACCACACCGCCGGCGGCGGCGGTGTTCGGGACGGGGCCGGCCTGGGCCGGCGCGCTTGAGGGTGCGCTGTTGCTGAAGGAGGTGGCGCGCATCCCGGCCGAGGGCAGTGAGACGCGCGAGGCGGCCACCACTGTCATGACCGGGCTCCTGCCGCGGCACCTCGCCGTCAGCCTTGCTACCGCAGACGACCCGCTCGCCGAGGAAGCCGAGCTCGTCTGCCGCTCGATCCCATGCCAGCTGCTCCGTGTGCCGGGCGGGGATGTCGCCGACCGACGCCTGGCGGCCGTCGGCACCTTCGCACCCCTCGTGGCGATTGCGATCCATCTCGCGCTGCGGGCCGGGTGGGACGCGGACGACCCCGACTGGTACTCACGGTACGAGCGAACGGCTCGGCGTAGTTAGCCGCCAGGTCACCGCGTCAAGGATGCTCCCGGAGGGACTGCCGGCAGCTTCAGCGCGTCTGCTGCCGACACAGCCGCCCCGATGACGCCCGCGTGCACGCCAAGCTCGCTGGGGTGAACCGCCAGATCCCGCGTCGCGGCCGCATAGATCTGTGGCCTCATGCGCGCCACGATTCGCCGCATGAAGCCTGGCGCCAGGCCGAGACCGCCGCCCACCACGACGGCTTCGGGATCGAACGCGTTCACCAGCGCGGCCAGCTCGGTGCCCAGCGCCTTCGCCGCGGCGTCGACCAGCGGCTCATCGCCAGGCGTGGCGAGCACCTCCTTGGCGGAGGGCCGGTGCGCCTGCCCGGCAAGGGCGGCGCCGCTGGCCGCCAGTTCCACAGGTGGTGCACCGGTGACGATGGCATTCCCGCGAGCGCCACGCCAGAGCTGCCCGCCCACGACGAACGTGTGGCTGACGCCCGTTCCGATCGTCAGGTAGAGGAACGATGACAGCCCGCGGCCGGCTCCGAACCGCGACTCTGCGAGGGCTGCGGCGCGCACGTCGGACTCGATATGGACCGGTGCGATCTTTGTTAGCGCGGAGCGGAAGCTGCCGTCGCGCCAATCCCAGTTCTCAGCGGTCTGAATCTTCCCTGCCAGCGAGACGAGCTCCGGTACACCAACGCCAATGGCGGCCATCGCCCGTCCGTGCGATACCTCCCGCAAGAGCTCGAGACAGCTCTCGAGCACCGCATGGCCGCCTCGATGACGTTCGGCCGGGGCCTCACGGCATTCGAGGAGCCGGCCGGCGTCCAGGTCGACGATCCCGGCAGCGAGCTTGGTGCCGCCGGCGTCGATGCCGGCGATGAGGCTCACCGGGGGCAGGCCCGCGCGGCACCGAGGATGACCCGCCCCGGCGGTTCTTCCCATACGCAAACCCCACCCGGCCGCCGGCCACAGGCCGCACCTACGGCAGCATGCTCACCAGTGACGATGCGGGCGCCAGCACCTTGACCGTGCAAAGTCATAATGTCATAATACCTAGTTGTGCCCGGACTTCACCCGCCTGATGCGGAGCAGGACGAGACACTGCAGCGATGGACCGAGCTTATGGACGATCTCTCCTTGTCGCGCAGCTCGAGTGTCCCGTTGCACGCCCAGATCGGCCAGATCTTGGTCGAGCTGATCGAGAGCGGAAAGCTGGCCCATGGCGAGAGGCTCCCGCCAGAACGTTATCTTGCCGAGCTTTTCGACGTGTCCCTGGCACCGGTCCGCCAGGCGATCCTTGATGCGGTGAGCAAGGGACTGCTTGTTCGCAGCCGGGGACAGGGAACCTTCGTTCGAACGCCCGGCCTGGACGAGAAGATCTCGATCCTGCCCTCGTTGACAGAGAGCCTCCGAGACCAGCAGGTCGAGGTCGCCACCCGGGTCCTCCGCCAAGAGCGCGTCGCCACACCCGGCCCGATCGCCCGGGCACTCGGCCTGCGCGGCGGAGACTCGATCTACCTCGAGCGCCTGGCCATCCTCGGCCGGGAACCCGTGGCATTGCTGGAGACGTATCTCCCAGCCCGTGCGTATCCCGGCCTCATCGACGTGTCGTTCGCTGACCATTCGCTTTACGGGCTGCTCGAGGAACGCTACGGGACGGTCGTCACCTGGGCTGAGAGCGTGATCGACGTGACCCATTGCACCTCCCGGGAGGCCGAGAAGCTCGACGTCCCGGTCGGCGAGTTTCTGCTGCGCCTCGAAGGCACGGCCTTCGCCGAGCCGAGAAAGCCGGTCGAGTATTTCCGGGTGCTCTATCGGGCGAACAGGGTCCGGTTTCATCTGGAGTCGCACCGCAAGACCGATGGTGTCGTGCGCCTGCTGACCGCGGAGGAGGGAAAGCCTGCGGCCCCGCCGCCGGGCAAGACCCGGCGCCACCGCTATGGAGTGGCATGACCCCGGTCCGCCTGGGGATCATCGGCGCAGGCGACGTCGCCCAGCGCGATTATCTGCCCGAATGGCACCGCCTCGGGGGGGAGGCGGTGATCGCGGTTGTCTGCAGCCGTGACCCCGAGCGGGCGCGGCGGGCCGCCGAACGCTACGGCGCCGAGAGGTCGTCCACGAACTACCGTGACGTCGTCCGGAGCGACATCGACGCCATCGTCAACCTCACCCCGGTCAATGTGCACTACCCCGTCACCCTGGCCGCCCTCCAGGCCGGCCGGCACGTCTACACCGAAAAGCCCCTGGCCTGCAGCCCCGCGCAGGCCAAAGAGCTCGAACAACTCGCGACCGACAGAGGTCTCACCCTCGTCTGCGCCCCGAGCATCATGTTGTTTCCGCAGATCGCGAAGGTCGGTCAACTGCTTGCCTCCGGCGAAGTCGGGGTGGTGCGTTCGGCACGCGCCCAAGCGCTCACCGGTCCTCCGCCGTGGCCGGGATATGACTCAGATCCGTCCTTCTTCTTTGAAAATGAGGCGGGCCCGCTCGTCGATATGGGTGTCTACCCGCTTCATGTGCTGACCGGGCTTCTCGGCCCGGTCTCGAGCGTCGCGGCGATGGCATCGCGGGCGATGCAGAGCTTCGTCGTGGCCGGGGGCCCGTTCCGGGGCAAGACGGTGCCGGTTGAGGCTGAGGACACGTGGCAGGTGATCGCCAGGCTTGGCGGCTGCATCGCCTCGGTCGAGGCCAACTTCTCAACCGTCGGCAGCGCGGCGGCAGACTGCGAGCTGCGGGGCGAGCGTGCCGCGGTGGCCTTCAGCTTGTTCGACGTTTCCGCCCCCATCTCGCTGCTGCCCGCCGGGCAGAGCGATTGGACCGAGATTCCCGTCGCGCACGAGCGGGCGGCTGGGCCGGATCATCTGCTCGGCATCCGGGAGCTGCTCGACTGCCTCGCCGAGGGCCGCGCGCCGGTTCCGAGCGCCCGGCATGCCATCCACGTTCTCGAGGTCATCGAGGCCGCGCGCGAATCTGCGCGGACGGGCCGCACGGTGACGATCGAGCCGCCCGCAAGCGATCTCGCCCCGGTTTGGAGCCGAGAAGTGACATGACCCTCTCCCCCTCACCACGCCCGACCGGGAATCCGGTGCGCCTCGGCATCATCGGCGTCGGCGCACTGACGCTGCGAGCGCTCCTGCCGCACCTGTGCGGGGACGATCTCGACGGCGTCGTGACCGTGACGGCCCTGTGCGACGCTGTTCCGGGGCGCGCCGCAGACGCGGCGGCCGCCTACGGCGTGGCCAGGGCCTACGAGTCCGTCGGTGACCTGGTGGCAGACGACGACATCGACGCCATCACGGTGGCTTCCCCGATCGGGCTGCATGCTGCCCACGGCAAGGCGGCGCTGTCCGTCGGCAAGCACGTGCACCTCAACAAGACGATGAGCACCACCGTCGCTGAGGCGGACGAGCTGATCGCGCTGGCGAAGCGCAACGGCCTGCGTATTGTCGCCTCTCCCGGTGAGGTGCTGCGGCCCCAGTTGCAGCGGGCGCGCCAGCTGATCAGCGAGGGAGCGATCGGGAAGCTCAGCTGGGCGATCTGCGGCTGCGCCTTCGGGCGCTACCACGAGACCGAGGAGCCTGAGCGGCTCGGCGCCGCGAAGTCCCCCATCGACCCGGCGTGGTACTTCAAGAAGCCAGGCGGTGGCCCGCTCTACGACATGACGGCGTACGCGTTGCACGGGATCACGAGCGTCCTCGGGCCCGTCCGCCGCGTGACGGCGATGTCGGGCCTGGTCGTCCAGAGCCGGGAGTTCGCCGGGCGCGCGATCCAGCCGGAGACGGACGACAATACCGTCGCGCTTCTCGACTTTGGCGACGGCGCCTTCGCCGTGGCCACCGGCACGGCCGGCGGGACGATCATCGAGGATTTCGCCGCGCCCTGCTTCTTCGGCACCGAGGGCGAGATCCGGGGCATCCTGCTCAACGGAGAACCGTTTGACTTCCCCGGGCGGGAGCTCACCACCGGTGCGCCGTCCTGGGACTGGGATACCCAGATGCGAGTGCTGCCCCACGTCGTCGGCCGCCATGCCGAGATCCCCGAATCCCACGTGTATGAGGACATCATGCAGCTCATCGACTGGATCCGTGACGGGACGCCGACACCGGTCACCGCCGAGCACGCCCGCCACGTCATCGACATCATCGAGAGCACCTACCTGTCCGCCGAGACCGGGAAGGCCCAGGAACTCACCACCTCGTTCGACTGGGCGGCAACTCCGGGCGGGCAGGCGGGGCACGCCGCGGTAGCGCCGTAGCCGCCCCGTCATGGTGAGCCGCCTCAGCGCCGTGCAAGCCGGCTCTCTCGCCAGAAGAGCGCTCATCGCCGCTGGCGCGACCGGGGCGGTTGCCGATGCTGTTTCCCGGCATGCGATCGAAGCCGAGCTGGCCGGCCATCCAAGCCATGGCCTTCGCCTCATCCCCGGCTACTGTGCTGGCTCTGGGGCTCCCGGTGCCGACCTGGCGGCCGAGCCACGGGTGGTCTCGCGGGCCGGCGCGGTGACGACGATCGACGCTGGCGGGGGGCTCGGTCACCTCGCCATGGCAATGGCGGTGGACTGCGCGGCCGCGAGCGCAGGTGAGTACGGAGTGGGAGCGGCCGGCGTCGTGCGGTGCGGTCACGCAGGGCGGGCCGGCGCGTGGACAGAACGCGGTGCGGCACGCGGGTGCACCACGATGGTGGTCCTCGGGGGGTCGGCTCCCCCGTTCGTCATGTCGGCCGGGCCGGGCGCGGCACCGTCGCTGCACACCAATCCGATTGCGTTCGCGGTGCCAGGCCCCGGGCACCCGCTGATGCTCGACATGGCGACGAGCATGGTCGCCGAGGGCAAGGTGCACGTCGCGCTCGCGCGCCATGCGCTTCTTCCGGAGGGCTCGATCCTTTCGGCCGACGGCCGCGTCTCGAACGACCCCGCCGACTTCGCGAACGGGGGCTGCCTGCTGCCCGTCGGCGGGCACAAGGGCTTCGGGCTCTCCGCGGTCGTTGAAGCACTCGGCGTCGCGCTCACCGGGGCCGATGCCGCCGGCCGCGAGCCCTCCGAGGGCGCGCTGGTCATCTGCCTTTCGTCCGGTGCGTTTCGGCCCGGCGGCGAGGCGGCGGCGGCGGTCGAATCGATGCGTGGCCGTATCCGCGGCTCCGGGAGGACTGTGGCGGTGCTCGCGCCCGGCGACCCAGAAGCGCGGCACCGGGCCGTGGCCGCGGGTGAGGTGGAGGTAGCGGACGAGATCGTGGCACAGCTGCGCGCGCTCGCCGCACCGGATAGTCAGGGAAAGGAGCCGCCCAGGTGAAGATCACGCACGTCCAGGCGTTTCTTGTCCGCCCGCGATGGGTGTTCCTGCGGATCGACACCGATGAGGGCGTCACCGGCTGGGGCGAGCCCGGCGGCGAAGCCCGCCCGCGGACCGTCATGGCCGCGGTCGAGGACATGGCTGGTTACCTTCTGGGCCAGGACCCGCTCGCCATCGAACGGCACTGGCAGATTCTCACCCGGGGCGCCTTCTACCGCGGCGGAGCGATCGTCTCCAGCGCGGTGGCCGGCATCGACCAGGCCCTGTGGGATATCGCGGGCAAGGTCCGGGGCGCGCCCGTGCACGAGCTTCTGGGCGGCCCGGTCCGTGACCGGATGCGCGTGTATGCCTGGATCGGTGGCGACCGGACGGGCGATTACACCCCGGACGCGATTGCCGCCGAGGCACGCGAGCAGGTCCAGAAAGGGTTCACCGCCCTCAAGATGAATGCCTGCTCGCAGATGGCTCCCATCGACACCCCGGCGAAGGCCGATGAGGTCGTCGAGCGGGTCGAGGCCGTGCGGCACGCGATCGGCCAGGAACGCGACATCGCGCTCGACTTCCACGGCAGGGTCTCCCGGGCCATGTCGCGCCGGCTGCTGCCGATGCTTGAGCCCTACCAGCTGATGTTCGTGGAAGAACCGAGCCTCCCCGAATACCCCGAGGCTCTGAGCGAATTCACGCAGCTCACCTCGATACCGATCGCCACCGGGGAGCGGCTGTTCTCCCGCTGGGAGTACAAGCACATCATCCAATCCGGCCTCGCGGTGGTGCAGCCCGACCCGTCGCATGCCGGCGGGATCTCCGAGACGCGGCGCATCGCCGCGATGGCGGAGACCTACGACGTGCTGGTGGCGCCGCATTCCGCGATCGGCCCGATAGCGCTGGCGGCCTCGTTGCAGGTCGACTTCGCCGTGCCGAACGCCCTGATTCAAGAGCAGGGAGTCGGCTACTCCGACCCCGGCGTCGACAACACCGGCTCCGACATCCTTGACTACCTCGTCGACCGGTCGGTCTTCGATTTCGCCGACGGGTTCGTGGCCCGGCCCACCCGGCCGGGGCTCGGGATCGAGGTGGATACGGCCGCGGTTGAGCGCGCCGGGCACCTCGGGCACAGCTGGACCCCGCCCCCATGGCGGCATGCGGACGGGTCGTTCGCGGAGTGGTGACCTTGCCTGACGGGCGGGTGTTCGTCAGCCCGGAGCCGCGTCCTGATATCGAGGCGGCGATCGCGGCGGCCGGGGGCACGCTCGCCGCTTTGCCGGATGCCGAGGCGATCGTCTGGACCGGCGATGACCCGGAGCGCCTTCGCGCCTCGCTTCACCCGCGCATCCGCTGGGTGCAACTGTGCGCCGCGGGAGTCGATACCTGGACCGACCCGGGTGTTATCGACCGCCATCGGGTCTGGACGGCAGCCCAGGGCGTAGCGGCCCGCCCCATCGCGGAGCACGTCGTCTGCCTCCTGCTGGCGGCGGCACGTGAGCTTCGGGGGCGCCTGGCCGCCAGATCGTGGGGTGAGCCGGGCGGCCGATCCCTCTCCGGCAGCACGGTCGGGATTGTCGGGTGCGGCGGCATCGGTGCCGCGCTGATAGATCTGCTGGAGCCCTTCGGCGCCTCGTCGATAGCCCTCACCCGCACCGGCCGGACAGTGCCCGGCGCGACACGTTCGCTCGGGGCCGGGGCGCTTGACGCCCTGCTCGCCGAGAGCGACTGGGTGGTGGTCGCCGCACCGGCGACACCGAAGACAGCCCGGCTGATTGACCGGCGCGCACTGAGCCTGATGCGGCCGCATTCCTGGATCCTCAACGTCTCGCGCGGTTCGGTCGTCGACACCGGCGCGCTCGTGCACGCGCTGCGCGCGGACCGCATCGCGGGTGCGGCCCTCGATGTGACCGATCCCGAGCCACTGCCGCCGGGGCACCCGCTCTGGACGATGCCTAATGTGATCATCACGCCGCACACCGCGACGACGCCGACGATGCACGCGTCGTCGCTGTGCCGCCGGATACAGCAGAACCTGTCCCGGTTCCGTTCCGGGAAAAGCCTGATCGGAGTGGTCGACGTGGACGAGGGGTACTGATGGACGATCACGCGCTCTATCGCGTCGCCCTGCCCGGCGGGCCCCGCCTGGCGCTGGGACCGCCCGCGGCAGAACCTGAGCGCCTGCTTCCGCCGGAGTTGACCCTTGACCGGCTCCTCACCGGCAGTGCCGGCCAGTTCTGGCGTGACCTCGACCAGGCGCCGACCGCGCCGCTCACTGCCCCGGCACGGATCCTCGCCCCGATCGAGTCGCAGGAGGTATGGGCGGCCGGCGTCACGTACGCGCCCTCTCGTGATGCGCGCAAGCTCGAATCCCCCCGCTACGGCTCGGTCTACGACGCCGTGTTCTCCGCCGAGCGCCCGGAACTGTTCTACAAGAGCGCCGGTACCAGGGTCCGGGGTCCCGGGGAAGACATCGCCATCCGCTCCGACTCAAGCTGGAACGTGCCCGAGCCCGAGCTGGTGCTCGTCGTGACCTCCCGCTGTGAGGTGGCGGCCCTCACCATCGGCAACGACGCCTCCTCGCGGAGCATCGAGGGCGCGAACCCGCTCTACCTGCCCCAGGCCAAGATCTACGACGGGTCGTGCGCGGTCGGCCCGTGCCTCATCCGGCCGCCACAGGCGATCTCGCTTGGGATCGGCCTTGAGATACGGCGCGGTCCCGAGACGATCTTCCAGGCCACGACGAACACCGCACAGATCGTCCGGCCGCTCGCCGAGCTGGCCCGCTGGCTCGGCCGCGCCCTGACACTTCCGGCCGGTGCATTCCTTCTCACCGGGACCGGTATCGTCCCGCCCGCGGAGTTCTCGCTCCAGGGCGGCGACAGCGTCGTCATCAGCATCGAAGGGATCGGCGTGCTGGCCAACGGGGTCTGCAGGATCGAATGCGGCGACCTCCCTGCCGACGAGGCCTGGAACGCCGGCCGCCGCGAGCCATGACAATCCGGTCGGCAACGGTCGTGGCGGAGTCTCTTGGCTTCCCCGAAGGGCCGCTGGTGCTCGGGCCCTCCCGGGTGGCGTTCGTCGAGCTTTACCGCGCACGCATCAGCCTGTTCGCGGAGGGAATGGTACGGACGCTCGCAGTGGTCGGCGGTTGCCCGAACGGTCTTGCCCTCGGCCCCGACGGGCGCATCTACTTCACGCAGAACTCCGGAGGCGGCGGCTGGTACCGGTGCCCCGATCCGAAAACACCGGGGATCTACGCCCTCGACCCGCTGAGCGGCTCCGTCGAGCAGGTCACGACCACAGCGGGAGCGCAGGCTCTCCGCCAGCCGAACGACCTCTGCTTCGGGCCGGGCGGAGCCTTGTGGTTCACCGATCCGGGGACCGACCCGCAGCCGCAGCCGGGCTGGATCTGCCGGCACTCCGAAGGCTCGACCGAGGTCGTCCACCAGCTCGGACCCGTCTTCCCGAACGGCATCGGATTCGCCGCCGAGGGGCGCCTGATCTGGTCGGAGAGCCGGACGGGGACGATCATGGCCGCGGGCGACCCGCCTTCGGTCGTGTGCAGTTTCGCCGCACCCGGCCGACCGGACGGCTTCGCCGTCTGCGCCGACGGGACTGTTGCCGTCGCCACGTTGCAGTCAGGCGGACTCGACTTCGCCACGCCGCGCGGCGGCATGATGGCGACGGCGCAGCGGCAGATATGGGCCTCGGGGGTCGTGGCGACGAACTGCGCCTTCGACGGCTCGACGCTGTGGGTTACAGATGCCTCGGCGGCCTGCGACGAGCCCGAACACCCGGGCGGGCGACCGTGGCGGCTCGAGACGGACCTCGTCGGCCAGAAGCTTTGCTGAACCCGCCGCCAGGGCGGCAGAGGCGCCAGGACGGCGGAGGCGCCGGTCCGGTCGTTCCGGGCGGCGCCGTCGCTCAAGCACCGGCGGGGAACGTGAAAGGCAGCGATTTCACCCCGTTGATGAACATCGACTGAACGAGCACAGGCTCGCCGAGGCCACCGAGGTCTGGCAGGCGGCGTGCCAGATCCTCGAACATCACCCGCAGTTCGAGGCGCGCGAGGTGCGCGCCCAGGCACGTATGCCGGCCTCCCCCGCCGAAGGCGAGATGGGGGTTCGGGTGGCGGGTGATGTCGAACCGGTATGCATCGTCGAAGACCAGCTCGTCCCGGTTCGCGGAGTGGAAGAAGAGCACGACCTTGTCGCCGGTTCTCACCTCGGCTCCCGCCAGCGTGGCGTCCATTGCGGCCGTGCGGCGAAAGTGGATGATTGGCGTCGACCATCTGAGGATCTCTTCCACCGCCCCTCGCGCGAAAGCTGCGAAGTCACCACGCCAGCGGGCCCACTGGCCGGGAGCGTGGCCCAGGGCGAGAATGCCGTGAGAAATCGCTGCGCTCGTGGTCTCGATGGCCGCCGTGATCAAGAGCTCGAAGTAGCTGCCGACCTCGTCCTCGCTCAGCCGACGGCCTTCGACCTCGGCAAACATGAGGGCGGTGAGCAGATCGTCGGCGGGCTTTCGCCGCCGCTCACGCTGTATCAGCTTGGCGTACTCGATGAGCTCGAAGGCCGCCCGCAGGGCGTCACTGAAATCGCCGAACTCCGCGTCACCCAGCGGGACGGAGATCCGCGACAGCCGCGCGACCTCCGCCCGGTCAGCCCCGGGGACGCCCATCATGTCGCAGATGACGTGGAGCGGGAATGGCTCGGCAACCTCGGTTACCAGATCACATGCGCCGCGCTCACGCGCCGCGTCGACAACAGACTTCGCGCGCCGCCGCACCATCTCCTCGAGCTGACCGGTCCGCCGGGGTGAGAATGCCGCCGCGGCGGCCGCCCGGATATGGGTGTGCCGGTCGCCGTCCATATTGAGCAGCCAGCTGTAGGCCTCCGCCAGCGCCGGAGGAAGCTCGAAAAGTTCCGTGCCCAGCCCCGAAACGAACTCCTCGTGCCTGCGGGTCACATCGCGCACTTCCGCATGGCGGATCACGGCCCAGAAGCCGCGGCCGCCCGGCGACCATTCGGTGGCCGGCTCCTGCTGCCAGATCACCGGCTGGTCACGTCGGAGCCCGGCGAAGATGGCCTCGCGTTCGGGGCTCCGCCAAAAACCCGGATCGGACAACAGAAACCCCGTCGGCAGCATCCGGTCAGCCATGGCCAGTGACCTGATGAACGAGTCGCCTCATGGTGGTGGATTGACGGCCGCCGCCCATAGCTCATAATATTAGCAGGAATAATATCGGCGAGACTGCCCTCGCCGAGGCACCATCGGCATGCTGCTTAGCCGGCGGGCGGTCCCTCGGATACCTCACCTGCCTGAAGCATGCCGGGTGAGCAACCGGGAGGCCCACGGTGGACCGTCCTCTTCGCGTCGTCGTCACCGGTGCGGCGGGCGGCGTCGGCACCCGAACGGTGGAGGCGCTGCTCGCCGCCGGTCATGAAGTCGTCGCAACAGACCGCGCCGCGCCGGCAACGGACTACTACTGGGAGGAGCGCCTGAACTATCTGCAAGCCGATCTCACCGACGCCGGGTCGGCCTTTGCCCTCGCACGCGGTGCCGACGTCATCGTGCACGCGGCCGCGATACCGACCCCGGAGTTCCATCCGGCCCATGTCGTGTTCGCGAACAACCTGATGGCGACCTTCAACCTCGTCGAAGCGGCAGTCCGCTCAGGCGTGTCGCGATTCGTCAACGTCTCCAGCGAGACGGTGGGCGGCTTCATCTTCGCCGAACGCGCCTTCCTGCCGGACTACGTGCCCGTCGACGAGCAACACCTGGTGCGGCCCCAGGATCCGTACGGTCTTTCCAAGCACTTCGGCGAGCAGCTGATGGACGCCGCCACCCGCCGTTCGGACCTGCGTTGCATCACCGTCCGGCCGAGCTGGGTCGTGCACCCCGGCGACTACGCCAGGTACCTGGCGGTCGGGCTTCGTGAGCCAGGGCGCATGTCCCAGAACGCATGGAGTTATGTGGATGCCGGGGACCTGGCCGATGCCCTCGTCCTCGCCTGTGTTTCGGACCTCGGCGGACACGAGGTCTTCTACATCGCCGCGCCCGACAACCTGACGGGTCGACCGCTCGCCGAGCTTGTCTCCAAGTACTACGGAGACCGGGTCGAGCTACGGCAGACCGAACGCCCGGATGCCTCCGGGATCTCATGCACGAAGGCGAAGGCGATGCTGGGTTTCGCGCCACGCCGGTCGTGGCGCGATTACCTCAACGACGACGGCACGCCGCGTACCGGCCTCCCGCAGCCCGTTGCGGAAGCCTGAGATGCGACCACGGCAGGAGCGGCGGCCTTGTGCTCTGGCGATCCTTTGGGTCGATAGTCCGGAGCTGGTCTGGCGATCCGCCGCAACCGGAGCTCAACCCTGCCCCGTGCCCGGCGGCTCCGCCCAAGCGTGCTGCGCAGTGCTCAGGAAGCCACGCGGCCGTCGAGGAACGATGTGATAAAGGCGAGGACCTCGCCGGGCCGCCGGATCACGCCGACGTGCGTGGTACCGGGGAGGACGGCAAGCTGCGCGTCAGGCAGCAGGCCGAACATCTCCACCACATCGGGCAGCGGCATGAAGTCCCGGTCGCCGAAGATGAGCAGGGTCGGCGCCTGCAGGGACCGCAGCTCGGCGGTCCACCCCGGGAACCCGTGCACCATGTCGGAGTTCCTGGCCGCGAACTCCTCGAAGTGCCCGGGGTCGGGGGCGACCGCGGCGTAGGCGTCACGCATGGCCTGGAAGTCCGCCGGTGTCGGCAGGCGGTCCTCGCCCAGCGGCGGACTCTGCCGGCCCGGCGGGCGGTGGACATCGGCCGAGGCGAGGATCAGCTTGCCGACCCGCGCGGGCGCGCCGAGCGCGACCGCGCACGCGACCAGGCCGCCGAGGCTGAAGCCGAACAGGTCGGCCTGGCCGATCCCCAGCTGGTCGAGCAGCGCGACGACGTCCCCGGCCAGCGCCTCGATCGTCATCGGGCGGCCGGTGTCGGCGGTGTGCCCGTGGCCCTGGGACTCCACCGCGATCACCTGCCTGCCCGCGGCCAGGGGCCCGAGCATCGGCCCGAAATTGAGGTCGATGGTCAGCAGGCCACCGTGCAGCAGCACCAGCGGCCGCCCCGTGCCGTGGACCTCGTAGTACAACTGCAGGCCGTTCACCGGTGCGTACGTCATACCAGCTATAACGGCAGCCGGCCCGCGAACTCATCGCGCGCCCGGGCATCGCGGCCGGCCCGCACGGCCGGCCGCGGCAAGACGGCCGGCCATGCGCGGGCCCGGGGCTCAGAACAGCTGGTACGAGCCGATGACCGTCATTTGCTCCACGGTCGGCGGCTCCGCGTACCACCCCTTGAGGTTCTCCAGCATCTCCGCGTACTCGGGGAACGGGAGCAGCGGGTGCTCCTGGCCGGGCTCCATCTCCAGGAAGGCCAGCACCGTGACGCCGTCGCTGAGCCTGGTCACGGCGTAGTGCACGTCCGGCTGCGCCCGCTCGAGCGCCTGGATGATCTTGCCGGTGGCGGCCTGCGTGTCGGCCACGTTCTCTTCCTTGATCTTCGCGCGGATCATCACCACGTTCATTGGACGATTCCTTCCGTGCCGGGATGGACTCTCACATCCAGGCAACGAATGAGTGCCGGCCGTGGGGACAGCCTGGCTAGGGCGGAGTGGCGGGATCGGGGCCAGCAGCGAGCTGTTCGAGCCGCCGGGCCAGGAACCGCCGCTCGGGGGTCGAGGTGGCCAGCTCCAGCGCCCGCTGGTAGGCCGCCCGGGCCTCGTCGTCGCGGCCGAGACGCCGCAGCAGTTCGCCGCGGCTGGAGTGGAAGTAGAGGTAGCCGTCCAGGTCGAGGTGGTCGATGGCGCGCAGCGCCGCGGCGGGATCGCCCGCCTGGGCCAGGGCCGCGGCGCGGTTGAGCTCGACCACCGCGGAGCCGGTGAGTTCGGCCAGTCGCCGGTAGAGCTCGGCGACCTGCGGCCAGTCGATCCGCTCGGCGGTCTGCAGCGACGCGATCGCGGCCTGGATGACGTAGGCGCCGCGGCCGCCGAGGGCGACCGCCCGGTCGAGCGCCGCCCGCCCCGCCGCGATCTGCGCGTGGTCCCACAGCGAACGGTCCTGGTCCTCGAGCAAAACGAGGTCCTCGCCGGAGAACCGGGCCCGCCGCCGGGCGTGGTGGATCATCATCAGCGCGAGCAGCCCGTGTGCCTCCGGCTCGTCCGGCATGAGCGCGGCGAGCACCCGGCCCAGCCGGATGGCCTCGGCGCCCAGGTCGACCCGGCCGCTGTAGCCCTCGTTGTAGATCAGGTAGAGGACGGCCAGCACCGCGTCCAGGCGCTCGGGCAGCAGGTGCGCCGCGGGCACCGCGAACGGGATCCCGGTCGCCTTGATCTTGGCCTTGGCACGGGACAGGCGGCGCTTCATGGTCTCCTCGGAGACCAGGAACGCCCGGGCGATCTCGCCGGTCTCCAGGCCGCCCAGGGCGCGCAGCGTGAGCGCCACCTGCCCGTCCAGCGGCAGCGCCGGGTGGCAGCAGGTGAAGATCAGCTCAAGCCGCTCGTCCTTGATGACGGTGTCGTCGAACTCGTCCATCACATCCATGACCGTCTCCGGTACCGGCAGCAGGCGGACCTTCTCGGCCAGGGTGCGCTCCCGGCGGATCCGGTCGATCGCCCGGTTGCGCGCCGTCGTGATCAGCCACGCCCCCGGGTTGGCCGGCAGCCCGCCCGCCTCCCCTTCCCCCTGCCTGGGCCAGCGCTCCGCCGCGATCGCGAACGCCTCCTGCGCCGCCTCCTCGGCCTTGTCGAAGTCGCCGAGGAACCCGACCAGCGAGGCCAGCACGCGGCCCCACTCGTCCCGGAAGACCTCCGCCAGCTCCCTCAGCGCGCCACCACCGGCCTGACCTCCACAGTGCCGCCGAACCGGGTGACCGGGACGCGCGCCGCCAGCTCGATCGCCTCGTCCAGGTTGGCCGCCTCGACCAGGCAGAGGCCGCCGAGCACCTCCTTGGTGTCCGCGAACGGGCCGTCGGTCATCAGCGTCCGGCCGCCGGCCACCCGCACGCAGGTCGCCGTCTCGGCGGGCTGCAGCTGCGCGGCGGTGACACAGCGGGCGTCATCGAGGAGCGCCGCGAAATCGGCCAGCACCGCCTCCCGGTCCGCCTCCGGCAGCGCCTCCGCGTAGCCGGGGTCGGCGTAGATCATCATCGCGTACTGCATCGCAACCTCCGCAGTCAATAGCCCTTATATGCAATACGAACGGACCGCAGCGCAGGGGACACCACCGGGACCCAGATTTCCCGGACAGCCCAGAAGATAACCCCCCGGGCCACGGTCTGGCCCGGCAGGCCGTAATGCACCTAACCCGGGCTGTCCCCGGAGCGGGCGCTCGTTCGTCGCCTGGGTGTGAGCGACGACCCGGAGGAACCCGAGATGTCAACAACCCATGCGACAGCAAGCACAGTGACGGTCCGGCGCTTCGGTGACGGCAACGCCGGCGAAGCGGACCCGCGGCGGTGGCTGATCCTCGCCACCATCTGCACCGCCGCGCTCATGATCGTCCTCGACGTGACCGTGATGAACCTCGCGCTGCCGTCGGCGCAGCGCGCGCTGGGGTTCACCGACGCCGACCGGCAGTGGATCGTGACCGCGTACGCGCTGTCGTTCGGCAGCCTGCTGCTGTTCTGCGGCCGGCTGGCCGACCTGATCGGCCGCAAGACGACCTTCCTGACCGGGCTGGCCGGGTTCGCGGCCGCCTCCGCCGTCGGCGGCGCCGCCAGCAGCTTCACCATGCTGGTGGCCGCGCGCGCCTGCCAGGGCGTCTTCGCCGCGCTGCTGGCGCCGTCCGCCCTGTCGCTGCTGACCACGACGTTCACCAACCCGAGGGAACGGGCCAAGGCGTTCGGCGTCTACGGCGCGGTCGCGGCCAGCGGCTCGGGCCTGGGGCTGCTGATCGGCGGCGCGCTGACCTCCTACCTGTCGTGGCGGTGGTGCCTCTACGTGAACCTGCTCTTCGCGGCGGCCGGGATCACCGGCGGCGCGCTGCTGCTGCGCAGGCAGCCAAGGACGCCCGGCGCCCGGCTGGACATCCCGGGCGTGGCGGCGGTGTCGGGCGGGATGTTCTGCCTGGTGTACGGCTTCTCCAACGCCGCGGCGCACAGCTGGCACACGCCCTCGACGGTGGGCTTCCTCGCGGCCGGCGTCGCGCTGCTCATCGTGTTCGCCGCCTGGCAGGCGCGCGCCGCGCACCCGCTGCTGCCGCCCCGGGTCATCCTCGACCGCAACCGCAGCGGCGCCTACCTCACCATGCTGATCACCGGGGCCGGCATCTTCGGCATCTTCCTGTTCCTCATCTACTACATGCAGGTGACCCTGGGATACTCGCCGGTCAGGTCGGGCCTCGCCCTGCTCCCGATGGTCGCGGTCATCGGCGTGATGGCCAACGTGGGCAACATCGTGCTGATGCCGCGGCTGGGCCCGAGGCCCCTGCTCATCGCCGGCATGCTGTGCAACGCGGCCGCCATGGCCTGGCTGACCAGGATCGGCGTGCACTCGGGCTACGCGTCGGCCCTGCTCGGGCCGATCATCGTGGGCGGCGTCGGCATGGGCCTCATCTTCTCCTTCGCGGCCAACACCGGCACCTTCGGCGTGGCACCGCGCGACGCGGGGATAGCCTCGGCGAGCGTCAACACCGGGCAGCAGCTCGGCGGCTCGATCGGCACCGCCCTGCTCAACACGATCGCGGCCAGCGCCACCGCCGGCTACCTGGCCAGCCACGCCAGCGGGCGGCCGGCACCGCAACTGGCCCAGCTCGCGGCGATCCACGGCTACACCACGGTGTTCTGGTGCTGTGCCGGCATCTTCGCGGCCGGCGCCATCATCTGCGGCGCGCTGCTGCGCCCCGGCCCGCTGACCGCTGCCGAGGACATCCCCGCCCGCGAGCCCGCCCTGCAGCCCGTGCCAGCACGATCGTGACGCGCACCGGGACCTGACCGAAATGCAGAACCCAGTGCCGGCTACTGGGCGAGGCGCCCGCACGGACCGTGCCGTGCGGGCGCTTCGCTGCGCCGCCTGGCGTCGCAATGCAGCACGACGCCAGGCCTGCGCACCGGCCACCTTGTTACGCACGAGGCAACGAGTGCCCACACGTCACGTTGTGCGCCGTTCAGGCATCGAAATCCTCTGCCATGCCCTCGACCTCGACGCCAATCCTGCGACCCTATTGGGAGAGGTCCGCAGCTCGCTGGCCACATTGCCGAGAGTAAGTTCCGGCACGAGCATGTGATCGCGCCCGAGATCCGATAGCCTCCCCCTATGAATAAGGGGGTTTCGGTCGGGGATGTTCTGCGGGGAAGGTATGAGATCCAGGAGCACTTGGCCTCTGCCCGGGACAAGAACGTCTACCGCGCATACGATCGGGAGCTTGACTGCCAGGTGGCCGTCGATGTCTTCTCGAACAACTTCGTCATGCCTGGTGGGCTGACGGTAAGTAAGTGGGAAACGCACGTGCTGGGCCGGTTGGGTGATCATCCGAACATCGCGACCGTGATCCACCACTGGGAGGACGGCGAGACGGCTGGCATGGTGAGCCGTTATCTTTCTGGCGGAAGCCTCCAGAAGATGATCACCGACTCGCACGGGGCCGGTCAGGGGCTGCCGGTCGAAAGCATCCTCCGCTATTCGATCGAGATCGCCGATGGGCTGGGGTACATCCACGGCCGCCGCATCTTGTACCGCGACCTTCAGCCCCGCAACGTGCTGTTCGACGAGTGGAACGCGGTTCACCTGGTGGACTTTGACACTGCCGTTTCACTCGACGAAGGCACGATGAGCGACCTGTCGGACTGCCCCGTGATCGACTATATGGCTCCGGAGTTGACTGAAGGCGAGGACGCCGACGAGCGCGCTGACCTCTACTCGCTCGGCGCGACCATCTATGCCATGGCCGCCGGCCACCCGCCCTTCACGGGGACCCGCGCGGAAATCATGGCTGCACGCCGAACGGGACCGCCCCCGCCCATCAAGCGGGACGACCTGCCCGGAGCACTGCGCAACCTGATCTCCCGCCTGCTGGAGGTCGATCGTGAAGAGCGGCCGACAAGCGCCGCTGAGGTCGTTCAGTGCTTGCACGGCATTCGCAGCAACCGTGACGAACTCGAGCGACTTCTCGCCAGCGATGAGTCGGTCAAGCTTGAATTCAAGTCTTCGCTCCGCATGCCCGTGCCGCCGCCACTGGACGGCAGGAAGCCAACGAGAGACGTCATACAGAGCATCGAGCGTGCAGCACTCAAGACGCTGGCAGCCTTCCTCAACTCAGACGGCGGCACGCTCATTATTGGCGTGTCAAACGATGGCGCAACCGTTGGCATCGAGGTGGATTATCCACTCGTCAAGGGATCACGCGACGGATGGTGCCTTACATTCGACGATCTCGTCTCTCGCGATCTTGGCGCCGAGGTTATGAAGTGCGTCGATCTTCAGCTGGAACCGTGGGAGGGCCGGACAATTGCGGTGATCCGGTGCTCACCGCGCAAAGAGCCGACCTGGATCGGCGATGAACTCTACGTCAGGCGCACTGCCTCGACCGAGAACCTGTCCGCACGCCACGCCGTGGCCTGGTGCCGCGAAAGATGGGGCTAGCCCGACGCGGGCTCCATAAGATCCACTCGCCGGTCGTGCCTGGTGCATAATGCACGTGTGCATGGTTGGGTTGGGGTGACGGACAACGACTGGTACCGCTTCCTCGCGGCCAGGCCGAACCGCTCAGAGGTAAACTTCTGGCGTCCCAGCAGCCGAAGTGGTTTCGGCGCCATCGAGGCGGGCGAGCCCTTCTTCTTCAAGTCGCGCGCGCCGCACAACAGGGTTGTCGGCGGTGGTTTCTTCAGCGCTTACGTCCCAATGCCGCTGTCGCAGGCATGGGAGCAGTTCCGCGAGGGCAATCGCCCTCAGCATTCAGCAGGGCAGGCGCTATGACCTGTCGGACTCCTCGGTCTCCGGCTACTTCCAGGAACTCTTGCAGATGCTTCTGGGTGCCGTTATCGAACTCGACTTCAGCCAGCCCTGGCATCGGGACGGCCCTGTGTTCGGCGATCCACGGTTGCGGCCATGTCGCCTTGGCCAGCAGGCATTCAAGGCCAAGGTGCTCGATGTGTACCACCGGCGCTGCGCGATCACCGGATCGAAAATCTGGCCCGTCCTGGAAGCGGCCCACATCCGGCCCGTCACCGAGGGCGGCGAGCACCGGCTGGACAACGGCCTGCTGCTCCGCTCCGACGTCCACACCCTGTTCGACCGCGGCTACCTCGGTGTGGATCCGGCCTACCGGCTGCGCGTCAGTCCGCGGCTACGCGATGACTTCGGTGACGGTGAGCGCTTCTACGCTCAGGCCGGACAGGTTGTCGCGCTCCCGGAGCGCAGAGCGGACCGCCCGCAGCGCGACTTCCTGGAGTGGCACCTCGGCGAGGTCTTCAAGACGTCGTGAGCCGCCGCCGTGCTCACCGGCCGGCGGGATGCTTCATGCTCTCGGTGAAGGCAGCCCGCGCCTGGCGGCTGAAGGTCAGGTGAGGTCCGGTCGGATCCTTGGAGTCGCGGACCGCGACAGCCTCAGGCAGGTTCCTGATGGGTAACCGCCGATGGCTCAGTCCTGATATATACTTTTGATAGCTATCATCTGAGGGAGGCGTCATGGCGGGCACCGCGATCGCACGACTCTTCACCCACGGCAGGAGCCAGGCTGTTCGCCTGCCCAAGGAGTTCCGGCTGCCCGGCGACCGGGTGCGCGTCCGGCATATGGGCGACGGCGTCCTGCTGGAGCCGATCGCGTCCGACGTCGAGGCGTGGTTTGCCGAACTGGACCGCTTCGCGGACGTGCCGCTGTTCGAGGACGGCAGGAACCAGCCACCTGCGCCTGATATTGAGGACATCTTCGAGTGAATTACCTTCTCGACACCAACGCCGTGGTCTCGCTACTGCGGAACAAGCCCGTCGAGGTGCGGGAACGGTATCAGGAGGCGGAAGCGGCTGGCGCCTACCTCGCGCTCTCGTCGGTCGTCTTGTTCGAGTTGTGGTACGGCGTGGCGAAAAGCAGTCAAGTGCAGGAAAACACCGAGCGCCTGCGAATATTGCTCTCCGGCGACCTGGATCTGCTGGACTTCGACGACGAAGATGCCCGAACCGCCGGGCAGGTACGCGCCACCCTGGAGAAGAGCGGCACGCCCATCGGCGCGTACGACCTGCTGGTCGCCGGGCAGGCGTTGCGACGCGGGCTGACGGTCGTCACGGCCAATACGTCCGAGTTCAGCCGGGTCACCGGCCTGAACTGGGAGGACTGGACGGCCTAGCAGAGAAGTGCCGCAGTCCGGGGCCTGGCCTCGCAGCGGCTACCAGCAATCGGACCCGGACGGGAGCAATGACCAGCAACGGCTATTGGGATTTCGATGGTATCGTTTTCCCATGGAGACTGTCATCGATCAGGCGGGGCGGATCGTCTTGCCCAAGCCCATTCGTGACGCACTGGGCTTGCTGCCCGGTACCAAGGTCGACATCTCACCGTACGGCGCTGGTGTGCAAGTAGTGCCGGCCGGCCGGACGGCACGGCTGGTCGAGGAGGACGGCGTGCTGGTCTCGGCCGGGGACACCCCGGTTGACGACGATGTCGTCTTCGCCCTCACTGACGCTGGCCGCAAGTGACGATCGCGGTCGATACCAGCGTCGCCATCCCGCTGGTCGTCCGCTCCCACCATGATCACGCGGCGGTGGCGCGCTGGTGGAACGGGCAGGATGTCGCGCTGACCGGCCACTCCCTCGCGGAGACCTACTCCGTCCTCACCAGGCTGCCCGGCGACGCGCGCCTGGCACCAGCCGACGCGGCACGGCTGCTGAAGGCCCGCTTCGCTGCGCCGCTACTGCTGAGCGGGCCGCGGACCCGGAAACTGCCGGACACGCTCAGCCGCCTGGGCATCGCAGGCGGCGCCGTCTATGACGCTCTCGTAGCATTCGCCGCCCAGGAGCATGATGTGCCTCTTGCGACCAGGGACGCGCGGGCACAAGGCACCTATGACGCGGTCGGCGTCAAGGTCATCGTGGTCACCTGAGAACGCAGGCACGCCGCACGGTCAGTGCGTCATGAGATAGCGGGCCATGGTCACGCCAACCCGGTAGGCGTTTTCGGTCGAGATGGTGTATCCGGGAAACGTGTTCAGCAGTTGCTCCACCGTTTCGCCGCGATAGGGCCGGTCGAAATCGCTGGCCGTGCGCAGGTCCAGGTAGCGGCCGAGATAGCCGAACCTGCTGAGCGCTGCGACCGCCGAGTCTTCCTGCTCGGTGGTGCAGTACCGGCCGTGCCCGTGTGTGTCGAGGGACATGATGTAATGCGCTTCCTTCGACAGTGTCGTCCCGGCCCAGTAGTCGTCACCGGCGACGGTGTCACACAGCGCCACGAAAGGCTTCAGGCCGGCCTGCCCGGGGTAGTGCGCCCGCGCCAGGTCGGCTTGCCTGGAGTCGGCCAGCCGGACGTGGCGGGTCACCCGGTAGGCCAGTTGTGCGAGGCCTGCGTTCAGGTGGAAGACCTCGGCGTAGTCGGTGGGACTCAACGGCTCGTACCCGAACGGGAGATTGGGGGCTGTGCGCGGGATCAGGTGATGGCCAAGATCCCAGTCGGCAACGTATCTGGCCCAGGCCGCGAAACCGAGCGTCCCCGCCGAGGGCGGCGTGCCGGCGATCCCCGCCGTCATGAAGTAGGCCCCCCGGAAGCTCAGCCGCTGATCGGCGAGAATCGCCGTAACACTCGCCCCGGCGTTGGACTTGCCCTCCCCGGTCGTCGTCACGCACAGACCGCCTGCGTCGCAGTGGAGCGGGCCATAGGCGCCGGGCACGCTGACCGTGATCGGCAACTTCAGGTTGGCAAGCCAGGGCTGTGTTTCTCCGCTGAACATGGTCAGCACCAATACCCGCACGTGCCGCGGCCCGGCTGCTGGCCGCGGCCCGTGGGCGCCTGCCAGCGCCGTTCCGGCCACAAGAGAAAATGCCGCGGCTATGCCAGCAGCCACGGCCAGAATCCGGAGTCTCACGGCAATGTCCCCTTTCGCTTCGCACCAGCGACTGCCATCCTTCGCCCGGCCCTCACCGCCATCCAGGGCCAGAAGTCCCGGCACCTCGCGGAATCCTGTGCGCTGGCCTCCCCAGCGTGGCGGCCCAATACAAAGCCCGGGCAGATGGTGGCCTGCGCGGCAACCATCTTGGATCATTACCTTCACTTTGCATAGTCTTGACTCTTTCCAGGGAGAGTGACACGCTTACCGGAGGGGACGGTTGCCTACGGTGGGCGCTGCATACGGCGACTGGGTGGTTCGAGGATGAGACATCCGGATGATCGATGCTGTCCTGCCACGGGCGCCATACCGTAAGGCACCTTGGGGGCCAGATGGACCTTGTCACGTTCACGAGCACCCGCCCGATGCGCAGGGCCGAAAACGGTAACGACGGCGCGCTTCTCCTGTCCGATGTGTTTCCGGAGAAGATCGGCACGGGCCCATTGGTGAGGTCGCTGCGCGCCTTCAGGGCAGAAGGCCAAAAGCCCCCTGGGCACGGCGGGCACGCCCACGGGGACAACGTGCCCAAGATCGTATCGGACTACCTGGCCACGGCCGACGCCATCACCCAGACCGTCCTTGACCCGCTCTACGCGCCGAGCGCGACGCTGCCCGGGGGGCCCGCGGCCGGCGGCGGGGCCGGGGCCGGCGGGGCCGGGGCCGGCGGTGGAGCCGGGGCCGGCGGCGGAGCGGGCGCTGGCGGCGGAGCCGGGGCTGCCGACATATCCGTACTTCGTGTCCTGGTCCAGTTGGACCAGGCGCTGACAGCCGTCGAGAACCGGCCTGACCCGGACGGTTTCGAACAGATGCTGACCGAGGCGCTCGCCGTGGCCAACGCCACGCCCGGCGACACAAGCTGGTTCCAGTACTGGGCGGGGGCCACCTGGAACCGGCTGGTGGACTCGCTGATGGCGGCCGTGCTCACCCCGGGCGACGGGGTGATCGCGTCGCGGTTGAGCCGGCTGCTCCTGGTCGCCGGGCTGATCCAGAGCCGCGCCGCGCGGGGCGGCAAGTTCAGTTCGGCCGACGACATCTTCGGCCTGCTGCGCCAGCGTACGCCGATGCTGGCCGCCGACCTGTTCCCGGCGCTCCTGCCGCACCGCGGGGTGTCCCTGGTACGGGCCGCCACGGTGAGCGACCTGTACGTGGTGCGCAGCGAATGGCGTTGCTACGTGGCCGGCGAGATCGCCGACGTCCGTAACGTCATGGCGCATGAGCAGTTCAGCCACTCACTCGTGCAGATCGACGAGCGCGAGGTCCAGACCGACACCGCGCAAACGACCACCACCTCGCAGGAGACCTCCAGCGAGGAGACCACCAAGACCGAGATGTCCGACGAGAGCCAGCGCGACATGGCGCTGGCCATCCACGCGGACGGCCAGGTCAACGTGAGCGCCCAGTACACCTCGGCCAAGATCGACGCGCAGGCGGGCGTCTCGGCGGACTACTCCTTGCACGACTCGTCGAAGCGGGCCAGCCAGCTGGCCCGTGAGGTGGTCAGCCGGTCGGTGTCCAAGGTGGAGTCCGAGGTGCGCACGGAGCGCCAGGAGCGGACGCTGACCCGGTACGAGGAGACCACGACCAACGGGTTCAACAACGACACCGACGACCACGTCCGGGGCGTCTACCGCTGGGTGGACCGGATCGACCGGTACCAGATCTTCCGCTACCCGGACCGGCTCCACCTGGAGTTCCAGCTCCCCGAGCCGGGCAGGTTCCTGCGGTCGCAGCTCTCCTCGGACAACGTCGCCCTGGATGTGGCAAAGCCACCCGATTTCACCGAGACGGCCTTGGATATCACCGAGGACAACTACGGCAAGCTGGCACAGAAATACATGGCGGCCGGGGTGCCGCCGCCGCCGGCCGCGGTCAAGGCCGTGTCCATGACCCTCTCGGCCAACCTGGCCCAGCTGCCGGCGGACGGCACGATCGTGAACCCGCCCAACCTGACCGCGACCAAGGATGCGGGGATCCCGAGCGGGTACGTGGCGAGCACGGTCACCATGAGCGCGCGCGCGGACCCGCTCCTCGCGAAATGGTTCCGGGAGGCCGAGGCTGGCACCGGTTTCGGCCCGCTCAACGGCTTCCATACGCTGGCGCTCACGGTGGCCGTGGCGGACCAGCAGTGGACCAGCGTCCAGTCCGGTGCGGGACGCAACAGCGTCCAGGACGCCGCGGACGCGCAGCACGTGGTGCAGTACGTCGACGCGGCCCTGGAGATGAGCGACGTCGAGGTGGCCATCCCACCGGTCGTGGACAAGGTGCCGGTGGTGGTGACCGCCGTAGGCGCGGGCACCGCCACCGCCACGGTCGAGTTGACGTGCGTGCCTACCGAGGAGTCCTACCACCGGTGGCAGCTCGACGTGTTCGACACGCTGCTCGGAGCGCATGACGCGTGGGACCGGGCCTGGCGGGCCGAGAAGGCGCGGGTCAACGTCGGCGGCGCCGCCGTGATGGAACGTTCACCCGAGCGCAACGCCGAGATGATCAGGGACGAGATCAAGCGGCACGTGATCGCGTGGTTGCTGGACGAGGATCCGTTCGAGGGCCGTGACGCGGTGATCGACCAGTACGACCCGAAGATGCCCCAGGCGCTCGACATCGCGAGCGAGATCCAGTTCCTGGAGCAGGCGCTGGAGTGGACCAACCTCAACTACGTGCCGTACCCGTACTACTGGGCGGGCAAGGACTCGTGGGGTGACCTGATGGGCCTGGAGACGGTCGACCCCGACCTCGGCCGGTTCCTGCGCTGCGGCTCGGCACGGGTGGTCGTGCCCGCCCGGCCCGAGCTCACCGAGGCCGTGGCGTACTGGCTGCTCTACCGGCAGCCGTGGCTGGGCGGGCCGCCACCGGTACCGGGCAGCGCCGACTACCTTTCGGCGGCCGCCGAGATACGCGACCTCACCCAGCCGCCACCCGACGGTGAGCCCGGGGAGAGCTGGGACGTGCGGATGCCCACCACCCTGCGCTGGCTCGACCCCGACCCGGACCTGCCCGGCAACCAGCTCGCGAGCCTCGGGCAGCCGCCCAACGAGCCGGCTCACCCGCTATGCCCGACGACGACACCGACGCCGTAGAGTTCTCCGTCCTGCTCCCGCAGGACGGCACCGGTGCGGACACCGGGACGTCCGACCCGGCCCCAGCCACGCTCACACTGCCCACGATCAAGGTCAGCGTCGAGCTGGTCCCCGGCTACCCGTACCCGATCGTGTTGTCCGGCGAGGACACCGTGACGAAGGCGTTCGCCTTCTGCTACCAGGTCGGCGGCATGGACCTCGTGGCACGGCTGTACCAGGCCATCCCGGCGCCGTTCGCCGCCACCCGGGGGGTGGCGGACAGGTTCCTCGCCCAACTGCGGGAGGACACCACCGAGGCGCTGGAGGCCGTGGCCTGGGAGATGCGGTCGGTGTTCCTGGACACGCTCGACCAGGCCCGGGCCGTGACCCGGCTGTCGGTCTTCGGCTTCATCGACGCGCCACCCGGCGCGACCTGGACCCCGGTGCTGAAGGACTACGACATCTACAAGTCCCTGCGGCAGGCCGTGGTGGACCTCGACGGCGCGGCCCGAGTGGTCCTGGCCTACAACGAGCGCCAGCAGTCGCCCTCGTCCGAGGCGCAGAGCGCCTTCGAGCTGGCCTGGCACCAGGCGACCACGAACTTCCCCGGCCTGCTCGACCCCGGCGCGGACCTGATCGCCACCACGACCCGGAGGTTCACCGCGGACGAGATGACCGACTTTGCCAAGACCGAGGGCGAATACCGCAATCCGCTGGACATGCTCATCCGCAATGCCATCAGCAAGAACTGGACCGATGTGTGGAGCGCCGGGCCGCGCCTGTCGGACGAGTACCTGGCCGCGTCCGAGAAAGCGTGCAGCGAGAGCTGGACGTCCCCGCTCCCGCCCTCGTACACCCACGCCGAGCTGAGCCCGATGTGGCAGATCCCCACGATCGTGCACTCGGCCCTGCACCGGATGGGCGCCGGGCCGGGCAGCCTGGAGTACGCGGCCGCGACCGAGACGATCCAGCTGGCCGCGGTGCGTCAGCGCTTCGAGGAGAAGCGGGACGCCTCGCTCGTGAACACGCTCAACTGGGCCTCGCTTGGCTTCGGAATGGCCGCCATGGTGCCCGTGATCGGCCCGTTCGCGCTGGCCGCGTCGATCGCGTGCGCGGGCGCGCTGTCCCTCTACTACCACTCCCAGTACGACAAGGCCAAGCTCAAGCGGGACGCGCTCGGCCCGCTCGCGGCAGCGTACGGATTCGCCGATCCGGACGGATCCGGCCTGCTGCTCGCCGAGTACTCCGCCGATGCCAACCTTGGCATGCAGGCATTCGGCACCCTGGCCGGGCTGGCCGGCAAGATGCTGAGGTTCGCCGCGGTCGAGAGCGAGACCGATGCCGCCCTGCACCAGTTTGCCGGCCAGAATCTCCCCAGCACGGCGGAGGAGTACTTCACCGAGGTATTCGACGCCGAGATGCGCCGGGCCAATCTGCTGCGCTCGCCGGCGGACGCCCAGTAATGGCCGGCGGCCCGAGCGGCAAGAGCCTCATGACCAGGATCAAGGGTTATGTGGCCACGGTGGAGTCAGCCGGTTCCGCGCCGGAACAGGTCGCCCTCGAGGAGGGTGCGCCGGGCACCCGCCCGGGCGCCACGTTCCGCGCGCAACCCGAGGTGGCCGCGGCGCTGACCGAGCTCGCCGGAACGGCCGTGGTGCGCGGCCCGGCCCGGTTCAAGTCCGGGATGCAATACGTCTCCATCGTGCTCAACAAGCTGGGGATCCGGAAGGTCCTCCGGTACACGCGCGACCGGTCCTGGCTGTACCAGCTGCTGACCGAGGCCGACCGGTACGCGGGCGACGGTCCCCTCTTCGAGCAGAGCGACAAGCGGCTCGACGGCCTGGTCTCGACCGTGCGGTTCTTCGTGCTCTCCCGGACCGCGGCGTTCGCGGCCGAGTGGGCGCTGGCCAAGGCGACCGCGAAGGCCATGAAGGGGGGGACGGTCGGCCCCCGGGGCGTGGTGCACACGAGCGTGGACCTGCCGGCCGGAGTCTGGACGTTCTTCCATACCTCCGGCGCCGACCCGATCGTGGTGCGGGAGACGTTCACCCCGGTCGGCGGGGGCCCGCCCTCGTCCGCGACGACGATCCCGGCCCGGCCGGCGTTCCCCGGCAAGGGCACGCCCCGCTGGCTCGGCCGCTCCGGCCGGATCTACAAGGCCCCGCCGGCCGTGGGCACCGGGCCGCCCGCGGTGATCACCGGCATCCCCGTCACGCTGCTGCGCGACGCGCCCCCAGCCATCGCGGACCAGTTGTTCCGCACCGAGGCGGCGAAGCTCGCCCGGACCCGGGTTCCGGTGACAGACACCAAGGCGGAGGTCGTGGGCGCCATCCCCGCCGAGGAGCAGGGCAAGGCTGTCACCCTCGGGTACGGCATCGAGCGGATCGTCTACGAGCGCCCCGCCGGGCCGGGCGGCGCCTACGACTACAAGGTCACGGTGGAAGGCACGGCGCGCCCCTCGCTGCCCCGCCCCGGGGACGAGGACGTGCTGCCCCGTGGCGGCCTGCTCAGCCTCATGGACGCCGTCCGGCTGCACCTGTGGGGCCCTATCCTCGGCGACAGCACCCCGGCCGGGCTGGCGTACGGCCCCGAAGAGCTGAACAGGCGGCAACTGGACACCATCGAGGGATTCCTCAAGACCGGCAAGCGGGGCAGCGCGGCCGGGGCCAAGGTGCGGGCGACCGCGTACATCAAGAACAAGGTGGTGCGCGGGAAGCTGTACCCGTTCCTCCAGACCGCGGTCTATGAGATCACCCTGGAGGACGGGTCGGTTCAGTCATTCGAGCTGGGCATCGACGAGGACGGCAAAGTCTTCGGCCCGGTCTCCAGGGCCGCCCCGTAACAGCCGCCGGCTCCCGGCGGATACATCACGCCCGCCCCGCCGCCGCAGGCCGGCCGTCAGGCTACGCCGCGACGATGGTGATGCGAGAGGGGAACAATCGGGCGGGCTCCGGGAGCCGCAGGGGCGCCGCGCCGGGGGTCAGCGAGCCGAGGATGGAGCTGTGTGCCGCACCGGTGGCGGACGGGATCGTGGCGGGCAGGCCGTGCGCGGTGAGGAACCCTATGACGGCCATGGTGTAGGCCTCCTTGCCCTGGGCCGGCAGCCCGAGGTCGTCGAACTCGCGCACGCGGGCCGGCGCGGCGAGCGCGCGAATGCGGCCCATCAGGGCCGGGTTGCGAATCCCTCCGCCGGCCACGAACAGCTGCCGCACGCCGTGTTCGCGGCAGGACCGGGCCACCAGGACGGCGGTGAGCTCGGCCAGCGTGGCAAGCAGGTCATCCAGCGGCACCTCCCGCTCCCCCAGGATGGCGCGCAGGTAGGCGGCGTGGAACAGTTCCTTCCCCGTGGACTTCGGCGGGGGCAGACGGTAGTACGGCTCGGTGAGCAGCAGATCGAGCAGGCCGGCGTCCACCGTGCCCCTGGCGGCCCGCGCGCCATCGGTGTCCATGCGCTCCCGTCCGCCGGTGGCGCCGGCGACCGCGCGGTCCATCAGCGCGCTGGCCGGGCCGATGTCGTAGGCGACGATCTCGCCCGCGCCGGACCAGGCGGTGATGTTGGCGATGCCGCCGAGGTTGAGCGAGCCGGCGGTCCGGTCGTCACCCAGCACGAGCAGGGCATCCAGCAGCGACGCGAGCGGGGCGCCCTGGCCGCCGCGGCTGATGTCGCGGGAACGCAGCCCCGATACGACCGGCAACCCGCTGGCCTCGGCGATCCAGGCCGGTTCACCCAGTTGCAGGGTGCCCAGCGCCATGCGGCCATCCACCCAGTGGTACACGGTCTGGCCGTGACTTGACACCAGGCCGGCCGCGCCGCCGGTGAGCACCGCATTTGCGTCGGCGGCCACCGAGCCGAAGAGCTGCCCGATCGCGGTGTCCAGGCGGCAGATCTCGCCTGCGGTGGTGCGGTGCGGCGGCAGCGCCGCGGCTATCCGGGCCCGCAACGGCGCCGGCACGGGGACCGAGTGCACGCCCAGCGGCACCAGGAACAGCGTGTCGCCCTCCAGCCGCATCCGGGCGGCAGCGGCGTCGACGGCGTCGTGGGACGTCCCACTGATCAGCCCGATCACGGTCATGGTCACTGATGCGCTCCGGTGTACTGGGTAAGAACCTGCCCCGCCAGCGAGAGGAGGGCCCGATGACCGAAACCAATCTCGGTGCGCTCACGACGGAGGAAGTTCGCTCCGATGGCCCCGATCTTGGCATTACGGCAACGCCGCTGCTGGTCGGGATGATGGCCGATGATCTGGCAGACGTCCAGGCGGCGATCCGGGAAGCCCGCGCGGCGATCGCCGACGCCATCGACCGCATCGTGGACCGGATGCGGGCCGGCGGGCGGCTCATCTACCTCGGGGCGGGCACCTCGGGACGCCTTGCGCTCATGGACGCGGCCGAGTGCGTGCCCACCTTTGCCGCCGGCCCGGGCCAGGTCGTCGCGGTGATCGCGGGCGGGCCGCAGGCGGCGGGCTCGGCCGTGGAAGGGGCCGAGGACGATCCGCTCGAGGCCCGGCGGCGCCTGGCCGGGCTGGGGCTGGGCCCGCTCGATGCGGTCGTCGGCCTCAGTGCCAGCGGCGTCACGCCGTTCGTCCTCGGCGGCATGGCCATGGCGGCCGAGGTGGGCGCGCTGACCGTCGGCATCTGCGGCAACGCGGGCTCCGCGCTGAGCGATGCGGCCGATGTCGGCATCGACCTGGTGGTGGGCCCGGAACTGATCGCCGGGTCCACCCGGCTCAAGAGCGGCACGGCCCAGAAGGTCGTGCTGAACGCGATCTCCACCATCACGATGGTGCGGCTCGGCAAGACCTACCGCAACCTGATGGTCGACGTGCGGCCCGTCAGCGCGAAGCTGCGTGACCGCTCGGCACGCATCGTCGGCTCGATCACCGGGGCGGACGAGCGTGCCGTGCGGGGCGCGCTGCGCGCCGCCGACGGCGATACCAAGACGGCCATCGTGATGATCCGGCGCGGCCTGCCGCCCGTGGCGGCGCGGGCGCTGCTGCAGCAATGCCACGGCTCGCTGCGCGCCGCGCTCGGTGAGTGAGGCTAGCCTGAACCCCATGCCGGCCGATCACCAGCCTGCCCGCTCTGGCGTGCCACCATCGCCGGCTGAACCCCGGGCCGCACCCGCGCCCGCCGGCGACGGTGACGCCCCGGCGCAGGTCCCATCCCCCGATCACGCCCCCGGGCGGCTCCGCCGGTCAGCGGGCCAGGCGCGCCTGCGGCTGGTCACCGAGCGCACCCGGCTGCAAGGCGAGCTCAGCGCCCGCCGCCAGCGGTCCGGCATGGTGGACGCGGGGTTCCTGGTCCAGGAGCTGGACGCCCGGGTCGGCGGCGGCATCCTGGCAGGCGCGCTGGCCTTCCGGATATTCCTGTTCATGGTGCCCCTGGTGTACGTGATCTTCACGGTGCTGGGCGCGGCATCCGCCGCCGCCAGCCAGGACCCGGCGCAGCTGGCCAGGGATATCGGGATCACCGGAGTGCTGGCCAGCGCCGTGGTGAAGGCGCAGGATCACAGCGCGTGGACCCTCGCCGTCCTGGTGGCCGGCGCGGCGGTGGCGCTGTTCCTCACCGCGGGCAGCCTGCTGAAGGCCCTGTACGTGGTGCACTGGCTCATCTGGCGGATACCACGGGTCAGGCCGGCCGGCCTGGTCCCCAGGCTGGCCCTGATCGGCTTCGCCCTGACCGCATCGGCCCTGGGCGTGGCGGTCAACCGGGTGCGCAACTCATCGGGCGTCGCGGGCGCGGTGCTCGCCATCGTGGTGATCACCGCGGTGTCGTTTGCCCTGTGGTGGTGGGTGTCGTGGCGGCTGCCCCACCCGCCCGCTCCGGCTCGGGCGCTTGTTCCCGGGGCGCTGCTGATGGCGGCAGGGGCCGACGTGCTCCATCTGCTGACGACCTACTGGATCGGCCACCTGGTGGCCAGGAAGACCAACACCTACGGTTCGGTGGGGATCGCGCTGGCCGTGCTGTTGTGGGTCTACATCCTGGGCCGGATCATCGTGGCATCAGCGGGGCTCAACGCCGCCCTGTGGTACCGCCGGAGGCATGAACCCGGGGAGGCCGGCCGACCATGACAGACTCCACCAGGCAGGACAGCGCGACACGCACGCTGGGCGACAGCGACTTCGCGGTGGGCACCGGCGACCGCTACTTCGAGGACTACGTGGCCGGGGCGGTGTATGAGTACGGCTACGCCAGCGTGACCGAGGCGGAGATCATCGCCTTCGCGGAGCGCTTCGATCCCCAGCCGATCCATACTGACGCCCGGTTCGCCGACAGCGGCCCCTTCGGCGGCCTGATCGCCAGCGGCTGGCACACCGCCAGCGTGGCCATGCGCCTGGTCGTCGACCATTACGTGTCCAGGGTCGCCAGCCTGGCCTCCCCGGGCGTGGACGAGCTGCGCTGGCCGACGCCGGTGCGCCCGGGCGACTCGCTGCGGCTGCGGACCACGATCCTGGAGACCCGCCGGTCCCGGTCCAAGCCGGACCGGGGCCTCGTCCGCACCCGGGCAGAGCTGCTCAACCAGCACGATCAGACCGTGCTCAGCCTCGTGGCCATGAACCTCATCAGGCTGCGCAACCCCTGACCGCGCCAGCCTCCCGGCCCGGCCGGGGCCGGGTTGCGCCGCCGGGAGAGCCCGCCCGTCACGAGGCCGTGCAACTGTCGTAGCGTCGTTGTGGTAGATGTTCTGGGACGGTGCCAACAACAGGCCAAGAGCACGAAATCACGTGGATGCCGCCGCCGGGGCGGAGCTAACCTAGACGGTCGCCTATGACGGGGCCGGCAAGGGAGCGATCATGAGAATCGGCATGGTGTGCCCGTATTCCTGGGATGTCCCCGGCGGTGCTCAGCAGCACTGCCGGGACCTGGCCGAGGCGCTCATCTCGGACGGCCACCATGTCTCCGTCATTGCGCCGAGCGATGCGGAGGCCGAGGTCGAGCACGACTATCTTGTCTCCGCCGGGCGCGCCATCCCGGTCCCCTACAACGGGTCCGTCGCCCGCCTGTCGTTCGGCTTCTCCTCCGCCAACCGGGTCCGCCGCTGGCTGCGGACGGGCAACTTCGACGTGCTGCACCTGCACGAGCCGGCGGCCCCGAGCCTGTCGCTCATCGCGGCCTGGCTGTCGGATCTGCCCATGGTCGCCACCTTTCACGTGGCCATGCCGAGGTCCCGCGGGCTGTTTCTCGCCTCGCACACCATGCAGGGGGCCCTGGAGAAGATCAGCATCCGGATCGCGGTCTCGGAGGCGGCGCGGACAACGCTGATCGAGCACCTCGGCGGCGGCGCCCTGCTCATTCCGAACGGGGTAACCGTAAAACGGTACGAGAACAGCACGCCGCTGCCGGGCTGGCCGCGCCGGACCTTCGATTCGAAGGGCACCTCCATCGGCTTCCTCGGCCGGGTGGACGACCCGCGCAAGGGCCTGGCCGTGCTGCTCAAGGCGTTCAACCGGATGGCACCGCAGCGGCCGGGCCTGCGGCTGCTCGTGGCCGGGCCGGGAGATCAGGACGAGGCACTGGCGAAGGTCGCTCCGCCCTACCGGGACCGCGTCACCCTGCTCGGCCTGGTCAGCGAGGAGGACAAGGTCCGCATGCTCCACTCGGTGGACCTGTATTGCGCACCGAACCTCGGCGGGGAGAGCTTCGGCATCGTCATCGCCGAGGCGATGGCGGCCGGTGCCCCCCTTGTCGCCAGCGACATCGACGCGTTCCGGCCGGTCGTCCGCGGCGGCGAGGCCGGCGCCATCTTCCCGGTGGGAGACGACGCGGCACTGGCCGCGGAGGCGGGCGCGCTGCTGGACGACCCGAAGCGGAGGCAGGCGCTCGCGGCGGCGGCGCGCAAGGAGGTGCAGGCGTACGACTGGCAGCGCATCGCCCGGGAGATCGAGGACGTCTACGAAGCGGTGGCGCTGAAGTCCACGCAGATCAAGGTCGTGTGAGGCGGGACGATGGCAGACACCATCACGATCATCGTCGCGGTCATCGCCTTCGTCTGCCTGGCGGCGTTCTACGTCTCCTGGCGGGCCACCCGGCTGGACCGGCTGCATGCGCGCATCGAGACCGCGCGCGCGTCGCTGGACGCGGCCCTGCTGCGCCGGTGCGCGGCGACCAGCGACCTGGCCACCTCGGGTGCCCTTGACCCGGCGGCGTCACTGCTGCTGGTCGACGCGGTCCAGGACGCCAGGCTCGCCGAAGGCCATGAGCAGCGCGAGCTCGCCGAGAGCAACCTGTCCCAGGCGCTGCGCGCCGTCTACGCCAACACGGTGGACGAGACCGGCTCCCTGGCGGGCAGCACGGTCCGGGTCGCCGTGCAACAGGAACTGCTGCGCGACGTCGAGGATGCGAGCAGGCGGGTGTCCATCGCGAGGCAGTTCTACAACGACTCGGTCGCCGCAACCCGGGACGCGCGGCGGCGGCAGCTGGCCCGCGTGTTCAACCTCGCCGGGCGTGCCGAGATGCCCGCCTTCTTCGAGATGGACGACACCCTGCGCTGAGCCCGCCGGGGCAGGCGTGCTGCTAGGGTGTCCGCCGTGGAAATAGCCGGAGAGCCCCTGGAGTGGGTTCTCAAGGACACCCGCACCGGGCCGAGCAGCTATCTCAGCGTGTCCACCAGATCGTACGTAATGCCCGACGGCAACGTCGCCGACTGGGACATCCTCGAGGGCGGCCGTACCGTTGCGCTCGTCGCGATCACCGAGGACAGCGAGGTCATCCTTGTCCGCATGTTCCGGCCCGGCCCGGCACAGGTCATGCTCGAGATGCCCGGTGGGAATGTGGAACCCGACGAGGACATCGAGACAGCTGCGCGGCGGGAACTGCGCGAGGAGACGGGTTATGTTCCCGGCAGCATCAACGTGGTCGGGCAGACATGGCTCGCGTCCTACGCCACGCACCAACGGTTCGCTGTGCTCGCCACCGGGTGCTATCGGCCGCCGCCGGACGGCCGGTCATCCGTTCGCGAAGACCGGCTCGAGTTCGCCGCGACCACGCTGGTCAGCGTGGCTGACTTCCGTAGTCATGTCGCGGCCGGCAAGCTTACGGACACCGACCTGGCATTCATGTGCCTCAACCACATTGACCGCAGGCCGGACCATCAGGTGCCGAACAAGTTCCTGATCGCCTCGACGAGCTCGGACGGCGCCTCGGCGTAAATCCGCGTTGCCTCCTCGGTCCCCGACCGGCGCACCAGAATGCGCCAGCTGCCGTGCGTGAACGATGTCACCTGGCCCGCCTGCTCCGCCTGCCATCCACTGAGCGGAGCGGAGAGGCGCCGGAGCACCTCCTCCCGGGCGAGCGGCGTGGTCATCATCTCCGGCGTGCCCGGATACCGGTCGCGCAGTCCGGCTACGGCGTCATCCAGCGCGGCGACCGATGGACAACGCTGAACGACGAGCGCCAGCGCGCGCAACGCGTCCCGTTCGAAATAGCCGTCCCGGTCCGTCGCGTACGCCAGCGCGCCGTTGGGTTCCAGGCCGAGCGCGGCTGGCCTGCCGCGCGCCCGCCAGGCCCCCACCACGTGCTTGAAGCCGACCGGGACCTCGATCCAGTCGAGCTGGCGGGAGACCGCGACGTGGCGGATCATCCGGGGGGTCACGACCGTGCCGATCACTGCCGCCGCGGGCAGCCCGCCGCGGCACAGGACGGCGGCCTGCTCGGTGCTGCTGACATACCCTGACCTGGCGGTCGCGAGGACCAGCCGGTCGCCGTCCCCGTCGGAGAAGGCCGCCAGGAGCCGCTCTGGATGCCTCGTTTCACCCAGTGCCGCACGCCACGCGGCTTCGGTGTTGCCGGGCACGACCGGGTCAGGGGTCACGCCACCGAAGAACGGAAGTGGGCGCGACCGGCTCCAGGTGAGCTCGGGCAGCAGGCGGGCCAGCGCGCCGAGCGCCCCGTGCGCGGTGTCAATGATCAGCCGCCCGTCGAACCCGCCGAGCGCGGTCAGCAGGTCCCGGCCAGCGGTCGCCGCGTAGTGAGCGTTGAGGGAGACCCAGGCGGGAGCACTGTGCCGCTGCGGGATCGGGGCCGTTACCGGGCCAAGCCGCGGCACATCGCGGCTCAGCCCGTCCGCATCGCGGAGTTTCAGCCCGACATACCCGGCCGGATTGTGACTGGCGGTAAAGGTGATCCCGCTGGTCACACCCGCGTTGTCCCGGACGAAACGGCCCAGCGCCGGCGTGGGCGACGGCTCGTCGCCGAGCAGGCAGTTCAGGCCGAGCCCGGTCAGCAGGTCGACGCCGAGGAGGGCGAGTTCCCGGGAGCCTCCCCTGCTGTCGAAGGCCACCGCTGGGCTTGGCCCGAGTACCCCGCTCGCCGCGAGGCCGGCCAGGATTCCCGCCACCGTGGCCTCCGACCAGTCCGGGCCCGGCAGGCCCCGCCAGCCGTCGGTCGTCACCGGGTCAGAGCGCACCGTGCAGGTCTCCTGTCACTATTTTGTGCAATACGGCGGCGAGTTCAGGCCCGCGGCACGCGAGCCAGCCGTTGACGGGCGAGACAACACCGCGGGCGAGGTCACGGCCACCGTCGTCGCGGACCACCCCGCCCGCCTCCCGCACGATCAGCGCCGCCGCCGCGTAATCCCACGGCGCGACCCCGGCGGCGGCGCCCCGGACCCGGAGGGCCGCGCCGGCCCGGGAAAGCGCCACGAGGACCATCTTCGCCGATGTGGTCGGGACGGGCTCGACGCTCAGGCCGGTCGCGCGCGCAGCCACCTCCCGCACCTGCGCGGCCTGCGCCGGGCCGGTCAGGAGCGACGAGGGGCCGTAGGCCGGCAGCCGCCCGGCGTCTCCGCGGACCTCGATCCCGCGTGTGGCACGTGCCCACACCCGCAGCTCGTAGGCGGGGAAGTCCACGACCGCGACGGACGGCCGTTCGTCCACGACGAGGCCGACCGACATGGTGTAGAGCGGCGACCCGCTGAGGAACGGCCCCGTCCCGTCGATGGGGTCGATGAGGACACAGGTCGGGGGCACCGCACCGAGATGGCGCCGCCCTTCCTCGGCGACCACGGGCACCCCGGGCAGCACCCGGCCGCACGCTCGCACCAGCGCACGCTGGACCGCGACGTCAGCGGCGGTGACCATCTCGGTTCCGCCGAATACGTTCGCCTTGGCCCAGCGGCGGACCCTAGCGGGCCGCATCGCGGCAAGCTCCCGGCGGCACCGGTCCAAGACCAGGTCCATCGCCCCGGCGAAGTGACCGGCCTGCTCGAAGCCGGGTACCCCGCCGGAGTGGCCGGCCCCTGCCGGCGGCAGGGCCGGCCCGGCCTCAGGGCACATCTGCCTTCACCGGGAACGCGCGTCCCAGCCGCTGGATGACGTCATCGCCGGACAACCAGGCCCTGCGCAGCCGGTCGAAGCCGTCGGCAAGCCACCCGTCCGGAATCGTCCCGATGTTGTCCCGGCCCACCCGGCCGCCCAGCTCCTCGCGCACGCCCCTTGCCAGAATCTCGTGCTCGGTCAGCAAAGAGCCCGCTAGCAGGACCCGGGTGTCCGGTGCGCTGCACCGGGCGGACAGGATGACGGACCAGACACCGGTGGCCAGCTCACCGGCCGAGGCGGCGGCGATCGCGGCGGCTGCCTCGTCGTAGGCGGCCGCCTCGAGCACGACCGGAGCGAAGCTGGCCACCACCGGCTTGACGCCGGGCACGTACACCTTCTGACAGAGGCGCTCGGCGGTATCGCGAGCCCCCGCACCGCACCACTGCTGTGCGAGCGGCAGCAGGGCGGTGGGAGCACCGCGGCCGTCGATGGCGCGGATGGCCGCGCGCAGCCCCGACATGCCAATGTCGAACCCGCCACCCTCATCGGAAAGGAGGTACTCACAGCCCGAGGCCCGGGCCCAGTCTCCGGCCGCCGACCGCGCGCCGTATCCTGTGCCTGTCCCCGCCACGGCCACCGCCAGAGACCCGTGCCCGGCACCGCCGAGGAGCAGGGGAACGAGGTCATTGGTCAGCAGCAGCGGGCAGCTCATCCCGGCCTGCCCAAGAGCCTTCTTGAGCAGAGGGAAGAACGCGCCACAGGTACTGCCGGCCGACGCCGCCCCGTGCGCGGCGACCACGGCGCCGCAGCGCGCGGGATCGGCGCCGGCGGCCTGGCACGCGCCGCGGGCGAGCCGCGCCAGCCCGGCTTGTGCCGCCCGCGCTGTCACCGACTGCGGGCTGGTCGGGCCGGCCCGGTGTGCTTCGGCACCCCGGCTGGTCACGCACGCCAGCAGCGTCTGGCTGCCACCGCCCTCGACGAAGATCCAGAAGTCACCGGGGCCGTCAGCTACCATCGCCGCGGCCCATCCGCAGGCGCGGGGCACCACCGGTCCAGCCTGTCCAGCGCGGCGCGGTACGCCGCCTCATCGATGTCAGCGATGATCGAGCAGGCCCCTAGCCCGCTGGGCACGACAAGGTGCAGCAGGCCGTTGCGGATCCGGCGGATCTCGCGCATCCGCAGCCACGAGCCGGCCCGCAGCGACCGCGGGATGGTGACCGGCAGACGGTACCGGGCGAGCAGGGCGAGAATGCGACGCAGGTCCGCGGCGGAGCAGTGGCCCGCGGCCACGCCGACGGACGCGGCCATGGCCATTCCGGCGGCGACAGCCTCGCCGTGCGGGATGGCGAAGTCACTGGCGGCCTCGAGGGCGTGGCCGACGCAGTGCCCGTAGTTCAGCGGGCGGGCCAGCGAGTCACGTTCGAACGGGTCGGCGGCGAGCAGTTCCAGCTTGCGCCTGATCGCCTGCTGCACGAGCGGCGTCAGGTCGCTTGCCGGCCCCGTGCCGTTCGCCGCGCCGGACTCGATCCGCTCGAAGAGGTCAGCGTCGCTGATGACGGCTATTTTGATGATCTCGGCCATGCCGTTGCGCAGTTGCCTGCTGTCGAGCGTCCCCAGCAGGGCGGGGTCCACCACCACGGCGGCCGGGTGGTAGAAGGCGCCGACGAGGTTCTTCACCCCCGCGAAGTCCACCCCGCCCTTGCCGCCTATCGCGGCGTCGGCTTGCGCCATGAGCGTCGTCGGGATCAGCACGTAGGGCAGGCCCCGCATGTACGTCGCCGCAGCCAGCGTGGCCACGTCACACACCGCTCCCCCGCCAAGTCCCACGATCAGCGTCCGCCGGTCCACGCCGCTGTGGTGCATCCCGGCCCAGAGGTCACACAGCACCGGCGCGGATTTCGCGCCCTCGCCCGCCGGGAGCACATGCCTGGTGAGCGCCAGGCCCGTGCTCGCCGCGACGGCGCGGACCGCGGGCAGGTACAGCCCCGCGACCACCGGATCGCTGATGACATGCGCCCGTGCCGTGCCGTGGACCGCACGGGCCTGGGCCATCACCGCGCAGAGGGCCTTGTCCAGGGGGTCCCCGATGTAGATGGGGTAGGTATCGCTGCGGACCACGCAGACCGCCGTTCCGGTCTCCATCGCCGACATCACCAGGCTGCGACCAGGGCCTCTCACTCCCCCGGCTCCCCCGTCACCAGGGCCTTGCGAAGGCGCGCGGCGATCGCGGCCACGCCGAGCCCGGCCTCTTCGTAAAGCCTGGAAAGCGGCCATCCGCTGTGACCGAAGCCGTCGGCGCCGATGGCCACCGCACCGGGCGGCAGCACCGCGCCGAGCACCTGGGCCGGAGCATTGTGGATGCTCGCGGTCAGGCGCCCCGGGCGAACGAGCCGCGCCTTCCGGTCCGCTGGCAGGTCACGGAACCTGCTGATGCAGTACACCTCGACCACGCGGACGGCGCATCCGTGCTCCTCCGCCAGGCGCGCTGCCACGGCCAGCGCCGTCTCGCGCATGGCGCCGGCCGTGACCAGCGTGACGTCCGGCCGCGGCTGATCCAGGATCGGCCAGGCGCCGTCTGACAGGTCCAGGTCCGCGATGTCGCTGAGGTCATCGCGGACCGGCACGGGCTCGTGCGGCAGGCGGATGTACGACGGGACCCCGGCGGCAAGGGCTTCCGCGCAGAGCAGCCGCGCCCAGTTGACGTCTGCCGCCTCGAAGACCGTAAGCCGCAGCAGACTGCTGAGCGCGAGCAGGCAGGTATCGGACTGCACCATCGGGCCGAGGGGGTCGCCGATCCCGCCGGACGTGCCGACGAGCACAACGGGAAGACCGGGGAAGCAGATGGACTCGCGGATCTGATCGAGCATCCGCCAGTAGAAACCTTCCATCGAGAACACGAGGGGCCGCAGTCCCACGGCCGCCAGGCCGGCCGCCATCGACGCGGTGTCCTGTTCCGCGATGGGGCATTGCATGACATTGCTCTGCGGGTTGTCATAGGACCACGCACCGGCCTGGAGCATGCGCGGCAGGATCCCCGAGTTCCTGATGGCATCCGGCGACATCAACATGACCGGCGACCCGGCAAGGTCCTCGGCCAGCGGGCCGCCCACCTGCTTCACCGAAACCAGGTCGCCGGCCGGGGTGCCGTTCATCAGCGCGAGAACCTTTTTCCGGTCGCTCAGCGGCGAGGCCGCCGGCGCGCGGTCATCGCCATGCGCGGGGGCGGGCCCCCGGGCGGGACCGGTGCCGTGGATGGGATCTCCCGCGCGGCGCCGCGCCGCGTCCGGATAGTGCTGGTCGACCACTTCGAGGGCCGCGCTGACGGCCTGCTCCAGGTTGAACTCAGGTATGTACTTGCGGTCGACCTCGCCGCTGAGTTCGTTGCTGCCCGCCATCGGGCGCAGCAGGCCCATGCCCTTCACGGTGCGCAGCACGATAATGCTTGGCGCAATTGCCGGCTGGGTCGCCGAAAGTGCATCGCGGATCTGCTCGACGTCATGACCAGCCACGTCGTGAACGTGCCAGCCGAAGGATTCCCAGCGGCGCGCCCAAGAAGCCGGATCCAGCTTGATGACACTTCCCGAGCCGTTGGCGTCGAGCAGGGCAACGACGTTTCGCAAGCCATGCCGTGACGCCGAGAGCGCTGCTTCCCACGTCTGCCCCTCGGTGCACTCGCCGTCGCCGAGCACCGCGAACGCCCGGCCGGAACTCCCCGATCTCCGGAGCCCGACTGCCATCCCGCAGGCGAAGGAAAGCCCCTGTCCGAGCGCGCCTGTGCTCATGTCGATGCCGTGCTCGGGGCTGCGCGTGGGCATGCGCGGCAGACCGTGGCCGACCTGGCCGAACTCCACCAGATTCGCAAGGCGGACGCCCGGGAAGAACCCGTGCGCCCAGAGGGCGAAATAATAGGGCGCTGCCGCGTGCCCCTTGGAAAAGACAACGTGATCGCTTTCCTGACAGCCGGCATACAGATGCGCCTGCCCGGAAAAATACAAGGTGGTGAGGGCTTCCACGCAGGAAAGGGCTCCACCCGGGTGCTTGTTGGCCGCAAGGCAGAACGCCCGCATCCCGGTAGCGATGGTCCGCAGTTCCGCGCTGGTCAGGCGCATCTTCTCACTATCCTTCAGGGTCAGGTCCAGAAATCAGAGGGTGTCTTCGGAGGTGACGATGAGGCGCCCCAGGCAGGCGGACCTTCCGTTGCGATGCTGCATCATCACCTTGACCATGCTGGTCCGGTCGCCGAACACGGCGTTCGCGAGGAACGCTCCGGGCGGCACCTTCCCGCTGGGAAGCACAACTGAGGAAACGACCTGCGCACCGGCCGCGATGACTGCTCCGGGCCCGATGACGCTCGGGCCGTACAAGGTGGCACCAGGCTCGATGATCACGTCGTCACCGATCAGCACTGGCCCCCGCATCACAGCGGGCTCCGCTGCACGGGGCGAGCCCTCCGGCAGGCCGACACACGAACGTCCCGACACCACTTCGAGGTTTCCGGCGAGGTACGACCAGAACTGACCGAAGTCCCGCTGGTAGATGTCCCCGGCGTTGTAGACGCCCAGCGCGCAAGCCGGATGGGGCAACCCGGGCAGGAAATCCGCCGAGAAATCGACGAAGCCGTCCTGGAGCAGGTCGAGAGTGGCGGGCTCCACGATCCAGGTACCGCACGACCCGAGGTTGGATCCGACGTTCACGCTTGGCTTGAAATGATATGAGACGCCTTCTACGCCGTTTGCCACCACGACATCCCCGGTCCATGTGGTGAGGTCGCGGGGAGCGGCCAGCAGCGTCACCCCGCACGGATGCGCCAGGTGCTGCGCGATGAGCGCGGTAAGGTCCGCGTGCATCAGGATGTCCGCGGGGACCACTACCAATGGCTCGCTGCCGAAGAAATCCCGGTTCAAGCGCAGCGCACCGCCGGTGCCCTGTGGCACCGGTTCCCACAGCCATGTTATGTTGACGCCAAATTCTTTCCCGTCCCCGAAATATTCTGCCAGGACCTCGGTATGCGGACCGTAGGTGAGGCCGATATCGGTGATTCCCGCTGCCCGCAGTTCACGTATCTCGTGCACGATGACCGGCTGGTTCACGACCGGAACGAGAGCCTTAGGCAGGTCGTATGACAGGGGCGCCAGCCTGGTCGCGAGTCCTGCGGACAGAACGATCGCTCGCACGACACCCCCGGCCATCATCACGGCAATGACAAATCATCCACGCCAGTTACCGCTGCCTTGACCTCCTTTATTATCAGCAGCCACCTTACGCTGACAAGGTGTGCCGTCCGGCATGTTAAAGGTGGCCTGCGCCCAAGGCGTAAGGCAGCCCAAGAGGATACGAGGCCAGAGATGCCATTGAGACGGGAGAGGCCGGATAGCCTTAGCCTGGTCAGGGAGCATTGTGTTCTGGGCGCGACTCTTCGGGGAAGCCCAAGGCCGTGCCGGACCTGGCCGTCGCGGACATACGCCGCTGCGACTGCGCGGCCGCCGCGGCCCGCTTAGCCGGCCCTGCTATCTCCAGCGTCTGCCGACTCGACCGCTACGCGGCTCGTGGTCATGAAGTTGATCGATCAGGCCGGCGCTGGCGGCCCGGATGTAGCCGAGCTCGGGTCGACATCGCGTGCTTCCCACTCCATGAAGAACTCCGCCAAGAAGGACTCAAGAACTATGTGGCGACGCTCGGCAACACGGCGTGCCGTCTCAGTGTTCATTCGATCCTTGAGTATGAGCAGCTTCTCGTAAAAATGATTGATAGTCGTACCCTGCCGCTTGAAGTAGCCTTCGCTTGTCTCATGAAAACGGGGCTGCTGGGCAGGGTCATGCATGGCCTGTCCGGCAGATCCGCCGTATGCGAATGCCCGGGCAATCCCAATTGCGCCGACGGCGTCCAGCCAGTCCGCATCCTGGACGACCATTCCTTCAATGGTGCTCATCCTGGATTCGGTACCGGCTCCCTTAAATGAAGCAGCCGATATGATCTCCG
>Ga0335078_10000709_pt1 | contig 51227 bp, 43 predicted proteins | sample Lox_Sample_32_FD_206711 | JGI IMG/M metagenome (GOLD analysis project Ga0335078, IMG submission 206711) | Soil microbial communities from Loxahatchee National Wildlife Refuge, Florida, United States - Lox_Sample_3.2 | ecosystem: Environmental > Terrestrial > Soil > Wetlands | place: USA... | reverse complement strand
CAGAAGCTGCACAGAGGAGCGTCGCCCAGGTCCACGATGCTGGCTAGCGCATCCGCCGCATGGATGGAGCCGACGGCGGGCGAGGGCGCCCGCCCCACACCAGCATCGGCCTCTGACGGCTGAGCGCTGACGCCGGCCACCCCGCTCACAGCTTCCGTCTATTTCACAGCCACGACTTGTTAACCTCAGCGGCTAAAGCCGTCGAGGTTCACGTCTTGTTGCGGCATGGCTGAAGCCATGCCCCTCCCGTTAGGTCGCCTTCAGTACCGCTCTTTCTGCCGCTCGAGGCAACTTGAGCGGAATGAAATATTCCTGCGGGTACAAATAATCCTCACCGGATTCATCGATCACACGCAACTGACCCTGTTTCGAAGCCCGCCCATCGCTCAGGACCTGATAGACCTTCCGGCACTCCAAAGACGCCGGATAGTTCGTGTTCTCCACGCAGAGGACGAAGCGAACTTCACTCTTGCTCGCCTCACCCGATAATCCGCTTGATCTTGTGTTCCTTCGTGCCAATCCCATGAGCTTCGTACCAGTGGACCTCAGCCTCGCATTTCGTGCCATCCGAAAATTCAATACTAGCGATACCCTTTAACTTCCTCCAACGGCCCTTCCCGTAGAACTTCCACAGCCTCTTACGTTCTCGGAGCGCCGCGCCCGTAGCGATGACCTCAACCTCCTCAATCCGCCCGAGAATCCTGAAGTGCATGGCCACGCACCCCCGGGAGTCAATTCCCTCCTTGCTACGAGCACCCGCTCGTGCTGCCGCAGCTCATGCAGCGGTAGCAACTGCCGTTGCGAGTCATGATCGAGCCGCAGAAGCTGCACAGAGGAGCGTCGCCCAGGTCCACGATGCTGGCTAGCGCATCCGCCGCATGGATGGAGCCGACGGCGGGCGAGGGCGCCCGCCCCACACCAGCATCGGCCTCTGACGGCTGAGCGCCGACGCCGGCCACCTTCGGTCGCAGGTTGTCGAACAGCAACTGCTGTTGGCCGGTGAGGAAGCGCAACTGCAGCCAGCGGAAGATGTAATCCATGATGGATTTGGCAAAGCCGATCTCGGTGTTGCCGGTCCAGCCGCTGGGCTCGAAGCGGGTGTGCGCAAACTTCTCGCACAGCATCTTGAGCGGGACGCCGTGTTGCAAAGCCAGGGATATGGCGCAAGAGAAGCTGTCCATCAGGCCGCTGACGGTCGAGCCTTCCTTAGCCATGGTGATGAAGATTTCACCGGGATCGCCGCCGGGGTAGAGGCCAACGGTGATGTAGCCCTCGTGGTCGCCCACCTTGAACTTGTGGGTAATCGAGGCGCGCTCTTCCGGAAGCTTGTGGCGCACGGCGCGCGGCGGAGCGTTGAGGTCTTCTTCAACGGCAGCGGGCGAGGGCGCCCGCTCCACACCACTACTTTGCGCTGTTTTGGTGCCTGCGGCGCTCAGCGGCTGCGACTTCTTGCAGCCGTCGCGATAGACGGCGACGGCTTTCAGCCCCAGCTTCCAGGCCTGAAGATAGGCTTCCATGATGTCTTCCACGGTAGCCGACTCGGGCAGATTCACGGTTTTGGAGATCGCTCCGGAGATGAACGGCTGGGTGGCCGCCATCATGCGCAGATGGCCCATATAAGCGATGGAGCGCGTGCCCTTGGCCGGCTTGAATGAGCAGTCGAAGACGGCCAGGTCTTCGTCTTTTACCTGAGGCGCGCCTTCGATGGTGCCGGTGGCGTCAATGTAGCTGACGATCTTGTCGGCCTCGTCGTGCGAATAGCCCAGCTTGAATAGTGCCGTAGGGACAGTGTTGTTCACGATCTTGATCATGCCGCCGCCGACCAGCTTCTTGTACTTCACCAGAGCCAGGTCGGGCTCCACGCCGGTGGTGTCGCAATCCATCATGAAGCCGATGGTGCCGGTGGGAGCGAGCACGGTGACCTGGGAGTTGCGATAGCCGAATTTTTCGCCGTGGGCGAGAGCTTCGTCCCAGCAGGCCTTGGAGGCCTCGTAGAGCGCGGCCGGAACATTGTTCTTGTTGACGTTGTTGACCGAGGCCCGGTGCATGCGGATCACGTCAAGAAACGGCTCACGATTGATGTACCAGCCAGGGCAAGCCCCGCCGGGCATGACATTCGAGCCGAGGTTGGTTTCCGCGAGGCCTTTCTGAGTCGGCTCCGTGGCCGGAACCAGCGGCGGGCAGAGTTCCGCAATGCGCGAGGATTGCAAATACGCTTCGCCGCACATAATCGCGGTAACACAGGCAGCGTAGTCGCGTCCCGCGTCGGAGTCATAAGGCAGGCCTGCGGCCATCAGAAGCGCGCCAAGGTTGGCATAGCCCAGGCCGAGCGGACGATAGTCGTGCGAATTGCGACCGATCATCTCCGTGGGATAACCGGCGTTATCCACCAGAATTTCCTGCGCCGTGATCAGCACATCCACGGCATGGCGGTAGGCTTCCACGTCGAACGTCCCGTTGGGAGCGAACTTCAGCAGATTCAGGCTGGCCAGGTTGCAGGCCGAATCGTCGAGGAACATATATTCCGAGCACGGATTCGAAGCGTTGATGCGCGCCGTGTTTTTCGAGGTGTGCCAGCGATTGACGGTGGTATCGAACTGCATGCCAGGATCGCCGCAGCGCCAGGTCGCGTCGGAAACCCTGAAGAGCAGATCTTTCGCTTTGTACGTCTGCATGGGCCGGCCGTCTTTCACGGCGCGGGTGGAGAACTCAGTGTCGCGCAGCACGGCGTACATGAAGTCGTCAGTCACGCGCACGGAGTTGTTGGCATTCTGGAAAAAGATGGAGCTGTAGGCGTCGGAGTCGGGATGCGATCCATCGTAGCCCTGGGCCACAAGCGCATGGGCCTTAGCTTCTTCTTTGGATTTGCACTCGATGAAATCAACGATATCGGGATGGTCAATGTTGAGGATGACCATCTTGGCGGCGCGCCGTGTCTTGCCGCCGGATTTGATGACGCCGGCAAAGGCGTCAAAGCCCTTCATGAAGCTGAGCGGGCCGCTGGCAATGCCGCCGCCGCTCAGTGTTTCGGTCGAAGAACGCAGAGTGGAGAGATTCGTGCCCGTTCCCGATCCCCACTTGAACAGCATGCCTTCGGTCTTGGCCAAAGTAAGAATCGAATCCAGCGAATCCCTTACCGAGTTGATGAAGCACGCCGAGCACTGCGGCGTCTTATAGCCGGTCACACTGAATTCCACCCGCTGGGTTTGCGCATTCCAGTGCCAGTTCTGGGCGTCGGAGTCAGGCTCGATGCGATCGCAGCCCACATTGAACCACACCGGGGAATTGAACGCCGCGTACTGGCGCAAAAGGATGTGCGCCAGCTCATCGTGGAAGATGGCGCCGTCTTCGGGCGTCTTGAAGTAGCCTTGCGCGAGTCCCCATTCGCGGATTGTCTCGGCCACGCGGCTCACCAACTGGCGCACGCCGGTTTCGCGCCCGGGTGTGCCCATCGGTCCGTGCAGATACTTCGAAGCCACGATGTTGGTCGCGGTCACGGACCAATCCTTGGGCACCTCAACGTCTTTCTGTTCAAAGATCACGTTGCCCTGCGCATCCGTGATCTGAGCCGTGCGGCGCTCCCATTCGATCTCGTCATAGGGCGAGACGTCCGGCTTGGTGAAAAGCCGACGGAAGGTCAGGCCGGTGGATTTCCTGGTAGGAATGGCCGTCGCAGTCGTCTCGACGGCATTGGGGGCTCTCTTCTCTGTGATTTCCGGCATCTTTCCTTCTCCCGCGAGGTCTTAGCCCCGCTGTGATTTTATAAGGACACTCATCGTTTCAACCGTTGTTGTTCCCCATAGGAATGCTGCATCCATTTTATTTATTTAGCGGGGCGGCGCGGGGGATCACTTCACCTCCGATTCCGCCCCTGTTTTTTCCGCTCTTGTCTTGCATCGCCTCGCCCTCGTTTCCGAGGACGTTTATTGCCCTATGGGATGAACACAGTACCTCCGCCCCTTGTGGGTGTCAATAGGGAATCCCTATATATTGTATAGGAAAGCAATTAACTCCGGTGATGCCGCATAATCCATCCCGTTTTTCCACAAGCCCTTTATTTCCCTTTCTGGGCTGCCGTCCGGGCCGAGGGCCGACTGCTGAGGTTTACACCTCGACAATCGCCCCGCGATTCCAAGGTTGAGAAATACGCTGACTGGATTTTCTTGAGGGTGAACTGACTTTACCTGCGAGGTTGCGCCGGGTCAATTCCCGAAGATTGGTGCATTTTTGAGATGACCGGGGCGTGGGCGCCGAACAGTCAGCACGATGCCGACGCCACAGTCAAAGCGCGTTCGTCTTGCGTCTTTGCCTTCTGCACGCGCGGGGAGCGCGCGCCCACAGTGAATTCTGCCAGTCGAGAAGTGAAAAGCGTTTCACACTAGCGTCATGCGACGGCTCGGCATATACTATCGCGACTAGTTCTTGCGAGGGGCAAGGGATTCATCTAATGACTGGATTTTACCACCGGGTTTTGCTGTGCCTCTTCATTGTCAGCTTCCTGATCGGCGTCGCGTTCCCACAAGAACATTCCGGATCAAACGCGGCTGCCACAACTGCGTCGTCGGCCGCTTCTCAGCCGAAGAACCCATCCGATCGAGTGATCCTCAAAGTCGGAGACACGCAGATCACGCAGGCGCAGTTCGAGGCGGGCTTCTTCAATGTCGGCAAGAAGGGCGATTATGAGGCGGAGAATGGCGAAGCCGATACCGAAGGCGCCGCCGAGCAGGACCGTCGCACCCTGGGAGACAACTACGCCTCGGTGCTGATGCTCTCGCATAAGGCGATTGCCGATCACCTTGACTCCAGACCGGACGTAAAGCGCGACCTGGCGATGAATCGGCTGCAGATTCTCTCCAACGCCGAATACGAGCGCCTGATGCAAAAGGCGAAGCCGACGCCGGCGGAAATCAGCAAATACTATTCGGCTCATTCCTCGGAATACGACCAGGTCCAGATTCGGCGCCTGTTCATCTGGAAACAGCATGAAGATTCCAAGGGACAAGGCCTGAGTTCGCAGGATGCGATCACTCGTGCCGACACGATCCGGCAGCAGACACTGGCCGGTGAAAACCCCAGAAAGCTATCGGCTGAACTCAATAACTCCGACGAAGGGCTGCTTGACGGCGACCCTCTCACCTTTCCGCGGGGCGAGCTTCCCGCCAAGATGGAGAAGATCGCATTCGGGCTAAAGCCCGGGGAGTGGGGGGAGGTTGAGGACACACCGCAACGTCTGGTTCGCATTCAGTTGGTGAAGCGCAGTACGCGAAGCCTCGAAGAGGTTTCTTCGTTAATCGCGGAGAGTTTGCAGGGGCAGAAGATGCAAGAGATGGTGAACGACCTGAAGAAAAAGGCCGGCATCTGGATGGATCCGGAATATTTCGCGGACCGCGGCTCTCCCGCCGCTAACGCGCAGTCCTCGGCTTCCAGCCCAGCGTCTGACCATTAAAGAAAAACACACTACTGAGGAGAGCGACAATGAAGATGCACGGTAGAACGAAAATGCTCTGGCACTTTGCGCTTCCAAGTCTCTTAGTGGCAGCGTGTGTGGTTCAGCCGGCCCCTGCCGTGGCCCAGATGACATCGGTGGGCATCGACTGCTCGCAGATTCAGTCTCTGGGACTGATGAAACAAGAAAATATGCGCGCCGGCAAGGCCTTGATTGAATGCGGGATTCTCGAAGGTGGGCATCCGGTACTGGGGGCGGAGCACATGGCGCCTGCGCCTCCGAACGTTCTGGCGAGCAATCGCAGCTGTACCGGTCCGACCGCCTGCACGAAGAGCGAGAGCAGTGCCTGGGCCAGCACCAAGAACAACGGCAAGACGGTCGTGGTCAACTACAACGACCACAATTCCAATCCCGTGGACCAATATTCGGGAACGTCTTATTCCATTGATGGCGGGAAGACATTCAAGGAGATCCTGCCTCCGCCTTTCCGCTCCGACCACGGCGAAAACTATGGCGATCCGATCGTTGTATTCAACTCCAAGTTGAATTTGTGGTTTGGCGGCGACCTGGTTGCGGCTTGCGGCGGCCAGGGTGTCGGTTTGTGGACTTCCAAGAATGGCAAGACCTGGACGGCTGGCGCTTGCGCCCACAACGGCGGCGGCGACGACCGCGAATCCTTCTGGGTTGACAATGAACCCAGCAGCGGAACATACGGCCGCATGTACATTTCCTGGAACGATTTTGACAATAACGGCGGCGCTCTTTCCCTGGTTTACTCCGATGACGGCAAGACCTGGTCCTCCCCGGTGGTGCTCAATCCAGGCTTTATTCGCGATGTGCAGGTAACCGGCACGCCCCGCGGCACGGCGCGCTACGAAGGCAATAACAGCACTGTGTTCGTCGCTGCGATGGACGAAGGGAGCGGAGGTTGCGATACCCGCCAGAATGTCATGTATAAATCGCTCGATGGCGGCAAGACCTGGACTTCAACCACGCTGGGTGCGCGCTTCGCCTCGATCTGCCAATCCACCTGCGGATACTTTGCAGTCGTCAATCCGATCTGGCGGCACATGGGTTGGGGAGAGCCTGGCGTCGGCCCCAACGGCGTAGTTCACTACGTATACGCTGGCGCGGGCGCATCGAACAACGACCCCGGCGACATCTACTACGTCCGCTCGACCGACAATGGCGAAACCTGGTCCACTCCGGTCAAGCTCAACACGGACAATGACAACACCTACACGACTCAGTGGATGCCTTCTCTTTCCGTCAACAAGAAGGGCGATGTGACCGCCTCGTGGTACGATCGCCGCAAGGCCACCAGCGCCTGCAGCAACATCACCGACAAGGGGTGTAACTACGAACGAGTCGGGCGCCAGTCGAGTGATAACGGCAACTCCTTCCTGTCGGAAATTACCATCAGTAGCAAGGTGATCAAGGAGCCTGCGCAGGAAGACGGCGGAGTCGTGAGCTGCTACGCCGGCGACTACGACTACAGCACCGCTCTGAACGGCAACGCTTACATTACCTGGACCGATGGACGGGTCGCGGTGGGAGGCGTGCACGTGCAGAACGTGGAGTTTGCCAAAGTCCCAGAACCGAAGTAAGGAGCATCAAGCAAAGATTAGGACAAAGAGGGCAGAGTTTCTCTCTGCCCTCTTTTTTTATTTGCGGCCCGATTTCCTGTCCGGCGTCAACGGCCCGCCAGGGCGGGTTCGTGATGCTCATGGAACGTCTTCAGGCGCTGGTTGATCTCCTCCCAGTTCAGCACATTCCACCACGCTTCCAGATACTCGGGGCGGCGATTGTTGTACTTGAGGTAATAAGCGTGTTCCCACAGATCGTTGCCGAAGATCGGGAACAGGCCCTGAGAAACCGGATTGTCCTGGTTCGGCGTGGCCAGGATTTCCACCCCGCCCTCCGACTTCCCCGCCAGCCATACCCAGCCGCTGCCAAAAACCTTGGTTCCGGCTTCGTTGAACTTCTTCTTGAAGTCAGCAAAACTGCCGAAGGTTTTCTTGATCACTTGCGCAATCTCGCCCGCCGGCTCACCACCGCCCCGGGGCTTCATGATCTTCCAGAACATGGTGTGATTCATGTGGCCGCCGGCGTTGTTCCGAACGGCAGTGCGGATATCGCCAGGAAGGGCGTTCAGGTCGCGCAACAGCTCTTCGACATTTTTCGATTGCAGGTTGGAGTATTTTTCCAGCGCCGCGTTCAGGTTCTTCACGTAGGCGCCGTGATGCATGTCGTGATGCAACTTCATGGTTTGAGCATCAATCACAGGTTCAAGAGCGGAATAGTCATACGGTAAAGGGGGTAATTCATGCGCCATAAGGGCCTCCTCGGCGTTGAGATGCGGCGGGGACGGGCGGAGATTCATTATATCGCCTGACGATATATTATCCCCATGCCGGAATTTTGTGGTGGCTGGGGGCAGTTTGATAAGGAAGCGAGCCAAACGCGCGAACATTCCATTTCTCGGGCTGCAGTATAGACGCACGGCCCGGGGTGGGCCGTTGTAAGCAGCCTGGAAATACTTTGGGCTGGCTGTGGCTTCTCCGCGTGCCCCTGCGTTTCGGCGGTTAAACGCGGTATGATTGACGGCAAAATCGGCCTGGCTTAAGAATGATGGAACCCGCACCAAACCGTCGCGCGTTCGTTACCGTCAGCGTGGATGACGGCCATCCCACCGACCTGAAAACGGCTGACCTTCTGAAAAAATACGGCCTCAAAGCGACTTTTTACGTTCCCGCGAACAATCCTGAACGCGAAGTCATGCCGCCGGCTCTGTTGCGCGAGATATCCTCTGCCTTCGAACTCGGCGGGCATACCACGAATCACGTCCCGCTCCCGGCGCTTCCCGAAGACAAGGCACGGGCAGAGATCGTGGACGGCAAGAAGTGGCTGGACGATCTCACCGGCAAGCTCAGCCTCGCCTTTTGCTATCCCAAGGGAAAATTCAATCGCAGCGTGGCTCAGTTAGTGAAGCAAGCGGGGTTTGCCGGCGCGCGAACCTGCCTGTTCAATCTGCATGAGTTTCCCCAGGACCCTTTTTCCTGGGGAGTGAGCACACAGGCTTATTCGCACAGCCACACGGTGCAAATGCGGCATGCGCTTCTGGAAGGGAATTTCTCTGGCGCGTGGAATTACTGGAAAATTTATCAGGGTGCCAAGCCTTGGCAAGAACATTTTCAGCATGCGCTCGATCACGTAGCCGAGCACGGCGGCATCGCGCATCTCTACATGCATAGCTGGGAGATTGATGCGCTGGGCCAGTGGCCGATCCTGGAATCTGCCTTCCGGGCGATCACCAATCAACCCGTGCTGACGCGCGTCACCAACGGAGAGTTGTTCGAACTATGGAGAGCGCCAAAGGCTTAAGCTGCCGAGATTTTTTGCAGCAGATCACTCTTCCCTGCCCATGTTCCACCGCATTTGCCGCAACATACCCAGCCAGAGTTCGGCATCTCCAGCCTGCAGATTGAGGCGGCGAACCATGCGCCGCACTCTCTCCTTCGCCGCAGCCGCGGACTGCGGTTTCAGGTAGCCGCTGAGGGCGAGCACTTCCAGCAGAAGATCGGTGATGCGCTCAGCGTCGCCGGCAGTGGCGCCTGCTGGCTTCCGGGAAGATCGGGCAGCCTTCGAATCGCGAACCAGTTCATAAAGGCACACGGCAACCGCCTGGCCAAGGTTCATTGAGCCATGCTCTTCGCGTGTGGGAACGCGCATCAGCCAGTGGCAATGGCTCAGATCCTGGTTGGAAAGGCCGACTTTTTCCGAGCCAAAGAGCAGAGCCACGCGATGCGCCTTCAGCTGGCGCCGGATCAGAGGCGCGCATTGTTCCAGCCGCCGCAGAGGGTGTTCTAGTTGGCGATGTCGCACGGCTGTGGTTCCAATGACGAGAGAACAGTCGGCGACGGCCTCGGCGACGCTGTCGAATTGCTCCGCGTTTGCCATGACCGCGGAGGCTCCGACCGCAGACCGCGCCTCGCGAAACGCCAACTCATACGGGTTTACCACCCGCAGATGAGCGGACCCGAAGTTGCTCATGGCGCGCGCCGCCGCGCCGATATTCAGCGGATTGCGCGTCCGCACCAGCACTACGAGCAGATGATCGAGTTCAACCGAGGCAGCCAATCACGCACATTCTATGCCACGGACCGACAGATCCTGGTGAACACATTGCGCTAAGATGATTGCCGATGCCGCCGAACCCGCCACGTGAGATTTTCCGCTTTGGCATCTACGAAGCCGATGCCGTTTCCGGCGAATTGCGCAAATCCGGCCTCCGCGTCCGCCTTCAGGATCAGTCATTTCAGGTCTTGCTTCTTTTGTTGCAGCGTCCTGGCGAACTGGTGAGCCGCGACGAACTGCACCAGCAACTTTGGCCAGCCGACACCTTCGTTGATTTCGATCACGGTCTCAATACCGTCATCAACAAACTTCGTGAAGCCCTCGGCGATTCCGCTTCCAATCCCCGATTTGTTGAAACCCTGGCCCGCCGCGGATACCGCTTTCTCGCGCCCGTCGAACGCGTGCATTCGTCCAATCAGTCGACGAACGCAAGATCCGCCGGTTCTCCCGCTCCCCAACGTTCCGGCTCCGCTTCAGTTTCCGTGCTCACGCGGGCCGAAGATGTTCCTTCCGTCAGACCCCGGTATGTGCGCCTGCTTTTCCTTCTGATTCAGTTGATGTACCTGAGCTTCTACATACTCGCGCTGGCGCGGCTGACGCGCATCCAGGAAGTGCTCGAAAGCGCGATCGGCTATCGTTTATGGGTCACGATATTAGTGGTACTCTCCGCCCTCATCGGTTTGCCCATCCGCCTTTACCTCATCTCGGCGGTTATCTTCGGGGTGGCGGGGTTGCAGCAAAAATTCGCCCGGCTGTTTCTCCCTACGCTTTTCCTGGACGAGTTATGGGCCATTGCGCCTTTTCTTCTGGCGCCGCAAATCGGATTCGGCTTGGCCCTGGCCGCGACTGCCGCTCTTATTTACGTTCCATTTGCCCAGCGAACTTTGCTTTTGATGGGAGAGCGGGCTCAGGTCGTCCGACCCGCGCCTTGATCAGAACTTAGAAATACCCAGCGATCACTGGCCAGAAAATTCGCGATGGAACAGGCGGCGACCGTGAACAGGTTGGCCAGCAGAATTGGCAATCGCAATCCGCCCACCAGCCACCGCATTAGCAACAAGCTGCCGACGATCGAGATGCCTCCGTTGCTGATGTGAAAGCGCAGCAGACGAATAAGAACTTCAGCCATGCCCGACTCGCCACGGTCACGCCAGGTAAACCTCTGATGCCAGACGAAGTTGTGGAGCACAGCAAGCTCGACCGCGCAGGCTGTTGCCAGCAGATAGTGCAAGCCGAGGGCAATGAGCGCCTTCAACACGGCAAGCTGAACTGCGATCCCGACGGCTCCGACCCCTGCAAATTTCGCCATCCGCGGCGTCGAGGAATTAATCGCTGCGCAGGTCATGAAATCCTCTCTTCGCGATACAGAATCGCGGTGTGGCGAATGGCGGTCGCGATAAGCATCGTGCTCATGCCGGCAATGGCGATGACTCCCCCGACATCGAACAGCCGGAAGTGCCGGCCCAACAACGTCGCCGTCGGCCAGCGAAGCAGCGCGATGTTGCCTAACACCAGCAGCAGCCGGATCTCGGTCGGGCCGAACTTCCAGTAGGAAAGCCGGAACTGGCCCAGCGTGTATGTGGCGAGATAGGCCTCGATGGAAAGCATCAGAAACGCAACCAGCATGAAGATCGCTATGGCGGGATGAACAAAACCGGAAACGGCGAGCCCACCCATCAGAAATAGTGCGGCGAACGTATCGGTTATGTGATCAACGTAGAAGCCGTAACGCGGTCGCTGACGATTGCGATGCCGCGCCAGAGTTCCATCCAGACTGTCACCCAGCCAGTTCACTGCCAGAAAGACGACCCCGAGCAAAAGCGCCCGGCGATCCCAGCGCGCGAGCGCATAGCAGGCCCCCGCGAGGCATTGTCCGGCGAATCCCAGGACTGTCAGGTGATCGGGGGCAATCCATTCCGGAGTGCGCTCCGCCAGCCAGAGCAGGGTTTTCTTCTCGACGGCAGCCACAAAACTCTGCTGGATTCGTACCGCGGGAAAAAAGCTGTGGGCGCCGTTGTCGTTCAGAACGGTGTGGACTGGTGTGGACACTTGACCCTCCTCGCAGGACAATTTGCCGCAATCCGCGGTGGAAGATCAACTCAATCGCGAGTCAAGTATGAATCAATGGCTAAGCGACTGATCCCGTGGCGGTTCCCAGAAATTATTGCCGGCAGAGTGAACTATCATTTGCGGCGCTGGACAGGTCCTTCGTCGGAAGCGTTGGCCGAGTGAATGCTTCACTTCCTCAGGATGACAGTGGTCGGAGCAACTCCCGCAACTAGATCGAAAGGGCAAAATCCCCACCCTAAATCGCAATGAACGCGACTTAGAGTGGGGCACGCGGTGCGTAGCATGGGCATCCGTTCGAGATGACGATTATTTCTTGCCTGGCGGCGGCGCGGCAGGCTTCAATCCGGCTTCGGCTTTTTGCAGATCGTCAATGCTCTTCGCGTCTAACTCGTACAGCGAAGCGTCGCCGTCACGCTTGGCAATGTAGTCGGTCGCGGCCTTAGCAATCGCGACCTTCTCTACTCGCTTGTTCTCGTTAGAGGTCACAGTGATTTGCATGACCGGCGTCGTAAAGCCGGAGTCGGGAAACTTTGTGGCGGAAAGTTCACGCAGACCGTCCACCACAGCATCGGCGCTCGTGCCGTCGAGTTTCTTCCCGTCGCCCGAAAACCAGTCGTCGCCACCCTTGGTCAAATAGTAGGCTTTTGCGCCGTCGTGGATTTCAACCTTGGTCGGATCGTCGCTCTCGAAATCGAACAGCTTCTTATTGCGGAAGTCGTCGAGGTTCTTGGCCAGCGCCTGACCGAGCGTGTTTTCCACCTTGTAGGCACCGGTGATGATGCTCGACTTGGCGTAGTAGGTGTTGTCCTTACTCTTGCGGACCTGCAGTTCCTGCGTGCCGGAGAGATCGGTAACCTTGGCAGTCGCGACCGGCGTGCCGGAAGCAAAAGCGGAGGCGGCTTTCTTTAAGTCATCTTCGGAACCGCCGAGGTCCATCTTGGCGTCGGTGAGCGCGTTCACCAGTTCATCCACCGAGGAAGTATCGGCGCGCATCGGCTTCGGTTTTACGATCTGCCATTCATCCTTGTTGCGCCCGAATTCGATATCCGGCTTCTTGCCTGCCAGTTCGACCTTACTGATCTTTTCCGAATCCACCGTGAGCAGACGCTTGTCGCGTAGATCGTTGACGCCCTTGTCAATGCTTTCTTTGCTGTATTTGGAAACCGTATAAACGTGCGCGTCCCCGCCCAGCTTGGCATAGACGGCGCCGCTCGCCGCGGTATCGTCGCCCAAGAGAAGGTCGTGCGTCTTGTTGTCCTTCTCCGTGACCGTCACTTGCAACGCGGGATCGCTCAGGCCATATTGCCCCAGATCGCTGGCCTTGTCTTCCACCGTGCGCTCCGCGTCCAGCGCTGACAACGCGGAAACCATGTTATTGATCGTGTCCTGATCCACGCCGTAGGTCTCGGGAGCGGTCATCTGCCACTTGCCGGCGCTATCTTTCGCCAGAAGGATGTCATTGCCGCCCTTTTTTTTCAGATCGATTTTGGAAATGCCGTCTTCCTTCAGCTGAAGGATTTTGGGAGAGGAGCTGGCAGCGGCTTCGTCCTTGTCAGCCGGCTTGTGCCGGTTAGACCAGTAGAGCGCGCCCAGTAACCCGCCGAGAATGATGATTGCAAAAAGGAGTCCGCGTATTTTCATGCTTGTTTGCCCAGCGATCCGTGCCTAGCGTCTCTTCCACCACACCGTGACCCCGGCAACCACGGCTATCAGGGGCAACAGAAACTGGCTTGTGGCCTTCACCCAGTTCAACTGCGCGCGGGTCATCGTCACCCGGCGGTCCTCCGGGGGCTTAGGACGAATCGAGATCAAATCCTCATCCGAGGCGAGCCAGTCAATCGTGTTCAAAGCCAGGTCGCTGTTGCCGTTGAAGCGCAGGAAGGAATTTGCGGCCCACGAGGAGCTGCCCATCACCACGAACCGCCCCTGCGACTCTTGTTTGCCGGTGTTGTAAGTGCCGGCTGCGGCGATCGTCATCGGGCCTTTCTTGTTCTTTGGATCGCTCACATCCACTTCGGCCGAACTCAGATTGTTCGTGGACAGGCTGCTGTTGGAGGAATCGAATAGCTCCTCGACCGTGGTCTTGTCGCCGTTTTTGATCGCAAGCGAACGCGTCATCGGGAAGCCAACCGCGCTGCCCTTCATCGTATTCACGATGGGCTGCGAAGCATAGGTCGTAACCAGGGCCACCTGCGGCCCCAGGCCGGCCAGTTGCCCGATCGGATTGAGATCGAGAATCAAATCTTTGTTGGCGGTTACTCCCCAGCCCTGCAAAACGGAGGTCAGCGCGTCGTTATCGGCAACCTCGGAGCGGCCCAGCTTCAGCGGCGCATCGAGCATCACCAGCGCCCGGCCGCCATCTTCCACGTACTTCTTGATGGCTTCCACTTCCGGCTGCTGGTAATCGCGCGTGGGTCCGCCGACAACCGCTACCGTGCAATCCGCTGGAATTTCGGCCTTCTGCAACAGATCAATGCTCCTGGCTTCGTAATTGTCTTTACCGAGCAAAGTCTTGAAGTTGGAATAACCGTTGCGGTCGGCATCGTCCATCTGATGTTCGCCGCTTCCGGTAACGAAGCAGACCGTGCGCGTGTTGTGCTTCAGATCGCGAATGAAGGCGCCCGTAATGCCTTCCTCGGTCATGCTCTTGGCTTCTTCCTTATTCGTTCCGATCTGCACGATTGTGGTGCCGTAATTCTTGATGCCCGCCACCCGCGCCTCCTGCGGCTTCTTGTCCGGATCGACATAGTTCACCTTCACTTTGGACGAGAGGCTGGCATATTCCCCCAGCAGATCGCGGGCGTGTTCGAAATTCGTGCTCTGATCGAAGTAGGTGATGATCGCGTCCTGCTTTAGCCCCTTGACCACCTTGACGGTCTGATCCGAGAGGCTGTAACGCTTGTTCGCAGTCGCGTCATACGACTTGCTGTAGCGGTCGCCCAAGAAATTTACGACAACCACGGCGGTAATCACCACCAGGATGTAAACCGTCGCGTACACTGCGTATCGGGTCTGCCGGGCTTTCAACAACTGTGTGTTCACTTACGACCTCCAGCGCAGAGATTCCATGGAACGGGCCGTGAAAAACAGCCCCAGGAAAATCAGCGATAGGTAGAAAATTGCGTCTTTCGAATCGAGCACGCCTTTGGAAAACGACTCGAAGTGGTTGATGACCGACATATACGCCAGAACCTGCGCCCAGGTGGCGTTTTCGTAGCCGCTGACCCATTCCAGCACCCACAGCAGCAAGCAGACGCCGAAAGTCGCAGCGCCGGCGATGATCTGATTTTTGGTCAGCGTGGAGATGAACGTGCCGATGGCCAACAGCGCTCCCGCCTGCAGCAGCAGCCCGAGATAGCCCATCGCCAGAGGCTTCCAGTCGGGATTGCCATACTTAAACAGGAACGCGAAATTCAGCGCGCTGGTAAGCAGCATGCAGACGTATAAGGCGAGAGCCGCCAGCCACTTTCCCAGAATCACTTCCACATCGCGCACCGGCGAAGTGGTCAGCAACTCGATGGTTCCGCTGCGTTTTTCTTCGGCGAACAGCCGCATGGTGATCATGGGAATGAAGAACAGCCCGATCACGCTGACGTTGGCCAGCAGCGGCCGGATCACCTCCTCATTGATGTTCATGGGCATCATTCGCCCGCGCATCTGTGCCTGCATTCCCATAAAGACGAAGTAACCCAGCGCATTCCAGAAGAAGAAGCCGAAGATGACAGCAAACATGGTCAGCATAAGGTACGCAATCGGCGAGACAAAATAACTGCGCAGCTCCTTGCTGAAGATGATCCAGACGTTTCGCATTACTTCACTCCTTTGCCGGCGAGTTCCCCGCTGGGCGCGTGCGCTTCGCTTCCGGTGAGCTGCAGGAAGATTTCTTCCAGGCTCATGGCTGTCGGGCGCAGTTCATTGAGGTCCCAGCCCGCTTCGACCACGGCGCGCGCCAGGTCGCCGCGCACAAAGCCTTTCCGGCTTTCCACTTCGAACGTATTGTGGCCATCGCGGCTGTGCTTCATCACCACCCGGCTGACGCCGCCAACTCGCTCCAGCCTGCGTTGGACTTCGCCGGAATCCACGCTGCCGCCTCGTCCGGCGATTTCGACCAGCATGGTCTCGGCGCCGCGGGCCCGGTTTTGCAGATTGTGCACCGAATCGGTCGCCACCAGCTTGCCCTTGTTGATGATAATGACCTGCTCGCAGGTCTGTTCGACTTCGGGCAAAATATGCGTGCTCAGAATGATCGTGTGCGAACCGGCCAGGCTCTTGATCAGTTCGCGGGTCTCATTGATCTGCTTGGGATCAAGCCCGGCGGTGGGTTCATCGAGAATTAGCACATCGGGATTGTGAATGATCGCCTGCGCCAGACCCACCCTCTGCCGATAACCCTTCGACAACTTGCCCAGCAGCGTTTTCTTAACATCGGTGACCGCGCAACGGTCGCAAACGTAATCCACCTGCCGACGCAGTTCCGCACCCTTGAGCCCTTTCAACTTGCCCACGAAGGCGAGATAATCACCCGTCTCCATTTCGGGGTAGAGTGGCGGCGTTTCCGGCAGGTAACCGATGCGTTTCTTCACTTCGAGCGGCTGCTCGAGAACGTCGAAACCCGCGACCGTCGCGGCTCCGGATGTTGGTGGAAGAAAGCAGGTTATCATGCGCATCGTGGTTGTTTTTCCCGCCCCGTTGGGGCCGAGAAATCCCACGATCTGGCCTTTTTCCACCTGAAACGAGATATGGTCCACGGCAGTATTGCGCGCGTACCTTTTGGTAAGGTTTTTGACTGTAATCATAGGACTTGGCTAGAAAATACCAGGTAAACAACGCGGAAACCGCTCCATCCCGGATCGTTCCCGACTGAACCTAATATGGTAAGAAGTGCGGGCTGTCTCTGTCAACTTGAAGTCCGGAAAACCGAAGGGCAGACGAATCGTGCCGGTAGCCGCGCCCTGACATTCAGGCGCGCCTCGACGGCTCTTCTTTCGCCTGACCTGCGGTGTCCAGCACGCCCTCAGTGGTGATGCGGCAGGCTTTTGAGATTTCCTTGGCAATGCGGGCGACCGCTTCCTTGGCGCGCGTCGGGCCTTCCGCCGAAATCACGGAACTGGCAGCCAAGGTGAAATGCAGAGCATCCTCCTGCCGGTCAAAATAAAGCACCACCTGACTCGCTGCCATGGACGACCTCCTATCCCTAAAGCTGATTGCCCCTGCCCCATGATAGGCCGAACGGCCACAGGATTGGCGTTATCTGTTTTGATGCCGGGTACTCAGAAGGGCAACGGCGTAACGCTGGGCATTCGTACCCGCGAGCAAAGGATGAAAAGCAAAGGCGGTGGACAGGAATGTCCGCCCCACCTCGACCGGCAATGCTAAATTGGAGGGTCATGTCAGCGCCTGAATCCCGCTTCGTCAAAGCCTGCAAAACGCAGCCGGTGGATCGCACGCCGGTATGGTTCATGCGCCAGGCCGGGCGCTACATGGCGGAATACCGGGCCGTACGCAAGCAATATTCGCTGATCGAAATCTGCAAAAAGCCGGAAGTCGCCGCCGATGTGACCATCACGGCAGCGGAGGCATTGGGAGTGGATGCCGCCATTATCTTCGCCGACCTCCTTCTGCCGCTGGAAGTTATGGGCTTACCATTTCATTTTTCTGCGGGCGAAGGGCCGGTCATCGAGAGGCCGGTGCGCGAAGAAGCAGACGTTGCCCGGCTGCGCACCGACCGCGCTACTGATCTGGGCTACGTCTCTGATGCCGTTCGCTTGGTGTGCGACCATTTCGGCTCGCACCTGCCGGTCATCGGATTCTGCGGCGCGCCCTTTACGCTCGCCAGCTACATGATCGAAGGCGGCGGCTCGCGCAACTACGTTCACACCAAGAAAATGATGTATCTGTCGCCGGCGACTTGGGATGAGTTGTTGCGCAAGTTGGTGACTGTTGTCGCCGAATACGCCGTGGAGCAGGTACGCGCCGGCGCCGATGTGATTCAGATTTTCGACAGCTGGGTGGGATGTCTAAGCGTAGAAGACTATCGTCAATACGTGCTGCCGCGCACCGCGGAACTGGTTGGCGCCGTGCGGAACAGCGGCGTGCCGGTAATTTACTTCGGCACCGACAGCGCCACCCTGCTGCCTTCGATGAAGGAGACGGGATCTGACGTGATCGGACTTGACTGGCGAATTCCGCTCGACCAGGGTTGGCGCAGCCTTGGATTTCAGGGCGGGATTCAGGGCAATCTCGATCCGGTTGCGCTTTTTGCCGACTGGAGAGAACTGAAAAAGCGCGCAGAACACATCTTGCAGCTTGCCGGCGCACGCCAGGGTCATATTTTCAATTTAGGGCACGGCATTCTGCCCGAAACGCCGGTCGAAAATGTGAAAGCGCTGGCAAAGTTTCTGCAGGAGCGCGGATGAATCCAGCGGGTAAAGTCGCGGTCCTGTTGCTCGCCCACGGAAGCCCCGACTCGGTCGAAGAAGTTCCGCAATTCCTTCTGCAGGTCACTGGCGGCCGGCCGCTTCCGCCGCAGGTTGTGGAAGAAGTGAAGCATCGCTATGGCCTGATTGGCCAATCTCCGCTCACGCGGCTGACCTTGAAGCAAGGCGAACTTCTGGCCGAAAAACTGGGCTTGCCCGTGTATGTCGGAATGCGCAACTGGAAGCCTTTCATCGCGGACGCGGTGCGATCCATGGCCGCCGACGGCCTCAACCATGCTGTCGTGATTTGCCTGGCGCCGCAAAACTCCCGCACCAGCGTAGGGCTCTACCGGTCCGCGCTGGGGGGCAATCTTCCGTTTTCTCTCGATTTCATCGAATGCTGGCACGATCATCCGCAGCTGATTCAAGCGTTCGCTGAAAAACTGCGCGCCGGATGGAAACAAGCGAACCACGAAGCGAACGTTCGGCTTCCGATCGTCTTTACGGCACACAGCGTGCCGCAGCTCACCATTGCGGAAGGCGACCCTTACGAAGCCCAGGCGAAGCAGACGGCTTCCCTGGTGGCGCAGGAAGCGGCGTTGGGCAAAGAAGACTGGGCTTTCGCCTTTCAGAGCCAGGGCATGTCGGGCGGCGCCTGGCTGGGGCCAACTGTGGAAGACACAATTCGTGCGCTCAAGGAAAAAGGCCATCGCGGGGTGTTTATCCAGCCCATCGGATTCCTCTGCGATCACGTCGAGGTGCTTTACGATATTGACATCGGGTTCAGGCAGTTCGCCGAAGGCCAAGGCATGCGACTATGGCGCGCTGAATCGCTGAACGATTCGCCGCGCTTGACGGCGGCCCTGGCCGACCTGGCCGGAGTAAGGCTCGCGAACCCTTCCGTAACATCGGTTTGAAGGAATGAAGCGCATCGCCATCATCGGCGGCGGAATCTCCGGGCTTTCGGCCGCCTTGGTTCTGGAAGAATATCGCCGCGCCGGCGTGCTCGATTATGCGCTCTACGAGTCGAACCCTCGTTTTGGCGGGGTGCTGGTCACCGAGCGCGTGGACGGCTGCTTGGTCGAAGCCGGCCCGGATTCTTTCCTCACGGAAAAGCCCTGGGCGTCGAACCTGTGCCGCGAGGTCGGGCTGGGCGATCAACTCATCGGCTCGAATGACGCCGATCGCAAAACCTACATCCTGGCGAAAGGCAGATTAGTCGAGATTCCCGACGGACTGATGTTCATGGTTCCGACCAAGATCATGCCCACGCTGCTCTCGCCGCTGTTTTCACTGCGCACGAAGCTGCGCATGGCGCAGGAATGGTTTCATCCGCCGCGAAAGGCCGACGGCGATGAAGCCGTCGCCACGCTGGTCGAACGGCACTATGGCCCCGAGATGGTGGATCGCCTGGCCGATCCGCTGCTCTCCGGCGTTTACGGTGGCGAAGCCGGCCTGCTCAGCGTGCGCTCGGTTCTGCCGCGCTTTGCCGAAATGGAGGCGAAACATGGCAGCCTTGGCCGTGCCATGATGGCTGCCCGCAGGCAGATGATGCGGGCCAGAAAAGGTCTCGCGCCGCCGCTGTTCACTTCGTTGCGTGATGGCATGCAGCAACTGGTGGATGCCATCGTTGCCAGGCTTTCGCCTTCCGCGCTTCAATCCGGGGCGACCGTGCAATCCGCGCAACAAGAAGATGGCAGCTGGACGGTTTCCGCCGGTTACGCCACGGATCATTTCGATGCGCTGATCGTGGCCGCGCCGGCGGGAGCCGCCGCCGGCATTTTCCGGATCAGCAGCGCAAAGCTCGCAGACGAGCTACGCGGGATTCAGTACACCTCTTCCATCACCGTGAACCTGGGCTACGATGCCAGCGTGCGCGCCTCGCTTCTCCCGGGCTTCGGTTTCCTGGTTCCGCGCAGTGAAGGACGCAACATGCTGGCGGCAACGTTTGTGCACAACAAGTTTCCTCATCGCGCCCCGGCGGATCGCGCGTTGCTGCGTTGTTTTATCGGCGGCACCCGCAACGAGCAGATGCTTGACGCCTCCGACGAAGAGATCCTGAAGGTGGTACGCGGCGAACTGCGCCAGATCATCGGCATCACGGCGGATCCGCTGTTTACCCGCATTTATCGGTGGAAAGGGGCGATGGCGCAATACGCCGTCGGGCACCAGGACCGCCTGCAGCGGATCGAAACGCTGGTGCAAGCCCTGCCCGGCTTGGCGCTCGCCGGCAACGGCTATCGCGGCATCGGCGTGCCGGATTGCGTCCGCTCGGGAAAAGAGGCGGCGGCGAAATCGCTGGTGGCTGTCGGACTGGCTGAGAGCACGCCGCAGGAAGTCGCTTCGTAGAAAATTACTCCCGTAATCGTGGGTAACCACTCTCCGGTTGCAGAAACCCTCCGTCTCCCGCAGGGTTGAAATATTGTAGGAGAAGTTCTATGCACAAACGAATTCTCGCCGTCGTCGTGCTGTTGCTGCTCTCTTGTTCCATGCTTCTGGCCCAAGACCAGAAAACCATGTCGGATCACGATATGTCCGACATGCCGGGCATGGGCAACGGCGGCAGCGCGCACGCCATGCACTCCATGGAAAGCCGCCAGATGGATATGGGCCCGCACATGAAGATGACGGCGCTGCGCGATCTGAAGCCTGGCGATCAGGAAAGAGCCGACCGCGTAGCCGCGGCGGCCCGTAGAGCTGCCGAAAAATATACGGATTACAAGGCGGCGCTCGCCGATGGTTACAAGATCTTCCTGCCTAACGTTCCGCAAAAGCAGTATCACTTCACGAATTACTGGTATGCCTTTGAGGCGGGGCGCCGCTTCAATCCCGATCATCCCACGTCATTGCTCTATGAGAAACACGGCGAAGATTACAAGCTGATTGGCGTGATGTACACGGCAGCCAAGGATGCGAGCGAAGAAGAACTCGACGCGCGCATTCCCCTCAGCATCGCGCAGTGGCACGCCCATGTGAATCTTTGTCTTCCGGCGGCGGATAAGCACGAGCAACCTCTGGCGCCGAATCCACAATTTGGGCTGAGAGGATCCATCACGACGAAAGACGCCTGCGATGCCGCCCGGGGCAGGTTCCTGCCGCAAGTTTTCGGCTGGATGGTGCACGTTTATCCGTTCGAGCAGAAGCCGGAGGACGTCTGGTCCGTGGCGCCTCAAATGCACGGGCACGGGGATTAGGCGCCGGTCATTTTTTCTTTGCCATCCCGAGCAACCCGAGGGATCTGCAGTTTGTGAGGTTGAGAAGTATGTAAGTCCCGAGGGCAGCCGTTTAAGGCTCTCAGTGGTCAACTATTCCTTTGCTGCCTCCCGAATCGCTCCAGCCGATTCTTCCACGGCCCACGTAATCTGTTCTTCCGAGATCACCGCCGGTGGCGCGATCAGCACGTGGTCGCCGGCATGTCCGTCGGCGCATCCCTGCACCGGATAGACGAGCAGTCCGCGCCGCGTGGCCGCTTCCGCCACACGTCCGGCAACATTCAACTCCGGTGGAAACGGCGCTTTGCTGGATTTGTCGGCGACGAATTCGATTGCCCAGAGCAATCCGATGCCGCGCACGTCGCCGACCGCGTCCAAGTTACGCAAATTTCCCAGCGCATTTTTCAAAGTCGCGGCAGCCGATCCCGGCCGCTCAGAATCCGCCGCCTGCACTAATTTCTCCCGTTGCAAAACTTGCAGCACCGCTCGCCCGGCTGCCAGCGAAATCGGATGAGAGTTGTACGTGAATCCGTGTACGAACGCACCCGAACCCTGGCAAATCGCATCGGCGATTTTCCCGGTGACCAGCACCGCGCCCAACGGCGCGTAGCCGCTCGACAATCCCTTTGCGGTCACCAGAATGTCTGGCGCGACCTGGCCATGCTCGTCCGAAAAATGCTCGCCGGCGAAATTGCGGCCGGTGCGGCCCATGCCGCTCATCACTTCATCCGCGATCAGGAGAACGCCGTGCCGGCGGCAGATTTCAGCGACGCTCGGCAAATATCCCGGCGGAGGAACCACTGCGCCCAGGGTCGCCCCGCTGACTGGCTCAAAAATGAAAGACGCCACTTCGCCATCCGCGCCTTCGATCGCGTCCTCCAGCGCCAGCGCATACTCCTGCCCGCAGTTGCGGCAGCCATCTGTGCAGTCATAGGCGCAACGATAGCAGTAGGGAAACGCAACCGGGGTGAACTCCGGCATCATCGGGCGATAAATCTCGCGCCGCCGCTTATTGCCGGAAACCGCCAGCGCGCCCAAGGTCGAGCCGTGATAGCTCTGGCCCCGGCTCAAGACCCGATGCCGCTTCGTCTGGCCGATTTCCACCTGATATTGGCGCGCCAGCTTCAGCGCGGTTTCAATCGCCTCCGAGCCGCCGCAGGTGAAGTACACGGAGCCGCCGGCGAAATTGCCCCCGGCAAAATCGAGCAAGTCTCGGGCGTATTCCTCCGCCACCGGCGTCGTGAACTGGCTGCTGTGAACAAACTCGATTTGCCGCGCCTGCGAGGTCATGGCCGCGACAATCTCGGTCACCCCATGCCCGATGAAGTTCACCGCGGCGGATCCGGAGAAATCCAGATAGCGCTTGCCGCGCGCATCCCACAGATACACGCCTTCGCCGCCCACCGCCGGCGGAAACGCCTTGCGGAACGAACGCCGCAGAAGAACAGAGCGAGAGTGATTCATCGCGATAGTTGGATGCACCCGGGATTATAGCTTTTGCCGATCCCCAGAGATTATCGCTGACCGGTCGCAGGTCTGATAGGCTCTGAGAAGTTCCAGCGCTTTTGCAATGAAGGAGAGAATCCGCCTTCGTCGGAGTAATCTGCGGCTGAAATGCTGAATCGCATCCTGCGACTCCTGCGGCCTTCGCATCAGCATAGCGCCTTTTCCGCGACGCTGCTGCTCATGACGGCGGTGATGCTCTCGCGTGTCATTGGCTACGTCCGCGAGGCCTACATTGCCTGGGCATTCGGCGCCGGCCCGGCAACCGATGCTTACGTCGCCGGCTTCACCATTCCCGATTGGCTGAACTATATCGTCGCCGGCGGTACGGCTTCGATCACGTTCGTTTCCATATACACGCGGTTTCTCGCCGAAAAGCGTGAAGAAGACGCGCAGAAAACGTTTTCCGTCATCATCACCGTGATGACAGTCGTGCTGACGATCGGAGTCATCCTCGCCGAAATCTTCACCCCGCAACTGACGCGCCACTTTTTCAACGGATTCGGCCCAGAACAACTGGCGCTGTGCGTACACCTGACGCGCATTCTTCTGCCCGCGCAGATTTTCTTTTATGTCGGCGGTGTGGTTTCCGCGGTTCTGCTTTCCCGGCGTCTGTTCCTGTTTCCGGCCTTCGGGCCGCTGCTTTATAACGCTTTCATCATTTTGGGCGGCATCGTGCTCTCGCGGCCGCTGGGCATTTCTTCGCTCGCTTATGGTGCCCTCGCCGGAAGTTTTGTCGGGCCGTTCCTGGTCAACGCCATCGGCGCCAGGCGCCTTGGCACCGGATACCGCGTGTCGTTCGATGTTCGCAATTCTGCCTTTCGCGAGTGGGTTCGGCTTTCGATTCCGCTGATGCTGGGCGTCTCGCTGGTTACAGCCGACGACTGGATCCTCCGCCATTTCGCCTCGAGTGGCGTCGGCGAGATTACGCGCCTGAACTATGCCAAGCGTCTGTTCGCCGTGCCCATCGCCGTGCTCGGCCAGGCCACCGGCCAGGCATCGCTTCCATTCTTCGCCCGATTATTCGGCGAAAAGCGCACGCAGGAGTTCGCCGACACGGTAAACGGCTCGATCTCGCGCATCGTGGCCGCGTCGCTTCTCGTCACCAGCCTCACCGCGGTCGCGGCGCTTCCTCTGATTGACCTGGTGTACCGCCGCGGACGCTTCCAGTTTTCCGATTCGCAATCCACCGCAATTTACTTTTTCTGGTTTTCGCTTTCTCTCGCTCTCTGGGCCGCGCAAGGCCTTTACGCGAGAGCATTCTACGCGGCGGGAAACACGCTCACTCCGATGATCGCCAGCAGCATCATTACCCTGGCCTCATTGCCCATGTATTCCGCGCTCTATAAAAGCTTATCCACGGTCGGGCTCGCCATAGCCTCCGATATCGGAATTCTCGCCAACACGCTGGCCCTGGCTCTTCTGCTCAATCGCCGTCGGCTGGTGCTGACCTCTCAGCTGCATTGGCTTGAACTGGGCAAGGCCGCAATCACGGCGGCGTTCGCTGCCCTGCTGAGCTACAAAGTCGCAGCAGGTGTGATGATTCGCGGCAGCCGCAGAGCGGACCTGAAGGCTCTCGGCTTGATCACCATCACCTGGGCGGGCGCGGTGGCTGCGGGATTGTGGCTCACGCGCTCGAAGCTTCTCAGCAGTTTGCGGGGACGCAAAGGGACGATTTATCCGCGGGTGGCCGAGCGGCAGGCGGAGGAACTGAGTAAAGGGATCGAACCGTAAATAAAAACGGCAGACACTTCATCAGAGTGTCCGCCGTGAATGTCGTTGAGCCGCAGCGGAAATCGTTACGCCCGCGCGGCAACTGCTTCGGTCGTCGCCTGTGGCGTCTTTACTTCTTCGCCGTTCGGCTTCTGGCCGGCCTTGCGGATATCAATGCCGCCTTTGAAGAACGCGCCGTCTTCAATCGAAATGCGGGCCGCGACCACATCGCCGGTGAGCGAACCGTCGCTGCGAATATCCACGCGGTCGCTGGCGGTCAGGTTGCCGCGAACTTTCCCCAGCACCACAATCTCCCGCGCGTTGATGTTGGCGGAGACGATGCCGTTGCGTCCTACCGTCACCCGGTTGCCGGCGAGGTTGATCGAGCCTTCCACCCGGCCATCAATGTATAGCGACTCCGAACCGGTGACTTCGCCTTTGATCACGAGCGACTTTCCGATCGTCGCCTGGTCCGCGGTGCTAGCGGCGGAAACGGCCCGGGGGGCAGTGGGAGTGGGCTCACTGGTCACCGACGTGACCGGCGTCGCCGGTGCAGCCGGCCGTTCGGGCTCGCCGGTCCGAGATGGAGTCGTCGTGGGCTGATTCGTGGGTTTCCACATGAGAGAATCCTTTCCTGATTCGTGAAATTAAGCTCGCATTTCGGCAACCAAACCGAATTCTACCCTGCAAACCTGCGCAAGTCTTGTGGAAATTGCAGGATATCGACAATTTTAGGGCTTGAGGCACCATTCTTGGAAACTGTTAGTACATGCGGGGGGCCACTCTGTCATGGGTTCGGTTTCAGGTATTCTGGCGGGGAAGCTCTGCCAGCGACATGCTGCCTGATTCCGCCATCCTCAAAAAAATCGCCAGCCAGCCAAAACGCAGCGCCGGATTCAAGCAACTGGTGCGCGAACTCGGACTGCATGGCGAAGCTCGCCGCGAACTGGGGGAAAAATTGCAGCGCCTGGTGGATGGTGGCCAGTTGATCGAAGCAGGCTCCGACCGGTACGCGATTCCGCAAGCGGCGAGCGGCAAGAACCTCATCGTTGGTAAGCTCGCCATGCACCGCGATGGCTTCGGCTTCGTGACGCCCGAACCTGCGTCGCTCAGCCCGCCCATGAAGGCAGGCCTCTCCGGTGATGTTTTCATTCCTCCCCCCGCGATTGGCGCAGCCATGCACGGTGATCGCGTGCTGGTCGAAGTGGGCGCGATTCGGCCCGATGGCCGGGCGGAAGGCCGGATCCTGCGTACCGTCGGGCGCGCGCATGCCACGGTCGTGGGAATCTTCCATCATGGCAGCCGGAACAATTACGTTACACCGATTGATCAGAAGATCGCACATGAGATCGTGATTCCGCCCGGCCTGGAGTCTCCCTCGGCGTCATCCGTAAGCGATTCTACGGCTGAGCCCCGGAAAGCGCAGAGAAAATCCGTTCACCGCGTTCTCGGCGAGGAAGCCGCCCGGCGCGCTGACGGGCAGGATCTCGAAGGCATGGTAGTGGATGTCGAAATCACTGATTGGCCGACCGCTACGCAGAACCCGCGCGGACGCGTGGTCGAGATTCTGGGCCACGAAGACGATTTCGGCGTGGACGTGGAAATCATCATCCGCAAATTTCATCTGCCACATCGCTTTCCCGCCGAAGTGCTGGAAGAGGCGCAGGCCATCGATGCTGCCATTCCTGCGCGGGAAGCGGCCCAGCGCCGCGATTTTCGCTCGCTTCCCATCGTTACCATTGACGGCGAAACGGCGCGCGACTTCGACGACGCGGTCACCGTTCGCAAGCTCGACAACGGCAACTATGAACTGCAGGTGCATATTGCGGACGTTGCTCAGTACGTGACGCCTGGTTCGGCGCTCGATCAGGAAGCACGCCTGCGCGGCACCAGCGTCTATTTTCCCGATCGCGCCGTCCCCATGCTCCCGCTCGAACTTTCCACTGACATTTGCAGTCTTCGCCCCCATGTGGACCGTTTGGTCCTTTCCTGCATGATGGAAATAGATCACCGCGGCGAGATCGTGGGGTATGAGCTGAGTGAAGGCATTATTCGCTCCGCCGAGCGCATGACCTACACCGATGTAAACGCGGTTCTCGAGGGCGACGCCGTCCTGCGTAACCGCTACTCTAGCCTCTTCGGCACCTTCGAACTGATGCGCGACCTCGCTCTGATTCTGAATCGCAAACGCGCACGGCGCGGCTCGATTGACTTCGATCTGCCCGAACCGGTCATCGAATTTGACGAACACGGCCTGATGAAAAGCATCGCGCGCTCCGAGCGCAACATCGCGCATCGGCTGATCGAAGAATTCATGCTGGCAGCCAACGAATGCGTAGCTTCTTATCTTGAGAACCGGCGCATCGCTTCGCTTTATCGCATCCACGAAAAGCCCGATGCCAAGCGGGTTTACGACTTTGAGGTCATCGCCGCGACCTTCGGCTATTCGCTCGGGGTGGGCGCGCTGCCGATTCAGCGCGTTCAGTTCAGATCCGAACGACGGGCCAGCTATGGCACGGGCAAGCGGCCGCGCGAAATCGAAATTCCGAAAGAAGTTCATATCACGCCGAGGATGTATCAGAAGCTGACGGAGAAAATTGCCGGCAAGCCGGAAGAGCGAATTTTGTCGTACCTGATGCTGCGCTCGCTGAAGCAGGCACGCTATTCGGAAGAAAATCTTGGCCACTTCGCGCTGGCGGCAACTACGTACACGCATTTCACGTCGCCAATTCGGCGTTATCCCGACCTGATCGTGCACCGTATTCTGAAAGATGTTCTGCGCTCGGATCATGTGGCGCAGGCGCCCTCGCCCGCCGCCGCGCAAAGCGAAAGTAGCGCTGCTCCCAGTCCCTGGTCGAAGCGCCGCGATCACGCCGCGCATCGTGAGTCGGCGATGCCGCTCGGCGGCCCGATTCCCCTGGACGAACTGCACGCCATCGCCGAAGAGTCCAGCCAATCCGAGCGCCGCGCCGACGAAGCCGAGCGCGAGCTGATGGAGTGGAAGAAAGCCAAGTTCATGCAGGAGAAAATCGGCGAGGACTTCGACGGCCTGATTATCAGCGTGACCAAGTTCGGATTCTTCGTCGAATTGACCGACTTGTTCGTCGAAGGCTTGGTCCCGCTTTCGACGTTGACTGATGATCGCTACGTGTATCACGAGAATACGCGCGAGATTATCGGGCAGCGGAGCCGGAAGACTTACCGCCTGGGCCAGAAGATTCGGGTGTTGGTGGATCGGATTGATCCGGTAGAAAAGAAAATTCAGTTTGCCGTGGTGGAGGAAAGGCGGCCCGCGAAACGGGGCCAGAAGAACCGGCGGTGATTGCAGGCCGCCCTGTGCGGTTGGCAAAGGCGGCCTGCGGCTAGTGTAGAATTGTGGAGTCAGAACCCCACCGCCGCGGGCGGTTCCTTCGAGTCGGGACGTGGCTCAGCCTGGTAGAGCACTCGCTTGGGGTGCGAGGGGTCGGCAGTTCAAATCTGCCCGTCCCGACCATTGTTCCTCAACAGATTCCTCGCTGCGCTCGGGATTTCGCCTGCGGGCTCCCGCGCTATCAGCAACCCGGCAGATGCATTCCGTTACCTTCTTGCTGCTACCACCGCCGTCCTTTGCTCACCACGCCCATCGCAAAACGAGTCCTCGAGAATGCGTTGGAACGCGTCCGCCACCCTTCGGGCGTCTACGGGTTGCTGTTGAGGGCTTCGTGTCTGAAGCATGAAAAAGCCCTCTCCCGGTATTCGGGGAGAGGGCGATTATAGTTCGGAACGTGTTTTAGTCGTCGTCGTCCGTCTTGTTGGGCGCAGGGTTGTTGAAGTCGCTCGGTGGGCGGACCGTTTTCTCGCCGGGATAGGGCCGCTTAAACCCGGTCGCCATGTACCAGTTCAGATGGTTCACGGTATCCGGGTCTTCGGAGTCGGGCTTGGTCAGCTTGCCGGCAAAGACCTCCGCCTTCTTCTGCAGCCAAGCCGCCCTCAGGGCCTTGAGCTTAGGGCTGCCCGTTCTGTCTTCTTCCCCGACACCCTGGTCCAGCGGGACCTGGTTCTTCACGTGCGTCCACGGCTTGAAGTTGCCCGCGGATGGCTTGCCTTTGACGAAGGCCGTCCTCATCGGCGACGCCACCAGGTCGAATTGGTTCATGGGCGTCAGGCCGAGGATTTGCTCAATCGTCCGAGTCATGTTGACCTGCGTGTAGTAATAGTGTTGAGTGGGTCCGAACTGCACAGCGTATGGGCTGACGACATAGCCCGGGCTGCGATGACCGTCAATGTGGTCAACGCCGTTCTGCGCATCGTCTTCCTCGATGAAGATCGCCGACGAAGACCACACGCTGCTGTGGCTGATGTAGTCAATAATGCGCCCAACGGCCAAATCGTTATCGGCCTGTTCGGCGTCCGGGGTCGGCGGACCGCCGGTGTGGTCACACATAATCCACAGGATGCTCAACGCGGGCACGGTACCGGCCTTCACATCACTATTGAAGTCCTGCACCCACAGATCTACGCGGAACTGGTCAGGAATATTCAGATCGAACTGCGGGAAGTTGGTAATGAGGTGGTCATACACGGCCGGGACTGAGGACTCCGCCTGGACCGTAGTCTGATAGTAGAGCGTCTTCTCTTTGCCATGCTCGAATTTCTTTGCGTCGTCGAAAAACTGCGTCCATGTCGGCTCGGTCTTCGACCCGTTCGGCTGTTGGAACGTATCGTTCTCGACGTATTCGCCGTAGAGCTTCACCGGCAGACCGGCAGCCGCCGCTTCCGAGAACAGAAAGCCCTTCTTCTGGTAGGCGAGTGCATCGCCGCCGTTCCCGCCTGGATAACTGCGGACCCAGTCCGGCGACTGGATGTCGTCGGCGTAAGGCGCCATGCCCTCGGTGATCCACTGGTGACCGTCAGCCGACTGGCGGCTGGGGTTGTAGAAATTGTCGAGGAGCGGGAAGCGCTTCACCAGTTTGTGGACGTTCGGAGTGTCCAGGTGTGTGTTGCCGTCGTAGCCGAACACTGCCAACTTGGCATCGCCATTGCCGGCAGCCACGTCACCCAGGATCTGATCATAGGTGCGATTTTCACGGACGATCATAAACACGTGCTTGATCACCGATGGATCGCCGATCTTGGCTGGGATTGGGACCGGCTTGGTATTCGGGTTGCCACCGGAGGCAGACCTGATATTTTCTGTCAGATCCCAGTGGTTGTTCTCGAAAACCTTTTTCGACATCTTCTCCAAAGTCCCGCTATCCGGCACGGGGATGATGTTGACGGTGCCATTGTCCTGGTGCGTATTGTAGTCGCAGACACCGTAGTCGCACTCGAACGAGTAACGTGTGCCGATGCCCTTGTCGTTGGCAACGATGAGCACGTTTCGGGCCTTGTCCAGCACGATCGAGCTCGGCGCATAGGCTACCGGAATCATGCCCATGACGGGATTCTTCACGCCCTTAGTGAGATCGATTACACCGACCGCGTTGGCATTGTACAGCGCGACGTAGGCAACGCCTCTTGTGGCATCCACGGCGATCGAGTCTGGCGCGGCGCCGTAGGCCGGTTGGCCTTCGCCGGGAACTCCGATCGGCAGCCCAATGTTGATCGTCCACGCCACCCGGTTTGTCTCGGTGTTGATCACCGAGATGGTGTCGCTGTAGGTATTGGCGACTAACAGGTACTCTCCGTAGAACGCCATACCAGTCGGGTGCAGGCCGCCGGTCGAGATCTCATCGGTGACCGTCATCGAGGCCAGATCCACCACAGAAACCGTACCGGTGACTGCGGCGCCGACCACCTGGTCGGCGACGATTTCAGTGCCGGCCGACCAGATCTGGAAGTCCGCCTCGGTGGCGGCCCGTCCACCCTCGTTGCTGACGTAGGCAGTCGCGCCCTTACTGTCGATCACGATGCTGTGCGGGGCGTTGCCGACGCGGATCTGTTGACCCTCCGTCGCCGTGGTCAGGTCGAGCTGGGCGACCGTATCGTTCTGGTTCAGCAGCGCGTAGGCGCTCTTGCCATCCTTTGAGATCGCGAGGCCGCCGGGATAAGAGGTGCTGGGAGTATAGAACGTGCCGCAGGGTACGGCATAAGCGCCCGGAGGGCTGTTCGGAAAGCAGGCGATGAAGGAATTGTCCGGCGGCACGCTGACCTGTGCGTCGTCTTCCAGCAAACCCTGTTCATTGACAGTGGCGATGGTGACATTGCTGCTGTCCTGGCTGAATACTAGGTGCTTGCCGTCCGCCGAATAGGCGATGCCGCTATAGCTGCCGCTCGGATCCACTCCGAACGTGATGTAGTTCTGCAGGACAGTGCCGGTGTCGGTGTCGAACACTTCGACGGCCTCTGCGGCGCCATCGGTGAGGACTGCCGCGGTGTGAGTGCGGAGATTGGGGTTCAGCGCGATGGCCTTCGCGCGCACCTGGTTGCCGAGATCCACCTGCTTACCGGCCGGGGTGATGACTTGACCGCTGCTGACCACCCACGAGCCATTCGGCTGTGGGCCAGTGAAGTAGGTCGGGAACTCCTTTGATTGAGCATTGGCGAGCGTGGGCAGGCTCAGCCCCGCCGCCAATAGGCCGGCGAGCGGGCGTAAATGATTGATCCGAGATCGATTTCGAGATTTTCTTCGAGAGTTATTTGGGGTTGCTTTTCGGGACATTTACCGTTCTCCTCCTTGGATTTCTTTCCTCACGCAACCCAGGATCGGCTGTGCGACATCGGGGTGGACCTACGACCGGCGCAATCGTACTAGCGCTAACCTTTACAGATCACCCGTGACGGCTCTGTGACCAGCGAGTGAAATTTCGGTTAAATGAACGGGAGTTTTTGTTGAGGATTGTGGGCGTGCGGAGCTAGGTGTTAAGCAGGATCTGTTTCGTGGCGTTGCCTTCGGCATCATGCGCTACGCGAAAAAGGAGTAGTGGAAATCCAGTCGAAGATGGATTGAAAGCAGGGACGCTGGAACTCATCGGTCAAACTGGCGATACGGTAGGACGGGACATTCGCCGGTTTTTCATTCGGATCAGTGGCGTGCCCAATCATGGCGGGGCGGTAAGCGCGCCCAACTCCGGCCCGTCATCCGACGAGCGCGCGCAGGGGGGAATGGGGGGGAAGACGGGACGTTCACCAGCTTTTCGTTCGGCCCAGTGGCGTGGAGAAACCGGCTACGAACGCCTGTCCCGGGATTCCTTCGAAGAGCGTGTCAGTCGGCGACGTGACTGCGCATGCGGTCTCTAAAGAATCGACAGATTGCGCCAAATCCGTGCGCGAAGAGTGCGGAAAGGATGAAGGGGAAAAAGGTGACAGCCAGTCCAATCACACAGATCGTACATTTGAACGAAAAAGCGAAACATACGGCGATCCAGGCCGCCAAGGAGACTGGAGCGGCATCATTTGAGGACCAGGCGTTATCGGAGTAGGCCAAAAAAGCGAACGGAAACGCCGAGATAAAGCAAATCTTGGCAAGTTGGTCGGGCCCGGCGCGAAGCACACCGAGGTGCATCCCAAGATAGATTGCGTAGGTGACGACCAAAAAGCAAAACAGACCAAGGCTTTGGAGCGCCTTACGTTCGCTGCCGTGCCACGCTTCGCAAATATACTCCCGCATATTGAGACTATTGTCGCTGCAATCAGCGGCCCGCACCAAGATGCCGAGAGGAGCCGGGCCATCGTTACTGAAGTCATCCGCGAACCATGAATGCTTTATCGTCTTCCTGGCAGTTTTCCCGGGAGATTCCAGGCGGGAACAAACAGGGGCAAGAGTCTGCCCTCCCCTAGGTTGCTAAGTGTTTACACTCATCTTCCCCGTGCCGAGTCTTCCGGCGAGGCGGGTGGCCTCAGTCCAATCATGATCAGGGCCTTTGAGCGGGCCGCCGCCGATAGATCGGGTTGGCTCCGGTGCCGTCTACCAACAAATAGTTGCTTTCAACAACTTGGTGAAAAACCAAGATCTCAGCGGGAGACAGATTGTTCTTGTACTCTCCAAACCAAGGCGACAGAATCAGCAGAGCTACTTCTCGACGGGAGATGGCGCTCATGACCTGGTCGTGCGAAACGATGTGATATCGCGTTTTTTCCGGCGCATCGGTCTTATTCATGATGCGGTAGACGAAGTGGTTTTCCAAGCCTGGAAAATATTGCCTCCCGGAAGAGAAAACATATCCCGGCCAGAACGAAAGTACGACCTCGTCGGGACGGCTGTTGGCTTCGACCAGCCGTGTCACCTCGTCATAATTCGCGAGTCGCCAGACGGGATCCCATGATTGCGAGGCGGTCTCCGTGCCGATTTCAACCGCGAAAAGAATCACCGCCACCACGGTCATCGCAATCGTGGGTTTCCTCCCGGCCTTCCACATAAGGCGCAGGCCTTCCGCGAGAAAGGGCACGAGAAATGGAACCAGGGGGCTATCGAAATATTGGTCATAGGGAGGAAACGGGGTAAGTGCTACACCCGTGTACGTGGCGAGCATCAGAAGTGCGACCTCGACGAAAAGGTAATCCTGCTCGCTATAGAGACTGTCCTGACTTTTCCGGAGCTTCCAGAGATTTATGCCGCCTATAAGAGAGACTATGATCCAGATCGTGAAAAGAGGATGGGACCCCAGTAGGCGAACCACCAAACTGTTGAAGTAAACCAGGGCCGTATGTTGGGCGCTTTGGTACCCTTCTACGAGGTTGCCATTCCACATATACCCCGCGTTCAAAGAATGATACCGAATGTTGTTGAATAGGAATGCGCCCGGATCGCGGACGAAGCTGACAATCATGAGGACCAGGCCGCAGATCGAGCCGGCAAGAAACGCGAGAGTCTTCCGATAAGGCAGCTTCGCGGTTCGGCGCTCGTGGTAGAACAACCACCAAAAAACCAGAATTAGCACGGGTCCGTAAAACGAGCGGATCGAGGTACAGAGTCCCAGCGCTAGCCCCGCAGCAAAGTACCAGCGTACCTTCGCCGAGTGCAAAGCGCAGTAAAGACAAATCGTCGCAACGGTCATTAAGAGATTCGCGGACGCATACGTCTTCACTACCACGTTCCATGAAACCCAGTAAGGATTCAAAAGAACAGCCGCAAAGGTTGCGAGGCCTAGGTTCGTGGGCAGGCGCTTCAGGGAAATCAAGCTGACCCCCCACAGCAAGACCGCAGCGCTCCCGCAGAGTGCCGAGATCAGCCTCATGGCGATTAGTGAGCATGGATGGATCCCCCACATCCAGCTGTACAGATATGGCAGCAGAGGTGCCTGCTGGTAGAAAAAGTCCCGGTATGGAGCCTCCCCATGCCAGACCAGTCTTGCCGCAGTGGTATAAAAACCTTCGTCGGCGTCGATAGGCCGGGCGGCTGCGTAGTAAGCGAGCCCGGCGGAATATACTGCGGATGCGAGCATTACGCTGATAAGGGCCCAGCGTCCTTTGTGTCTCTCATCGTTTCCGCTCCGTCTCAACTTGGTTATCCTCCCGCGTGAATCAGGGGTTTAACGGCAAGAACGGGTAGCCCGGACGCCGGAGTTGTTTTCCTGCCTCATGACGAAACTGAGGGTGCACCGTCTTTGCGTTCTGTGCAAGGGCGGGAGGCGTTGCTGCTGTACGATTCGCTCATGCCACTCGGCCTGCATCGCGATACTACGGTACGGATGACCTGCACTTTATCACCGGCTCCTCCTAGGAGAATGGACGCCGAGAACGCTCGCCGCACGGTTCGACTTCGCTCAGGGCAGGCTCTGGGGCTCCGAGCTGCTTGGCGCGGGTCGCAGACCAACCCGGTGCACTTCAGATGAAGATTCTTTCACGTTTTCGAACAGGCGAGATGGGGGATATACTGGTGCCGCTTTTGAAGTCAAAAGGGAGAAATATCATGCAAAATCGGATTGTGCGCTGTAGGGCGGCGCTTGGAAGAAGCGGAACCCTGGCTTTGTGTGTGGCGCTGTGCGCGGGCGGGTTGAGCGGCTCCGCGAGCGCCAAAGCGAAATATGTGACCTTCGGTGTCAAGAACGCAGTGCAAACAACCGGCGGCAGCATCAACGATAATGGCTATATATCCGGTTGGACCATGGATTCCTCCCATAGGAACCACGGGCTTCTGCGCGCACCCAACGGGACCATCACGATCTTCGACGTCTCCGGCGCGAAAGACACCTTCGGCACCAGCATCAACAGCAAGAACGTCATCACCGGTGAGTATTTCGCCAACAGCTTCCTATCTCCGGAGCATGGTTTTGTGCGCGCCGCCGACGGAACGATCACGACGTTCGACCCCTCGGGCTCGATCGAGACCTTCCCCACGTGCATCAACGACAAGGGTGTGATCGTGGGCAGCTATGTTGACGAGGGCGGAGCAACTCACGGGTTCCTGCGTTCGGCCAAGGGCAAGTTTACGATTTTCGACGTTCACGGCGCGACAGAAACCTTGCCGCAGAGCATTAATAACGAGGGAGCGATCACAGGCTATGCCGAGGACGGCTCGCAGGCTAATACCCGCGGCTTCGTGCGGGCGCCGAACGGGACAATCACCACCTTCGATGGGCCGAGCTCGACGCGAACGCAGCCTCAGGGTATCAACAATCTGGACGTCACCACCGGCACCTATGTGGACGCCAATGGGATGTTTCATAGCTTCGTGCGCGCCGCCGACGGAAAGATCACGAGCTTCGATCCCCAAGGATCGGTGGGCTCGCAGACCTATGTCGTCAACGAGCAGGGCACGATCCTTGGACTTTACGTGGACAACAAGATCATTCCCCACGGGTTTGTGCGCTCGCCCGCGGGCAAGATCACGAAGTTCGATCCCCCTGGATCGACCTACACGCAGCCGCTTGGCCTCAACAATCACGGTGCCATCACCGGGGGCTACAACAAAGGCTCTATCCAGTATGGCTTCCTTCGAACCAATTAGGCAGTCGCCGGAGCAGTGACGTCCGCAGGGGCGGGCGCATCTCCACAATGCGTCCGCTTTCTGCCCGAGCTCGGAAGCAGGGGATTGGGAGTGGAGCAATTTTTCGGCACTATGCGCTGCGCGAAAAAGGGAGCGGTGGAAATCGAGTCGAAATGGTCGGCGAGAGAGAGCGAGAAACGGCAGCAGTTGGCGGATCGCCGCGAGTATTCCTTTCCCCCAACTTGCGCGATGAATACAGGGATGCTGGCGGCACCTTCGACTTCGCTCAGGGCAGGCTCTGGGGCACCGGCAATCAAAGAATTTAGTGTCCACCCCAGAAGTAAGTCGGTGGTGGGCTGGCCCCACTTCAGCTCTTTTCCTTTGCGCCATCACCTCACAGGCTGCACACGCGGACCCTGCCCTGAGCGGGCAGCCCATACACTTGAGAAAGCGAGAAAAACTAAAGTTGTGCCGCCCACGGGTATAATCGCGGCGAGGAAAACCCGATGGCGTCGCTCTCCGATCCGCTGGTCAAAGAACTTTTGCAAGGCCGTTACATCGCCACACTCGCCACCCACAACGCCGATGGCTCTATACACATGGTAGCCGTGTGGTTCTGGTTCGACGACACGAATCTGTACATTGCTACTGCCTCGAACACCCGGAAGGCGCGCAATCTGCAACTAAATCCTCACGCGTCGCTCATGGTAGATTCACGCGAGACGCAGGCCTCACGCGGAGTCACGATTACCGGCACGGCCAAGCTGGTGACCGGCGACGCCTCGCGGCAATACAACCCCCGGGTCCATGCCAAATACCTGAGCAAGCGGGCCCTAGCCGACCAGCGGGTCGGACCAGTCTTCGAGGCATGGGACAACGTAACCATTCAACTCTCGCCTACGAGCGTTTTCGCTTGGGACCTGCGCGAGGCCGACAAACAGGCTTTCGGCGGAGCACTGGGCAGCAATCCGGGGTATCTGCTCGAGCCGGCGAGGTGAGGCGGATTTCTTTCTCCCAGGGGAGCTCGCAAAGAGCGCTCGCCGCGGTCGGGCGCACCCGGCTGGGCGCTCGTCTGGAGAAGCGGGGCACACCCATCGGCGCCAATGACCTGCTGAACAATGATTTGCTGATGGCGGCTCAGGCTCTGGCGCTTGGTTACGTGATGGTCACCGACAACGAAAGAGAATTCTCCCGGGTCGAGGGGCTGCGACTGCAAAACTGGTTGCGCACGAGGGAATAGGGAAAGAATTGGGTACAGACGGGACGATCAGACGGGATGTTCACCAGTTTTTCTCTCGGCTCAGCGGCGTAAATCGGGGCACGTCCCGCGTCTGTCCCCGGTTTCCCCCGTCTACTTGTGAATTGCCGACTTGCGCTCGAAATTCAATTCAGTCTCGAGATAACCCTTAGGTTCCCCGTGAATGCAGTCGCGTACGTAAGAGAGTGCTCTGTCCCATTTGATTGCTTTATTGAGGTTGTCCACGTAAAAGTCGTCCATCCCGTCAACAAGCTGGGCGTAGGGGATATTGTAGTAGTCCCAGACCTTTTGCCCTCTGCGAGAATCTTACCGTCGCCGGGTGACAATGACTTGAGGACATGAACTGCTCCGTCCACGTTACCGCTCGCCCATGACGCGGCGTCTACGAAGCCTGTGACGTATCCCAGCTTACCATGACTGGCTAGAGCGGTTCCAGGCGAACCCATCGCCGCCCTGCGATGATTGAGCGTCGCTGATAGCGATGCACGCGAGCAGCATCGCTGAGGCAAGAAGAATTCTAGTTACGAGATTGCTGCTCGATTTTCTCATGTACTGATTTCCCTCCGGCAGTGTCACCCGCTCCTGCCCTGGTGACACGCGCATTATAATCGGGCCATGTACGACATCAAGGTGACAGTCATTCGACATGGACAGCCTACTCTCTATAACCTCAGTTGGATGGCAAAAGAGGGGCGACCACCGCAAAACAACAGGCATCACGATAACCTCACCGCGCAACTTCTAGACTCGACGATTAGAGAAAACCTGTCCTTTGACGATGATGAAATTCAGAAGATAACGGACGACATAGAGAGGTACGGACAGCACGACCAGTGGTATAAGGTCGATGACGCGGCCTACGAGCGCTTGTTTGGATGAAGAAAAGCCTTCCATGTTCTGAAGGCTTCGGGTCGTGCTCGCTTGAGTCGATCATTTGTCGATTATTTAAGGTGGTTTTGATCGCGCCCGCCCCTCCAGCCCCGCGAGAAAGACTATCGAGCGGGCTGCGTGTTGTGCAGTACCCTTCCCTGCAATAGAGATTTACCTAGACGAACAAAAGTCGAATTGCTATGCTGCCTTCAGGAGACGGCCAACATGACTTTACTCGATTACGTGGCCAAGATTAACAACGCGATCCCCATGCTTTCTGACAGCTATGCGGCTCATCTTTGGGCAACGGTGGATGGTCTGTCATTTCATGCTGAAGAGATCCGGCAGCCCTGGTTTTGGTACGACGACTTCTATCGAGAAGTGATGAAGTGTTCAGAGATGTTTCCGGAGGTGAAACCGCATGAGAGGCGAATAATTTGTGATTTTGTGATGCACCCAATTCGGGAGCGTATTGAGCGAGCTGAAGCTGAGTTTCGCTGCTATAACGAGATTTTGGAGAAGGCCGAGGAGTGGTCTCCAGCGTTGTTGATCTTGACTGCCACCGACCCCATGAGCCTAGCCAGCCGAGAATAAACTTAAAGATGAAGGGATCAATCGCCGCCGCCTTCGTAGTACTTGCCCGGCGCCCAGGTTCGCGCCCGCTCCTTGTACATTCAGGCTTGTAACACCCGTTCTTCGGGCGCTAAGCTGAGCTTCGCCATATTCCGAAGAGAGAGCCGCAGATCGTCTTGCGCCATCAGGCCAACACAGTTTATGCGTCCAGTTGCGCCCCGCCATAGATTCTGTTTAACACCTACAAGCGCGCGAGGGGCCGCAGCCCGCGTTCATACCGTCGCCAGCGCGACCAAGCTGCGATAGATCGGCTGCCGGGTCTGCCACTTGCTGGGGGTGCTCACAGCCCGCGTCTGTCCCAGGGGTTTTCTCAAACCTATCCCTCGACCAACTCTCCGCGCTCATTGATCATGACATGCGCCGCCGGCCGCAGCGGAACGGCAAGCTTGTACCTTGCATGTCTACGTTCGCCTTCCCGGACCAACCCTCCTTTTTCCGTCAGGTCCGACAGGTCGCGCGTAGTTGTGGCCGGTGATGCGCCCGTAATCGAACTGTACTTGCCCGCACTCATGCCGCCCTTGAATCCCTCCGGCCCTTCCTGAAACATCCGCAGCAGCGCCTTCTTTTGCCGTTCGTTAATCTGTTCACCCAGACGGTCGAACAGTCTGGTCTTGGCGATCAGGAAATCTATGAGCGCGAGCGTGCGTCTTTGCGCCTCGATCGTGGCGCCCGCAAACCAGGCAAGCCACGGCGTGATATCGTTGGCCTTGTTTGCGGCTTCGAGGGCATCATAGTAGCGCGCCCGCCGGGCCAGGATGGTTGCCGCGAGCGCGATCAGCGTCGGTTGTCCAAGACTCTGCGCGAGCGCCTTCTCCGCCAGCGCCCGCCCGACGCGGCCGTTGCCGTCCTCAAACGGATGAATGCTCTCAAAGTAAAGATGAGAGACTCCGGCGCGCGTCAGCGCCGGCAGCGGGCGAGGCCCCGACGGAGCGGTCTGGTTGTACCACTCTATGAACCGCGCCATCTCGGCAGGAACGCGCCCCGAGGGTGGAGCCTCAAAGTGAACCCGGGGAGCACCCACCGGCCCTGAAATCACCTGCATCGGCTCGTCGCCGCTGCGATAGCCCGCGATGTCCATCAGCCCCTGCCTGCCGCCCATCAGCATCCGGTGCCAGCCAAACAAGGTTTCGTCGGTCAGCGGCCCTGAGAATGAGCGATAAAGATCGATCATCATCTCTGAGACGCCCCGCTCCGCCGGCCCGACCCGTCGCTTGTCTGACTCCAGGCCCAGTTGCCGCTGAATCGAAGATTGAACGCTGGCCCGGTCTAGAGTTTCGCCTTCGATTTCCGCGGTAGTCAGCGCTTCGGTGCTCATCGCTTCTATGGTGAGCTGATTGCGGTCTTCGTCACCGAGATGTTTAATCGTCCCAATGAATACCCCACCGCCGAGCAGGAATTCGCTTTCAGCTGCAGCAAGGCGCGTTGGATTCCAAGTGAAGTTAGGCCAGTCGGGTTGTTGCCAGTTCCAAGGCATGAGCGATCTAGCGTGATTCTATCGCTCATTATATATCAATTCGTGAGCGATAGACGAAACATCTATCGCTCATTCGCTGAAGCACATCCCGGGTAGGTAGGAACACATAACGGAAACTCGGTTACTACTCATCCACCAATGCGCGCAAGTCGCCCAGCCAGGGTTCGTAGCGTCGCCAGCGCGCGACAGAGCTACGATAGATCGGCTGGCGGGTCTGCCACTTGCTGGGAGTCTTCACCGCCCGGGGATTCGATTCGGGGTGCAGGCACGCGTCGCGCCACGTCAGGCCGCAGGCCGCGATGATCCGCCGGATGACTGGTTCGGGCGAGTTGGTCAGGTCCTCGTAATCCACTTCGATGAATCGATCTGACGGCAGTACGCTCCGCCAATGGCCAGTGAGTCGTCGGTAGCTGCGGAAATACGCGACCAGCTCGGCGCCTCCGGTCGGAAACGCCAGAGTCGGATGGAAATGCGTTTGATGGATTGACAGCGCCGTGTCCACGGCAGCGCGGCGGCAATGGATAATGATCGCGCGCGGGAATGCCATGTGGATCAGCCCGGCCCAGAGGAAATTGAACGGCATCTTGTCGGTCACTCTCGCTGCTTTCGGCGCAATCCTGCGCAGCACGCCGAGATAATCTGCCGCCGCCTTGGCAAGAAACTGCCTCTCATCGGCAACCGTGGAGCGGTGCCACGCCGCCCCACGCTCGTTCCAGAAATTCAATTCGCCGCCGGCCCCGGCCTCGGGATGCATGGAGACGATCTGCTCGACCAGAGTAGTGCCGGACCGGGGCATGCCGACGATGAGCACGGGCGTCGCATCGCTGCTGCCAAGTTCGGTCGCCTGCGCGATCAATTCCGGTGTGCAGCGGGCAATCAGGCGGTCGACCTCGATAGAGAACGCGGTCGAGTCGAATGACGACGAGCCGCGGCGCACGGCGTCTGCGGCGTCAAAATGCTGCATGGCCAAGCCGTAGTCGCCAAGGTCTTCCGCCGCTTTACCGAAGGCGAGGTGAAGCCGCTGGCGTTGGCCCGCTTCCAGGCCCGGCGTGGCCAGGGCGGTTTGCATCGCTTGGAGCAGAGCGCCGTCGTCCCTCGTGACCGGACGGCAGCGGACCAGGTCGTAGTAGCTTCCCGCCAGCATCGGCGCGAGCGCGATCGTGCGTTCGAAGCAGGCGCGGGCCTCGTCGAATCGCCCCAACTCAGAGAGCACATTGCCCAGCAAATCGTATGCCATGGCATTCTTCGGATCGGCCACCAGCGTCTCTCGCAACGCCTGTTCGGCTTCCTGATTACGATCCTCGATCAGCAGCGCCCGCGCCTTGCCCAGGCCACCAAAGCTGCTCTTACCTCCGGTTACCGCCGCGCGGCGGAAACAGCCGACCGCCTGCTCGAGATGGCCCAGTATGTAGACCAGGGCGCCGGCCCGGAACCACGCCTCGGTCAGCGATGGGAGCAGCTTCGTGGCTCGGTCATACGCAACGATTGCACCGCGGATGTCGCCCAGCTTTTCCAAGGCGATTCCCAAGCGGAAATATGCATCGGTGTAGCGCGGGTTGCTGGCGACCGCCCGCTGGAATGCTGTGATGGCATCCGGTACTCGGCCGACCTCGAGGCAGGCGAGGCCGAGATCGTGCTGAATGATGGGATTGGACGGCTCGAGCAGCGCTGCGTCGCGCAACGGCGCGATCGCATCGGCTGGCCGGTCGGCCCTCAGGAACTGAGTGGCCAACGCAAGCAGAGACGCCACCTGCTGCGGCGCGGCCGGGTTTGGAGACAGGGACATGACGCGAACCTAGTGTGGAAGCTCCAGTATGGCTCCAAGTATCCTCGCGGCAGCCTTGCGGGTCAATGGCGATGGGATTCTCAACCGTGACTTGCACCAACGGCGATGTTTAGCCCTACGGTCTGCATCGGAGTATGGTGAGAACGCCCTGCAACGCCAGGGCCGGCGGACGGGAACTCGGATCCTTCGACTACATCCGTGCAGCACAGATTCCGCTTAGGATGACACGGTGAAGCCTGGCGCTGTCCCGCGCGAGCGCGACGCTCGCGCCCACTCCGCGTGACTGCGGAGCTTCGCTTCGCCCGACAGCCGAGGGCGACTGTCGCCACGTGATTTCTGCAAGTTGCTGGCTCTCCCCATCTCGGAATCGCAATGGATCCGCGCTTTACTTTTCGCGAACGACGGTTTTTGCCGAGCTCATGTTGTCGAAGCGATCGTAGGCGCGCACGACGACGACAAGTTCGAGCGGCGCGGTCGCGGCGTTCTTGAGCGCCGGCGATCCGGTAGCCGAGGTGTCCGTGGGTAACGGAACGCGGAAGTCATAGGTTTCGACCTTCGTGTCCGAGAGTTGGCCCACAGGCTCGACATATTTCCAATCTGCTGCGTCGAGCGAATATTCGGCGCGCTTGATGGGAGAAAAGGTGTCGGCGGCGCGGAAGGTCACGTGCAACTGGCCGGCTTCGAGGGCACCGATGAGATTTTCAATCCGCGGCGGGGTGGTGTCCACCTCAAAGCGGGGGCTCTCTCGCTCGGAGGTAAGCGCCTCGCCCGGCGAATGGGAAGGGGCATCGGAAGCCACCACTTTCACAGTGTATCCGCCATCGGGCAGGAGCGAAGCATCGAAGGAATAGAACTTGTCGCCGAGGTTATCTTTGAGCAGCAGCCAATTCTTTTCGCCATCGCCGCGATAGTAAATGGCATACGCCATCTGGTCGTCGTTGTCATCGTGAACGCTCCACTTCACGCCGATGGAATCACGGTCGCGGGTTGCCGGCGGCGGAACATCGAAGTGCGGCTGCTGGGGGTTGACATTCATATCCGCAGGCGCAGGCTTGGGCAGCGACATATAACGCACGCCGGGCTGGATGGAGACATCGTCGAAGTCAGGCGCGACGTTCTTGGGAAGATAATTCAAAGTTACGCTATCCACGCGCGGCGCGGGATCGCTGGCGTGCAACACGGCTTTCCACTGGATGAAGCGCGCCGCAGGAACGCCGGCCGCGGCGTCTTTCTGCAGCTCGACGCGCTGCCATGCGCTCCAGTTGCGGTCGGGGTTGTCCACATTGCCGCTGCGGGCGAACAGTTGCACATTGCCCGCTCCGCGAAAAACGGCGCGTCCCCAGCGGGAAAAAATGTGCGCATCGAAGACGTCGCTCTCGTAGGTGCCTTCCGAGGCCGATCCGTCGCCAAGCAGGAAAATCTTTCCCAGATTGCTGGTGGAAGCGTAGAGACCGCCGCCGGGAGCCACGGCGAAATCCGTGATCTGCGATGCGCTGGCTTGGAGAAGGTCGCTGTATTCATCTTCGCCGGTGATGGCAAAGACATGTCCGCGATTGCCGGTGCCCGCGAGCAGGTGCCCCTGAGAATCAAAGGCCAAGGCATACACCAGATCCTCGCGCGAACTCCACACGCGGCCGGGCGAACCGTCCGGCGAGATGCGGTAAACTTCCGATCCGCCGGCAGGGTTGGTCCCTGGGCCTGTGACGTTGATGGTTGGCGGCGAGCCACCGCTGGAAGGACCGGCAGAGATGACGATCGCACCCTGCCCGCCAGTTCCGGCAGAGCTGGGAATCGAAATCGGAGTTGGCGGGAAGCCGGTTTGCGAGGGGCCGGAGCGTTTCTCGCCCGCTCCGGCGGCGTAGATGTTTCCGGCCCGGTCAATGGCCAGGGCAGTGATTTCCTTCTTGGGCGCGCTGTAAAGAACGAAGCCTTCTCCGCTCGGCGAGATGCGATAGATGAGGCCGCTGCCGTCGGACCCGGCGATCACATTTCCTTTGGAATCGACCGCCAGCTTGCGGATATGCGCTTCGTCGCTCTTGAAAAATGTCGAGTGATCGCCATTGTGCGTCACGCGAAAGATCTCTCCATGGTCACCGGTTGCTACGTAGAGGTTGCCAGCAGAATCCAGGGCGAGGTCCCAGATGTATTTGGTTCCTGGATCAAAGTAAACCGATGAACTCCAAGAGGGATCGACGGTGGATCGGCTTTCGCCTTCCGGCTGTTTTTTGCCCGCCGATTGATGCTGGATCCTGTAAACCTTGCCATCGGGATTGGTCGCTGCGTAGATTGTGCCGTCGGGCGCCACCACCAGTGCTTGCACCTGCAATTCCTGCGGCTCAAAAATCACGACGGGCTTGTTGTCGGACGCAATTCGATAGACGCGGCCGGGAGAGCCCGTGGCCGCGTAAAGGTTTCCCTCGCGATCGGCCGCGATGGCCCAGATGTAAGTGGAGGGCGTGGTGCAGACCGCTTTGAACGCGGGAGCGAGTTCGAGGCCGCCAGCGCTGCGCACCGCGACTCCGTTGGCCGTGCCTTTGATCAGATCGTCAAATTTCGATTGTTCCCAGGTGCGTGTGCCTTCGGCGTGAAGGAAGGATGGAAGGGCAAGAAAAGTAACAAAAATAAGAAGACGACGTAGAACGATGTGCAATTTGCGACCTCATCTGCAGATTCGGGGGAGAAGGCACAGGGTAACACAGTGGTTAGTGAATAGTGATCAGCGGTTAGTGAGAAGAACATCCCAGGTCTGGCAAAAGCGGCGAGACATGGGGCACCCGCCCCTGTTCTTCGTCCGGATGTTTACTTGATGTTGATGGTCAGCACCTGCGCGCCGGAGACAACACAATCCAACGGAGCGCTCGCGGTCTCGCTCACCGACGATTCGCTGGAGACGACCATATCCTGGGTTCCGCGCATTCCGTCGAGAACGTTCATGATGGAAAGCGGCAGCGTGGGCATGACTTTGTCGGCGATCATGGCTTCTGGATCGGCTTCGAGAAGCGAAACATAGACGCGGTTGTTCCCGTGTTCTTTATTCAGGAAAGCGATGGTCGAGGCCAGGTCCAGCTTGCGGCCCATGGCGGACGAGCCCCGGCGGAGATGATCCAGAGTCTCGCCGTCGCTGACCAGAATCCGCAGCGGGCCTTTCGACGCCGAGGTCGGAATGTGGATGGGAATGCGCTGCACGACGCCGTCACCACGATACGGACGCAGCAGGGCTTCGATGGCGATGTCGTCTCCGGGGCGTGCTTCGGTGATATCGGTGCGAGCGCTCTCCAGTCGCGCCCAGCGCCGTTCGTGAACGATGTCGAAGTTGAGCTCGACACCGCGAATCGCGGGCACGCTGTATGGATTGTCATAAATGCGGCTGAAGCGTTCGCCGAGTGACGCGGCGGCGAGCATGGCGCCGGGCTGCCCGCCATCTACGGCGGCGAACATGTTGCGCATGGTGACGTCCGGGTAGCCTTGCACGCTGATCGAGCCATTCATGTGGTACGTGGTCTCTTCGCCGTACTCGTTTACGCCGTGCAGGGCGTTAAAGACCGTGGCCATCATGGCGACCGGACTGAGGCGGGCGTTATTCAAGACTTCGTAATGAAACTGTTTGTCGGCGGATTCGCCGTGAATGGTCAGCGTGACCGGGATCATCTCCGGCTTTTTACCGAATTCTCCTAAAATGCCGTTGTGCCGGTCCTGCACAAAAGCCCCGACCGGTTCGGTCGCATTCACGATCTTGAAGGCGTTGAGCGGTGAAGGCAGCGTGGCCAAAACCTGCGCCTTGGTCATGGGCAGGTCAATCATGCCGAACTGCATCAGGGGATGGCCGCAAGCGAGCAGGTGATCCGCATCCATGTAGGTGACCGTGCAGGTGGCAGCGATGTCCATATCGCCGCGGACCAGAATCGCGCTCACTGCCGAGCCGGGCTCGATTGCTTCCGGCTGCTTTTCGTCGCTGACAGAGCCTGCACCCATTACGGGGGTGATTCCAGCGGCGGAAAATTGCGGGGCGAAGCGCTGCACGACGTCTTCGGAAAATCCGCTGAAGACCAGCGGCGTTTCGATCGGAGTCAGGTAGCTGGCGAAGCCGTCAACAACAGCGTGGGAGGGCGCGCCGGGGCCGCCGGTCTTGGTCGGCGTCTGGGCCACAGCTTTCACCTGCAAAGGCTCGGGCGCGGGGCTGTGATCAAGGGCGCTGATTTCGAGCATCTCCGCGATCGGTGTAACGCCCGCGATAGGTTCCTTGGAAAATTCGCCGATGCGGAACGCTAAAGCTCCCGCCAGCTTGCCGTTCAGATAAACCGGGCTTCCGCTCATGCCGGCGACTACGCCGGAATATTCCGCCTTCGCGCCGCCCAGGCGGACGAGAATCACGTCGCCCTTGGGGCCGTTCGCATTCTTCAGGACTCCGAGCACTTCTACGTCCATGCTCTCCGGCTTAGTTCCCTGGAAAACGGTGTACGCCACGCCCCGCATGCCGGCGTGAATCTGATTGACGGGAATCGTTTCCACCGCCTGAGAGGGTTGCGCCTTGATTGGCGGAGTGGAAAGAAGGCACAATATCAGTATTGGTGCGGTGAAAACCGCTTGTCGCATCTGAACATCACCCCGGGAGAGCCGCCAACGACCCTCACACACAACTATGCTTCGCGCCAGTTTTACTTTGCCGATGGGAGAGGAGGTAACTTACAGCCGCGCAAAACATCTCAATCGCGAAGCGCTGCGTCTATACTAGCACAAAGGTTTTCGAGGACTTCAATGTTTTCTTTACGGGTTTTGCCGAGGTTCAGGCCGCGTGGCGGGCGCTTTGGGCGGCTTGCCGCATTGCTGTTAAGCCTGGGACTGCTTGCGGGACAGGCACTTCCAGCTGCCGGTCAGGGGCAAACGACGCCCCCGCCGAACGGCCCACAGACTCAACCTCCGGCAGAGGCTGGCGGCCCGCAGGGAGACGTTGGCCCCTATGCCATCCCCGGGAAGAAGGAAGAACCGCCACCGCCGCCGCCGGAAAAGCCCAAGAAAATCGAGGGCATGCCCGATTACTCCATCCGGGTGGACGTGCCGCTGGTGAATGTGCCGGTCATGGTGACTACCAAGGAAGGCCAGTTCATCTCCAGCCTGCACCAGGACAATTTCCGCGTGTACGAAGATGGTGTGGAGCAGAAGATCAGCAGCTTCAATGTATCGGAGGCTCCGATCACCGCAGTGCTGCTGGTTGAGTTCGCCTCCACAAACTACTCGTTCATGTTGGACGCGATTAATGCTTCTTACTCTTTCGCGCAGTCGCTCAAGAAGCAAGACTGGGTGGCGGTGATCTCCTATGACATGAAGCCGCATATCCTGACCGACTTCACCCAAGACAAAGGCGAGATTTACGGCGCGCTGGGGCAAATGCGCATGCCGGGATTCTCAGAAACGAATGAATTCGACGCCCTGTACGATACGCTCGACCGAGTGGACGGAATTCAAGGCCACAAGTATGTGATTCTGGTCAGCACAGGGTACGACAGTTTCAGCAAGATCAATCTGGAGCAGATCACGAAGAAGATCAAAGCGACGAAGGATGTGACCATTTTCCCCATCAGCGTGGGCTGGGCGATGCGTGAATATTGCGAGGTCAACCATTGCACAAAATATTCCCGTGGGCTCGCCATACCGACCGATCAAATGGACTATCTGCAGGCAGACAACGAAATGCAGACCTTCGCCCGGCTGACGGGCGGGCGTTTTTATCAGCCGCGGTTCCAGCAGGAATTGCCGGAGATCTTTCATCAGATCGGCGGCGATATTCGCAATCAATACAGCATTGCTTACCATCCGACGAATCCCAAACTCGATGGCACGTATCGCAAGCTGAAAGTCGAAGTGATCGCGCCGGAGGGCGGTCCGCTGAAGGTTCACGACCAGCATGGAAAAGACGTGAAATACATCGTGATCGCGCGCGAAGGTTATACGGCAACGCACACGGTGGAATAGTCAGTGGACGTGGAAAAAGTGGTCGAGGACAAAGAGTAAGCCGACACCGAGAAAGACGACGACAGCCATTTTGACGCCGGGTTCGCGGTTCACTTCCGGCATCAGGTCGGAAGCCGCAACGTAGATGGTGACTCCAGCGGAGACCGGCAGACCGAAGCTCACTTCGTGCCGCAACAGTGCCATGGTGAGCACGCCGGCGAAGGTTGCCGCGCCCAGTAATACCGATCCGGCCCAAGCGGCGCGGCGGCTTTGCCCGCTAGCGAGCATCACCGAGGTGATGGTAAAGCCTTCGGGAATCTTGTGCAGGAAGATCGCGAGAAAAATAATCCATCCCAGCCAATTGGAAACCAGAAAGCCGGAGGCGATGGCGATTCCGTCGAAGAAGGTATGGATGGTGAGGCCGATGAGGACGGAATATCCCTTGTGCGCGTGTACGAACTGGTCTTCGTGAGTTTCTTCGCCGAAGTGGAAGTGGGGCGTGACCGTATGCTCAAAAAAATGGATGATCAGATAGCCCACGAGCACGAGATAAGCGGCGCTTTTGCCCCGCAGTTCCAGGCTGGCGGGAAAGATTTCCACGATGGCCGTGGCCAACATGAATCCTGCACCCAGCGCCATGAAGTACTTCAGGTAAGAACGCTCCCATCGCTTTTGCACGATGATCGCGCCGCCGAATACATTGGCAGCCGCTGCGGTCAGGCCCAGCAGAAGACTGAGCAGAATCGGATTCATTGTGAGGTAAGGATGATACCAGTTCCCGGTTCTCATTTCCCGGTTCTCAGTTCTCGGTTCTCAGTTACACCGCTGGCTTGATCGCTCCCATCAATCCATTCAGAATTCGGCCGACTTCGGAAGCTCTCATGCGGGTTCGTGGCAGGTAAAGCTGTGATATCTGAACGTGGGAACTGTAAACTGGTTCTTACCCACTATGCCGAATATGCATCACATCGCCATCCTGCACGATGTAGTCTTTGCCCTCCAGACGGAGCGTGCCCTTGGCACGGGCATTGGCTTCCGATCCGGCCTCGAGCAGTTGATCCCACCGAATGGTTTCGGCGCGAATGAAATGGTGTTCCAGGTCAGAGTGAATCGCTCCGGCGGCTTCGACAGCGCGGGTGTGAACTGGAATCGTCCAGGCACGGCATTCGTCCTCGCCAGCGGTGAAGAAAGAAATCAGGCCAAGCAGGGCGTAGGTGCTTCGGATGAGCCTCACCAGGCCGCTTTCCTTCAGACCATAGCTGGAAAGAAATTCGGCAGCATCGTCGTCGCTCATCTCCGCCAGTTCGGCTTCCACCTTTCCGCAAATCGCCGCAGCGGAAGAGTTGGGGCGTGAAGCGGCGTCGGTGAGCTTGTGTTTTGCTACGGCGGCATCCAACTCTCTGCCCAGCTCGGGCGTTTCGCTGATGTTCAGCACATAAAGAATCGGTTTCTCGCTCAGGAACATGAAGCCGCGCAGTCGCTTTTTATCCTCGGGTGTCATCTCCAGCTCGCGCAGTGGGCGCTCGGATTCAAGGTGCGCTTTCGCCCGTTGGAGCAGGTCGAATTCTTTTTCCAGGTCCGCCGAGCGCATTTTCTTCAGGTCTTTTTCCACGCGCTCCAGGCGCTTCTCGATCTGGCCCAGATCGCTGACCATGAGATCGAATTCCACGTTCTTCACATCGCGTAGCGCATCCACCGGCCCCACGTGGGGAATGTTGGGATCATCGAAGGCGCGCAGCACGTGGGCAAGCGCGTCTACGGTGCGAAGGTGACCGAGATACGCGCTCTCCTTCAGCGCCTCCGCACCGATGGCGCCCACGTCAACGTATTCGACGGATGCGTGCGTCAGCTTCTTGGGACTGTAAAGCGCAGCTAGGCGGTCGAGGCGGTCGTCGGGTACTTTGGCCACTCCGATGTGTGCCTCGCGCGGATTCGCGTAGGCCTGCTCGGAGAGATGCGCCTTGGTCAGCATGCGGAACAACGATGTTTTGCCCGCCTGTGGCAGGCCGATGATGCCAGTTTTCATAGGAAAAGAGCTTCTAGCTCCTAGCTTCTGGCTCCTGGCGCGTCCCGTGAAGGAATCAGCAGCTAGAGGCTAGCAGCGGTCAAATATACAACCACCAGCCCGAAGAGGAGCACGCCGCCCTCCGCGCGCGTGGACCAGACGTGCAATGCGTCGAACCGCATGCGAACCGGGTTATCGGGCGGGACGGAGTCAATTTCGCCGATGGATGCGCGTAGCCCGTCCATGCGCGGGATGATACTGAATTGCGAAATCAGGGTGAGCACGATCATCAAGCCGATCAGCACATGGCGTCCGGCGAAAACTTGCGCGCGGCCTTTGGTGACCCAGCTGTAAAGCATGGAGCAAGCCAGAAACACCAGGCCGGAAACGATGCCCATCCCGTGCAGAATGCCCAGCGATTTGCCCACGACCAGGCCGGCCAAGTGCCGGCTAGGCAGAACCGAGAATGCCGACTGCGCCACCACGGGGAAAAATATGAGCGCGCCCAGCCACACCACCAGCGCCAATACCATCAGGAAGCGAAGAAAAGGCATGGCGGAAGATTATCATGGGGCCTGGGCAAGGGTTCCCGATCTCAGAATTCTGGGCGCAATCGCGGTTTTCAGCAACAAATAACGGATGGAAAGCCTTACAATCTTCCACATTACGTCGACTCGCCGCACCCTGCGAGGGACACTTGCGTGACGCGGTTCCCCCACCGAAGGAAGCCCCTCTACGAAGGAGATCGACTTGGCCCCGAAGATTAGGAAACCAGCAGCCGCCCAAAGACGCCAACAGAAGCGCTTAAGCCCTTGGCTGGAGAAGAGGCTAGCCATGTATGCCGCTGCCGCCGCTAGCGCAACCGGCGCTTTGGTGTTGGCGGTGCCTGCTGAAGGCAAGGTTATCTACACCCCAGTCCACGTCATCTTAACGAGCATACCGAACAGCTCCTACGCTCTTGACCTTAACCACGATGGCATCACGGATTTCTCCTTGCTGGGCAATTACCAGAACGGTCAAAGTGAAACGAGCGCGTACATAGCATGCGAGCCCATGGCATCTCCCAACATGGTCTGGGGGCGCGATTTCAGATCTGCGCTGATGCGAGGCGCCAAGGTGGGGCATGGCGGGATCTTTAACCGTAAGTCCCCCAGGATGGGCTGGGTCACCCACCGAAACACCAGCGGATCGCTGTTTTCCGGCTATTGGGTAAATGGGGGTAAGGGAGTCAAGAACCGCTATCTCAGGCTGAAATTCGCCATCAAGGGCAATATCCATTATGGTTGGGCACGGCTGAGCGTCGCCGTAAAGCACGGGAGACCGTACATCACAGCTACGTTAACCGGGTTCGCATACGAGACGGTTGCCAATAAACCCATTGTCACCGGCCAAAAGAAGGGTCCCGGTGTGGAGCGGTTAACGCTGGGGCATCTGGCACGAGGCGCAGCCGCGCCGCACGATTAAATCCGCCCGAAGGTAGGGTGCTCGTCCTCCTGTGGATATCTTGGCCTCACGGAATCGGAAATTTCCTGTAGAGTGCCCTTGCACGTCGAGCGCCTTGCGTGCGATTCACGCCCCAGGGGGCTAGCGCTCAGCCCGCAATCAGAATCCAGGAGAGCACCTATGATAAATTCCTTCGGGGGGGGGGTATGCCCTCGTCCTGCTCGCAGTGCTTTTGAACTGCGGGACCGTGCTTGCGCAAAGCAACCAACAAGCGATTCCCAGCTCTTTCTTCGGAATGCATATCAACCAGCCAGACGGTAGCGGAGATAGCTTTCCAGTTCAGGTTACCTATGGAACCGTCAGGAACTGGGACGTGTACAAAGCCGCGTGGCCGGACATCGAGCTTTGCGAAGCGTAACTGCTGCGCAAGAAACTGCATCTTGACCCGCCCATAGCTAGCGCAGCA
>Ga0335078_10000708_pt1 | contig 51231 bp, 44 predicted proteins | sample Lox_Sample_32_FD_206711 | JGI IMG/M metagenome (GOLD analysis project Ga0335078, IMG submission 206711) | Soil microbial communities from Loxahatchee National Wildlife Refuge, Florida, United States - Lox_Sample_3.2 | ecosystem: Environmental > Terrestrial > Soil > Wetlands | place: USA... | reverse complement strand
GGACTTCCTTGATGCGAGGATCGTAGGCTCGCGCCGCCTGATCGGCCCGCATCACCAGTTCAACTTTGGCAGTGATCTCCGCATCCACCGATGGCAACGTCACCGGATACAGGCTGCGGGCAGGCTTCTCCTGAAATCCCACCACCGGAGTCTTCGCCGGACCGCTGGCAATCAGCGCCGCAGTGCGCGCCGCGTGAAGAATGCGGGCGGGCGAAAGATCGTCAGTGTAGGCGTAGCCGGTGCGCTCGCCGGAGATGACGCGCACCCCGCATCCCGCGGAGATGCCCTGCGAGGCGGACTTCACCATGGACTCATCCACCATCAGCGAGGTCGAAGAAAGATACTCGAAGTAGAGGTCAGCGTAGTCGCCGCCGGCCGAGAGAGCCGCCGCCAGGTATTGCTCGAGATCGCGTGGAGCGAGCCCGTAATGCTGGAAAAAGAATTTACTTTGATCCACGTTAATTAGATGATGACCCGCCGATTAGGACTCGCAAGGCAAGAACTATTATCCCACATGGCCTGCGTGGCGCGGGCGTCCTCGCCCGCGAAAAAGGGCACCGTCAATTGTGCCAGCCGGTTGCCGGCTCTGTGCGCTACTTTGGTAATGGTCACTCGTCACAGACGCCGAACGCTCCCGCTGAAACAATCCCACCGTGAGCCCGGAATCACTGATTCAAACCGTCGAGGAATTTCTTACATGCGCACGGGACGCGGTCATCATCGAAGACAGCGCGGTGATCTTTGATCTGGCGCAGTCGAAATATTCGATCTCCGGCGAACACAACAAATGCCTGCTGCACTTGTGGTCCGACGAGCGCAATGTGGTGCGGCGGGTGCTTGAGGCGGAAATTAAGAACGACGTGTTGCGCCTCGCCGTTCAGCGAATGGGCCAGGCCAAGCCGACGAAACTCGAAATCTGCCGCCAGCGCGATCGCCGCACGCCCACGGCCAGGCGCGCCGCCCGTCTGGCTTACCAGCGCGTGCTCGAACGCACGCTTACCCGCCGCTTTCCGGGATTCAAAGTTATCCAGATGAATACTTCGATGGACCTTGAGCGCTCGTTTGGTCCGATCTATGCCCGCGGAATTCTGCGCCAGGGCCAGACGGCGTTCGCGGTGCTGGGAGTGAATGCACAGGAGACGCAAGGCTCGATTGACGCCACGCTGACATTTTCGATCCTGTGGCTCGATGCCTGCCGGCAGGCGCACGCCGGAAAATTGACGGTCGAGGGTGTGAAGTTGTTCCTGCCAACCGGCACATCAACCGTGGTGCGCGAGCGAATGGCCCATCTGAATCCGCAGGCCGCAAAGTGGCGCCTGTACGAACTCGAAGAGCGCGAGCAAAGCCTGCGCCAGTTGGATATTTCCGATTGTGGCAACGTGGCAACCCGTCTGGTGCACTCGGCAGATGAGCAGGCTGCGCACGAACGCTTCACGGCGGCCATCGCGGAGGTGCGAAAGTTGATGCCGGAAGCCGAAATCGCCATCTTGTCGCCGGCCGAGCTTGCCTTCCGCTGTCATGGCCTGGAGTTTGCGCGGGCTCGCTTGAACCACGCATCGGGGTCGATCCGGAGCAGCAATGAGATCGTCTTCGGCCTGGGATCGCACGAGCGGGTTCTGAGCGAAGCGAATCTGTCAGCGTTCACGCAGTTGGTGCGCAGCATCGGCGAAGTGCGCCACTCCGAAGGCCCACGCGACCATCCTCTGTGGCGCTTGCATCCCGAGCGCTGGCTGGAATCTCTGGTCGTACGGAACGTCGCGGCTATTGACGAGCGCTTCGACGCAAACTGCTTCTACTCCCAGGTGCCGGCCTTCTCCGCATCCGACCGCGCCATGATTGACGTGCTAACCCTCACGCGCGAAGGGCGCCTCGCCGTGATTGAACTGAAAGCTGACGAAGATATTCATCTGCCCTTGCAAGGCCTGGATTACTGGTCGCGCGTCGCATGGCACCATGCACGCGGCGAGTTTCAGCGCTTCGGTTACTTTCCCGGGATCGAGTTAAGCGGCGAGCGGCCGCTGCTTTATCTAGTCGCGCCCGCCCTGCACGTGCATCCCGCGACCGATGCCCTGCTGCGCTACATTTCGCCGGAGATTGAGTGGATGATGGTGGGGATCGACGAGAGGTGGCGCGAACAAGTCCGAGTCGTTTTCCGCAAGTATCCGTCGGACGCGAAAAACGATATTCGCGACCTTGCTTTGCAGCCCGCAGCCTCGTAGGCGAAAGGCCTTCTCCATTTACAATCACAGCCATGTTCCAATCTGATCTTTTGCACGAGAAGCGCATTCTCATCACCGGCGGCGGCACGGGGCTGGGCAAGGGCATGGCGCGCCGCTTCCTGGAACTTGGCGCTACGGTTTACATCTGCGGCCGACGCAAGGATGTGCTTTCCGCCGCGCTGGCGGAATTGAGCAGGATCGCGCCGAAAATCCATTCCATTCCCTGCGACGTTCGCGACCTGCCGCGCGTGGAAGAAATGATTGCGACCATCTGGAAAGATGGCCCGCTCGATATCGTGGTGAACAACGCTGCTGGAAATTTTCTTGCCCGCACCGAGGACCTTTCGCCGGGCGCGTTTGAAGCGGTCATCGGGATTGTGCTCATGGGCACGATCAACGTCACCATGACCTGTGGCCGCCGCTGGCTCGAGGCCGGCCGGCACGCCGTCGTCCTGAATATCGCCGCCACCTACACCACGACCGGCTCGGCCTACGTTGTGCCTTCAGCGATGGCGAAGGCCGGAGTTGTCGCACTGACCCGCAGCTTGGCCGTCGAATGGGGCGAGCGCGGCATTCGCATGAACGCTATCGCCCCCGGGCCGATTCCCACCGAAGGGGCATTCTCTCGCCTACTGCCACGTCCGGAACTCGAGGAGTTGGTGCGCCGCCGCAATCCGCTCGGCCGCTTCGGCACGGTCGAGGAGCTGGCCAACCTCGCGGCTTTCCTGGTCAGCGACGGCTCCAGCTACATCAATGGCGATGTCGTCATCATGGACGGCGGCGAGCAACTGCAGGGCGCGGGCGAGTTTACGGAGTTGGGGAAATCGCTCACCGATGCGGATTGGCAAGCCATGCGGCCGCGAAAGCCAGGACAGCCACGGATTCCACCGGCACGTTCGAACGAATAATAGGAATCGGCCATGTACTGCCGAGTGGAATCGGTCGGCGTCCGTTGTGGTAGCTTCCCTGCATCTGATCTTCGAATTGTCCCATCGGAGGTGGCTATGCGGCACGCCGGCATTGTTGTTCTACTCTCGGCAGCGTTGTTTCTCTCCCACGCTTACGCGCAATCTTGCAGCGGCATGAGCCTGGGCCGTGAAGCCGATTTGAACGGCTTCATCCCGTTTCCCGCTGACAACGCCTGGAACCAGAATATTTCCACCGCGCAGGTAGATCCCAACTCGGACGCGATCATCGGCTTTATCGGCGACGACGTGCCCCTCCATCCCGACTTCGGCTCGGGCCTGTATCAGGGTTCGTCCATCGGAATTCCCTATGCAGTGGTCAGCGGTGCGCCCTTCGTGCCGATCAAGTTCACCGCCTACGGCAATGAGAGCGACCCCGGTCCCATGCCCATTCCGAAGAATGCGCAGATCGAAGGCTTTCCGCATGCAGGCAATGGCGACCGCCACGTGCTGATCCTCGACCGCGACAATTGCTGGCTCTATGAGCTTTACCACTCGTATCACGGAAAAGGGCGGAGTTGGAAAGCGGCGTCTGCCGCCGTCTGGGATCTGCTCAATGACGAGCAGCGGCCTTACACCTGGACCTCCGCCGACGCCGCCGGACTGCCCATTTTTCCCGGCCTGGCGCGCTATGACGAAGTCGCCAGCGGCCAGATCCAGCATGCTTTGCGCTTCACGCTGCAATACAGCCGCCAGGCCTTTACGCCGCCGGCTTCGCATTGGGCGCCGAACTCGGACAACAATCTCGCCGCTCCGATGGGCATGCGGCTTCGCCTGAAAGCGGGGTACGACATTTCTTCGTTTCCGCAGCAAGCTAAGGTAATCCTGGCCGCGCTGAAACAATACGGCATGATCATGGCTGACAACGGCAGCTCGATGTATATCAGCGGAAATCCCGACAGCGGCTGGGATAACGATGATTTAGGAGCGCTGAAGCAGGTGCCGGCGTCGGCGTTTGAAGTGCTCTTGATGGATCCGATTTATACCCCCGACAACTTGCCCAAAGGAGATGCGCCGAAGATATCGAGCTTCACTGCCAATCCTCCGACGGTCTCGAAAGGCAAGCCCTCGACCTTAAGCTGGAGCGTGAACGGCGCGTCGTACTTTATTGTCTCGCCGCAAGTGGGAGCAGTCCGCGGGAACGACGTCGTGGTTTACCCCACCAAGACGACGACTTTTACCCTGTACGCCACCAATCAATACCATCGCTCGCGGGCCAAGGTGACGGTGAAGGTTCAGTAATTAGGCAAGCGCCTTCGTCGGCCGCTGGAATGACACGGGCCGATTGCGCCTATTTGCAGGAATCGAATTTGAAGACGACAACTCGGCTGCTCCAATCCCCGCTGGCCGGGCCGCCATGCTTCTTGTTGTAATACATCTGGCTGTACCAGAAGCTGCAATCGTCAACCGGGTCAACGCTCATGCTGCTGTAATCACCCCAACGCTGGTTGTCGCCGGTTTCGATCGCGGTTCCCTTCATGGCGACCGTGGGAGCTTCCATTTTTCCCAGAGGGTCGCTTGCCAGCCGGCCGGTGTACCAGATGCTGGGTTTTACGGTTTTGCCGGAGGCGCTCATTCCCAGGGCGATGTTGCCTTGCTTGTCCATGGCCGCGCTTCCCATCCATAGGCTGGTTGACTTGCTCTGGAAGGTTCCAGCCTGGTAGCCCGAAAATTTTCCTCCTGACGGAGTGGAGCGCAGCTCGTACCATCGCATGGCAGAGATTGCAGTCGAACCTTTCCCGGCAGCGACGCTATGAACCACGACCATGGATTCATGGTCGCCAAAATTCCGATAGGCCAACCGGAACAGCAGGCGATCGGCCTCCGCCTCCAACAACTCTCCTGGAGGCGGCTGTGGAATGCAGTTGACGGGGCCGCAAGTCAGGCGGTACGAAGGCACGGAGATGACTTGCGGGCCGGTGAAAGTGGACTTCTTGGGATGGGCAAAATCCACGTGGAAGTCGTATTCGTTCAGCGAATTTGTGCTGCTGCCAAGCTCCACGTAGTGATTGGGCTCGCCCTGGGGAGGAAGCGTGGCGCCATCCAGGTCCGAGGGCAGAAAGCTGAAATTACCCTTTTCGGCAGCAAAGCAGATCATCGCCGCTTTGCTCTTGCCCTTCAGCATCGCGTCGCGATCGAGGGAGCAAGGTTCGGCGGCGCCGTTACCAAAGACGTTCGCCGAGAAATAGTATGCGTCCGGCCAAACGGCGTACTTGGGATAGTCGGGGAAGCCGCCGATGCCGAAAGCATAACGGTTGTAACTGCCGGTCGCGTCCGTGCCCGTCGAGATTGCGACACACAACGAGAACTCGTCGGTGATGTAGCTTACCAGCCAGCGTTCGGCTAACTTATCCCATAGCACGACCGGGTCGGCCGTATCCGTGCCGGAGCACGACCCCTCAAAACCGGCGAAGATCGTATTGGCGTTGGTGGGAGGCAGGATCACTTTGGCCGTGGCTTTATCGAACACTTCGAAGTCGTAGTTGGTGATCTCGACGAATTGCGAAGCTCCCACGGCGCCGTTGGTATCGGGGACCTCATCGTTACCCTGGTCTTCTCTGATCCCTTCAAAGTTCAAGATCTGCGTGGTGTGAACGCTGGGAAGGTAAGCCTGCTGCACGGCGGCGTCTTCGCCGGGAAGGCCGACAATGGGCTCACGGCGGCGTTTTGGTTCGATCATTTCTGCGACGCCCCGCTTCGGTTTCGGGGCAATCTGCGCCAGATAGCTGACGGGCAGCGATACATCGTGTTCGATTTCGTAGCTGACCAGGGGCTCGGTCTGTATCTGTTGGGCGGCCACTGGAATGACCATTGTCAGCCAGCAGGCCGCGAAGAATGAATTGCGCAAGATGGCGCCGCGAGTTGTTGTCATGGTTTCTTCAGCTAAATGGAGAATCAGGTTCACGACTCTGATGCAGGTGCGGGGCACGCCGACCCCGGCCAGCATCAAAGGTCAAGATTCACACTCGATCGGAGTTTCCTTAACTCTGTGTCGCGGCGCTCTCCGGATTCGTTCGCTTTCATGTAGGCAACGCCATCGCGAATCCTGCCCTCGCTCATGTGGTGCAACTTGTTCCATAGCGATCTCATGAGCGCGAGGGTCCCTCTTACTCCCCTCGGTCGATCTGCGCTCGCTGCAGAGTGTCGGAGTAATCCACATACACCGACTTCCACTCGGTGTAGAAATCGATCGCCCCGATGCCGCCTTCGCGATGACCGTTGCCGGTGGCTTTTACGCCGCCGAAAGGCAGATGCACCTCGGCGCCGATGGTCGGCGCGTTAATATACGTGATCCCGGCGTGCAGGTCGCGCATGGCGGCGAAGGCCTTGTTCACATCTTTGGTATACAGCGCCGACGACAGACCATACTCAATGCCATTCGCGATTTCGATGGCTTGATTCAGATCATCGCAGGGAATAATCGAAACCACCGGGCCGAAGATTTCCTCCTGCGCAATGCGCATCTTGGGATCCACATCCACAAAAACGGTAGGCTCGTGGAAAAATCCGTACTGGTAATCGCCCTGCTTCAGAATATTTCCGCCGCACTTCATGCGCGCGCCTTCCGCCTTGCCGATCTCCACGTAACTGTGGTCGGTCTTGAGTTGGTTCTCATTGATCGCCGGCCCCATCTCGACGGTTTCATCCAATCCATTTCCCACGCGCAGCTTTTTCGCCCGCTCCACGTAACGCTCGACGAATTCGCCATACACCCCCTTCTGCACGATGATGCGGCTGGTAGCGGTGCAGCGCTGGCCGGTGGTGCCAAATCCTCCCCACAATCCGCCCTCGATCGCAAGATCGAGATTCGCGTCATCCAGAACGATCATGGGGTTCTTACCGCCAAGCTCAAGCGAACAATGCTTGAAAGTCTTGGCCGCAGTTTGCCCGACGATCCGTCCGACCGCGCTCGACCCGGTAAGAGAAATTGCCTTGATGGCGGGATGCTCGGTCAGCGGCCCGCCGACATCGGGACCGAAGCCGGTCACGATGTTCACCACGCCCTTGGGCAGGCCGGCATCCATGAGGGTGCGAACCAGATTGAAGGTGGAGAGCGGCGTATCCTGCGCCGGCTTGATCACGCAAGTATTGCCGCAAACCAGCGCCGGCAGCAGCTTCCACGACGGAATGGCCATGGGGAAGTTCCACGGCGTAATCATGCCGCAGACGCCGATCGGCTGGCGCACGGCCATGGCAAATTTGTTGGGCAGCTCCGACGGCGTTGTTGGCCCGAACATGCGGCGGCCTTCGCCCGCCATGTAATACGCGGTGTCCACAGCTTCCTGCACGTCGCCGCGGGTTTCTTTGAGGATCTTGCCCATCTCGCGCGTCATGTCGCGGGCATAATCTTCTTTGCGCTCCATCAGCATTTCGGCGGCGCGATACACGAGCTCTGCGCGCCGCGGCGCCGGCACCAGACGCCACCGGGCAAAGGCGTGTTGCGCGGCAGTGACAGCGGCGTCCACGTCGGCTTTGGCCGACTTCTGAAAAATTCCCACCACATCGCGCGTGTCGGCGGGATTGCGGTTTTCAAACGTTTGCCCGGTTGCAGATTCGACCCATTCGCCATCGATCAAGTTCTTGTAAACCTTGGTGCGGGTCGCCGTTCCCATGATGGTGGGGCTGGTTAAGACGTCGGTTGCCATAAACCCTCCAGAAAGTGCAGGAAAAATGCCTAGAATATTTATGCTACAGGGCGCGATACGCACCCGCAAGCGAGGCGTACGGGACTCTGCGGCTTTCAGGGGGCTTCTGCCAGACAATGTCACAAGTCCCAAAATGAGACAGTCGTTAGCTCATAGCTATAAATTGCGGTTGCGGGTATTCTGGTGCGATTTAACGAGCCCCGAGGCATTGATGAGGGGAAAAGGGCGGTCGCGCCGCCAGCGGCGATTCTAGGGCCTCCGAGGGTGTCTGGCGAGGCATCCTAGCCTGGGATTGCCCCAGGGCGGACCGGCTGGATCGAACGTTCAGCTTAGGGCTGTAGTATTTTCATGAACTTCCACCAGCAATCAATCACTTACCGCGGCCGTACCCTTTCCGGACTAGGTCCGTCCTTTCCACCGGAAACATGTGGGAGCGAAGCTCTGCGCCTCGGTCGGCTCTTTACTCCAGCACGCTGTCATCCAGCTTTTTCTTGCCCCAGTCGGCGGCGGCCTGCACGAAAGCCAGCACCAGTGGATGCGGCTTCTTCGGCTTTGAGGAAAGCTGGGGCTGAAACAGAGTGGCGATGTAGAAACGATGTGTGGGCGATTCGATGGCGCGAATCTCGCCTTTTGTTCCGCGCGCTACCACCGGGAATCCCGCTTCCATCGCTGCCCACTCGTACTCGGGATTGACCTCAAAGTTGCAGAAGAACTCTTCGGTCGCCGTATCTTTCATGTAGAAAGACTGCAGGTACGATCCGGGGCGAAGGCGGATTTCTGGGATCGCGCCGGAGAGTTTGGGAGAATTCTTGCCGCGATTCGGCACGGCGCACGCCACGGGATAGATCACGATATTCTTCGATCCGGAGTTGTTTTCGGCGGTGTCGGCGTCTTTGATGCCCAGCACATTGCGGGCGCATTCGATCAGCGCGTACTGAAAACCCCCGCAGGTTCCTAGAAACGGCCAGTCGCGCCGCCGGGCAAACTCAATGCCCTTGAGCATCCCGTCCATGCTCTTGTACGGGCTGCCGGGCGCGGCCCAGATGCCGTCGAAGCCTTCCAGTTGCTTTTGCGCACTGGGCTCGGCGAGCGAAGGCGTAGGAAGCCACTGCGCCTCGACCGCGATGTTGAGCTTGGCGGCGGCGTGTTGCAGCGAGGCGTCCACGGCGGGCAGATTCGGAGACTGGGGATCGAAGTCTCCCAGAACGGCAATGCGAACTGCATCACTCACGATGTCATTTTAATTGAGCGAGGATGTGTGTGCGGGTTACGGAGGTGAGAGGGTTGGTGCGGGAGCTTTCGCGCACGCGTACGTTGGCGGATCGAAACTCTTCCGCGGACAAGGCGGACAAGAATGTCCGCGCCACACGATTACTTTGCGGCGGCGCCGAAGGCCATGGAGACGTCGGCGCGGTCGGGCGCTTCTACCTGGAACAGCGGCTGCGGCCTCACGCTCATGAAGCTGGCGATCAAGGTGTCCGGCATCTGCTGGATGCGGATATTGAATGTGTTGACCGAGTCGTTGTAAAATTCGCGGCGGTCGGCGATCTCGCTCTCCAGCTCTGTGATGCGCCGCTCCAGTTGGGTGAAGTTGTCGTTGGCCTTGAGTTGCGGGTAGTTTTCGGCCACGGCAAAAAGGCCGCGCAGCGCGGAAGTCGTGCTCTGATCGGCTTGGGCTTTCTGATCGAGCGAAACGGCCTGCGAATACATGCTGCGAGCCTGCGTGATCTTCTGCAGCGTGTCGCGCTCAAAATCCATGTAGCCTTTGCAGACATCGAGCAACTTGGGCAGCTCGTCGTGACGCTGCTTGAGCAGGATGTCAATATTCGACCAGGCCTTGGCAATGTCATTTTTCAGCGCGATGACCCGGTTGAAGATCATGACGACGTAAACGCCGATCCCGATCATCGCGAACAGTATGGCCAGCGAGATGATGTTATCCATTATTCTATTTCCTCAATCAGAAAAAATTGAAATTCAGTGCCAGAACGTAAGCGCTCAATAGGGTGAGGGCCGGGCCGCCCCAGATCAATAGCGCGGATTTCCAGGCCAGCGTTCCTACCACCGCGCGCTGGCTGCGCCAGGAAATGAGAAACGACGGATCGTGGCTGCCTTTCATGAGCACAACCGGCGGATGCGGATCGAATGTTTCCAAGGCGGGCGCTGCCGCGGCACCGGTGGCGGCGCTTGCGGTCGGGCTTGCGACCACCGCCGTGCTCAATCCAGCCGCTGCCCATGCCGCGGGATTGGTGATGCCGGCTCTGGTCAGCGCCGCAACGACTTTTTCCTGGGGAAGGGGCGGCGCAGAGGCGTGATGGATGGCCGCGAGCGGTGCTCGCACAGGAGTGTAGTCATTACCGAGATCAACGAAGCCGCGGGTCGCGCCCAGCGAGAGGCTTCCAAGCGCGCCTCCCAACTGGAGCGAAATCGAGTGCTGTGTCGCGGTCAGACTGTGGATGGGGGTCGCGGCCACTTCCAGCCCATGATTTTCCGCAAGGGTCCCAAGGATGAACAACGAATTTTTCGGCTTGATGCAGTATTCGTCAACCTTGAGTTTCGTGTCGGTGGAAACACCGTGGCGCGCAAGGAAGGTCGCGACATTCGCGGGAAGCTCAAGATGGCTGGAAAAGATCTGGCCGCCAAATTCGTCGTGAAAGTCGCGGTGAATGTCGAGTTCCGCGCCCTGCGGATCCACCAGCACGCGCCCGGTGTTGTCGTCGAGATAAAAAGGGACGTGGCAGCATTCGTCGGCGACCTGCACCCACTCGCTGTTCTTGCCGCGCCGCTGCCATTGCCACGCGGTGGTGCGGTAGTAGTAGCAAGGCATGCCGGTGACAGGGGAATTCATGGTGTAAGGGCCAGTGGCCAGGCCGTTCAGCTCAACCAATCCCATGGCCGCGCTGCGAACTTTGGACGCGGGCGTGTCCTGAATCAGGCGCTTGCGCTGCAGCAGGCGAAAGCCGCGATAAAAGAGATAGACGCCGGCGCAGGCGCCGACCAAAGCGACGGCGATCAACTGGCCGCTGCCTGCGACAGTGAGGACGAGTGCGAGTTCCGAGGTCACGCAATAGCTCGATGCCCAGCCCAAATTGCGGCGGAGGCGTCGTTTTCAGCGTAAAAGAGGGTAAAGTCAGCTGGCAGCAGAAAACCGAAGTTGGGGCTTACGTTGGTAATCCGAGCCTGGGCGGAAGGCATTCGGGCAGCGCCGCTGCATGAAGTAAACTGTAAATGGAACAACGCTTGGGAGCTGCGCCAAATGAAGAGTTCAAAGACACAACCGCAGGATGCGACAGAGGCTCTTCTGGAAACTGTTGGAGAGCATATTGATGAAGGCGCGAAAAAAATGAACCGAAAAGAGCTGCGCGAGTCGGAAAAACGGTTCAACGACGTTTTAGATCGGGCTGTTGCCGCGCGTAAATCGCGCCCGTGAAACTGCGTAATCGCTTCTCTCAAGTCCTTTGCAGATATCTCCGGTCGGGCTTCCTTCAAAGCGGCTACGAAATCAGCTTCGCCCTCAGGCACAGCCTGTTCAATAAATCGCGCCAGTCGAGCCAACATTCTCTCGCGCCGTTGCCGCTTGTCTTCATCAATGTAGGTTCGCCCGGGATCGCGGCGCGGTTTTGTCCATTTGCTCATGCGACACAGCAACCGCATCGCGCAGCTGGGTCGTAGAACACTCGGTGAGAACTATCTTGCCACCACGGCCCGTTCTTTCAGGATCTCTTCCACCGCGTTGATGGCGGTTTCAATCTCGGCGTCGGTGTTGTAGAAGTGCGGCGACATGCGCACGCCGGCCTTAGGACGGTAATCCACCAGGATTTCGCGCTTAAGCAGTTCGCGGCAGACTTCCTGCGCGTCAGGCATATCAATGGAAACCGTGCCGCCGCGCCGCTCGGGATCGCGCGGGCTGTTCACGCGCCAGCCGTGGCGGTCGGCCAGCTCGATCAGCCGCGCGGTTTGCCGCTTGGATTTCTCGCGTATCCGCGCCACACCGACTTCGGTGATAATTTTCAATCCCGGCCGTGCCGCCTCGAGCGACGGCACGTGCGAAGTGCCGTTCATGAAGCGAAACGGAGGGTCGGAGTAGCGGATCGGCCCGGTTTCAAACCCCATTGAGTTCTCATGCGCGAACCAGCCGGTAAGCTTCGGCTCGAGTTTCTTGCCGAGGTCCGGGCGCACGTATAAATAGCCCACGCCCGGCCCGCCGCACAGCCACTTCAGGACGCCGCCGCAGGCGAAGTCGGTGTTCAACGCCTGCACATCCACCGGCACGGTTCCGAGCGATTGAAACGTATCCAACACAACGTGGGCTCCGACTCGGTGGGCTTTCTCGATGATGGCCTTCGCATCCTGAATGAAGGCACTGCGAAAGATGACGTGCGAAATCGGCACCAGCAGCGTTTCGTCATCAATCGCCGCTAGCAGGCGCTCGGTGGGCACAGTGACACCATCGTCGGTCTTGACCATGTGCACGCGCACGCCGTTTGGCCGCTGCGCCTCCCAGAAATACATCACCGAGGGAAAATTCATGTCGGTGTAAACGACCTTGTTGCGCTTGCCGGAGAAGTCGAAGCAGGAAGCGACGACAGCCTGGCAGGTCGTGACATTCTGGTGAGTGGAAACCGATCCCCTGGGCGCATTCATGAGTGTGCCGATTTCGTCGCCCACTTCGGCGGCGAGCATCCACCAGCGCTCTTCCCAGGCGCGCACACCCCGGGTCGCCCAGGTGTCGGCGTAGCCCCTCATGGCCTCATAGACGCCACGCGGCATCGCGCCCAGCGAGTTGCTGATCATGTACGTGGTGCGCTCGAGGATGGGGAATTCGGAGCGGTAGCGGAGCAGAGAGTCGGTCATAGCGTTATTCTACTTGGCTGAAATGAAAAAGGGCTGCCCCAGCTTTCGCGTCTTTCGAAAGCTGGGCACGATAAATCTCACCTCTGTGTTTACCAATCACATACCAGGTCAAGGCTCCCGTGCTAATCCTCGCTCGTGCCCAACAGACTTCATCGCTACTACGGCGCGGGATATTTGCATTTTATTACCACGAGCTGCTACCAGCGCCTGCCGCTGCTCGCCAAGCCGCAGCATCGCGACTTGCTGCTGAAAGTTTTGGAGAGCGTACGGCGACGGTATCGCTTCGTGGTGGCCGGTTATGTGACCATGCCTGAACACGTGCATCTGTTGCTGGGGGAACCGGAGCGCGGTAATCCGTCGAAAGTGATGCAGGCAATCAAGCAGGGTTTTGCGCGCCGGCTTCTACGCAGGCTGCGCCCTGGTCATGACTCGCAGCAAGGCTCGTTCTGGGACATCGCGCTGGGTAAGGGGCATATCTGGCAGGCGCGCTTCTATGACTTTGTCGTGTTCACCGGGGAAAAGCGCGTCGAGAAGTTGCGCTACATGCATCACAATCCTGTGAAGCGAGGACTAGTGCTGGAGCCGCAACAATGGGCCTGGAGCAGCTATCGGTATTATGCTAACGGAGAGTGTGGGATCGTGCTGGTGAACGAGGAGCAGAAGGTGGAGATGAGGCTTCGGAAGATGGCTTGACGTGTAGCCGCCGAGGTCCGTGGTACCCAGCTTTCCAAAGGAAGGAAAGCTGGGGCAGCCCTTTCTCATTGCTGAGCCAGACAAAAAAAGCAAAGCTGGGCCAGCCCCCGAAACGAATTCCAGATCCTCGAGCGCAATCCACGATTGCTACTTCCTCTGACGAAAGAGTACTTGAGGTCTCGCGTCAAATTCTCTATAGTCCCACTTTCGCGCAGAGGAGAGGGAGTATGCGTATTATTTTGTTTATGGTCGCCGTCATTGTGGGAGTCTGTAATTCTCTCGCGGCTGAACCATCGACGTCTTACGAGGTAATTCGCTTTCCAAGTGGCAAGCTCACATTAGGTGGCGAATTGTATAAGCCAAAGGGCGAAGGTCCTTTTCCTGCAGTTCTTTATAACCATGGAAGCGCTGAAGGAATGCTCAGTGACGCTGCCAGCACCGCCATGGGTCCGCTTTATGCTGCGAAGGGGTGGGTCTACTTTATGCCTTATCGACGCGGACAAGGCTTGAGTGCCAAAGCAGGTCCATACATTGGAGATCAAATCGCAGCGGCTGAAAGATCAGGCGGTCACAACGACGCCGTCAAAACAATGATTGACCTGCTGAGAGGAGATCATCTGAGTGATCAGTTGGCGGCCCTCGCATGGCTGAAACAGCAAAAATTTGTGCAGCCAAACCGGATCGCAGTTGCCGGACAGTCTTTCGGCGGAATCGAAACAATTCTCGGTGCCGCTAGCTATTCCTTCTGCGCAGCCGTCGATGCATCGGGTGGAGCGATGAGTTGGAAAGAAGAACCAGCCCTTCAAGAAGTCATGAAGGAGAATGCTCGGTCTTCAAAGTCACCGACGTTCTTTTTTCAAGCCGAGAACGACTATACCCTTGAGCCAAGTCAAGTCCTCTACAAGGAAATGCTGGCTGCAGGAAAGACAGCCGAAATTAAGATTTATCCGCCTTATGGCAAAACCAATTTTGATGGTCACAGCTTCACGTGGCTCGGAAGTTCAATTTGGTTTAACGACGTGTTTGGATTCATCCAAAAAAACTGCGCTGCGACTGCCAGTAAGTAAGTTCATCCTTCCGAATGGCTCTCGGACGGGTCCCGTGCTTAAAGTTACCGTTTGCGCTAGGCATGCCGATGCGAACAGCGCAGCGATGAGGCTGCGAGTTCGATGCACGGGGAAAGGTTGACGAGTTTGGGGGGCTGGCCCAGCTTGTTCTGTTGTCTGGCGCAGCAATGAAAAAGGGCTGCCCCAGCTTTCGCGTCTTTCGAAAGCTGGGCACCATAAACCTTGCCCTCGGTGTTCATCAGTCACATACCGCCAAGTCCCCCATGCGGCGCGAGATATCTGCGCTTTATTACTGCGAGTTCCTCGTGGCATTGTGCCGGTGAATGAGTAGCAGCAAGCGGAGATGAAGGTACGGAAGAGGGCTTGACGTGCAGCCGCCAAGGTCCGTGGTGCCCAGCTTTCCAAAGGAAGGAAAGCTGGGGCAGCCTTTCTAAATGTCGCGCCAGACTAAAAAGCTGGGCCAGCCCTGCGAACTCACGATTGACGCCGTGGCTTGCGCGCCAGCCAATAGGCGAGGCTCAACAAGGCAAGATAGGGTATGCCGCTGACAATGGTGATCCGCGTCTGCGGAACCCACCAGGTGGAGGCGATGGCGAGGAGAATGCCGGCAAATCCGATGGCGGAAAGCCATGCGCCTCCAGGGGCGCGCATCGGCAAAGCCGCAAGTTGCTCCGGCGAAAGCCGTCGCCGAAATGAGATGTGCGCGGCCAGGCCGACCCACCAGGCCAGCATCCCACCAAACAGCGACGCTCCCAGAATGTAGAGAAACGCCGATTGCGGCCACCAGCGCTCGGTCACGAGCGCCAGCGGAATCCCCAAGGCCGAGAGCAGCAACGCCGCATGGGGTGAGCCTGAGTCGTTCAACCGGCCATAACGGGTAGGCGCGTAGCCCCCGCGGGCCAGCGAAAACAGCAGGCGGCTGCCGGCATACAAATTCGCGTTGGCGCTCGAAAGCGCAGCCGTCAGCACCACGAGATTCAGCAGCAATGCCGCCGCGGGGATTCCGGCGATATCGAAGACGGTCACGAACGGGCTCTGCGTGACGCCGCTCGCCTGCGCGGGCACAACTCCGACCACGACTGCGGTCGCGCCGATATAAACGAACATCAGCAGCGCGAACGTAATCTTCGCCGCGCGCGGAATTTCTTTTGCCGCCCGCGCTTCGCCGGAGCTCACGGCGATCATCTCCACCCCCAGAAAACTGAAGAGCGGGAAGGAAACGGCAAGCAATGGCGAAAGCGGGCCATGGGGAAGAAATCCGCCGGCGGAGTTGTATTGCGGCGCGACGCGGTGGCTGGCGAGCAGAATTGCGCCGGCAAAGATGAAAGCCACAATCGTGACCAGCTTCACCATGGCGAACCAGTACTCGAAGCGGCCGAATTCGCCCACCGATCCGAAGTTAACCAGGAGAAGCAGCGCCGAGTACACGGCGACCCAGACCACCCCCGGCACGCTGGGAAACCAATATCGCGAATATGTGGATGCCGCCACCAGGCTGGCGCCAACCGCCGTCACCAGCGCGAACCACAGCCCGTAACGCGCCACAAATCCCGCCCAGCGGTTGAGGTAGAGTTCGGCATAGACGCCGAACGATCCTGCCGCCGGATGCACGCTCGCCAGCTCGCCCAGCGCGTTCGTTACTGTCCAGGCGAGGAACGCTCCGATCAGGTAGCTCAGAATCACCGCTGGGCCGGCTATATGCACTGCTGCGCCCGAACCGAGCAGCAATCCTGTGCCGATCGAACTGCCAACTGCGGACATGGCGATCTGCCCGACGCTGAGTTGCTGGCGCAGGCCTTTTTCCGGATTCGAGCGAAGCTCGGCGGGCATTCGGGAAGGTATAGCAGAAACGCGCTCATTCCCAAAGAGTTATTGAATGGATGACCTTCGTAATCGCGGGGTTTCGTAGTTCATTGCTGCTGGGGTAACCAGCTCCTAGAATTTCAGTGGGTTACTCCGCTCACATGCCCGAAACCGTCAAGCGAATGGATCGCAACGAGATTGCCAAGCGCATCGAGCGGGCGGAGAAGCTGCTGCAGAAAGGAAAAACCGCCGAAGCCCTCGACGATTACATGCAGGTGCTGGCGGCGGATCCCTCCAATGACACCGTCTGTCAGATGGCCGCCGACCTTTGCCTCTCCTTGCAGCGTATCCCTCAGGCGGTCAAACTCTTAGGCGACTTGTTCGAGCGGCAGGTCACGGCCAGCGATGGTACGCGCGCCAGCCTGACTTACAAGAAACTCGCACGCTTCGTGAATCCCACTTGGGAGCAGAAGCTGCGTTTCGGGCAGTTGCTGGAAGAATCGAATCGCAAGCTGGCGCTTGAAACCTACGAGTCGGTCCTGGAAGAACTGGCCAAGCAAGGACGCAAACAGGATTCTCTGCTGGTTCTGAAGCGGATTCTCAGCCTCGAGCCGAACGAACGCAACCTGCAGCGCCTGGGTGAGCTATCGTCAGAGCTGAAGGATGGCAAGGCCGCAGCAGCAGCATTCCTGAAGCTGGCTGAGCTGGCGAGAGTGTCGGGGGGGAACTGGGCGCAGTGGATCGAACGCGCTTATGGCGAAGATCCTGCCGATCCGCAGATCGCGCTCGCCTATAGCCGCAACCTGGTCGAACAGGGACAAGTAGGGGCAGCGATTTTTGTTCTGGAGCCGCTGGCGATCTCGGGCGGAGCGTCGGAAGAACTGCGTGAACTGTATGCCAAAGCTCTGATCGCGGCCAACCGCTTAACGGACGCCGAGCCGGTGCTGTGGCAATTGTTCGAAGAGAAACCGTCGGTGCGCATCGCGGAGATCGCCAATCTGGCCGGCCTTCTGATCGAGAGCAAGCAGGACGCGGCGGCGGTCGCTCTGGCGCGCAAACTCGAGCAATACCAGCGCCGCAAGGGAGAGCGCCGTAATTTCCTCACCTTGATGCAGGAGGTGATGTCGCGGCACCGGGCGTCGTCGGACATGCTCGAGTTCATGAGCGAGCAGTTCAACGCCTCCAATCGCGAGACCGATTACTGCCAGACTCTGCTCAAGCTGTTCGATCTGTATTGCAGCATGGGCAACTTTGCCAAAGCCGCCGACTCGCTCGACCGCGCCGCGGAAGTGGATGCCTACGAGCCCGGCCACCAGAAACGGCTGGAGACTCTGCGCGGCAAAATTGAGGAGAACCGTTACAAAGTGATTGCCTCAAGGTTCTCCAGCATGGGAGCATCGGCCAGCGCGCCGGCACGCAGCGAGGAAAAGCTGCTGGGTGCGGCGGCGTTGCAGGACCTCATGCTGCAGGCGGAAATCCTGGTGCAATACGGGATGCGCTCCAAGGCTCTGGAACGGTTGCAGCGCATTCAGGAACTTTTTCCGCGGGAAGAAGAGCGCAATCCCGATTTGCAACAGCTGTACCTGACGGCGGGATTGGTTCCGCAGTACGCGGGTTCGGCGCCGGCTCCCGCGGCAACTACGCCGACCTCGACTGAGGCGCCAGCGCCCATGAAGAGTGAAGCTGCCGACGTCAGCAGTTTTGCCAGGGTTGCCGAGATCACGCGCAAACTCTATCGCCAAAGCAACGCCGACGCCGTAATGTCAACCACGGCGAAGGAAATCGGCTCGCAGTGGCAAGCCAGCCGGTGCATCGTCGCCATGCGCAAGCCGGGGCTCGTGGCTACGGCCATCAAAGAATATTGTCCGGAAGGCACCAAGCCCGCGGAAGCCAGCGCGCTGGGGAAAGTCGTTCCCCTGGTCCACGATCTCGCGGTCAATCGGGGAATGTTGACCCTGGCCGATGTGGCGACCACTCCGGAACTGCAGGCGATCCGCGAACTGCTGGCACAACTCGCCATCAAGTCGCTGCTGGCTCTGCCGCTGAGCGATGGCTCGGAGCAGGTCGGAATTCTGTTGTTGTGCGATAGTACGGCACGCGCCTGGGGGTCGAATGACGTGATGGTGCTCAAGACCATCAGCGATCAGATCGTGATCGCGCTGAACAACGCCGGGCTGCGACGGCTGGTAAAGAATCTTTCCGTGACCGAAGAACGCTCTGGGTTGCTCAAGCGCGCTTCCTACCTCGATCTCCTGATGGCGGAAACCCGCCGCAACCTGCAGCAGAGCACGCCGGTCAGCGTTCTGCTGATGCAGTTTGGCGAGAAAGCCGCCATGGTAAAGGAATTCGGCGACGCCGCCATCGAATCGATGATGCAGCAGATCGGACAGCTGTTCGCGGCCAACATCCGGCAGAACGATCTGGCATTCCGCTACGAAACGACGGCGATTGCCATCGTGCTCGGAGAAACCTCGGAGAAAGAGGGCGCGATGGCGGCGGAAAAACTGCAGAAGCTGCTGGCGCAGGTGCAATTGCCGGAGAAACAGAACACGATTTCCTATAATGCCGGGCTGGCCGAAGCCGTGGTGCGCGCGGAGTATGATCCGGTGGATATCGTCACCGAGGTGATCAATCGCGCCGAGCGTGCATTGCATGCTTCCGTAGGCCAGGGCGCGGGCAAAGTTGTGGCGTTGGCGGCGACCGTGGCGAGCGCAGCGGTGGCGTGAAGTTCAGACGTCATCCCGAACCGCGGCGTAGCCCACCCGCGGAAGGGATCGCACAGGCGGATATCTTGAGTGAAATCCCTCGTATTGTGTAGTATCCGTTTGCCGCTTCCATTCCTCCACTGGTACACTGACCAGTCCGGTTAGCCCGCTCAGGACCATTCTGATCGCGTGAAATCATCATCAGGAAGCCCATGTTAAGACCAGGAGATATCGCCATCGTCAGCGGCGCGCGCACGCCTTTCGGGCGCTATTGCGGCAAGCTGAAAGACTTCACCGCCCAGGAACTCGGCGCGATCGCTGGCAAAGGAGCGATCGAGCGCGCCGGGTTGGATCCCAAAGAATTCGACCACGCCGTCTTCGGCAACGCGCAGCAGACTTCCGGCGACGCCCTTTACGGCGCGCGCCACGTGGGGTTGCGCGCCGGCTTGCCGATTGAAACTCCGGCGCTCACCGTGAACCGGCTTTGCGGAAGCGGCATGCAGGCGATCGTGAACGCGGCCCAGATGATCCAACTCGAAGAGGCGAAAATCGTGCTGGCCGGCGGCATGGAAGCCATGTCGCAAGCGCCATTTGTGATCCGCGGGCGCGACGGCTTCACACTCAGCCCGGGCGGCAAGCTCGAAGATTCTCTGATGGTCGCGCTGCTCGACAGCTATTGCGGCTCCTACATGGCGAATACGGCCGAGTTGTATGGTTCGCAGCAAGGCATTACGCGCGAGATGCAGGATGAATTCTCACTGCGCTCGCAGCACGCGGCCGACGCCGCCTACAAAGAAGGCCGGCTGCAGGAAGAGCTGGTGCCCGTGCCGTTGCGCGACCGCAAAGGCGAACCCAGCGGCGAGATGTTCACTGAAGACGATCATCGCCGCCCGCAAACCACCATGGAAGGCCTGGCCAAGCTCAAGCCTGCGTTCGGCAAGAGCGGAACGGTCACGGCCGGAAATGCCAGCGGGATCGTGGATGGCGGCGCAGCGGTCGTCGTGATGTCGCTTGAGGAAGCAGGCAAGCGGGGAATCCAGCCGCTGGGGCGGATCGTAGGCTGGGGCATCGCCGGAGTCGAGCCGAAATTGATGGGGCGCGGACCGGTGCCGGCCTCGAAGATCGCATTGCAGAAATCCGGGCTGACGCTCGACTACATTGACCTGATCGAGGTGAACGAAGCCTTCGCCGCGCAGTATCTCGCGGTCGAGAAAGAGCTGGGGTTGGATCGCGAGAAGGTCAACGTGAACGGCGGCGCGATTGCGCTGGGCCACCCGTTGGGCGCCACCGGAGCGCGCCTGGTGATCACATTGCTGTATGAATTGCGCCGCCGGAAAAAGAAATACGGCTTGGCGACAGCGTGCATCGGCGGCGGCCAGGGGATTGCGATGGTGGTGGAGAGTTTGAATTAAATTCTGGCCACGGATTCGCGCGGACTAGGACCGAAAGGTCTATCCGTTGAATCCGCGCAAATCCGTGGCGGTTCTTGATCTCAGGAGGGTTGGATGGCGATCAGTAAGGTTGGTGTTCTTGGTTGCGGCCTAATGGGCAGCGGCATCGCCCAAGTCGCTGCCATGGCCGGATTCGATGTGACCGTGCTTGAAGTCGAAGAGAAGTTTCTCGATAAAGGCTTTGCCGGAATCGAGAAGTCGCTGGCCAAGTTTGCCGAAAAAGGCACAATTAAAGAGACGCCGCAAGCCGTGCGCGCGCGCCTGAAGGGCACGACGAACAAGCCCGACCTGGCCGATTGCGACATCATTATCGAAGCCATCATCGAGAACGTTGAAGACAAAAAGAAGATGTACGGTTCGCTCGATGGCGTGGTAAAAAAAGATGCGATTTTCGCCTCCAACACCTCTTCGATTTCGATCACTGAGCTGCTGACGGCGACCAAGCGCCCGGAACGATTCGTCGGCTTGCACTTCTTCAACCCCGTGCCGTTGATGAAGCTGGTGGAAGTCGTGCGCACGATCGCGACGGCGGACGAAGTTTACGAATCGGCTTATGAGTTTGGCAAGAAGTTGGGCAAGATTCCGGTGCGCACCAGCGACAAGACCGGATTCATCGTCAACCGGCTGCTGGTGCCGTATCTGCTCGACGCGATTCGCGCCTACGAAGAGGGTGTCGGCTCGATCGAAGACATTGACACCTCCATGAAGCTCGGCTGCGGCTACCCGATGGGACCGTTCACGCTGCTCGATTTCGTTGGCCTGGACACGACGTATTACATCACGCACGTCATGTACGACGAGTTCAAAGAACGACGCTTTGCTTCGCCTCCGCTGCTCAAGCGCCTGGTTATGGCGGGCTGGTACGGCCGCAAAACCGGCAGAGGCTTTTACGACTATTCGGATCCGAACAATCCCAAGGCAAATAAGCTGTAGGAAACACGTGGGGGACAGCCGCCCTCGGCTGTCCGGCGGAGCGAAGCTCCGCAGCAACTCTAACGCTTGTAAACTTCCCGGCGGTGACCGATGCGGAGAGCCAGCACCACGAGCCTGTCATCTTCAAGCGAGCAGATGAGACGGTAGACTCCGACGCGGTATTTCCAGAACTCACTCAGCGTGCCTTGAAGTCTTGCGCCGACCTTGCGGGGATCGTCCAAGGTGCCCACCCGTTCGTAGAGGAATTCCAGATGGGTCTGTCCAGCTTGCTGAGTTCGCGTTGAGCGGCAGGGTCGAAATCAATCTGCCATGCCATAGCGGCGCATTACTTTTTCAAGAGGAATGGTACGGGGTCGCCCAGCGCGTATAGACTGAAGGCGCTTCTCAACAAGGTAAATGTCTTCCAGTTCATCCAGAGGCTGCACGATGGCCTCGCGAGCATAGTATGTTCTGGTGCGGCCGGTGCGCTTGGCAAGGCGCCCCGAGGCGCTTTTCGATGGCTGCGGGAAGTCGCATTGTTACCTCGTGCTATACAGTCATAGCACCTCGGCTATGCGAAGCCGATGCCTGTGGCACAGATTCCCGGCTTCGCTCAGAATGGCACGGAGTCTGTGGAAATGTCCGTTCATCACGCACGCCAGTGACGCCGCGCACTGCTATCGCTTTCCCTGATGGTTAGCATCGGGTTCTCCCGTCAAGAGGCTGGCCTCGAATGCGAGGCTCGCAATGTCGCCGTTTTCTCCCAGATTCACTTTTCTCGTTCTCTTTTCTCTCATCGGCATTACATTCCCGGAGCGCCTGCCAGAGCGGACGCCCGATGCCCCAAAGCAGCCGGCGATTTCTTTGCTCACGCTTCGTGCCGGCTACATTTTTACCGGCACGGTGAAAGCGGTGCATCGCGAGCACACGGGCGCAGGCCGCGTGGCCACGATGCAGATTACATTTCATGTGGATAAGGCCCTCCGCGGCGTCCGTGCGGGCCAAAGTCTGGTCATTCATGAATGGGAGGGATTGTGGGAAGCGGGCGAGCGTTATCGCCCCGGCGAGCAGATGCTCCTGTTTCTTTACCCGCCGAGCAAGCTGGGACTGACCAGCGCCATCGGAGGCGCAGCCGGCCGGTTCAAAGTGGATGAAGCGGGGCAGGTGATCCTTGGCCCCGTGACGCCGCTGACCAAGAATCCCATCCTGGCCGCGCGCCTTCAGGGCAAGACGCGCATCAGCGCGCTCCAGTTCTTGCGCAATCTCAAATTGGCGGGAGGTGAGTAAGCCATGGCCACCGACTTTCTATTTCGCGGCCGAAGCATTGCCGACGCTATTGATTCCCTGTGGCAGGAGCGCACTCCGGGAGGGCGGGATGTTTTCCGTCCTTCGCAATCTCTGCTGAGGATATTTGTCACCTGCTTGGTGGTGCTGGCGCTGCTGATCGTGCTGGTGCAGTTTGCGCATGCGGGCGGACCGAAGTACATTGCCGGCGTGAGCTACTTCAATGACGGATTGGCGGGAACGCCGCTAACCTGGTCGGAGGGGACGGTCAACTACTACACCGATCAGGGCGACCTGAGCCCGATCCTGCCAGGATCGAGCGCCGACGCCTTTGTGGCCGACGCCTTCAGCCAGTGGACTTCTGTCCCGACGGCGGCTCTGGCAATAACCCACGCCGGGCAGCTTGCCGAGGATGTGAACGGAACCAATGTTTATCGCAACAGCGACGGTTCCATCACCATGCCCGCCGACATTATGCCCACCGCTACCGGCACGCCCGTGGGTGTGGTTTACGATGAGGACGGCAGCGTGACCGATGCGTTGCTCGGCCAAGGCGCCGGCGATTCCGACGCCTGCTTCTACAACGCGGCTTACGGCGGGCTCGACAATTTTGGAACGGACGCCTATTTTCTTCACGCTCTGGTGGTGATCAACGGAAACTGCGCCCAGAATTCGTCGCAATTGCCCGATGTGGAGTATCGCCTGGTGCGGGTGCTTGGGCGTGTGCTCGGACTGGATTGGTCGCAGACAAATTTGAACGTGCTGACCGGGAATCCGCGGCCCACGCAGGATGATTACGCGGGATTTACAATCATGCATTCGATTGACCCGCCGAATTGCGTGCCGATCACGCTCTGTTATCCCAATCCCTACCTGCCCAAGATGGACGATCAGGCGGCGCTTTCCCGTTTGTACCCCGCCACCGACTTCGCAGCCAACAGCGCCCGCATTTATGGCACGGTGTATTTCTCGGCCGGCAATGGGCAAAACGGTCAAGGCATGCAGGGAGTGAATGTGGTGGCGCGATGGATCAATCCCGGCACCGGCCAGCCTTCGGGCGCTTATGTGGCAACCGCAGTGTCTGGCTTTCTGTTCTGCGGAAATGCCGGAACCACACCGACCGGTTTCTATGACCCCAACGGCAACCCATTTAACGAGTGGGGATCGAATGATCAGATGGTTGAAGGCTTTTTCGATCTCGGGGGATTGCCGATTCCCAACGACGCCGGCAGCGCGCAGTATCAACTCACAGTGGAAGCAGTGGATCCTTCTTGGTCAGAGCCGGTAGGGCCGTACGGACCCTGGCAAGTTGCGCCCTCCGGCCTGACGTCGCCGATTGTGGTGAACGTAACCCTCGGCGGAGATGTCGAGCAGGACGTGGTGATGCAGAACAGCGCATTGCAAAAATCCGACTGGTTCGAGCCGACCACCTATCAATCGCCGGCGCCATTGCCGGTTGTCGGCGACTGGGCGGGATCGCTCAGCCCCTACGGCAACATTGATTATTTCTGGTTCTCCGGGCAGGCGAACCGCACCCTTTCCGTGATTGTCACGGCGCTCGACGTGACCGGCGCGGCGTCGGAGAGCAAAGCGCAGCCGGTGATCGGCATGTGGGACCTCTCCGATCAGGGAACGTACCCGGCGCCTGCAAACACGCCTTCGGCATTTAACAGCCCCTATTTCGGCGTCACCATGTTGAATGCGCAACTGCTGCAAGCGACCAGCTTCCGCGTGGGCATCGCCGACATTCGTGGCGATGGCCGTCCCGACTATCGCTATCATGCGCGTTTGCTCTATGGCGATCACATCAATCCGGTGCGCGCCAGCGTCGCCGGCGGAACCCCGTTTGCCATTCAAGGTTACGGATTTCAGGCAAACACGCAGGTCGGCATTGCCGGCGCGAATGCGCCGACCCTGGGGGTTTCCGCGAACCAGATCCTTGCCTCCGCTCCTGCCCAAGCCGACGGCGTGCAGGATGTCGCTCTCCTCGATCCGCCAACGCAGGGCGGTTCGACGCTCAGCGGCGTTCTGACCTACGGCGCCGGACCGAGCGATCTTCTTCTGCTTCTGGCAGGATCGAATCCGGCAACGCCGGTCGGTGGGCAAGCGCCCAACCCGATTCGGGTGCGGGCGGTGGCGGCCGACGGCGTGACGCCGGTGGCAGGCGCCAGCGTCTTCCTGACAGCATCGCCGGCCGTGTCGTTTTCGGCGTGTAGCGGAGGCGGCAGTTGCACCGTGCTCAGCGACCAGACCGGCCAGGTTTCCACGTTCGCCACCGTGATCTCGGCCGGGACCATCACCATCACAGCGCAACTGGCTCCGGCCTCATACAGCAATCCGCAGCAGGCGCAAACGACTCTGCTGGGGACGGAATCGTCGCTCGATCTGGCCCTGACCCCGCAATACAGTTGGATTGCGCAGGGCGCGAGTGTAACCGTGCCACTCAGCGCGCGCGTGATGTCGAACGGCGCGCCGGTGAAGGGGCGGACGGTCAACTTTTACCTGATAAAGGGATCGGGCACGCTCAAGCCCGGATCCAGCAAGACAAACAGCAACGGCTTTGCCAACAGCTCGCTGCAGCTCACTTCGCTGTCAGGAGATGTGCAGGTCGCGGCATGCGCGGAGCCCGGCGACGCGCCCTGCAAGACGTTCTACGGAACCGCCGTGTCGCCCTCCACCATGCAAATGCAGCCGGTGGCGGGTAACATTCAAATCACCGACGTGGGACAAGGCTTCCAGCAGGTGATTATGCGAGTCACAGATTCATCGCAGCCGCCGAATCCGGTGCTTGCCGCCGGAGTTGCGATCCAGTCCATTATTGGCCGCGCGGCGGCGAATACGACAATCGTCACCGCGGGAGATACGAACATCGGCAAGAATCCCATGCCGATTATTCTTTCCTCGTCGCAGAGCGGCGCGACCTCGGATGCGAACGGGTTGGTGACGTTCCAACCCACCAACGGCGGCTTTCAGGGGCCACTGTTAATACAGGGTACGATGACGGCGGGCGTGGGCAATGAGCCTTTCGAGTTGCAGACTTTGCCGGTAGAGTGAAGTCCGCGCAAAATCGTGTGTGGCAGATCGTTCGCCGCAAGAATCGCGGCGGCGGGCGGGAGTCTGGGCTCTCGTCGCCCCGTCCGCGAAGCCCTCGCAAGTGCATGACCCTTAAGAATTTACCCCTGCCAGTTCCATGACTTCGGTAACTTTGCGCGCGTGATTCCGGGGTGTAAGCTGCGCGTAATGTCTAATACCGGGCCATCCACGCAAAACGAACATTCGGGCACGCTGCCGGAGAACGTGAACGCGGCCAAGGAAGCGGAGAATCCGGATGCGGCTGGCGCGAAAAGCAATCGCAAGCGCTATCCGGATATGCAGAGTGCTCCCCGCTTTCCCATCAAGTTGCCGATTTCGGTGAAGTCGAACACGGGCGAAAGCCGCACCGAGACGCAGAACATTTCCGCCAACGGCGTGCTGTTTCAGATGGTGGATTCGGAAATGCCGGTGGGATCAATGGTAGACTTCACCATCTCTCTTCCTGCCGACGTGGTCGGCGCGGAGGCCGACGTGCGACTGGATTGCCGCGGGCGGGTGGTGCGCAGTTTTGAGGACAGTGGCCGGCGCGGGGTGGGCGTGGTCATTGACGAGTATCGTTTCGATCGCCGGTGAGCGGCGAGGGATTTCATGTCAAGCATTCCAGTTCGGGCGGAAGAGAACTTCGGGCAGCCGCATGAGGGCGAGGTCAACGGCCACTTTATCCGGGTGATCGTCGCCGACACGCAGGCGATCTTTCGCGCCGGTCTGCGCAAGATCTTCGCGCTAGAAGACGACGTTCGCGTGGTGGGGCAGGCCGAAACCCTGGCGCAGACTTTATCGGCGGCCAAAAAGTTTTCCGCTGACGTTCTGCTGTTTGAGGCGGCGCTCGCGCCCAGCCCGGTGGAAGCCGTTTCCGATCTGCTGCGGCAGAATCCCACATTAAAGGTTGTGGTTGTAACCGCCGAACCGGAAGAAGAATTGACGTTGGAGCTGTTCCGGCGCGGCGCACATGCCATTGTTTCGCGCGAAGTCGAACCGGAGTTGCTGGTGGATTGTCTGCGGAAGGTAGCTAAAGGCGAGGCCTGGCTCGACAGCCGCGGCATTCACTGGGTGATGGAAGCGTATCGCAATCAGGCGACGCGGCCGGGCAATGCGCGGCCCAAGGTACAACTGACGCCGAAAGAATCGCTCATCGTTTCCTGCGTCACGCAGGGCATGAAGAACAAGGAAATTGCCAGCCGCGTGGGCACCACCGAGCAGGTGGTCAAGAACTATCTGCGTAAAGTCTATGACAAGCTGGGCGTCGCCGACCGCTTGGAACTCGCGCTTTTCTGCCTGAACAACCGCGTGCTCGAAGGATCCAACAAGCCAGCAACGCCTGCGTCGGCACCTGCGGCAACTGCTGCGAGTGAACCTTCTCCGTGCAATGGCGCAGCGGCCGTCGCTGCCCCTGCCGCTTCCGAGAATCCCGAAAAGGTCTCCTGAGCTTCTTCCGAATCTTGCTCGACCTATCGCTGGATTGCTTCCGATGCTATAGTGGCAGGTCAGCCTCTAGCTAAAGGGCTGTTTGCCATTGGTTTTCGGCAAAGCAGGTTTCTCGACTGCGCGCGACGGATCGTAAACGATCCATCGTGCTTCGCTCGAAATGACAAGACTGAGGGTGATCGGGTATTAAGGCCAAGAGCCAACGGCCAACAGCTAATATCGCGCGAGGGAACCGTGAAAGGCGATCCGAAGGTTATTGCAGTTCTCAATCAGGTGTTGAAAGCGGAACTGACCGCCATCAACCAGTATTTTCTGCACGCCGAAATGTGCGAGAACTGGGGATACGAGAAACTTGCCAAGCATACCCGCTCCGAGTCCATTGAAGAGATGCAGCACGCCGAAAAGCTCATGGAGCGCATTCTGTTGCTCGATGGCACGCCGAACATGACCGACTATTTCAAGATCAATATCGGCCCCAATGTGAAGGCGCAAATTCAGAACGACCTACAGGTCGAATACGACGCGGTCAAGCGCCTGAACGACGGCATTGAGACCTGCGTGAAGGCCGGCGACAACGGCTCGCGCGAGCTGCTCGAAGAGATTCTGACCGACGAAGAAGAACACGTTGACTGGCTGGAGGCGCAGTTGCACTCGATCGGGGAAATGGGGATCGAGAATTACCTGGCGCAGCAGTTGCACGAAAAGAAAGAGTCGTGAGCGCCGGATTTCGTCTGCTCAGGGGCGAAAAGCCTACACCTCGATACTGATCCCTCAACGCCTTATCCACCACGCTGTGATCTACCAACCTGCCCTTCGTCCGCACTCGCTACTGGCCGGTAACCAACCGCCGTTGGCCGAAAATGCCGAGACAGCGCCTGCCGCGTCACCTACCCTCGCTCCATGAAGCAAAGGAGGTTCCCCATGGCAAGCCGCAAACAGCCCGAGCGTAGCGAATCCGTCATCCTGGCCGCTCTCATGTCCGTGGCAGGCTCGCTGTTTTTCTTTGGTAAACTTGAGTCCCTCATGCGCAGCGGCATTCTCTCCTGGCATGCAATTCTGCAAGCATCGCCGATTTTGCTCGCCGTTCTTGGCATGACTCTTTGGTTCGCGGAAAGTGGCAACCCGCCGTCCGGCGTTCGCTCCCGGGAGAATGGCCATGAGTGAGCGCAAAGAGGGCATCAGTCCGGCGGTTCTAAACGGCAGTGCGCTGATCGGCGCAGGGATTCTGCTGCTCCTCGATCAGATGAACATCATCACGGTGGACTTCTGGGCGCTGATTCTGGTGGCCGCAGGCTTCATCAAGCTGTTCCAATCCGGCGACAGCTCCGGGCGGCTCTGGGGGGGATTGTTACTGGTTGCCGGAATCGGATTTGAACTCTCGGCGCTGGGCAAGCTGCGGCTGCATCTGGACCGGACCTGGCCAGTGTTCGTGATCGCCGCCGGCCTGATCCTGATCTGGCGGGCCTATCAGCCGCCCATGGAAAGCGGCGGAATTGTCTCGCCGCACCTGAATCTGTTTTCCATTCTGGGCGGCGGCGAGTACCGCATTCGCGCCAAGAATTTCCGCGGCGGCGACATTGTGGCGTTCATGGGCGGCTTCGACGTGGATCTGCGAGAGGCCGACATCGAAGACAGCGAGGCATCCATCAATGTGAACTGCCTGATGGGCGGCGGCGTGATTCGCGTTCCCGAGACTTGGTCGGTTTCCATGCGGGTGGCGGCCTTCATGGGCGGGCACAGCCTCAAGGCACGCGAAGGCGTGCAGCCGTTGAAGACGCTGATCGTAAAAGGCGTTGCCATCATGGGCGGGATTGAAGTCAGGAACTGAGATCAGCGATGCATCCTCTATTTGCCCGGCCACGGAATCTGGGGCTGTACCTTCTGGCATGGGTTCCCGTCGTCCTGATGCTGATACATTCGATGCACGGGCCGGAGGGTCTGACCCGGCTCGAAGCTCTGGCTCTCACCGTTCCGCTTTGCCTGGTGTATGCATTCGTATGTTTGGCCGCGTGGTATCCCTGCCGGGCGACTCCGCTGGAAACATCGGGCTTCCTGAAGCTGCTGCTGACTCACCTGACCGCCGCCGCCGTGCTGGGCGCGTACTGGTCGTATCAGGCGAAAGAAATTGCAATCGCTCTGCCGCACCTTTGGCCACGTTTCGCGGGAATGGACCAGCGGCTGGCAAAGTATTATGCCCTGCTTTGGATCACCGGAGTCTTGCTCTATGTGATGTCGGTGACATTTCACTATGTGCTGCTGGCGGAGCAGAATGCGCGCGAGGCGCAGGCTCGCGCCCTCGAGGCTCGCGTGTTGGCCCGCGACGCCGAGCTGAAAGCCCTGCGGGCGCAGGTAAATCCACATTTCTTGTTTAATTGTCTGCATTCCATCAGCGCCCTGACCGCGACCCATGCCGGCAAAGCCCGGGAGATGTGCATCCTGCTGGCGGATTTTCTGCGCGCCACGCTACGCCTCGGCGGAAAAGAGACGATTACGCTGGCAGAAGAGCTGGCGCTGATCCGCGGTTATCTGGCGATTGAGAAAGTTCGCCTGGGCGCGCGCCTGCGCATGGAAGAGGACGTAAAGAACGATACGACCGGATTGCAGCTTCCGCCGCTGCTGCTGCAGCCGCTGATCGAGAATGCCATCCGGCATGGCATCGCCAATTTGCCCGAGGGCGGCGTGATCCGGCTGAGCGCGGAGCGCAATCACGATGCGGTTACGATTTCGGTTGAGAATAGCTTTGACCCGGAGTCGCCGTCGGCGCTGAAAACCGGCCTCGGCCTCGAGAACATTCGCCAACGCTTGAATAAACGCTACGGGCGGGACGCGCAGATTTCCCTTGTCACCGAAGGCGATTGCTTTCTTGTGAAACTGCAATTGCCCCTGCGCAGCGCGGAGGCGGAAATATGACAGCGGAGAGAATTCGCGCCGTGATCGTGGACGATGAAGAACTCGCCCGCCAGATGCTGCGCGAATTTTTGTCCACTCATCCTGAGATCGAAATCGCCGCCGAGTGCGCCAACGGCTTCGAGGCGGTGAAGGCGGTGACCGAACTCGAGCCGAACCTCGTTTTCCTCGATATCCAGATGCCCAAGCTGAATGGCTTCGAGGTGCTGGAACTGATCGGGACCGACCGCGCCATTGTGTTCGTGACTGCATATGACGAATTTGCCATTCGCGCCTTTGATGTTCATGCCGTGGATTATCTCCTCAAGCCCTTTAACGCGGAACGATTCGAAACCGCTTTGCTGCGGGCGAAGCAGAGGCTCGGCGGAACGTTCCCTGCGCCGGTGGAACTTGCCTCGAGCGCGCGACCGCCGGCGGAATTCCTGGAACGAATTGTGGTGCGCGATGGAACCCGCGTCCACATCATTCCCATCGCCAGGCTGGATTACGCCGAAGCCCAGGACGATTACGTTGCCCTGTGCAGCGAGGGCAGGAAACATCTCAAGCAGCAAACCATCTCCAGCCTGGAGGCCGCGCTCGATCCGGGGCGCTTCCTGCGCATTCATCGCTCCTACATCGTGAATCTGGAGCGGGTGACGAAGATCGAGCCTTACAGCAAAGACAATTACGTTGTTGTGCTCAATAACGGCACGCAACTCCCGGTCAGCCGCAGCGGCTATGCGCGGTTGCGGGCGATGCTCGAGCAGAGAAGCTAGTGTCCGGCGGACACTCTTGTCCCCGGGTTGTCTCTCAGAGAGAACGCTGCCGCCACTGTTGTCATTCCGAGGAGCGTCAGCGACGAGGAATCTGCTGTTCGCGGACAGGGTGTCCGTCCGACGCCAGGGAATAAACGTCCTTAATGGCCGCAATAAGCTTTTTTAATTGGCTGGACACTGAGCGTCACGATACTCTGTATTTTTATCCCCCCAAACTACTGCTGGACTGAGATCACAACCGACAGGGAGAACTATGTCAAACGAACTGAGAAACTTTTTGGCGCTCTCATACGACGAATTGGAAGAGCTGAACCTGAATGCCAAGGAGCAGCGCAAGAACCGGGTCGCCCCCGGCAAGATTCAGGAAGAGCGGCTGAAATATTTGTCTGACGAAAAGCGCATCAAGGCGGTAACGGTTCTGTTCAGCGATCTCGAAGGCCGCCTGCACATGCTCGATTACGACAAGAAGTTCCTGATGAAGAGCTGGGACAATCTTACCTTCGACGGCTCTTCCATCCGCGGATTTACCGCCCAGCGCGAAAGCGACCTGCGACTGGGAATCGACTGGGCAGCGTTCTACTGGGGGCCGGCGGATGTGTTCGGGCCAGGCAAAGTGCTGGTGTTCGGTGACGTGATTGACAAAGGCGGCGAACCGTATGCCGCCGACATTCGCGGCATATTGAAAAATTACGCCGGCGGCCTGCACAAAAAGCACGGCTACACGTTGAACGCGGCGAATGAGATCGAAGGCTTTCTGTTTCAGGGCCCGGACGCCGAACGCCGCTACCACGAGACCGGAAAATTCGACTACGTGAATACCGGCGGCTATTATCACTCGCTGCCCAGCGATCCCTTGCGCACGTTCATTGACACCACAGCCGAAGTCCAGCGCTCCATGGGCTTTCAGAATGAAAAAGACCATCCCGAAGTGGCGCCGTCGCAGTTCGAAATCAATTACGGCTATGGCGAAGTGGTGGCGGCGGCCGATCAGATTCAGCTTTACAAATTAGTCTGCCGCCAGGTGGCTACGAAAATGGGATGCACGGCTTCATTTCTACCCAAGCCCGTGGTCGGCGTGAACGGCAGCGGCATGCATACCAACGTTTCCATCAGCAAGAGCGGAAAGAATCTTTTCTGGGATGCAAAGGGCGAAGAAAAGCTCAGCAAGATAGGCTGGGAATTTGTAGACCGCATCCTCACCCACGGCAACGACATCTGCCTGCTGCTGAACGCCAGCGTAAATGCTTATCGTCGGCTCGATCCGCACTTCGAGGCACCCAATCAGATCAAAGCGTCGCCGGTGGACCGTGGCTCCATGATTCGTATCCCCATCGGAAACGAAAAGAGCATGCGGGTGGAGGTGCGCTCGGTGGCGCCGGACGCCAATCCGTACCTGGTGATGTATTCGATCTTCAAATCCGGGATTGACGGCGAGACGGCGAAGATCAAGAACCTGCGCCAGGCGCAGCGCTATCTGCCGGACAATATCTATGATGCACTGGCCAACTTCCGCAAAGCGGATTGGACGACGAAACTTATGGGCGCGGATGTGAAGTCGCGCTACGCAGACCTGAAGCAGGCCTCGGCTGACCGTTGCCCGCGCCTGCTCGGAACTTTTGTGAAAGCTCCCGAAGTGCAATATCACCACGATGTGTACAACCAGTTCTTGTGGAATTTGTTTTAGGGCTTGATGCTGCATATGCAGCCCAGTTCTTCATCGCAGCACGAGACAGAGCCTCTGGGCTAGCAAGCATGCGGGATTAGCAAAGCACAGCTCCGGAGGAGCGACAGATATTAGAAAAAATTCCCGCGCCCGAAGGGCGCAAGGCAACGCGCCATGACCGCCCCGGTTATTTCGCGGAGCAGGTCAGAATCTTCTTGGGATACTTCGTTTGCAAGTCCTTCCGCTTTTTTCCGTGATCGTCCACGATCTCGACATTCAATTTGCGTTCTTTGTCAGACGCTGTCGGCAGACTCAACTCCACGCTATAGAAGTGGAATATCTGATCGTGAAGGCGGCTCACTTCAGCTTGCAACGGTTTCGTGGCAACCATGCCGCCTTCAGAACCTGCAAAATCTCCACCTGTTGGGTCGGTCAACCCAGCCACATTTTCAAAGCCCCCAGGCATCTTTGACGTCGGGAACGCGTACATCGAGAAGATGAAGGCAAACAAACGAACGCGCCTTTCGAGCAAGAGATGCTCAAGAGCGGCCGAACCTGTCTGGCCTGCATTCTCGCCTGCATCGCTAACGACATAAACCGTATCCCCAACCTTGGGCGTTCCGAAAAGCTCCACCGCCTGCTGGATTGCATCGCGCAGGGCGGTCTGTGCTTTGCCCATCAAGGCTCTCTTTGGGCGATCGACCATTTGCTTAATACTCTCGAGAATTTCCAAAGGCGAGTGGGTGAAATCGAGGGTTTTCAGAAAGTCGGGTGCATACAACACCAGCCCAAGCTCGGTGGTTATTTGTGAGGATGAAATAATGTCCTCACTGGCTTGCCGGGCAAGATTCCAGCTTCTTTCTCCGGTGACGCTTCTAGTAACGTCGAGCACGATCACTATCCGAGATACAGTCTCCGACCTAACAGCGGAAATCACGGCCGACTGGCCATTCAAGGTCGCATGAAATGCCCGCGCATCCAAACCGGCAACGGACTGGCCCTGGTTGTCGACGACGTTCACGGTGACAGTCGGATGCAGGCAGTCGTCAGCGGCACGCGCTTGAAGAAGCAAGGAAAACAGAAGAGTCGTGACCGCCAGTCCTCGAAGTAAATTGAACATATCCGAAGTCCGCTTCAACTCGGGGGCACGCCTACCCCAGCGCCTCCGCCACCTTGCCGCTCGCGATCAACTCCGCAAGACGCGCGAAATCCTGATACATCACCCGATCCTTTTCCATCGTCGGACACACCGACCGAATCGCGTTGTAAGCTGCTTGCCCGCGCGCGGAGGTTTTGAGCGGCGCAAGAAATTCCAGCGCCTGCGCCGCAGCCATGGCTTCAATCGCCATCACGTAGCGCGTGTTCTCGACGACGCGCCTGAGCTTCAGCGCCGCGGTCATGCCCATGGAAACGTAGTCTTCTTTATTTCCTGAGGTCGTGATCGAATCCACCGAGGCGGGATGCGATAGCACTTTGTTCTCGCTGACTAGAGCGGCAGCGGTCACCTGCGGCATCATAAAGCCGGAATTCAACCCCGCGCCAGGCGCGAGAAATGGAGGCAAGCCTTCGTTCAGTGCGGGGTTGACCAGCCGTTCCAGACGCCGTTCGGAAATACCGGCGAGCGCGCTCAGCCCGATTGCAAGAAAGTCGAGAGCGAAGGCGACCGGCTCGCCATGAAAGTTGCCGGCGGAAAGCACGTCGCCCTCTGCCGCACCCTTCCCCGCGCGCGCCGGAAAAACCAGGGGATTATCCACCGCGGAGTTGACTTCGATTTCGAAGACGTCACGGCAATGCATCAGCGTATCGCGCACGGCGCCATGCACCTGCGGCATGCAGCGCAACGAATACGCATCCTGCACGCGGGCGCAATCGCGATGCGAGCGGCGAATCTCGCTGCCCTCGAGCATGCGCCGCAGATTCGCGGCGGTCTTCGATTGGCCGCGATGCGGCCGCGCGCTGTGAACGCGCTCGTCGAAGGCGACATCGGTGCCGCGCAACGCGTCAAGCGTGAGCGCTCCGATAACGTCGGCCGAGTCCGCCAGCGTCTCGGCTGCGAGCAATGCAAGTGTTCCGACCGCGAGCATTCCCTGCGTGCCGTTAATCAGAGAGACGGCTTCTTTCGCTTCCAGGACCAGCGGCTTGATTTGCGCCTTTTTCAAAATGTCAGCCGAGGCGACGCGAGAGCCCGCTTCATTGACGCACTCGCCTTCGCCGATCAGCGCGAGCGCCAGATGCGCGAGCGGAGCCAGATCGCCGCTCGCCCCTACGCTTCCCTGCGAAGGCACGAAGGGAGTGACGCTACGATTCAGCATCTCGCAAAGCGTATCAATCACCTCGGTGCGCACGCCGGAGTATCCCTTGGAAAGGGAATTCGCGCGCAGCAGCATCATGGCGCGGACTTCGACCGGCAAAAGCGGTTGCCCCACGCCGACCGAATGCGAGCGCACCAGGTTGACCTGCATTTCGCGAATCTGGTCGCCGGCAATGCGCACGTCGCTCAGCTTTCCCACGCCCGTCGTAATGGCGTAAGCAACCTTGTTGCCGGCGACGAGAGCATCCACAACCGCGCGGGCTCCGGACACTCGGCCGCGCGCGTCGGGATCGAGCAGCACCGGCCGGCGTTCGGCCGCTACCTCGCGGACCGCTTCGAGCCTCAGATCGTTTCCGTTGATGTGCAGCGCTTTCATGTTGCCGGACCTGCCATTGCCAAGCGAAACGCGGTTATGTATTTTTCCGGCAATGGAGTCTTTTTCATTTCCATGTCAACCACAATGTGTGTCGTATCGCCTTCAGCCAGCAATTCGCCGTCGCTGGCGCGAAGCAATTCGTATCCAAACTGTACCAGCGATTCGCGGATGTGCTTCAAATGCGTGCGCACGATGACCTCATCATCGTAGCGCGCCGGAGCCTTGTAGCGGCAGCGCGCGTCAATCACCGCAATCGCGCAGCGGTCCTGGGACTCCATATCGCGATAAGAAAATCCGAGCTGTCGCAGAAATTCCACGCGCCCAATTTCGAACCAGACGAAATGATTGGCGTGATAAACCACACCCATCTGATCGGTCTCCGCGTAGCGAACCCGCAGCCGGGTCTCGTTGCAAATCGCCGGCGCGCTCACCGCCCGCTCCACTTTGGCTTGCGTTTCTCGAGAAATGACGCGATCCCTTCGCGGAAATCGGCGGTGCCGCGGATGGCCGCATTCTCCCGCACGGCAGACTCGATCTGCGAATCAAGTTCGGCATGCGCGTGATCGCTCAGCAGCCGCTTCGTACAGGCCAGCGACGCCGGGCTGTTCCCCATCAGTTCCGCCCCCAACTCGCGCGCGCGGCCGGGCAGGTTGTCCGGTGCGACAATTTCATTAATCAGCCCGATCCGCTGGGCCTCGGCTGCGTCAATGATCCGGCCCGTCAGCAGCAGATCGCGGGCGTGCTTCTCTCCAACTTGGCGCAACAGGAAAGTCGAAACGATCGCCGGAACAAAGCCGATGCGCACCTCGGTGTAGCCGAACTTCGCCTCGGGCACGGCCAGCGTGAAGTCGCACAGCGTTGCCAGGCCGCAGCCGCCGGCGATGGCGGCGCCGTTCACCGCAGCGATTGTCGGTTTGGGAAAATCATAGAGCGTGCGGAACAGCCGTGCCATGGCCTGCGAATCCTGCAGGCTTTGCTCCGGCGAGCGGCCCACCAGCACTTTCAGATTTTCCAAATCCATCCCCGAGCAAAAAGCCTTCCCGTTGCCGGTCAAGATCAGCACCAAGGCAGCGGACTTCGCCACTTCATCCAGCGCGGCGAGCAATTCTTCGATGAGTTCATAGCTGATCGCATTGCGCTTGTCAGGGCGATTCAGCGTGATGGTCGCGACGTTGGTGTCGAATTTCAGCTCGATGGTGGAGTAGTTCATGGAATGTTTAGTCCGCCGCGGACGAGGCGGTGTATCGTGCGCCGATTTCGGCCGATGCGCGCAACAATGTGTCCAATGGTTTGAGGGGCGGCAAAGCCGCGCCCCGCGCCCCGAGCGCGTGAACCACAGTTTCAGTCGGAATGTTGCCAACCAAAGCGTCCTGGGCAAACGGACATCCACCCAGCCCGCCGATCGCCGAGTCGAAACGCCGGCATCCGGCGTCATAAGCAGCCACAATCTTGTCGGCAGCCTGCTCCGGCCGGCTGTGCAGGTGAACGCCGATCTCCAGATAGTTGAATTTCGCCATTACGGCTGAGACCAGTGCGTGAATCTGCTCCGGACCGGCCAGTCCAACCGTATCGGCCAGTGAAATCACGCGAACGCCGGATGATTCGAGAAGATCTACCGCATCCACGGTCTCCTGGATGCTCCACGGGTCTCCATAGGGGTTGCCAAACGCCATCGAGATATACACCACCACATCCAGGCCGGCATCTTCCGCCTGATTGTTAATTTTCTCGAGTTCCTCAATCGCATCTTCCAGCGTCTGCCGCTGATTGTTCTGCAGGAAAGTCGGCGAAACCGAATACGGAAATCCCAGCGTGCGCACCGCGTTGGTCTGAATCGCCCGCTGCGCGCCCTTTTCGTTGACCACGATGCCGATAATCTCAACGTCATCGGGCGGGTCGAGATCTTTCAACACTGTTTCCGAGTCCGTCATCTGCGGCACGGCTTTCGCGGAAACGAAGGAGGCGGCGTCTATATGCTTGAATCCCGCGCTGATTAGCGCCCGCAAGTATTCGATCTTGATGTGCGCAGGGATCTGCCCCTTCAGCCCCTGCCAGGCATCGCGCGGACACTCGATGAGTTTGACGGGTTCTAACATTTCTACGTTACTCGCGGCAGTTCAACGCAAACGACGCTGATCCGTTCACGGAGCGAGCCGGTGAAGGTCGGGCAAAAGAATAGCTGCCAACAGACTACCGCCGACGATCAAAGCTGCCGATGCCAGGCGTAAGTAAATCCTCCACCTACGACCGCGCCCGCTTGTGATCACGAGCGTTGCGCCCCAGGCGCCGGCAACCACCACAGGAAGCGATTCGAGCCCAAAAACATTGCGTCCTTCCGAAAGTATTTCAATGCTGAGAAATATAAGAACAAGGCCGACAAGAAAGCCCGCGAGACCCGAGATTTCTTCCGCCGCTGACCAGAGCTTTCCTGACATCAGTGTCCCTTCAGTATCCCTTTCTCCTCAGCGTTCATCAGCGTTGATCTGCAGCCCATGACCTTACGTCTGCAGCACTCCGACCTTGAACTCGGCCACTTCGGGATTCAGCGCGGCGGCCTCGAGCGCCTGCGAAATGGCATCGCGCGTTTCCACCGGATCAATAATCTTGTCGATCCACAACCGCGCCGCGCCGTAACGCGGGTCGCTCTGGTCGTCGTAAGTGCGCTTCACCGATTCGTACAATTCTTTCTTCTCTTCTTCGCTCAGTTTTTTTCCGCTGCGCTCCAGCTGCTTGATCTTGATTTCCACCAGCGTCCCGGCGGCCGAATCGCCGCTCATCACCGCATAACGCGCCGTCGGCCAGGCAAACACAAAGCGGGGATCGTAGGCCTTGCCGCACATCGCATAATGCCCGGCGCCGAACGATCCCCCTACAATCACGGTAATCTTCGGCACCACCGAATTTGAAACCGCATTCACCATCTTCGCACCAGCTTTGATGATGCCGCTCCACTCCGCATCGCGCCCCACCATGAATCCGTTGACATCGTGAAAAAACACCAGCGGGATCAGGTTTTGATTGCAATCCATGATGAAGCGCGCGGCTTTCTCGGCGGATTCCGTGTAAATCACACCGCCAAATTCGACGCGCTTGTGACCTTCATGATCAGTTTGGTGGGCATGCAGCTTCTGATTGGCGACAATCCCAACGGCAAACCCGCCGATGCGCGCATAGCCGCAGAGCAACGTTTTTCCATACTCGGCTTTGTATTCGTCAAAGCGGCTGCCATCCGCAATGCGCCCGATCACTTCCTTCATGTCATACGGCCGCGCCGGCGAGGAATCGTAAATGCCGTAGATTTCTTCCGCCGCCAGCACCGGGTCTTCCGGTTTCTTGCGGTCCCACGGAGACTGCCGGCGGTAACCCCACTTCTCGACGATAGCGCGGATGCGCGCCAGGCAGGCTTCGTCGCTCGATTCACGGAAATCCACCGTGCCGCTGATTCCCGCGTGCATCGCCGCTCCGCCCAGTTCTTCCGCGGAAACCTTCTGTCCGATCGCCGCCTGCACCAGCGCCGGGCCAGCAAGGAAAAGGCCGCTGCCGTCGGTCATCAGCACGTGATCGCACATCACGGGAAGATACCCGCCGCCGGCCACGCACATGCCCATAATGGCTGCGATCTGGGCAATCCCCATTGCCGACATCACGGCATTGTTGCGAAACACGCGGCCGAAGTCATCGGTGTCGGGAAAGACATCCTCCTGTAGAGGCAGGAAAACGCCGGCGGAATCCACCAGGTAGACCGTAGGAATACGGTTCTCAATCGCGATATTCTGCGCGCGGATGACCTTCTTCGAAGTCATGGGAAAGAACGCGCCGGCCTTCACCGTGGCGTCGTTGGCAATGATCATCACCAGGCGGGTGTGAATGCGGCCCAATCCGGTCACCACGCCCGCCGCCGGCGCACCGCCCCATTCCTCGTACATGCCATACGCGGCGAAAGAGCCAAGTTCAAAAAAGCTGCCGGGATCCACCAGCAGGCCGATCCGCTCGCGTGCCGTCAGACGCTTCTTGTTGTGCTGGCTTTCGATGGCCTTGGCGCCACCGCCCTCGCGGATTTTTTCCTCTTCGTTGCGCACCTGCGAAACCAAATCCGCCAGGAATCGCATGTTCGCTTCGAAACGCGGAGACGTAGGATCCACCCGCGTTTCAAGCACGGTGGAGGTAGAGGGAGCGTTGGACTCGATACGGTCGGCCATGAGTGAAGATGCAGAAACTATTTACGGTATAACAGCCATGCGGCAGCGCGCAAACAGGGCCTTTTGCACGGAGGCACGGAGTCACAGAGAACAATGCGAATGCGGGAAGTCATCCAGAGCGAAGCCGTTCTTCAGGCGGAGCGAGGGATCTCAGAGCCGCTACAGGTTTTCTCTGTGACTCTGTGTCTCCGTGGTAAATGCTACGGCCTTCGCGACCGGATCCTCCGCAACCGCATCCACTAACCCAATACGGAGCGCTTCTTGTGCATGAATCTTCTCCGCTGCGACGAACATTTGCAGCGCCTTCGCTTTCCCCACCAGGCGTGGCAAGCGCTGCGTTCCGCCCCAGCCGGTGATCAATCCCAGGGCTGCGCCGCGATGTCCGAAAATCGCGTTCGGTGAAGCGATCCGCCCATGGCAGGCCAGCGCCAGGTCCAGCCCGCCGCCCATGCAATATCCGGCAATCGCCGCGTACACCGGCGCGGGAAAGCCTGCGATCGCATTCATCAGCGCCTGGCCCATTTTCGAGAATTCGTACGCAGCGGGCCCGGTGAGAGCGGCGATTTCCGCCAGGTCGGCTCCGGCGGAAAAGAACTGGTCATTTCCCGCAATCACTGTGGGCTGAGGCGCGAGCGAGAGTTGGCCGAGTGTTGCGCTGAGTTCGCGCACCCGTGCTGCGGTCAAGCGATTGGTGCGATCGTCCGAGCACAGGCGTAGAATGCGCACGCCGCCGGCAGTTTCAATTTTCAGGGAGTGACCCACGATGCTGCCATGCTAGCAGCTATCCGGCGGCAGGAACGCCGCGCGGCTTCACGTTGGCGCGGATGAACTTGACGATATCGTCCATCGCCGTGCCCGGCTGGAAAATGGCGGACACGCCTATCTTCTTGAGGTTTTCCACGTCCTGATCCGGAATGATCCCGCCCACCACCACCAGCACATCATCCATTTTGTTCTGCTTCATCAGATCCATCACGCGCGGCACGATGGCATTGTGCGCGCCGGAGAGAATCGAAAGCCCGATGACGTGAACGTCTTCCTGCAGCGCGGCATTCACCACCATTTCCGGCGTCTGGCGCAGTCCGGTGTAAATCACTTCCATGCCGGCGTCGCGCAGGGCGCGCGCAATCACTTTCGCGCCGCGATCATGCCCGTCCAGGCCCGGCTTCGCCACCAGCACGCGAATCTTCTGCTCCGCCATTGCCTACATTTAACCACAGCGGGCGGCAAAAAGGCAGTGAGCAAGACGCTGGAAGGCAGACTGGAAGTCCCATTCCCGGATGCGGCGGTTCTATGTCTGGTGACTTCTCGCGGTGCGAAGATGCTCGATTCAGTGTGGGGTAGCGTATGAATCGACACCAAATACAAGGCGGGGTGGCCCGGCCTTTCGCGTTCTGTGCGAAGGCCGGGATGTTCAATGCTCACAGACCGCAGGCAAGTCTGGCTTCTAAGCTGACCCTATGCCTTGGGGCCTGAAGCGCTATCAGCAAGCTCACCAACTGCATTACGTCACCTTTACGTGTTACCATCGCGCGAAGTTTCTGGCGACGGCCAATGCCAGGGACGTGTTCGTTTCCACCTTTGAGCGCGCCCGCCGCTGGTATGGTTTCTACATCGTGGGATATGTGGTCATGCCAGAGCACGTGCATCTGTTAGTGAGTGAACCCGAACGTGCGACCTTGGCGCTCGCTTTACAGATGCTGAAACAAACGGCATCGAGGAAGCTGAAAGCAATCGCCGGTAGCAATCCTTTCTGGCAAGCGCGGTATTACGATTTCAATGTATGGAGCGAGCGCAAGCGCGTAGAGAAGCTGCGTTACTTGCACCGCAATCCAGTGAAACGAGGACTGGTCGAACGGCCCGAGGACTGGCGATGGAGCAGCTTTCGCCATTACTTGACCGGAGAGGATGCGGGCGTGGAGATTGAGTCGCCATGGACGGCGCGAAAGCGGGAGAGTATGGGCATCTACCCGACAGTGCGACGAAGGAAATCAGCCTAAGAAATCCCCGGCCTTCGCACAGGACGCGAAAGGCCGGGCCACCCGTCCGACGTTTTCTCTCTGCATTCGGATTTCTGCCTCTTCACTTTTCCATTCCCACGGTCTTCACATCCAAGCTTCGCCACAGATACCAGCAGGCCACGCTGCGGTAAGGTGCCCAGGCTTTCGCGATCTTCTCCATCTGCGCCGGCTTGGGCAGCTTGCGCTTGTTGTAATGCTTCTTGATGGCCGACTGCACGCCGAAGTCGCCGGTGGGCAGGATGTTTGGACGCTTCAGGCTGAACATCAGGAACATATGCGCCGTCCACACTCCCACGCCTTTGACCTGCGTCAGGTGCTTGATGACCTCTTCATCGGAAAGTTCCACCAGGCGCGCAAAATCCAGTTCGCCGCGCTGCGCCCGCTCCGCCATGTCGTATAGGTAAGAAGATTTCTGCTTGGAAAGTCCCACCGCGCGCAGTTGCTCCGGCTTCAGCTTCAGAATGCCTTCCGGCGTCACCGGGTCGCCGGAAAGGTCGGTAAAGCGTTTGAAGATCGTGTACGCCGCTTTGCCGTTCAGTTGCTGATAGACAATCGCCTCGGCCAGGCTGTGAAATGTGGGATCGTCGTAGTTCATACGGAACGGCCCGACCCGCTCGATGATCGCCGCCAGTATGGGATCGCACTTCCGCAGGTGATTCAGAGCTTTTCTCATGCGAAGATTAGACGAATATAAGGCGAAGAAGGTAACAGAATTTTTGCGGCGGTTTCCCGGCCAACAGCAGCTTACGTTTTCTTTTCGCTATTCCCGTTTTTCGCCGCCGTAGCCGCGGCGCGGTCGGCGAGCGTTCGCGTTACCACGGAGAACATTTCGTCCCATGGCGCCGGCTTGCCCGTCCAGATTTCGAACTGGCGCGCGGCCTGATGGACAAACATCTCAATCCCGGGAATGATTTCTGCGCCGGCGGCTCGCGCCATCTTCACCAGGCGGGTTTCCGGGGGATCGTAGATCATGTCGAACACATAGCGCGCCTTGATTTCGTTCTCATTCAACGGCGACTCGCGCGTGTTCCCCATGCCCACGGGCGTGGCGTTGATGATCACGTCGAAGGTGTGCTTCTTCAAATCAGCCCGCTTGAGCAGGCGGGCGCGCGCCGAGCGCGCCAGCTTCTGCGCCGGTCCCAGGGTGCGATTCAGGATGTAAACCTCCGCGCCGCGTTCTTTCAGTCCGAAGACCGCGGCTCGCGCCGCGCCACCCGCACCCAGAACCAGGATCTTCGACTGCTCAATCGTGATCCGCTGCTGCAAAGGACGCACCACGCCCGCAGTGTCGGTATTGAAGCCGTAAAGCTTACCATCCTGCGCGCGCACCACCGTATTGCAGGCGCCGACTTTCGTCGTGTGGCTGTCAGTGTTGTCCAACTGGGCGACGATGGACTCTTTATACGGCATGGTGATGGAAAGGCCGTGGATGGGGATATCGCGCACGCAGGCCAGCAGGTCTTTCAAGGTCTGGGCGTGCAGGGCGACATAAACTCCGTTCACGGTTTCGCGCCGCATCGCGGCATTCATAATCGCCGGAGAAAGCGAATGCGCCACGGGATCGCCGGCCACGCCATACACGCGGGTGGCTGCATCCACTTGCTCGATACGATAGGTGTTGCGCAGTTCCTGCGCTGTAACCTGGCCGGGCGCGGTCTTTTCGTCGGCGCTGACAGCGGCGAACGTGAACACGCTACCCGCCCGCACGCCCAGCACCCGGCTGATGATGCCCTGCTCGCCCATGCACAAGCCGATCAGCGAATGCTGGTCGCCATATTTCTCCAGAAACTTCATCATGCGCACGTTGTCGTGAAGCGTGGTCGCCGTGCTCACGATCTTGTAGAAATCCGCCGAGAGCGCCACCATCTTCTCCAGCGTTTCCTCGAGCTTCTTGGTGGCGCGGAAATCGTGGTAAGAGAGGATCAGCGCCGCATGTGCGCGCAGCCGCTGTAGCTGCCCCGGTTTGCAGCGAGCCGCGCTCTGCAGTTCCAGATCAACCAACTGGCAGCCCGCGGCGGAAGCCTTGGTCAGTATGTCGAGCTGCGACGCGATCGAGCCGCGAAACTTGCCACCCGCTGAAGCCCGCCGGCAGGTGCCGATAGCGACCACATGGGGATGGTATTCGGTGAACTGCTTGATCTTCGGCAAGGCCAGGGCAGGCCGCGACAGATAGTCTAACCGGAACTCAAGAAAGGTGTTATCTCTCACCAGCGCCTCGGCCTTCTGCATCATTTCTGCCGGGTCGCTGCCGATCACCGCCACGCATACGCGGGGCAATCGCAAGGGCCGAAGACGGGGCACATAACTGTTCGTTGCCGCTGTCATCATTTTTAGGAGTGGCGCGATATTACAGTCCCGTAATTCTAGATGCAACAAGGGATTAACAAATTTTTTACCGGGAAACTTTTTAACGTATCCAGCATGGCACCAGCGTAACCTTGACCGGGCGTACCTTCGTTGTTACTGTCCGGGCTGGAAGTCCTTTTATTTCTATGCACTTATCAAGAAACGAGCGGAGCCGCATCCGGCTGGCGCTCTGGAGGTAACATGAAGAAAATAGGACTGTTGCTGCTTGCCTGTCTGGCGGTCGCCGCTTTCGCCCAGGACGCAAGCCAAAAGCCCGCCAACGCGGTGGACCTGGTCGCACCGGCCGGAACTGATCCGACAACGGTCAGCTTCCCCTTTGAGCGGGTGCAGATGCCGACCAAGATTGACCTGACCTGTGCCGGATTCATCAGCAAGCAGCGTGTCCCCGACGCCAACTTCGTGGCCGGCGGCCTCTACACCCCCACGACGACCAAATACACCAATGGGGAGCTGGTTTACCTGACCGGTAAAGGCTACGAAGTCGGCCAGAAATACACCATTCTTCGTGAGCTGCGCGATCCCAATCGCTACGAGATTTTTGCCGGCCAGCACGCCATGCTGAATGCGATGGGACAGCCCTATGCCGAACTGGCTCGCGTGCGCATCATTGATAACCGCAGCCGTATGGCTATTGCCGAAATTGAAGTGAGCTGCGACCCGGTCAACCCCGGCGACATTGCGGTTCCGTACGTGGAAAAACCGCCGATCGAGTTCCACCCACCGTTGCGCTTTGACCGCTTCCTGCCGCCCAATGGCAAGACCAGCGGCCGCATCGTAATGGCCCGCGATTTCGACTCCGAACTCGGTCCCGGCATGAAGGTTTATATGAACGTCGGCGCGAACCAGGGCGTCAAGCCCGGCGACTATTTCCGCGCCGTGCGCTCCTACGAAGGCGACCTGCACGATCCGGTGGATTCGCTCTCGTTCAAAGCCTCGACCAACGAAGATACCCAGCGGCGCCAGGCGCAGATTGATCCCAACATGTTCACCAGGACGAATGGCCCACTGATCCACGTCGCCGACCTGCCCCGCCGCGCGGTAGGGGAAGTCGTCATCATTTCGACCACGCCCACGACCAGCACGGGCATGATCGTGTTTGCCATGGAAAGCGTACATCTGGGCGACGTCGTCGAACTGGATCCGCCAACGCCGTAAATTTTTCTCCGCCACCGCAGCCGTCCCAATCCGGGGGGAAGCCAACCAGCTTCCCCCCGGATTTTTTCGCTCAGCCAGGCAGAGAGGCTTTTCTCGTACCAGGACTTCGCTTCACGCAGCCGTGCGGCTTTCGCAGAATTGGCGGCTTGTGTCTTCGCGAGACCATGTAGCGCTGGCAAGGGCGGCATAGGATTCTGCCAGCACTGCGCTCTCGAGATTATTCTGGTGTTCGATCTTCCGGAAAACCACGATCGCCCCACGTCATCAGGATGAAAATCCCCGCCCCTTCGACTGCGCTCAGGGCAGGCCCTCTCGCTCGCTCCTGAACCGGGAGCGACGAGGACGGGCCACTCTCGGGAGTAAGACCGGAAAGAAGGGCTGGGCCAACCCCTCGGCAAAAAAGAAAGTCCCCACCCAAGCAAGCTTGGGTGGGGCGACTTCCAGACTTCTCGCAAGGGTTACTTATTTCTTTGCGATCAGTGACTCCAGTTGCGACAAGCGCTGTTGCAACTCCGCAATTTGCCGTGCCTGACTGTCGATCAGTTCGCGATGCTCCTGGTTGATGGTCTCTTGCTCGGCTGACGGCGTTCCCGACTTCGCGCAACCCTTGGTCCCCAGTTGTCCTGCCTTATCAATGCAAACCAGAGGATTGCCCTTGCCCGGGATTCGCGTGTTGTAAATGCCCGCAACGTAGGTGGTGTTGCTGACGTTGGCGCCCGCCACGCTCTGCCCGACGCAAATAACGTTTTTCGCAGTCGTAACGCTTTGACACGCGCTGTTACCGATCGCTGTGTTGCCGCTACCGGTGGTGACGTTGACGAGTGTGCCGTAGCCGATGGCCGAGTTGCCGGAGCCAGTGGTGTTGTAGAAGAGCGCTCCAGCGCCCATCGCCGTGTTATCGCCCCCAGTGGTGTTGTACACGAGCGCAACTTCACCATCGGCGGTATTGTGCGGACCGGTGGTGTTGTATTCGAGCGCTGAGGCGCCCGTGGCCGTGTTATCGATTCCCGTGGTGTTGCTGTTGAGCGCTAAGTAGCCCACGGCAATCGTGTTCGCGCCTACGCCGCTGGGTAACGAGAGAACTGGATACCCATCGTTATTGCCACCAAAAGACCCGCCGACCTGGCAGTTCGTGCCGCAATCCAGTTGACCATAGCTATGGGACGGAAATGCGACGAAAGTCATGGCGACCATCACCACCATCGCAAAGAGATTAGAAACCTTGTTCATTTTCAGTTGGGTTGTTTTCATTGTTGTATTCTCCTGAGTGAAATTTATGCTGCCCGTACGCTGAGGCCTCCTGGTTCCCTTCTGGCCTTCACTGATCAAAGCGATGTGCTGGAGAATTCGGGGTCACGGGGGAAACGGGGCTGCCTCTAGCAGCCACTTCCGCGGCCAGCGGAGAAAGCAGGATGGTGATTGAAGCCGACCTTGGGATTTTCCGGCGTCATCCCGAACCGCGGCGTAGTTCTGCGGCCGGGAGGGTTCCACGGAAGTTGGGAAAAATCGAAAACCGTTAGGCGGGGACGTCCTACATTCGGCTTGTACCTGCAGCCGCGGCGGCCGGTTCGAGCTTTTCATAAACCTCTTCCGCCCGTTTCAGCGCCTCCTGCACGTTGTCACAGATGTTCTCTTTACCCACTACTTCTTCGAATTCGGCCTGCTTCATCAATTCGGACGGCTGTTCCCGGGCGCCGCACAGAATCAAGCTGCGCCCGGTCTGGTGCAGGTGTTTGGCGACCTCTTCAATCGCAAACAGGCCCGTGGCATCGAGCGCGGTCATGTTGCGTAGCCTGAGGATGACCACGGGCGGCAGTTTGTGCATGTTCTCCGTCACCGCGGAAAGCTTGTCCGCCGCGCCAAACAGGAACGGACCGTGGATGCGGAAGATCGTCGCATAGTACGGGATGTCCTTGTCCTGCAGAATATGCACCCGCCCGTCTTCGACGTAATCTTCCGTCACCTGCGACACCGTGGTGGTCGAGGCTACGCGGCTGATGAACAGCAGCGCGGCCAGGATCATGCCCGCCTCCACCGCCGCCGTCAGGTCGGCAAACACCGTCAAGGCAAACGTCACCAGCCAGACGCTGATGTCGGTTTTGGTCAATTTCAGCAGCTGAGGAATCTCACGCCACTCGCCCATGTTGTAAGCCACCATCATCAGAATTCCTGCCAGCGCGGCCATGGGCACGTAGCTCACCAGCGGCGCCGCGAACAGCAAGATACACAGCAGGGTGAGCGCATGAATCATTCCCGCAACCGGCGACTGCGCGCCCGATCGAATATTAGTGGCCGTGCGCGCGATCGCGCCGGTAGCCGGCAGTCCGCCAAACATGGGAGAGAAAATGTTGGCCACGCCCTGTCCCAGCAGCTCGACGTTGGGATTATGCCGGTCGTTGCTCATGCGGTCGGAAACCACCGCCGACATCAACGACTCGATCGCGCCCAGCATCGCCACCGTGAACGCCGGACCCATCAGGCCCTGGATCAGGTCGGCGCGAAATTTTGGCAACTGCATATGCGGCAGCCCGCCCGGAATCCCGCCGAAGCGCGTGCCAATCGTCTCCACCGGAAGCTTAAAGAAATAGACGCCGCCAGTCGCCAGCAATAGCGCCACAATGGGCCCTGGAATTCGCGGCGAAATGCTGCGGCAGACAAGCAGACTCAATACCGTGAATACCGCCAGAACCGTCGCATCGAGCGTCAAGGTGTGAAAGCTGGATGCCAGCGCTTCCATCCGCAGCCAGAAGATGCCCGGAACTTTCTCCAGATCCAGGCCGAAAAAATCCTTCACCTGCGTGCTCGCGATCAGCACCGCGATCCCGTTGGTGAACCCGATGACCACCGGCCGCGGAATGAACTTGACCGCCGTTCCCAGGCCGGTAATGCCCATAATCACAAGCAGAACTCCGGCCATCACCGTGCACATGAACAGCCCGTCCACGCCGTGCGCGGCCACAATGCCCGCCACCACCACCACGAACGCCCCCGTCGGCCCGCCAATCTGCGTTTTCGATCCGCCCAGCGCTGAAATCAGAAAGCCGGTAACGACGGCGCAGTAAATCCCTGCCTGCGGAGTCAGCCCTGAAGCGATGGCAAACGCCATGGCCAGCGGCAGCGCCACCAGCCCCACGGTGACGCCCGCAACTATGTCGAGCAGAAATTTGTGCCGGTCATAGCTGCGGAGACAGATGACGGACTTCGGTAGCCAATTCTCACTGAAGAAAACACGATCCATTTTGCCATTATGACAGTCCTGGACCCTGGCGAATAGAGGACGGATGGACAAGGCCTGGCCCCTGATTCGGCCGGAGCACGGGCGTCTCGCCGGCGGCGGGTGTTGACTTCGGGTGGAGCAGCGCTTGCCCGCTGCGATAACTGCGGCATTTTCTTCGAGGGCTTTAGCCTCTGCTCAGCCCATTCAAGCTCAAGTGGTCTTAGATTCATATCGGGGCACAGCCTCGGCAGTGCCGTATGGGTCACCAGCCGCCCGGTTAGCGCCATACTGGGCAATCCTACCGCTGCGGCGTGGACTTCGAAATCACCCCGTCCCCCTTGGCACTTCCCCGCATTTGCTGCGACAATGAAACCATCAGCTTCTTCAAGGAGTCATCGTAATGCAGAAATATCTGTTTACCCTGGCGGCTTGCCTGCTGCTTGCTGCGCCCATCGCGCGCGCTGACAGCAAAGCCAGCGCGCCGCCTCCGGCGCTGAAGATCGGCGACACCGCTCCCGACTTCAAGATGCAGTATTTTGACGGCAACGATCTGAAAGATGTGACGCTCAGCGAGTATCGCGGCAAGAAGAATGTCGTGCTGGCGTTTTACATCTTCGCCTTCACCGGGGGTTGAACCCAGCAGATGAAAAACTTCCAGCAGAATCTGCAGAAGCTGGAAGCCGCCGACACCCAGGTCCTGGGTGTGAGCATGGACAGCCCCTTCGCCAACCACGCATTCGCCGAACAGATTGGAGTGACGTTTCCCCTGCTCAGTGATTGGGGCGGCGACACGACCCGCAAATACGGCATCTATCTGGATAAATACAAAGCCGCGCGCAGGATTAATTTCCTGATCGGCAAAGACGGGAAGATTCTGGAGGAGCAGATTGACAGTGCTGCCATTGATCCGACCAAGATCGTGGACGCCTGCCAGCGCCCCAAGTTGAAGGAGTGACCTCGCGTTTTCGAACTCATTTGCGCGTTGCGGTTTGACGCCGTCAAATGCAGGTTGTTATGATTACTTCGCGGGGTGGAGCAGTCTGGTAGCTCGTTGGGCTCATAACCCAAAGGTCGGCGGTTCAAATCCGCCCCCCGCAACCAACCTCATCAATGACTTACAAGCGCCGAATGTCAGGCGCTTTTTGATTTTGTCCGTGTTTTGTCAGTGTTCTCCAAACAGGACTTCGTACTGCCGATCCTCGAAACCAGATTGAGGGGGCTCGAATGGCAGTAATCAACAGTAGATTTCCTGCTCAGTGCTCGATTAGAAAACCACGATTTTAGGGAAGATGGCCGCGTTCGGTTCCAGCCTCTACGCACTTGCCAGGGCCGGCCAGAGGACCCGCATCACTCGCTCGTAAGAGTGTATACCATGTCGCCGACGAAGCGCTTGAACGACTCGTTCTCCACGAACTGCTTATAAACCTGGGTGTCGTCCTTCAGTAGGTGCTGCATCACCTTCGCGAGAGCCTCGTCGTGGGCCATGCGGGCCGTGTGCGGGTTGGACCGGGCGACTGGCTCCGCATACCTGAGACGGGACAAGGGGAGGGAAAGCAAGTGAAAGCCATGGACAGTCAGTGATGTTGAGGACATTCTCTTGGAACTTGACCCAGGTTTGGCCGGGTGCAACGATGGGCACCGCTACAAGGCCGCTTTGGTTCTGCTCTCCGCTCTGCATGTGAGTGGCGACCCCGTACTTTTGGCACAATTCACACGGTTGCCTTTGGGCTACATTTCGGAAATCCACCGGCGAATGATCCTTGCAGAACTGTGGAGCGAAGAGGATGTTTGTTGCGAGCACTGGTTCGCTTCGCAGCAGAAATTTCGTGCAGCGGCATTCTGGCTGGATGTTCTCGTTGCGCAGGGGCTCGTCCTACGCCGTTGGTTCGAGGAGGAAGGCCAGTACCGTTATCGGGCAGAGGACAGCGAACCGACCCAAAGGATGGTTCTCAACTGATGCCTTTCCTAAAAAGCTAACCCGGTCCTACGCGAGCAATTTCCTTGAGACTGAGTTTCTTTCGTCCAGCGCGACAGATTAAATTGATTTTTTGTTTTTCCTATAGGTCAAGAGGAATTCATTGACCGGTGGTCTCAGCACATCCTTCAACGATATCAACACTCGGTCCGAAATTTCGGCCTATTTGCTCCTCGTGCGGTCGGCCAAACCTCAGAGGCAATCTTCACTCTCCTGCGACAGAAGAAGCGGCCCCGCCTCGAACATCGCCCCTGGGTACTCGCTTTGAAGCAAGACTTTGGGCGCGATCCGTTAGTTGACGGCAAGGGCGGACGAATGAAAATGGTCCGTTTTCTCCCACCGAAGCAATAGAGCTTCTTAATCAGAACGTCGATGGTTTCTATGAGACTTCGGTCGAAAATCGCCATTGCTGTCCCAGACTCTATGAAATTTTGATTTTCTTATCCTTTAAAACCGCGGGCCGTCATTCCCGAAATAGACCAGAAATGTAAGTCTTGGTACAGCGGTCACAAGCATTCACGGATAAACTTTGCAAAATAGGAAGGGTTAGCATTATGTGTCGTTGGTAAGAGGAAGGCGGTCATGATTGAAGTCGTGTGTTACCAAATCGCGTTCAGTTATCTCTGCTACGCTGCAGGTCGCTCTTTCTGGGCCATAGTTAAGGCCGCAGCTCAGAGAAGAAGGCTGCTGCGAGATCGCTCATCGTTGGAAGCCTCAATGCGCAGGGCCTGTTTTGAGGAGACGGGAAAGGCCAGCGATGTGCGGACCAAGTCAGATTCAGAAATGCCGTACCACTATCACGAAGAGTTTCGTTGGTTAGTCCGACAAAACAGCAGTATTTCACTGGCGATCCTCTTGACAACGACTGTCCCCAGCTTTTTGTGTCATGCCTACTTCGGATTGATTAATTTGCTGGCATTCGGTACCGGCGCGATAGCCCCTATTCCAACCGCTGTGGAAAACGTAGTCCTGAAAAATATCAATGGCCTGTTGCGCAGCTTATACAATTGGAATTCCCACGAGCGGGAAGAATGCTTTTTCAATGTTCAGGAACGATATCCCTATCTGACGAATGCACTCGCAGTTGTAAGGTACCCACTGCCTGATGGTATCGACGACATGCAGCGTAAGGGATTCTGTGGGACGCGAGGGTCTCATTGGTTTGCTC
>Ga0335078_10000707_pt1 | contig 51255 bp, 47 predicted proteins | sample Lox_Sample_32_FD_206711 | JGI IMG/M metagenome (GOLD analysis project Ga0335078, IMG submission 206711) | Soil microbial communities from Loxahatchee National Wildlife Refuge, Florida, United States - Lox_Sample_3.2 | ecosystem: Environmental > Terrestrial > Soil > Wetlands | place: USA... | reverse complement strand
GTCGTTTTTGCTGGGGGGATTCCACTGGCATCTCCCGCATTTTCTGGGCGGGGGACACGTTCACGCCGGACCGCATGTGCACCTGAGCCACGGAGGACCCGGCAAAACCGAGGCCCCGCTCTTGAACCCCGTTTCCCTGGCCGCGTTTCTCGCATGGTTTGGCGGCGTGGGATATCTCCTCACGCGTTTTTCGACGGTGTGGTTCGGGGTGGGGTTGGGCATCGCGCTGTTGAGCGGAATCACCGGAGCCGGCATCATCTACTTGTTTCTCAGTAAGGTGCTGATGTCGGCGGAAGAAAATCTGGATCCCAGCGACTACTCCATGGTGGGAGTGCTGGGCCATCTCTCAATGCCGATCCGCGAGGGCGGCACCGGCGAAATTATTTACTCGCAAGCCGGGACCCGCCAGACCTGCGGCGCGCGCACCGAGGATGGCAGCGCCGTCGCCAAGGGAAGTGAAGTAGTGGTCACTCGCTACGAGAAGGGAATTGCCTACGTTCGCCTGTGGACGGACATGGCGGGCGACGAACCCAAATGAACCGTAGACTCCATCAATCGCTGTCGTGGCTGTTGTGGCTGGCGTTACCGCTGACCGCGCTGCGTTTCTGGATGATTTGGGACCGGCTGCCGCTGCGCATGGCGACCCACTTCAACGCCAACTGGCAGCCCAACGGCTGGATGTCGCGGGAAGTGGCTTTTGAATTTGCGCTGGGGATCACTGCTGTCCTGCTTGGAGTGTTCACGATCGTCCTGCTGATCGCGCAAAGGCAGAAAGCGGATGTCGCCGCCTGGACGCTGCTGGCATTCTCCTATGTAGTAGTGGGATTCGTCTTCGTCGGAAACAGCAAGCTTGTCAGTTACAACCTGGGCGAGCCATCCATGAACCTGAACCTTTGGATGGCGGGCTTCCCTCTGGCGGTGATTGCTTTCATCGCGGTCTATCTGATGACGTCCCGGCGTGAGCCGCTTGCCCCTTCCGAACTCATTGCCGAGGAAGTGCACGGTTCGCCGCTGTTTGCATTCCTGCTTGCACTTATCCTGATGGCCGTGCTGTTCCCGCTGCGCGACATGCCCGCCGGCCCGGCCCGCATTTCCATCAGCCTGATTGGGATCGTTCTCCTGGTTTTCGCCGCGGCTGCCTGGAGCGGCTTTCATTATTTCTTTACCCGCAGCGGTCTTGAAATTCGCACCCTGGGTTTTCGCCTGCGATCGATTCCCGCCGACCAGATTCAGCGCTACACCATTGCATCTTGGAATTTTCTGCGCGGCTACGGCATTCGCGGCATTGGCAATCGGCGAGCGTACGTGTGGGGAAACCGGGGTGTGCAAGTCACGACTGCGCAGGGAGAGGTATTTCTTGGACACGACGATCCCGATCGCATTATCCGCGACCTTGATTCAATCACGCACAGCCGAGCGCACGGAGTTTCACCAGGGTAGGTTGGTTTTCCTCTGTGGAACTCTGTGTTCTCGGTGGTGAAAAGCTTTAAGAGAGATTAGGAGGCGATATGTTTGGCGGAACGGTGGTGGAAATCTGGATCTTCGTGGGCCTGATGGTGTTGGCCCTGATGCTTCTCATGAGCATGTTGGCCCGGCTGTATCGAAAAGCGGGACCGCATGAAGCCCTCGTGGTCTACGGGTTTCGCGGCACGCGCGTGGTGAAGGGGCACGGCACGGTGATTTTTCCCATGGTCGAAAACTGCCGCGGCCTTTCGCTGGAACTGATGTCGTTCGACGTGGCGCCACAGCAGGATCTGTACACCAAGCAAGGCGTCGCGGTCACGGTCGAAGCCGTGGCGCAGATCAAAGTCAAGTCGGACACGGAATCCATCCTGACCGCGTCCGAGCAATTCCTCACCAAGGCGCCGCAGGAGCGTGAAGGACTGATCCGCCTGGTGATGGAAGGCCACCTGCGCGGCATCATCGGCCAGCTCACGGTGGAAGAGATCGTCAAGCAGCCGGAGATGGTCTCCGACCGCATGCGCTCAACCTGCGCCGACGATATGAACAAAATGGGGCTGGAGGTGATTTCGTTCACCATCAAAGAAGTGCGCGATAAGAATGAATACATCACCAACATGGGGCGGCCCGATGTGGCCCGCATCAAGCGGGATGCCGACGTTGCGGCGGCCGAGGCCGATCGCGATACCGCGATCAAGCGGGCGCTGGCGGCGCGAGAAGCCTCGGTGGCCAAGGCGCAGGCGGACCAGGAGACGGTGCTGGCCCAAACCCTGTCCATGGCCAAGCAGGCGGAGGCGACGCGCGATCTCGAGGTCAAGAAGGCGCAATATCTGGAAGTCACCAAGCGCCAGCAGGCGCAGGCCGACAAGGCATACGACATCCAGACCAACATCATGCAGCAGCAGGTGATCGCCGAGCAGGTGAAGGTGCAGCAGATTGAGAAAGAGCAGCAAGTCAAAGTACAGGAGGCCGAGATCAATCGCCGCGAGAAAGAACTGATCGCAACCGTGCTCAAGGGCGCGGAGATTGAGCGTCAGCGCATCGAGACGCTGGCCGCGGCGGAGAAGCAGCGCCTGATCGCCGAAGCCGAAGGCCATGCTTCCTCGATTCGCGCCCAGGGTGAGGCCGAAGCCGAGATCATCTTCAAGAAAGGCGAATCGGAGGCCAAGGCCATGAACGTGAAGGCCGAGGCTTACCAGGAGTACAACCAGGCTGCGGTCATCGACAAGCTGTTCGCCAGCTTGCCGGAGGTGGTGAAGGCGCTGGCGGCGCCGCTGGCCAACGTGGACAAAATTACCGTGGTGTCGACCGGCAACGGCGATGCCTCGGGAATGAACAAGATCACCGGCGACATCACCAAAATGGCGGCGCAGGTCCCGGCGCTGTTCGAAACGCTCTCCGGCATGAGCATGACGGATTTGTTTTCCAAAGTGCGCATGATCGGCGACAAGACGACCAAGCCGGACGTGCTTCCGCCATCGGCGAAGTAACTGGGCGGATTCGTTCACCGGAAGAGGAGAGAGTTGCCATGAAAGACAATGAACATTTCGTGGCCTTTGGAATCTTGATTGGCGCCGTCTTCGGAGCAGTTATGACGGCGGCCACTCACCGGCCGGAGATGTGGATTCCGTTGGCCATCGGCATCGGGTTGGCGGTCGGAGTGGGCATTCGTGATCGTAAGAACCGTGCGCTCAGGACGAAATCAGATTTGTCATCCTGAGCGCAGCGAAGGACCTGTGCGCTCCCCGGCGGAATGCATAGGTCCTTCCCGGCTGGACGCCGGTCAGGATGACAAGGGAAGTGAGTCGAGAACACAAAAGGAGTAAAACCATGGCACTACTGGAGCGCGTTTCCACCCTGGTCCGGGCAAATTTGAACGACCTGATCGACAAGGCCGAGCACCCGGAGAAGATGATCAAGCAAGTCATTCTCGACATGCAGAACCAACTTCTGCAGGTGAAGACACAGGTGGCCATCGCCATCGCCGATCAACACCTGCTGGACAAAAAACAGAAAGAGAACGCCGACAAAGTGGCCGAGTGGATGCGCAAAGCCGAACTGGCCGTCGACAAAAAGCAGGACGACCTGGCGCGCGCCGCCTTGCAGCGTGTGGAGAGTTATCGCGAGCTGTGCGAAGGCTATGGGCAACAGATCGTCGACCAGAAAGCGCAGGTGGATAACTTGAAAACTGCGTTGCGGCAACTGGAACAGAAGCTCACCGAAGCCCAGGCCAAGGCCGATCTGCTGATTGCGCAGCATCGCCGGGCCCGGGCCGTCGGCAAGGCCAGCGACGCGAAACTCGCCGGTGGCAACAGCTCCAGCGCAGGCGCCTTCGACCGCATGAAGCGCAAGGTGGAGCATGAGGAAGCATTCAGTCACGCCAAGTCGGAGCTGGCCGCCGACGACATGGAAGGCCGGCTGGCTGCGCTCGAGAAAGAGGACAAGATCGAACAGTTGCTTGTGGAGTTGAAGGCGAAGCGGGGCGCATAGCTGCTCGTGCGGGGACGGGCGCCCTCGACCGTCCAGGCCGAGCGCAGCTCGGCAGGTTCTTGTCGGATACTGTCACCCACGTCTCGAAAACCACGAGACGTGGGGCACCCAGTACGCGGCGGATGAAGAGGTCGTGACGGAAAAAGCGAACAGGGCGCGATTGATCGGGGTGGTGCTGGGCATCGCCGTTCTTATCCTGGCGCTGTTGTGGAAGCGTATCCTGCGATGATGGAAAAGATATTTCATTTTGATTCGCCACCGGAACCGTACGTGGCGGACGCTGCCGTGCTTTGCTGCTTCGACCAGCGCATTCGTCTGGTCACCCACAAGTTTCTCCAGCGTCAGGGCATTCTGCGGCCCGACATGATCGTAGTGGCGGGCGGGGCAAGGACTCTGGCTTCGCCACGCAATGACTTCGAGCGTGACTTCATCCTCGAGCAGGTGCGGATGTCGATCCGGTTGCATCGCACGCAGCGCGTGTTCCTGATGAGCCACTCCGATTGCGCCACCTACGGCGGCCTCGCAGCTTTCGACGGAGACCGGGGGCGGGAAGCCGATCACCACCAGCAGGAACTGCAACGCGCCGCAGAGCTGGTAAAAGCGAATTTCCCGGAACTCAAAGTGGAGTGTTTCTTCGTTAACTTTGACGGCGTGCATGCGCCGGACCACAGAGCGATGGTGTGAGACCGGGCTCCCACCCTCTCGCAACGAACGCGAAAAGTGTGGGTCAACCGCTACCTAAACCAATTGGCTACTCCCTTCGGGCGAATTGCCTGGCCTTCCATTCTGGGATATAACGCGAGCACCTGATATCAACCTCTGGCCAGTCTGCGCGAGCACTGGAGGGTGATTTGCCCGACCAAGAGCAAGAATGGATCGAAAAGTTTCGAGCGGCCATCGCGGCTGAGAAGCCGCCCAGGCAGTCGCGCTGGAGGGCCATCCTTCCGGACCGGAACAGCATTCGGAAAATCGTTGGTCTCCTTCGAAACGGGATGCGAGCGAAGTTGCCGGTGATCGCGGCCCGGACGTTCGCACCTGCGAAGGTGGAAGCGGCCCCGGCAGGCGCGGGTTTGCGGCCGCACCGCTCCGCCTTGAGATCGGGCAAGGCAATTGCCTCGGAAAGACCCGTTGTGCGCGCTTCGCAGCAAAGCAAAAAGGCGAGCTAAGAACCCCTCCGGTTCGCTTGCCATCATCCGTGAGCGAGGCTCAGTGGGAGGTCGCGAAATCGATGCGAAAAGCGTACGCATACTTCCCGGCGGTCTCTTCAGGAAGATGAATGCGCAGGCCACCCGCAACTTGCTCGAAGGATAGATTAGCCTCCGAGCCCAGCAGCTTCACCGACTGAATCTGCTTTCCCTCGCCCAGCGCTGCCGTGGTGATCGAGTGAATCATCGCCTCATGGTTTGCCGGCCATCCGAGTTCGATCGCGTACAGCGTGCCGTTCTTTTCGGTGAAGCGGAAATCCTGCGCGCCATAGCGCTGGGTATCGGTATCGTGAAATGCTCCGGCGGTGACCTGAGTCGGACCCTCGCCAAAGACTTTCCAGGGACGAGTTCCATAGATCGCTTCGCCGTTTACTTTTAGCCATTCTCCCACGTCGCGCAGAATGTTTTGTACTTCGTCCGGAATCGTGCCGTCGGAACGCGGCCCCACATTGAGCAGCAGATTTCCATTCTTGCTGACGATATCGACAAGTTGATGCACGATGAATTCCGGCGACTTGAAAGTATCGTTCTCGATGTAGCCCCAGGATTTGTCGCTGACCGAGGTATCGGTTTGCCAGGCCAGCGGGCGAATAGCGGAGAGTTGGCCGCGCTCCACGTCGAGGACCGCAGAGTGTTCTTCCATGGCGAAATACTTGTAGTTGATCACGCCGGGAGTGCCGGCATATTTCAAGGAATCGTTGTAGTAGAAGGCGGCAAAGCGAGTGACGGCGTCGCGAATTGACGGCTGACCGATCCACCAATCGAACCACATCACCTCGGGATGGTACTTTTCCACAATTTCGGCAGAGCGAGCGAGCCAGTCCTCGGTCCAGGCGGAGGAAACGAAGGTGAAATCATCGCCCAGGGGCAAATGTTCTTTTGGCTCCAGCCGGATATGCGCTGGACCGTAGAAGGCGGCGTTGGCGGGATGGTTGACGTCGGATGGGATGGCCCGGCCGACGCCGAAAAAGAAATCGTGTTCCACACGGTGCGACGACGCGCCCAAATGTAAGCCCTGGGCACGCACGGCTTCGGCAAGGTCGCCAACCAAATCCCGATGCGGTCCCATCTTGGCGGCGGTCCAATCGGAGAGATCGCTGGCATACATGGCGAATCCATCGTGATGCTCGAACACCGGGATGACGTATTTCGCTCCTGAATCTTTGAACAGGCGCGCCCAGGCAGCGGGATCAAAGTGCTCGGCCTTGAACATGGGGATGAAATCCTTGTAGCCGAATTTCTCCAGGGGACCGTAGGTGGCCAGGTGGTGTTTGTACTCGTCCGAGCCCGGACGATACATGTCGCGGGGGTACCACTCGCTGCCGAAAGCGGGGACTGAGTAAACGCCCCAATGAATGAAAATTCCGAATTTCGCGTCGCGATACCAATCAGGGACCTGATAGGTCTGCAGGGATTGCCAGTCGGCGCGAAACGGACCCTGGTGAATCGTGCTGTCGACTCGTTTCAAGATCGCAGCGCGTTGCGGAGCGTATTTGCTGGCGGCCTCTTGCCACACCTGATCGATGGCTTGTGGGCTTTGTGACGCTGTGGGTTGAGTGGGATCGCCCGAATCTGTGCCGGCGAAGATGCGCGCCGAAGGCAAGAGGATGATGGCGAGAACCAGAGCCGGAGAAATAGACTTCGCGAACCTTGTAAGCATTGCCCTCCTCGCCCAACAAGTGATTGAGATTTCAACCCGAACCGCAGTGGTCGGTGCGGAGCCCGTTCATTCTACTCCGGTCGCGCATAGCCTCGTGATTCAACCCTAGGCCGATCTACGGTTCCTTCCCTATGCAGACATCGCGCCAGCGGAAAGGGGCATCTTTGTCTAGCAACTTTCGGCCGGAGAGCGGGTTTGTCCGAAATAAAACAGGGAGTAGCCATGAAACATTTTGCGGTTGTAGTTATTTCTGTGCTTGCACTCATGCTGGGCTCTTGTGGCAGCGGCAACGGCAACTCGAATAACGTTAACGGAAATTGGAGCGCAACCCTGACGAATACGGACGGGACCCCGGCCCTGTCATTCACCACGACACTCAATCAGAGCAACAGCACAACGATCACGGGCACCAGCCTCAGCTTCACCACGTCGTCGCCCTGTTTTTCGTCGGGAGGGTCGGAAACTGGAGGGTTTACGCTTACCGGGAATACCGGCGGAATGACCACAGGAAATTTCGAGTTGACGATTCAATCGGGGACGCCCAGCGGCAACGTACTTACCTTGCAAGGCACCGACACCAATAGCACGATCTCGGGCACATGGACGCTGAGCGGCGTCACCTCAGGGTGTACCGGCTCGGGGAACTTCACTATGACGAGAATGTAAGACGGAGGCCGCGCTTAGGCGCTGGCTTTGTCGAGCAGGGGGAGTGGTTCTTCGCCGCCGCCGTTCTTGGCGGTGGCTGCGTCCAGATCCAACTGCTCCTGGCCACTCAGGGCGGAGACCTTGCCGCGGTAGCTCTTCAGATGGCGTTGTGCAGTCTCGAATGCTTCCTGAGCCTTGTTCAGATTCTTGCCGACATTCTCGAACTGGTTTTGGAAGAAGTCGAATGATTTTTGCGCCTTCGCCAATTCCATACGGCTTTTTTCAAATCGCCCGGCCATTTCATACCACTTGTGGACGAGGGCGATGGTCTTGAGCGTCATCAACAGGGTGTTGGGAGAGACGGGAAACACGTGCTGCTGATTGAGCCAGTCCGCCAGCTCGCGGTTGCGGATGGCTTCCATATAGAGCGTTTCGCTGGGCAGATACATCAGCGCGATGTCAGTCGTTCCGTTTTCCGGCTGGATGTAGACTTTGACCCGTTTCGCTTCCGCCTTCATCACGCGCACAAACTCGTGGCGGGCCTCTTCGATCTCTGCCTTATCCGTGCTTTCAAACAGCGCCAGCACTTGCTCACGTGGAAACTTGGCGTCGATCGGCAGGCGCCGGTCGGGAAAATGAATGATGGCATCGGGACGTCCGCCCGACTCCGGCAAAGAGGTTTGGATTTCGAACATGTGCGTGGGAAGGAAATCGGCGAGCACGCGTTCCAGACTGGCTTCGCCAAATTGCCCGCGCAGATGAGGCAGCTTCAGCAAGTTGTTCAGGTCGTTGATGGAGTGCCCCAGCGCCCCGACTTCGCGCAACTGCTCCTCAGCCGCCCGCAGATGTTGCTGAACTTTTTCAAACTGCGCGAAACCTTCCTTAATGTTTTGGTCGAGCTTCTGCTGCACCTGGTCGGTAATGGCGAGCAGCTTGGCGTCCACGCGCTCGCGGATCGAATCCAGGCTTTGCGCAGTCTTCTGATTCAGGCCGTCGAACTCGGACTTGAGTTGTGAAGTCGTCAACGCGAGGGAAGCGGTCAGCTCTGTCCGCGCATCTTTGAGTCCATCCGATTGCTCGCGGCGGCCGGCCAGCATCTGTTGCTCGACCGCGCCCTGAATCGCGGAAAATCCATCCCCCAGGCGGTCAGTGACCTGCTGTCGAAGGTCGCCCTTGGTCTGCTCCAGTCGTTGTGCCATGTCGGCGATAGCGACGGCGAATTGCCCGCTCAAGGTTTCTTGCAGGCGCTTTCCTTGCGACACAAGCGCTTCCAGAGCTTCAAGTTGCGAGGAATTATTGAACCTGCGGCGCAGCATGACAAGATTCCAGCCGAGAAAGGCCAGATTCAAAGTTGTCAGCAGCATAGCAAGCCAGATCAAGTCGAAAACCTCAGGGGAATTCTAGAAGGGATCGAACAAAAAGCAAAGAAGTAAGTTGGAGTCGCAACACTGGGAATCGCGCGCGGTGGAAAAGGCTAGAGAGCCAACTCTCTGGCTTTGAATTAGCCGTCCACCGGGTGAACGTCTTCTGTCCTCCCGCTCTGCAAACTTCGAAAGGCGGCGTCGAGGACTGCCTGATTCTTCCAGCCTTCTTCACCAGGCACAGGAAATTCGGCAACGCCCGCGACCGCATCGGCAAAGGCTTCGACTTGGCGAGTGTAGGCACCGCGGTTGGAGAGATTTTCTTCTTCCACCACGGCACCGCCGCGCCGCAATTCCAGATGAATAGGATATTCGACATTCAAGGCATCGTCGGCACGGATAACCCCGGTGTCGCCGACAACTTCCAGCGGAGTCCGGTACTCGGCGCGAAACGAAACTGCCACCATGCCCAGGGTTCCGCGGGAAAACTCGAGAAGCAGCACCGCGGCTGCCTCTACGTCGCCCGACGCATGGTCGGTGGTGCCGCGAGCGCTGACTCGAACCACCTCGTCCTGCAGGATGAAGCGCAGAGCGTCCACGCTGTGCACGCCCACGTCGGCGATTGGCCCTCCGCCGGCGATCGCGCGATTGTTGAGCCAGGTGCGTGCGTGGCCGCCGCCCGCCGAGAAAGAAAACTCAGAGCGGGCGAAAACCGGTTTGCCCACCTGCCCCTGCGCCAGCCGCTGGCGAAATCGTGCGGTGCTTTCCTCGAAGCGGAAAACCTGCGCCACTCCTAAAAGTAGTTTGGCTTTTCGCGCCGCTTCGACCATCTGGCGGCACTCGTCCGCGTGGATGCCCATGGGTTTTTCGCAGAGCACGGGCTTTCCGCAAGACAGGGCCAGAAGCACGTCCTGCAAGTGGCAGGCATTTGGCGTACAGACAAATATGGCGTCTACCTGGGGAGAACGGCAGAGCTCTTCCGCCGAATCGAACGCCAGGGGGATGTTGAACTGGCGCGCCGATTCCTGGGCCTTGGGCAGGCTTCGCCGCGAAAGCCCCACGACGCGGCAGTTCCTTGCAGGGGCGAAGCCCGGCATCACCCGCTTCACCGCGTGCAGGCCAAATCCGAGAATGCCATAGTTGACCATCGAACCCTCTGCTGGACCAGCGACGCTTGCGCTTACTTGGTCACAAACATTGACGCGGGCGCGACGGTGGTGGTTGTCGACTGTCCCGTGCTGGCAAGGGCGCCCGTACCTGACGTTACAGATAGAACCGTGATCGTACTGGAGCTCTGACTTACGGTGTAGACGTAGTTTCCGTCCGGGTCGCTCACAATCAGAGCCGGGGTGGTGCCACCGCTGAACGGCGACCCCGTAATCAGAGTCGGAATGCCCGTCGTCGAATCGATCGAATACGCCGTGATGTCACTGGAGCCCTGGTTGATGATGTAGAGATACTGGCCCGAGGGCGAGACCGTCAGGCCGACCGGTGTGGTGCCTGCGGCGAAGGGCGATCCTACTACTGTCGCAAGGGTCCCGCTCGAATTAATGGAATCAATGGTGACGGTGTTATCCGACGAATTCGCCACATAAACGAACTTTTCGCCAGGGTCTATCGCGATCGCTGCTGCTCCGATCCCCACCGGAAACGGAGAGAGCGGAACCGGTTGCAGGGTCCCGGAACTGCTGACCGCATAGCCAAAAACCAGGGCTAGATTGCTATTGACGACATAAAGAAATTTTCCTGATGGCGTCAGGGCAAGTGTCACCGGATTGGGCGGGGTAGCAAACGGAGAGCTCGGCGCCGGCGTTAAAGCGCCGCTGGCCGAATCGACAGAGAACACGGAAATATTGCTGGAGATCGTGTTGGCAACGAAGAGAAAATCGCCGGCGCTGGACATCACCATGTCGGCGGGAGTAAGTCCGCTGTGGACGCGCGGCGTCACTTCGGTTAGCGAGCCGATGCTGCTGTCGATCTTGAAGCGCGAAATCGTGTCATCGTTGCGGTTCGCAACGTAGAGAAATTCTCCGGCGGGATCCACAACCACCGGCCCCGGAGAGCTGCCGGTAAAGAACGGCGAACCCACGATGGTGGTGAACTTTGCGTTGTGGTTGTCAATACGGTAAGCGGCCACCGCGTCGGATTGCGGCAGGCTCAAATACGCGGTGTGGCTGGACGCCGCGTTACAGCCGGTCAGAAAAAACAACAATGCTACGCTTCCCAGCATCGCGATGCTGTTCGTCATTCTCGCCATGGCGCCCTGAGGATCAGACGCCGTCTTCACTAGCATTTTCCGATCCACCTTCCCCGTCATAGTCTGGGCCGATGGCCAATGTGGCCAAAATGGAAGACCACTCCTGTCGAAACACGGATGTTGTTCAGCGTAGGACCGAAGGTTTCGCTGCGCAGGTAGTCGGCTTGTACCACGCGAATGGTGAGCCGCGGGCTGAAATCCCAATCGAAACCTCCGCCTCCTCCATACGACTTTCCCACGCTCTCGAAATAGGGTCGCGTGGGTTGGGGCAGATTCGCCCGGGTTTGCTCTTTTCCAAACAGTCCATGGACGAAGAATCTCGACTTCTCCCGCCGCCAGGTGTATTGCGGCCCGAACATCCAGTTGTAGACATCCAGATGCGAACCATAATTGCCGCTGAGGTCAATCACCACGCTCAAGTTGAGCTTTATGTTTCCCGTGGCAGACGCATTCCAGCCATAGAGGTTCGAGTAGTTGGCGTACCCGATCTGAGTGGAATCGAACCGCATGTAGGAGAAGCCCCCGAAAACATCCAGCCGGGCGCCTTGCTGTGCCCTTGCGGCCAAAGGCGAAAGGAGAATGAGCGAAAGGACGGAGAGAATCGCAGTGCGGCGAACTGTCCCTGCAGGCGCGATAGTCATTCCTATGAAAGTATGAACTCCGATCAGAATCTGGTTGACCTTGCGGTCCAGCTACTATAGCAGGTCGGTCAGCACTCGTGCTTTTGGTAGGATGCAGGCAGGCGCCGAGTTATCGCGGATTGATACAGAATTTATTGGGCCATAGCAGGGCTACTTCTCCGCCATGACTCCCACCAGCGACTGGAAAATCTTGAAGCCGTCGGTACCCCCGAGCTCCGGCTCAGCTGCCCGCTCCGGGTGCGGCATCATCCCCAGCACGTTCCGTCCCGGACTGCAGATGCCGGCAATGTTCTCCAGCGAGCCGTTGGGATTGGCATCCTGCGTGATTTGGCCTGCGGGCGTGGCATAACGAAAAACAATTCGCTGCTCGCGCCGCAGATCCGTCAAAGTGGCCTCATCGCAGAAATAATTGCCTTCCATGTGGCCGATCGGAATGGTCAGGACTTCGCCCTGGCGGCAGGCGTTGGTAAACGGTGTATCCGACGATTCCACGCGCACATGCACAGCTTTGCAAACGTATTTAAGCCCGACGTTCCGCATCAAGGCGCCGGGCAGCAGGCCGGACTCGCAAAGAATCTGAAAGCCATTGCAGATGCCGAGAACCAGGCCTCCGCCAGCGGCAAACTTGCGCACCGATTCCATCACCGGGGAAAAGCGTGCGATCGCGCCAGTGCGCAGGTAGTCGCCATAGGCGAAACCACCGGGCACGATGATGGCATCGCAACTCTCGAGATCGTGTGACTCATGCCAGAGGAACGTAACCGATTGTTTGGCCACCTGCTGGATAGTCCAATAGGCATCGTGATCGCAGTTCGATCCGGGGAAGATAATCACGCCAAATTTCATGAAATGTGCCTCAACCGGCCGGTTAATTGTGAGTTTAACATCCTCGCGCCGTGAAGCGGCACGCGAATGACGCGAGGAGTTACCGTGGAAGGACATGGCTTAAGCCAAGCCACAAGCGGCGGGAAGATGGAGATGCCTCGGGCCGGCGCTTGGGAATTCAGTCCAGAGGCTTTGTCCTGGCTGAAGCTGGGCCCTCTCAAAACCCAGGTGCGTTATTGTTGTAGATCTGGCCCATCGCGTCGTATGACCTTCCGCGAGCATCTTCGAATCACCGGTGACGCGCTGAAAAACTGGCTGCTGGCCCAGATTCAGGACTCCATTGCCGTGGGATGCCTGTGGTGGATCGGCCTGCATTTTCTGAAAGTACCGTGGGCGCCATTCTGGGCAGGGCTGGCTGCGATTCTGCAGTTTGTCCCTCACCTGGGACCAGTGCTGGGGATGCTTGGCCCGGTGCTGGCTGCGGCTATCCGCTGGGCAGACTGGGAACATCCGTTCTACGTTTTGATGCTGTACGCCGGAGTTGTAGTGGTCGATGGCTTCCTCCTGCAACCCTATCTGATGAAGCGCAGCGCCAAGGTGCCCATCTGGGCGTCGATTCTAGCGCCCATTGTGCTGGGATTCGTGATTCCATTCTGGGGAGTGCTGCTGGCGCCGCCGCTGCTGGCGGTGGTGTATGCGTACAAAACTCGAAGATTTGGCGCAGAGCGTGGCTCTTAGGTGCGTATTTCAATTTCTGCCGGAATGGGTATCAGGGCAAGCCGGCCGCGTGCAGATCACAACTGACGCCCTCAGGATTTATCTTCTGGTAGTCGAGGATGTATTCGGCGGAAAAGCCGAGTACGCGCAGCTTCACAAGGTGTTTCGCGGTCCCCGCGACGGCGAAGCTCGCTACTCTCCTGCAAAATGTATCGGCTGTGCCATGAAAGAAGTCAGCGGTCGGCCAGACCCGAAGCATGTATCCACATCATTCGTAGAGCGCCAAAACTGGACGTGCGAACCAGCATCAGGCGTTATACCCGCCTGTCGACTGGTTTCAGCCGCAAACTAGAGAACCATGCCGCTGCCACGGCCCTCAATTATTTCGCCTACACCTTTAGCAAGATTCATCGTACACTCCGCACGTCCCCAGCTATGGCGGCTGGCGTGACAGATCGGCTTTGGAGCGTGGAAGACTTGGTAGCCCTCCGGGAAGCCTATGAGCAGCGGAGGGCGAAAGAGCGGCGTGAACGCTAGAATCGTGATTTAAGTGGCGGGTGAACTCTTCATACTCTTTTTTTGTGCGACGATCGCCTTCCTCCTTGGAAACGGTTATTACAAATCCTTTCGCAGTGGTGTCCTTACAATCAGAGGCCGCGCAATCAAAGGCCGCACCTTTCGCCAGGACAAGGAACCAATCAGCTACTGGATTTGCATGGCTATCGGGACTCTCGCATTTCTCGCCATGGTATCTGCGACTGCGGTTATGGCGTTCTTGATATGCATGGGTTTGTCCGGGAATTCAAAGTAGCCCACTACCTCACAGCCGATGCGACACTGCCGCCTTAGAGCCCATGCTATAATGTACATCTGCCTGCGTTTATTCGAGGCAATCCTGTGATCTCCTCTGGGCGAATCCAGCGCGTCAGATTCGGTAGGATAGATCAGCGCAACCAAAGTTCATTTACATGAGGTAATTCCATGTCTGGCCACTCCAAATGGGCCACAATCAAGCACAAAAAGGGCGCGCTCGACGCCAAGCGGGGGAAGATTTTTACCCGCCTTATTAAAGAAATTTCCATCGCCGCCAAGAATGGTGGCGATCCCGATACCAATCCGCGCCTGCGCGGCGCCATTGTGGCCGCCAAGGCCGAGAACATGCCGGCCGACAACATCAAGCGGGCCATCCAGCGCGGCACCGGGGAGTTGCCGGGTGCGACTTACGAGGAGTTTTCGCTCGAGGGTTACGGACCGGGAGGGGTTGCGGTCCTCATCGACATCAATACCGACAATCGCAATCGCACGGTCAGCGAAATTCGCCACGTGTTCCAGAAAAATGGTGGCAACATGGCGGAAGCCGGTGCGGTCTCCTGGATGTTTCACAAGAAGGGCGACATCGTCGTGCCCAAGACAGCGGCCAAGGAGGACGACTTGATGGCGGTGGTGCTCGATGCTGGCGCCGAGGATCTCAAAGACGACGGCGATAATTGGGAAGTGCTGAGCGATCCCTCTTCGTACGAAGCGGTACTCGAAGCAGTAAAGAAGGCGGGGATTCAGCCGGTTTCGTCGAGCGTAGCCATGATTCCTCAGAACTACATCAAGCTCGAAGGCGCAGCGGCCAACACCATGATTCGCCTGATGGAGGCTCTGGAAGAGCACGACGACGTGCAGAACGTGCACTCTAATTTTGATATCGATCAGAAGTTGCTGGAGGAAGTGGCGGGGTAGCACCGAGGATTTGCCGGCAGCAAGAAGGAGATTCCTGGTAGCTGCGCTCCTCGGAACGACAACTCGGTTTACTAAGCCGCCTGCGGGCGGCTTTTGCTTGTGTGGTTTTAACCGCAGAGTTTGCAGGGAAGAGTTCAATCGATTTTGTTTGCCATCTCTGCGGTTAAACGCTTCTATGAAACTCCGGCTCGACAAACTGTTGCTGGATCGCGGCCTGACGGCATCGCGGGAACGCGCGCAGGCGCTGATCCTGGCCGGCAAAGTTCTGGTCAACGAACAGAAGATCGAAAAAGCCGGCGCCGCAGTCGATTCCGAGGTGAAGATTCGTCTGCTGGATGAAGACCTCAACTATGTCAGCCGCGGCGGGCTCAAGCTGGAAAAGGCGCTGGAGCGTTGGAAGATCGATGTAAAGGGCAAAGTCTGCCTTGACGTGGGAGCATCGACCGGCGGGTTTACCGACTGCCTGTTGCAGCAGGCAGCGGCACGAGTGATTGCGGTCGACACGGGCAAGGGGCAGATGGATTTTCGCCTCCGCCAGGATCCGCGGGTCCGTCTTCTGGAGAAGACCAATGCCCGCTACATCAAGCCTGAGCAGATCGGGGAAATTGTCGATTTCATCGCGATGGATGTTTCGTTTATCTCGGCCACTCTTGTTCTTCCTGCGGTGATGGCTGCAGCGCTTCCGGAGTCTTCCGCCGAGCGCAAAGGCCGGCAAATCGTGGTGTTGGTAAAACCGCAATTCGAAGCCGGCCGCGAATATGTGGGCAAGGGAGGAATCGTACGCGATCCGGCAGCCCAACAGGCAGCGGTAGAAAAGGTACGGCAGGCGCTCGTCGCTAAAGGCTGTTCTCAGACGGACGTGACCGAATCGCCAATTCTAGGCGCCGAAGGTAACCGCGAGTTTCTGCTCTACGCGTGTTTCTAGTAAGGCTCGCCGCGCGGGTGGCGCTGCACGCGAGATCCCTGGTCGCGCTGGAGAAAACGTGGGGCTTCGGGATGACCAGTGCCAACCCCCGGCAAAGTTCGCGAAGAATGCCAGGCCTTCGGTACAATGCAAGTTTCATGACCAGTCAGTCATCGTCACCAGCAGGCAAGGCTGCCGGCATCGTCTCGAAACCCGGGAAGGCAGAGTTAGCCACGATTGTTCCCGGGATCCTGAAATGGCTTGAGCAGCACCAATATTCGGCAGTGGTCGACGAAGAGACCAAACCTTACGCGCCGGGAGTGGAAGTCCTCAGCCGCAGGCAAATGGCATCCCGGCCCCTGAAGTTTGTGGTCGTGCTCGGTGGGGATGGCACGCTGCTTTCTGCCGCCCGGGCTGTCGCCAAAGCCGGAATTCCGGTGCTGGGTGTGAATCTCGGCTCGCTGGGCTTTCTCACCGAGGTTCCATTAGAGCAACTTTACCCGACGCTGGAAGGCATCGAGCAAAGCTGCTGCACCATCGAATCGCGCTCCATGGTGCACTGCGAAGTCGTGCGAAAAGATTCTGTCGTCGCTACCTATGATGCGCTAAACGATATTGTCGTCGGCAAGGGGACTATCTCCCGCCTCAACCACTGCGACGTGTACGTTGATGGAGTTTTTGTGTCGGCGTACAAAGCGGATAGCCTCATCGTTTCCACTCCCACCGGTTCCACTGCTTACTCGCTCGCTGCCGGTGGACCTATCATGATGCCTACAGTGAGTGCCATGATCGTGACTCCAGTCTCGGCGCATTCGCTGACTCACCGGCCGCTGGTGGTGCCGGATACGGCCAATATTGAACTGGTAGTGAATACCGGGGACGAGGAAGCATACCTCAGCGTAGACGGCCAGCTGGGCATGCCGATGTACGACGGCGACCGCGTGCGCTGCCGCCGCTCCGAGCATCAAGTCAAGCTGCTGCGCGTGCAAGGGACATTCTTCGACGTATTGCGGGCCAAACTGAAATGGGGGCAGAGATAGCCTTGCGAATGGCGGTGATATTCCTTCGATTTCTGCCGGTTATCACGGGTATCGCCGTGGTACTGGCAGCGCAGCCGCCGACCGCGGACCTGATGCTGATCCATGCCAAAGTGTGGACCGGCGATGCGAATCGACCCACTGCGGAAGCCGTGGCTGTGCTGGGCGATCGCATTTTCGCCGTGGGATCAAATGCCGAGATCGGGGGTTTGCGCGGCGCCCGCACTAAGGTGATCGACGCCGGGGGCAGACTGCTGCTGCCCGGATTTAACGACGCCCATGTGCATTTCGTCAGCGGCGGCATGCAGCTCGACAGCGTGCAGCTCAACGATGTAACCACCCCTCAGGAATTCGTTCGACGGATTGGTGAGCAAGCTAAGAAAACCCCGAAGGGAGAATGGATTCAGGGCGGCGACTGGGACGAAACCAAATGGCCGGGAGTGATTCTTCCCACCAAGGAGTTGATCGATCCGGTCACGCCCGATAATCCGGTGTTTGTCAGCCGCTATGATGGGCACTCTTCTTTGGCGAACTCGATCGCCCTGAAGCTGGCCGGGGTAACGGCGCAAACGCCCGATCCGCCCGGTGGCACCATCGTACGGAATGCCCAGGGAAATCCAACGGGCGATCTCAAGGACGCAGCTACCGTTCTGGTGGAAAAAGTAATTCCGCCGCTGTCCCACGATCAGCTGATGCGCGCCGTGAAGCGCGCTCTGGAGCATGCCGCGTCGGTTGGCGTGACCAGCGTTCAGAACATGGACCCGGAGTACGCGGATATTGCGGCCTACGCCGAACTTTTGCAATCGGGCGAGCTTACCACCCGCATCTACGCCGCTCCTCTGATCACGCAGGTGGATGATCAGGTAAAGATTGGGATTCGCCACGCCTTCGGCGGGCCGTATTTACGCATCGGCGCTGTCAAAGCCTTCGCCGATGGATCTCTGGGCTCGCGCACCGCCTACTTCTTCGAGCCCTTCTCCGACGAGCCTGGCAATCATGGACTCTTATCCGATGAAATGCAGCCGCTCTCGCTGATGCGGGATCGCATGATGAAGGCCGACTCTGCCGGGCTGCAGATTTGCACCCACGCCATCGGAGACCAGGGGATCTCGATCATTCTTGATCTGTATACCGAAGTCGCCAAAGCTCACGGCCCTGCCGACCGCCGCTTTCGCATCGAACATGCGCAACACATGGCAGCGAAGGACTTCGCTCGTTTTGCGGATCTCGGAGTCATCGCATCGGTGCAGCCGTATCACGCGATCGATGATGGACGCTGGGCGGAGGGAAGAATCGGCCACGACCGGGCCAGCCGGACCTATGCATTTCGCACCTTCCTCGATCACGGCGTGCGCCTGGCATTCGGCACGGATTGGGACGTAGCGCCTCTGAATCCCATGCTCGGCGTTTATGCCGCCGTGACCCGAGAAACTCTTGACGGCAAGAATCCCAACGGCTGGTTTCCGGAGCAGAAACTTACTGTAGAAGAAGCGGTGCGGGCCTACACCATGGGTTCGACCTACGCCGAGTTTCAGGAGCAAGAGAAGGGTTCGATCTCACCCGGGAAATTGGCCGACATGGTGCTACTGAGCGACGATATTTTTTCCATCGATCCGAGAAAAATCCGCCAAGTGAAAGCTTTGAAGACGGTTGTGGGCGGCAAGCTGATTTGGGATTCCTCCCGTACGCCGCCATACTCCACCGGGAATTAACTCTTGTAACCACCGAACGGACACGTCACCCGCGCTGGTTACCGGTACTTCTTCCACAATTCAAGATGTACTTCTAGGCATCTTGACGATGGTTCCACTCCGATCTACAGTGCATCCCAATCTGTTGCTTAACCAGCAGCCAGCCTGAATCTCAGCCGGGCCTTCACCAGGCCCGCAAGTTGCTAGCTCGTAGTTTCGAGCGACACAACCGCCTCTTCCGCTGTCGGGCCATGCTGAATCGTGTTGGGGACCAGCGCCTGTCCCGCCCATAACTGATCTCGACATTCCGCCGGAGTGTGTCTGGCTCCGGGCATGGAGGTTTGCAATGAAGTGGAAAAATGTTCTCGGTATAGCTCTGTCTAGTGTGTCGCCGCTACCCGGACGCCGGTCCATATGTCCGAAAGCGGAGCACGCGAAAAGCTCCAAGGCCCCAGCTTGCGCCGTTTTGCTCAGCGTTTCTATGTGCGTCGCATTGGTGGCAAGCCGCGGAACCGCCAACGCTCAGCGCACCGACGCTGGTCAATTCAGCAAGACCCACGGCAGCATGCGTGGAGGTCGGGGAGGTGGCGATCCGCAGGATCCCGGACCCCGCGGCGCTCCCATCAGCGCCGGAGGATTAATCTCAGGCTTGACGGCAGCACAGCTGGCGCAAGCGCAAGATGGCGCGGCGAGATTTATGGAACCGGAAACTTTTCCCGGTGGACTCGGACCTAACTACAACGCCGGAACGCAGCACGCGTGCGGCGGGTGCCACGCTCAGCCGAGCGTAGGTGGTTCGTCACCTTCGCAGAGTGCCTACCCATTCGTGGGTCCCAATCCGCAAGCCACTGTAGATTTCGACGATGACGGCGCGACGAATATCGTCCCACCGTTTATCACAGGAGATGGCCCGGTGCGTGAGATGCGCTTGGTTTATTTTCACAATTCCAACGGCACTCTCAATTCCAGGGCTCCAGACGGCGGCGTTCACGATCTGTTTACGGTGACGGGACGCGCCGACAACACGACCTGCACGCTAACGCAACCGAACTTTGCCCAGGAGCTGGCGCTGGGGAATGCGGTGTTTCGCATCCCGACTCCGGTATACGGTGCAGGGCTGATCGAGAACATCGACGACGCGACCATTCTCGCCAATCAGGCAGCCAACGCTCCCGCGAAAGCGGCCCTTGGCATCGCCGGCCAACCCAACCGCAACGGCAACGATGGCACCATTACGCGTTTCGGCTGGAAGGCGCAGAACAAGTCTTTGCTGCTCTTTGCAGCCGAGGCATACAACGTCGAGGTCGGCGTTACCAACGAGATATTTCCCACCGAGCGGCCGGCGCCGGGAAGTTTCCTGCCGCTAGGCTGCAAAAGCAATCTGACTCCGGAGGATCGCTCGAACCCTGATCTTGCGGGAGTGGCGGTTAACAGCGACATCACCGCATTTGCCGCCTTCATGCGGATGCTGGCGCCGCCCGCACCCGGCCCCGCGACCACATCGACGCAAAACGGACAGCAGACGTTCTCGTCGGTGGGTTGCGCACTATGCCATACGCCGAGCCTGACCACGGCGCAGTCGACCGAAGCCGCTGGACTCTCTGGGGTCCCGGCGAATCTCTATAGCGACCTGCTGGTGCACAACATGGGCACGGGCCTGGCCGATGGCGTCTCGCAGGGCAGCGCCAACGGTCTGCAGTTCCGTACTGCGCCTTTGTGGGGACTGGGGCAGAGAGTGTTCTTTCTCCACGATGGCCGCACTTCGGATCTGATGCAGGCCATCCAGGCTCACGGCGGCAATGGTTCTGAGGCCAACGGCGTCATCCGGAACTTCAACCGGCTTGCCCCGTCTCAGCAACAGGACCTGCTGAACTTCCTGCGTAGCCTGTAGCGGTCGATTGTCAAACTGGAATTGCGGAGGGCACGGAGGCCCTCCGTGATTCCTTAATCGAAGCGGAGCAGATCGGCCATGGTCTCGCGGCGTCTGATTATTCTTACCGATGATCCGTCTATGAGAATCTCAGCTGGTCGCAGGCGGCTGTTGTAGTTGGAGGTCAGTGCCATGCCGTACGCGCCGGTATCCAGGACAGCAAGCAGGTCATCCGTTCCGATTGGGGGCAACTCGCGGTCACGGCCGATAAAGTCGCCAGTTTCGCAGACCGGGCCAACCACGTCGACAGTTTCCCGCTCTTTCTCGTCGGATAAGGAGACCGGAACGATCTCATGGTAGGCGTTGTACAACGATGGGCGGAGCAGATCGTTCATGCCGGCGTCGACAATCAGAAACTGTTTTGGACCGTTTCTCTTCTTGAAGAGGACACGAGTCAGCAGCACCCCGGCGGGGCCGACGATGAAACGGCCGGGTTCGAGCAGCAGATGTACATCCAGGCCGCGCAAAGGGGCGGACACGGCTTCCGCATAAGCGGCGGCATACTCCGGGAAGTCGCGCGTATCCTCATTCGAGTATGCGATGCCCAGACCGCCGCCGGCATCCACATATTCGATGGTGTGCCCCTGGGCGCGAAGCGTCTTCACCAGTTCCGAGACACGTGCCATTGCCGCGGTGAAGGCCTCAAGTTCGGTGATCTGCGATCCGATGTGTACGCTCACACCAACAATTCTCAGGTACTTGATCTTCGAGGCTTCCGCGTACAAATCGGCCGCCTCTCCGATCGGAATGCCAAATTTGTGCTGCTGCAGGCCGGTCGAAATATAGGGATGAGTGTTGGCCGGCACATCAGGATTCACGCGCAGGGCAATCTGGGCCCAAACCTTCATCCCGGTCGCGCATTCCGCGAGCAGACGGAGTTCGGAAGCGCTCTCGATATTGAACAGGAGTATGTTCGTTTTGAGCGCCGATCGTATCTCCTCGCGCGTCTTGCCCACGCCCGAAAAGACAACTTTGCGTCCGGCGCCGCGGCTTACTCGCAGCACACGCTCTAATTCGCCGCCCGAGACAATGTCGAAGCCGCAATCCATTTTCGCCAGCAACCGCAGAATGCTGAGATTGGAATTGGCCTTGACCGAGTAGCAGACAGTGTGCGGCGTTTTGCCGAAGGCCGCGTCAAAGGCGCGCATTCGCTGCCGAATGAGGGACGCAGAATAAACGTACAGGGGTGTACCGAAACGTTCCGCCAGGCTGGCCACTGAGACCTTATCGCAGAAAAGAGTAGAGGGTTTGCGGGCAGCCGGCCTGCGGTAGACAAAGGCGGGAGGACGGCCCGGCGGATTGACGCGGGGAGCGGTGCTCACTTGCGTTTCCCGGGAGCACCTTTTACCCGAATGGCGACCACGGTCTGGTCATCGAAGGCGTCCTGCCCGGAGGCATGTTCTGCGACGGCTTTGAAAATCGCCTTCACCACCGCCTCAGGCGAAGCGTTGGGATCGCTGTTCACGATTTGCTCCAACCTTCCGCGGCCAAACAGCTCCCCGGCACCGTTGCTGGCATCGAGGATGCCGTCGCTGAAGAACACGAACATATCACCCGGTTTGGCCCGAAAGGTGAATTCGTCATACTCGGCATCATCGAAGAGCCCCAGGGGCAAGCCCGTAGCCTCGATCACCTGCACTTGGCCATCATGACAGTAAATCGGGCGGGGAAGCCCGGAGTTAGCTACGCGCATTACGCGATTCTCATCGTCCCACACAGCATAGATGAGCGAGACGAATTGGCCTTCAATGCGCCGTTCTCCCAGCGAAAAATTCACCGCCGACAACATTTCGGCCGGAGCCGGTTCCATGGGCGCGTGGGAGCGCAGGATTCCCGCGACCAGGGCGGCGTAGATGGCGGCCGGCGCACCCTTTCCGCTGACATCGCCTACAACGATGGCGGTTCGCGAAAGGGAATAGTTGACGAAGTCATACAGGTCGCCCCCGATGGCCCGGGCGGGAACAAACTTTGCAGCGATGTCCAGATTGGCCAGCTTGGGCAAAGAAGGCGGCAATAGCCGGAATTGCAACTCGCGCGCCAATGCCAGATCGCGTTCCAGCCGCTTTTCTTGCAGCGCGATCTGTTCGTAAAGTTGAGCATTCTCGATGGCGATCGCGACTTGTGCGGCGAGTGTCGTCACCGTCCGCTTATGATCGTCGGTGAAGAAACCGCGCCGGGTATGCTCCAGGTCGAGCACGCCAATCACTTTGTCCTGGTAGATCAGGGGTACCGCCAGTTCGGACCGCGTCTCCGGATTGAGCTTGATATAGCGCGGATCTTTGCTCACGTCGGGGACTAGCACAGCTTCCTTGTGCTCGGCAGCGTATCCTACCAGGCCGCGTCCCAGGGGGATCTCATGCTTGAGCTGGATGTTCTCCTGAAAACGGAGCGAGAAACGGTGTTGCAGCTTCTGCCCCGTGGCGTCGAGCAGGAGGATGCTGAACATCTGATAATCGATCAGCCGGCTCAGCAACTCGCCAATGCGCTTCAGCAGTTCATCCACGTTAAGAATGGAGGTAAGTTCGCGGGCGATTTCGTTCAGTAACACCAGAGTGCGCGCCTGGCGGGTAGTGCGGGTGTAAAGGCGCGCGTTCTCGATGCCCACCGCCATGCGGGAGGCAATGAGCGTGAGCAAGCGCTTGTGTTCTTCGGTGAAGTGATTCGGCTGCGGCGATTCGATGTCGATCACGCCGATCAGCCGGTTCTTGATGATCAGCGGAACTGCCAGTTCGGAGCGAACTCCGGGAATCGCTGGAATGTAGCGCGGGTCCTGCGAAACGTCGTCGACCAAAATGGGTTCGCGACGCTGCGCCGCGACTCCCGTAACGCCTTCTCCCACCTTGACGCGCGTGCGCTCGGCCACCTCCCGCGTGTAACCGATCTGGAATCGAATGCGCAGCTCGTGGGTTTTTTCGTTCAAAAGCAGGATGGCGAAGATTTCGTAATCAATGACTTTGCGCACCAGTTCCGCCACCCGGCGCAGGGTGGTGTCGAGGTCGAGCGTGGTGTTGACCACGTCCGCTACTTCGAGCAGCAGCGGATCGACCTTGGATTGCAAATCTGGTTGGGCGGCGACGGTTTCCACTGATTCTATGATAGCAGCCGGATCGATTACCCCTGCCTCGGCACGACGCAAATGTCGGGAAGATTACGATATTTTTCGGCGTAATCAAGCCCATACCCGACCACAAACTCATCGGGAATACTGAAACCGACGTAGTCCGCCCGGATCGGCTGTTTGCGCCGCGAAGGCTTATCCAGCAAGGTGGCGATGCGGAACATTCTTGGTTGATGCGCCAGCAGCATCTTTTTGAGATAGGTGAGGGTGAGTCCGGTATCCAGAATGTCCTCGACCAGGACGATGTTGCGGTCCTTCATCGACTGATCCACATCTTTAAGGAGGCGAACCTCACCGGTAGAGTCCCATCCGTTCTTGAGTTCCTGGGCAGGGCTGGGGCGATTGCCGTAGCTCGAAACTCCGATGAAGTCGAAAGTGGCATCGAGTTGTACGTGCCGCGCCAGGTCGCTGAGAAAAATGGCCGCTCCCTTGAGAACGCCCACAAAAATGATGTTCTGGCCGGAGAAGTCGCGAGTGATGTCGGCGCCCATGGCGGCGACGCGCTCCGCGATCTGCTGCCGCGAGATCAACACCTTCAGTTCGGTCACGGCGAACTATATTAAACTATCAACTCGGCATTTGGCGGCATGATTTCATGAGATTCGTGGCAGGACGCCGATTCTACGAGATTTGCGCGAATTCCGAATTGCGCAAATCGCGAATCTCATCGGCGGAAGGGAATGCAATATCAGGAGCTGGAAATGAATCTTAACGGCATCAAGCTTACCTGGCTAGGACACGCTACGTTTCGTCTGGAGACTCCAGGGGGCAAGACGATCCTTGTTGATCCCTGGGTCATGGGTAATCCCATGTGCCCGGAGAAAGAGAAGAGCGTCAAGAAAGTTGACATATTGCTTTGCACCCACGGACATTTCGACCACATCGGGGACGCGGTGGAAATTGCCAAAAAGCATGCTCCCAAGGTTGTGGGTATTCCCGAATTGTGTGGATGGCTGGAGAAAAAAGGCGTCAAGCAGACCTTGTCCATGAACAAGGGCGGAACCCAGACGGTCGATGACATCAAAGTGACCATGGTGCACGCCGACCACTCCTGCGGCATTCAGGACGGCGACCAGATCGTTTATGGCGGCGAGGCTTGTGGCTACGTCGTGGAGTTCTCCGGCGGGCTCAGGATCTATCATGCCGGGGACACCAACGTATTCGGCGATATGCAGATTATCCGCGAGCTCTACGCCCCCGACATCGCCATGCTGCCTATCGGCGATCACTACACCATGGGCCCGCGCGAAGCCGCCTATGCCTGTAATTTGCTGAAGCCAAAGACCGTCATCCCTATGCACTTCGGAACGTTCCCGCCTCTGGTCGGACGGCCGAGCGATTTGAAGAAGCTGGTCCCCGGCGTAGAAATCAAAGAACTGAAGCCGGGAGAAACCGTTTCCTAAAAACACATAGGGGCAGGTGTCATCACCTGTCCAGCCGAGCGGAGATCGGCTCGAGGAGCATATATGCCCAAAGCAAGACCCACGTGGCAACACCACGGCCACATCACCTCGCCCGCGGTCGACAATTACCTTTACTCGCTGCTCCCGCCTCGCGACGAGGTTCTCAGCGAGATGGAGGCGGAAGCCACCAAGCGACAAATCCCCATCGTCGGTCCGGCGGTGGGGCGCATCCTGCATCAGCTGGCGCTGATGATCGATGCCCACACGGTTTTTGAGATGGGATCGGCGATTGGCTATTCGACGATTTGGTGGGCGCGCGCGGTGGGTGAAAATGGCCGCGTGTTCTATACCGATGGCGACCGCAAGAATGCCGACCAGGCACGCAAATACTTCGCTCGGGCTGGTGTCGCGGAAACAATCAATGTCGGAGTCGGCGATGCCTTGGAACTGCTATCCGAGCAGAAGCAAGAGTTCGACATTATCTTCAACGACGTCGACAAAGAGGACTATCCCCGCGTGTTTCGTCTGGCAAGTTCGCGTCTACGCAAGGGCGGCTTGTTCATTACGGATAATGTTCTGTGGAGCGGGCGGGTGACGGAAGCCAAGAGCAAAGACGGCCCGACCAAAGCGATTCAGGAGCTCAATCGGCTGCTGTATGCCTCGCCGGAATTCTTTACCACGATTCTGCCCATTCGGGATGGCGTGGCGGTGGCGCTGAAGAAATAACGCCTGTCTTGGGTGCTAGATCGACTTTACCGGAATCGCAGTCAGATCCTCGACTAACCCCACTTCTTTCTGCAGGAACGGCTCGGCATAGGTCACGCCACCCAACATGCCGTAAAAACGGGCCATGGATTCGATCCGCGAGCGGATTTCGGACTCCGCGGGGAAAATGTCTTTGCCCGCCTCCTGATCGCTGAATTGCGTCTTGTATGCCATCAACGCCTGGAGGCGAGTCTCGAACTGCTCGCTGATGTCCACAACAAACGTCGGTCGAATATCGTAATAGAGCGTGGCATAGATGATTTTGAACGGTCGGTGCGGCTGCAGAGGATCATCTCTCAGGCCCTGCTTGGCGAGCACCAGCTTGGCTAGACCCGCCAGGAAGCAAGCTTCATATCCCAGCACCGAGGCGGTGTAGTGATCGGGATGGCGGCCCTGCCAGTAAGGCAGAATCACCACCCGCGGACGCTGCTCACGGAGCACCCGCGCGACCTTTAACCGATTCTCCCAGGTATTCTCGACGCGTCCGTCGGGAATATCGAGCGCCAGCCGCCATGAGACTTGCAGGATCGTGGCCGCTTCTTCTGCCTCGCGCCGGCGGTCCTCGGCCGTACCCCGCGTTCCCATTTCCCCCTGGGTGAGGTCGAGAACGCCGGTGCGGTGTCCGCGTTGCGCCATCTTGAGCAGCGAACCGCCGCAGGTCTGCTCCACATCGTCGCGGTGCGCGGCAATGGCTAGGATGTCGAGTGGTGGCGTGGGCATGTTGCAGAAAGAATACAGAGAAGGAGGAAGACAAGGCAACATGGCGGGTTTTGATCTCGGACTTAACTTAACTCCGGGTGCCTCTGCTTTCGTGGCTTGTTAATCTCGTGTGTTAATCCCGTGGAGCTGGGCACTGGTCCCAACCAGGCTGTCGTCTTGAGCGAGAGAAGTCTAATTCGCCAGCGAAGCAGTGCCGCTCGCGGAGGAAATCCCATGCGTGGAATATCTCAAATTGTCCCGGCCATTCTCTGGCTATGCATTGCACCAGGCAGCTTGCTATTGGCGCAATCCAGGGAAACAGCGGCCTTTGACAAGTTACGCGCGCTCAGCGGCGAGTGGGAAGGTACGTTCGCGTGGAGCGGTGCGCGAAATTCGACCGGTAAAATGGACGCGCAATACTACACCACCGGGAACGGATCGGCCTTGGTGGAGAATCTGAAGGTCGACGGCGCCCCGGTCATGACCAGCGTGTACCATCTCGACGGAGCCGATCTTCGCATGACCCACTTTTGCGCTGCCCAGAATCAGCCGCGATTCAAGGCAACAGAATTCAGTCCTGAAAACAGCGAGGTGACGTTTTCCTTTCAGGACATAACCAATCTTCGTTCTCCAACCGCCGGGCACGTACAGCGCCTCGAGGTGCGATTTCTAGCGCCGGATCACATTACGCTCCAGTTCCACTTCCTGGGCGATGGTAAGGAAAGCGCCGAGTTGGTGGACTTACGGCGAACAGAGTAACTCGGTTGAGTGTCAAGCGTGCGGCGAAAGGCTATACCATCCGCCAATGACGGAAGTCTTTTGACCCGCCAAGGATGCCCGCATCACGCCCTACCTCTCTTCGTTGTAGAATCTATGGTTTAGCCTGCACCTGCTGGTCGTCTCCTATGCCGCAGGAAGAAAAGACAACCGTGGCCGGCGATCATCGCAGCCGTGAGATCGAGAACCCGGCCGACCGCTATGATGCTCAACGCATCGAGATGAAGTGGTCTGCCCGCTGGCAGCAGGACGCCTCTCTGTACGCCGCTGAGAGTCAATCGACCAAGCCCAAGCACTACGCTCTTGAGATGCTGCCGTATCCCTCAGGTGCATTGCACATGGGGCACGTGCGTAATTACTCCATCGGCGATGCCCTGGCGCGTTACATGTGGATGAACGGCTATAACGTGCTGCATCCCATGGGTTGGGATTCTTTCGGGCTGCCGGCGGAGAATGCGGCCATCTCCGCCAACACGCCGCCGCGCGAGTGGACGCTGCGCAATATCGCCAACATGAAAGCGCAGATGAAGCGTCTGGGCTTTGCCTATGACTGGTCGCGTGAAGTCACAACTTGCCTGCCCGACTATTACCGCTGGAACCAGTGGTTCTTTCTGAAGCTCTACGAGAAGGGCCTGGCGTACCGCAAGAAGAGCAAAGTCAATTGGTGCCCCAAGTGCGCCACCGTGCTGGCCAACGAGCAGGTGGTGAACGGCTGCTGCTGGCGGCATGAAGATACGCTGGTTGAACAGCGCGAGCTGGAGCAGTGGTTTCTGCGCATCACGCACTATGCCGAAGAGTTGCTGCGCGACCTGGACAAACTCGACGGCTGGCCCGAGAAGGTCCGCACCATGCAGCGCAACTGGATCGGGCGCAGCGAAGGTACGCTGGTGGATTTCAAGCTCGATGGCGACGACTCCCCTGACTCGACGATCACCGTATTCACCACGCGCGTGGACACTATCTACGGCGCCACCTCGCTGCAGCTGGCGCCCGAGCACCCCCTAGTGGCTCGTCTGGCAAAGTACAACGACCCGTTGCGCACCCAGGTTGAGCAGCTGGTCGCCGAGCAGCGCAAAGCCAAAGAAGTCGGCGACATTGGAGCCATTGAGAAGCATGGCGTCAATACGCACCGCTATGCGGCGAATCCTTATAACGGCCAGCGGATTCCCATCTGGGTGGCGAATTACATCCTGATGGATTACGGCACCGGCGCCATCATGAGCGTGCCCGCCCACGACGAGCGCGACTACGAATTCGCGAAGAAATACAAGCTCGAAATCCGCGTCGTCATTATGCCGCAGGCGGACGATCCTGAGGAGACCGTCACCGAACCTCCGCTGCCCTTCACCACCATGCAGGGGATGCTGGTCAATTCGGGGCCCTTCAGCGGTCTCAGCTGCGAAGCAGCCATCCGGCAAATGTCGGCGTATGCCGAGGAGCACGGTTTTGGCAAGGGCACAGTCACCTATCGCCTTAAGGATTGGGGTATCTCACGACAGCGTTACTGGGGCACTCCGATTCCCATGCTGTATTGCGAGAAGGATGGGATTGTGCCGGTGCCGGAGAAAGATTTGCCGGTGATTCTGCCGGACAAAGTGGAGATCACACTTACTGGAGGCTCGCCGCTGGCTCGAGTGCCGGAGTTCGCGAACGTGACCTGTCCGAAGTGCGGCGGGCTGGCGCGCCGCGAGACCGATACCATGGATACCTTCGTCGATTCATCCTGGTATTTCTATCGCTACACCGATTCGCATAACGACCGGGCACCGTTCGATTCCAAAGCCGTCGACTACTGGTTTCCCATCGATCAATATATCGGCGGAGTGGAACACGCCATTCTGCACCTCATCTACTCGCGCTTCTGGACCAAGTTCATGCGGGATATGGGACTGGTAAAGAATGACGAACCGGTCGTGCGCCTGTTCACGCAGGGGATGATCATCAAGGCGGGGGCGAAAATGTCGAAGAGCCTGGGCAACGTGGTCTCCCCGGACGATATGGTCGCCCGTTATGGCGCGGACAGCACTCGTATGTACACGCTGTTCGCTACGGCTCCCGATCGCGAACTCGACTGGCAGGATGAAGGCGTAGAAGGCATCCAGCGTTTCCTGGGTAAGCTGTATCGGGTTGTGACTGACCGGACTGAACCACCTGTCCGCGCCGCCGATATGCCGGACGAAAGCCGGCGCGGAGCCGCTGCTCGCGCTCTTCAACGGAAGCTGCACCAGACCATTCAGCGAGTCTCCCACGATTTCGAGGGCCGCTGGCATTTCAATACGTCAATCGCGGCTTTGATGGAGTTGAACAACCTGCTCTCGAGCCAGGAAAAAGGCAACATCCCGCTCGCAGATTTGGCGCTGACCAAGCGGGTAATGGTATTGCTGCTGGCGCCTTTCGCTCCCTACCTGGCGCACGAGTTGTGGGAAATGCTCGGCGAAAAAGAGAATTTGCTCAAGGCGGCGTGGCCGAAATTCGACCCGGAGCTGGCCAAGGCAGAGGAAATCGAGATTCCGGTGCAGGTGAATGGCAAGCTGCGGAGTCTGGTGGTAGTGCCGGCAGGTTCAACCGAAGCTGCGATTCTCGAAGCTGCTTTGTCCAACGAAAAGATCAGCGCTATGATCGCCGGACGCCAGATCGTGAAGAAAATTGTCGTTCCGGAAAAGCTGGTCAACCTGGTACTTCGCTAACCAGCTCTCCGGAATCGCTGCTGATTTAGCGATTTTGGTTGCTCGTATCGGGCGTCAGCACCAGAGCTTGTTTGCGGCTCGCGAAATCGATTTCGGCGACTTCCTCGGATGCGGCAGAACCGTTTGTCTTGTTCAACACTACCGCGTCCTGGTGAAGATTACTCTCATCTTTCAGAGTTCCCGTGGTGGTGGCAACGGTCTCCTTGTTTTTCAATACATTCACCTGCACTTGCGGGCCGGAACCGGTCCACCTTACGGTGTAGGTACCTGCCTTCAGCACGGTACTGCCAATCTGGGCAGGATCATAGAGTTTGAGTTGGCCCTGGTTCTTCTCGCGAGCCAATGCACTTACAGGCAAAAGCATGGCAAACGCCATTATTAAGGTCAGATATTTTCCCCACTTCATGGTTCGTCCTCCTCACAGACATAAAATTACGATTGTTTACGCAAGACGGACTCCTCGATCCGCCAGGCTAAAAAGGCCGCTAACCATAGGATGCCCTGTTTCCGTGATGGGTTGCGGATTACTTGCAGGCCGGTACGATATCCTAGACTCGGAATGAAGCAGCGTTCGCCGACTCTCGAGGGCTTCCGCGCGGTTTTGAAGCAGCCGTCTCTGGGCCTGGCGGAGGTTGCCTGGCGATGGAGTTTCGGCGGCGCTGCGGCAGCGCTGTGCGCGGTTGCGTTTTTCGAATATCTCGACACGCTCACGGTCACGCGTGGCGATTTGCTGCTGCTGCGAACCAGGCATCCCGCTTTGGTCGCGCACGCGCTGTCCCGCATCTTCGCTGGCAGTGCCGGCCGGGTTGTGGCAACGATGATCGTTCTGGCCTTTTGTATGGCCATCGGATGGACATTGGTTGCAGCGCTGGCGCGTGCGGCAACTGTCAAGGCTTTGCTGGATTACTTCAGCATCCTCCTTCCCTCGCCAGATGCTCACGACAGAAAAAGGCCGCCGGAGGAGTGGCGTTTGGGTTCGCTGCTCGAGTTGAACTTCTTCCGCGCCATGTTGACCTTGGCAGCAGCCGTCGGAGTTCTTGCCGCATTCATCGTCGGAGGAGCGGCGTCTCCGGCGGAGCATCCTTCTCCCGGAACCGCCTTTCTCATCATGCTTGGCATCGCGGGGTTGGTATGGTTCGTATGGAGCGTGCTGAATTGGTTTCTCTCGTTGGCGGCGATATTCGCAGTCAGAGATGGACGCGATTTTCTTGCGTCGATCGCCGCAACGATTGACTTGTGCCGCGATCACGCGGGGTCTATGTTTGCGGTCGGAACATGGTTTGGACTTGCCCATTTTGCGGCTTTCTGCGCGGCTACGACGCTGGTCGCATTTCCCATCAGCCTGGCCGGCGTGCTGCCACCAGCCGCGATTCTGGGTGGCGTGCTGCTGGTGACCTTGCTCTATTTCGCGTTGGCAGATTACTTGTACATGGGCCGTCTGGCAGCCTATGTGGCGATTGCGGAATTTCCCGGGGCCACGGTGACAGAATCGCCGAATGCACTGCCACCGGCCGGCATTTTTCCCCGGACTGATGCGGTCGATCCTGACGAGCTAATCCTGGGGGATCTCCCGGCGCCAATCTGAGAGCAGGAATCCACGCTCGCTCTTTACACACACATGCCAATTTGAGACACTCGTCCGTGGAAACCCAATCCATCGTTGTCCTCGACTTTGGAGCGCAATACTCGCAACTGATTGCGCGCCGCATCCGTGAACAGAATGTATTTTCCGTAGTCCTGCCTTGTACGGCCAAGCTGGACGAAATCCGCAGCCACTCCCCCGTGGGCATTATTTTGTCCGGCGGGCCCTGCTCGGTTTACGACAAAGATGCTCCTGCCGCCGACCGCCGCGTGTTTGATATGGGCGTTCCGGTGCTCGGCATCTGTTACGGATTGCAGTTGATGGTTCATGTGCTGGGCGGCAAGGTGCGTCCGGCGGACAAACGCGAGTATGGCCATGCGCAGATTGAGATGAAAGATGCCTCGCAGCTGTTGGAGGGTCTGCCCAAAACACTCAATGTCTGGATGTCGCACGGAGATGAGGCGGTGGAGCTGCCGGCGGGATTTCATCTGACCGCCAGTTCGCCCAACGCCATAGCCGCGATTGAGAATCCGCCGCGAAAAATGTGGGCGGTACAGTTTCATCCCGAAGTGCACCACACGCAACGTGGCACCGACATTCTGCGCAATTTTGCACTGCGAATTTGCGGCGCGAAGCCGACCTGGACTCCGCGGCATTTTATCGACGCCACCGTTGCGTCGGTTCGCGAGACTGTCGGCAACGGCCGGGCCATTTGTGCGCTCTCCGGAGGTGTGGATTCGGCAGTCGCCGCCACTCTGGTGAACCGCGCGTTGCGGGATGGCAAGGGCGGTTCCCGATTGACCTGCATTTTTGTGGACAACGGTGTTCTGCGTAAGGGCGAATTCCAGAAAGTGCAACGTAACCTGCGCGACAAGCTGGGCCTGCGCCTGGATGCAGTCGATGCCAGTGATCGCTTCTTGAAGAAACTCGCCGGAGTAACCGATCCTGAGAAGAAACGCAAGCTTATCGGCAACGAGTTCATTAAGGTGTTCGAGCAGGAAGCCCGCCGCATCGAGAAAAAAGAAGGCAAGGTCAAATGGCTGGTGCAAGGGACGCTCTATCCCGACGTCATCGAATCGCGTTCGGTGCGGGGGCCGTCACAGATCATTAAGTCGCACCATAACGTCGGCGGCCTGCCGGAGAAAATGAAACTCAAGCTGATCGAGCCGTTGAAAGAACTTTTCAAAGACGAAGTCCGCAAAATCGGCCGCGACCTGGGCATGCCGGAAGAACTGCTGCAACGTCAGCCGTTCCCCGGGCCCGGGCTGGCGGTGCGGATCCTGGGCGAAGTCACCAGGCCGCGCCTCGAAATTCTCCGCGAGTGCGACGACATTGTGGTCAGCGAAATCAAGCAGGCTGGGTTGTACGCGAAAATCTGGCAGTCGTTTGCGGTTCTGTTGCCGGTAATGTCAGTTGGAGTCATGGGCGACCAGCGAACCTACGCCTACACCTGTGCGATCCGCGCCGTGCACTCCGAAGACGGCATGACCGCCGACTGGGTGCCGTTGCCGCATGAAGTGTTGAAGACCATCTCCAGCCGCATCGTGAACGAAGTAAAAGGCGTGAATCGCGTGGTCTACGATGTCACGTCGAAGCCGCCGGGGACGATCGAGTGGGAGTGAGCAGGTAGCCTGACTTTGAGCTTTTTGCTTCGGCAACGGTGCAGGATGACAACCGCCGTCAACATTGACATTTCCCCCCCGGGCTAAGGGTGCACGACGCGCATCCCGAGAACCTGTTCGAAAGCGTCAAAATCCCGGTCGCGGTGCGTGTCCCGCTTCCAGGCAGAACGTGGCGATCAGGCAATCGATGGTCCTGCGCACCGTATGACCGCTCTGTCGCAATGTCCGGTGGTTTTGCGCGGCCAAAATTGCGAGGGCTCTCCCGCCGGTTTCGAACACGTGAAACCTCAGAAGATCGTCACGAACCTGCAAGAAGGTGGCTTGATCGCGGATGCCCCGTAGTACCTCGCAAAGGATCAGATCCGTTAGTCCTAGCCTCTGCCGGCTGAGCTCCCGCTCAAGCCAGTGAATGTGGGGGTTCTCAGCGCCTCGGAGGTAGTCGATCCACACCGTGGTGTCGACGATGGTCATGCTGCCAGCCTAACGGCGAGTTCGGTAAACCTGGGTAACCTCAGTCATATCTGCCGATGGGGACGCAAAACCACCCTCATCGACGGACCGGAACGCTTCGCGGTCCAGCAGTTCCTCCCCGCAAATGGCTGCGTGGTTCACCAGCTCACAGTTCCACTAATGAAAATTCCTGCACGGACGATATAGGAGTGAGGACAGGAACAGTGTCGATGACGCTGGGGCGAGGCTCCTCGACCCTTTAAGGGGACATGCGATGGGTGAAAGCGACATTGTCCAGGACTTTCTGGTCGAAAGTGCCGAAAATCTGGACCGGCTGGACCGCGATCTGGTCGGGCTGGAAAAAAATCCGCGTGACAAGGATGCTCTGGCCGGGGTATTCCGCACCATTCACACCATTAAGGGAACCTGTGGTTTCCTCGGTTTCAGCAAACTGGAGAAAGTGGCGCACGTGGGAGAGAACCTGCTGAGCCGGCTTCGCGACGGCCAACTCGCGCTGAATCCAGAAATTACTACCGCGCTGTTAACTATGGTCGATGCCGTCCGCCAGATGCTGAAAGAGATTCAATCGACCGGACAGGACGGAGCCATCGATTACCCGGAATTGCGGGAGACGCTGACCCGCCTGCAGAGTTCCGGCGCCGCTGATCACACCGCGATCGCCGCCGCCACTCCGGGGCCTCCACTTGGCCCAACCCTGCCCAAGACTGAAGACATACTCCAGGCTTCGCCGCCGGCTCTCAACACGGTGCCGACCCCAGCCCCCGCGCGGGGGAGGAGCCGCGACTCTTCTCAACGTAAGCCGGCGCACGGAAAAATCGGGGGCATGCTGGTTGAGCGCGGGCTGGTACAAGCCGAAGACATCATGCGTGCCCTGGAGGAACAGGAAGGAGGGGATCGCCGCCGGCTGGGGGAAATCCTGGTGGCGCTCGGTCTGGTGAAGGCGGAAGACGTGCTGGCTGCTCAACAGACCCTGGAGTCGAAATCCCGCGACGCCGTGCCGGAGACGATTCGTGTGGGAGTCAACCTGCTCGACCGGCTGATGACCCTGGTGGGAGAGCTGGTGCTGGCGCGAAACCAGCTGCTCCAGTTCGCGAATACCGTCGAAAACACTGGCCTGCAGGCGGTTTCTCAGCGCATGAATCTGATCGCGACCGAACTGCAGGAAGAAGTCATGAAAACCCGTATGCAGCCGATCGGCAATATCTGGGCGCAATTTCCGCGGACGGTCCGCGACGTGGCGCTGGGTTGCGGGAAGCAGGTGAATATCGAGATGGAGGGCAAGGAGACCGAGCTGGATAAGACCATTATCGAAGCGATCAAAGACCCGCTCACTCATCTGGTGCGCAACTCCGTCGACCACGGCATCGAGCTTCCCGCCGACCGGATCAAGGCAGGAAAGGATCCTGCGGGCCGTCTGATTTTGCGGGCCTTTCACGAGGGCGGCCAGGTCAATATCGAAATCAGTGACGATGGCGCCGGACTCAATCGGGAGCGCATCCGGCAAAAGGCCGTCGAACGCGGAGTGATCACCGGCGAGCATGCGGCGCGCATGGCGGAACGCGAGATCTTCAACCTGATCTTCCTGCCGGGGTTTTCCACCGCGGAGAAAGTCACCAACGTCTCCGGCCGTGGTGTGGGCATGGATGTAGTCAAAACCAATGTGGAAAAGATCGGCGGCACCGTCGATCTCCAGTCAACCCCGGGGCGGGGCACGACGGTGCGAGTGAAGATTCCCTTGACTCTTGCCATCATTCCCGCCCTGGTTGTGACCTGCGGCGGCGATCGCTATGCCATTCCGCAAGTCAGCCTGCTCGAACTGGTGCGTCTGGAGGCGGAACACGCCAGCACTGCGATCGAAATGGTTCACGGCGCACCGGTGTACCGGCTGCGCGGACGCCTGCTGCCGCTGGTGTATCTGAGCCGGGAATTGAAATTGGAGGCGAACGCCAGGGAGCCTGCCGGCAAAATAGATTTCTCCTCGGTGAGAGACAAGCACCGGCAATGGATCGATACCCTGCAGCAGGTTCTGGGAGGCACCCTGTCTCTTACGGAGCAGCAGGCTGGTTCCTATCGGCACTGTGCCCTCGGGAAGTGGATTTATTCCGTTGGTCTCGAAGAATACGGCGCCATCGCCGAGATGCACGTCTTAGAGAAAACACACAAGCACTTTCATGAGTTAGTACAGACAGTGTTGCGCTTGAAAGCCCACGGCGATGAAATGCTGGCTCGCCAGGAATTGGAAGCGGTTCAGCACGTTTCCCAGCAAATCATGGAACTAACTTCTCACGTGGAGAAAAAAGTCCTCGAATTCCGCAATGTAAACATCGTGGTTCTGCAAGCCGACGACCGTCAATTCGGCCTGGTGGTCGACGAAATCAATGACACCGAGGAAATTGTGGTCAAGCCGCTGGGCAAGCAGCTCAAGGGAGTGAACACGTTCGCCGGCGCGACCATCATGGGAGACGGGAAAGTGGCGCTGATTCTGGACGCGCTGGGACTGGCGCAGCGGGCCAACGTAATCAGTGAGGTCCACGATCACGTGGTGGCGGGCAAGGAACGATTGCTGACCGAGAAGGCGCCCAGTAATCGTCAGACCCTGCTGTTGTTCCAGCCATGCGAAGGCGGGCGGATGGCCATGCCGCTCTCGCTGGTGGCGCGGCTCGAGGAGTTTGCTCGTAGCGCCGTAGAAAGCACGGGCCGTCAGCAAGTGGTGCAGTATCGCGGGCAGATCATGCCCCTGCTCCGGGTCTCTGAGGCGGTAGAGTCGCTCAAAGGTGGCCAGTTGCCACCACCCGCCGAGACAGAAACCAACCAGCAGAGTCCGCTGCAAGTCGTTGTCTACTCCGAACAAGGGCGCAGTGTAGGACTGGTCGTGGATCGCATCCTCGACATTGCGGAAGAGGATTTGGTGCTTGAGCGGCCAGCCCAGCGTGCCGGAATTCTAGGTTCGGCGGTGGTTCAGCAGAAAGTGACTGACCTGCTCGACGTACCGGCAGTGGTGCGCGCCGCGAATCCGGGTTTTTTCACCGAGGCGGCGGGGCGATAGGAGTGATTCATGACGCAATCCGAGCAGTTTTGCACATTTTTCCTCGAGCGGCACTACTTCGGTGTGCCAGTGCAGCAAGTGCAGGAAGTCATCCGTTATCAGGAAATGACGCGGGTTCCTCTACTGCCGCAGGTGGTTCGTGGACTGATTAACTTGCGTGGCCAAATCGTCACTGCAGTAGATCTGCGACGTCGTTTGGGCATGGCCGAACGCGCCACGGACCAACTACCGATCAATGTCGTGGTTCATACCGATGACGGCGCTGTCAGCCTGCTGGTGGATGAAATCGGCGACGTCATTGAGGTGCAGGAAGAGAGCTTTGAGCAGCCGCCAGAGACGCTCCATGGGATGGCACGGGAGATGATCCGCGGCGTTCACAAGCTGCCCGGCCGGTTGCTGCTGGTGCTGGATACGGAACGAGCGGTCAACCTGGTCGAACCTGTTGTTACTGCGGACGAAAGGCAGGCCTAGAATGCTGCATGTTGCGTCCTCGCTGGTGGTGGTACTGCTGGCGGTCGGACTGTGGTTTCGCCATCGCCGGCCACAACTCCATTTGCGCCTGATGATTTCTGCCTTCGCTCTGGACCTGCTACTGCTGCTCTATATCGAGATTTCCCGGCACGCTGTCGAGAAGGTGATGGCCCGAGTTAGTCCCATGATTTGGTTCCATGCCGCGGTCTCGGTCGGAGTTTTGTTGTGCTACGTCGCAATGATTCTGCTAGGCCGGGGGATTTTGGCCGGTCAGGAAAACTCGCGGAATTGGCATCGCAACGTGGGTCTGACCTTCGTTGTCTTGCGCAGTTTGAATTACGTCACCAGTTACGTGGTGGTTTAGAAAGTGTTGGAGGAGGGAAATAATGCCAACCAAAGCAGCTTCCGCACTACAGCCTGCCCAGTCGCTCTTCGCCCGCTTGGGTGGCCGTGACCTCATCGCCGCCACCGTCGAACGGTTCTACGGCCGTCTACTGGCTGATCGAGAACTGAAACCTTTTTTCATACGCACCAATATGAGCTGGCTGAAGCTGCGGCAGACGCAATTCATGATGCAGGCCTTGGGCGGCCCCGCGGAGTACAAGGGCAAGAGCATGAAGGTGGCGCACGCGTGCATGGAGATCGAGCCGCGGCACTTTCAGCTTGTCGCCGGGCATCTGGCTGACACGCTAGCGTCCCTGGATATCCCAAAAACACTGATCGGAGAAGTGATGACCGCGGTGGCGTCGCTCGAGCCGGATATCGTGACCAAACCTGGCAATCGATCGGTTGGACATTAAGCAACACCTAAGGAGAGCAGAAATGAAGACCGCACTCATGGAGAAAAAGAACGGCCACTCCGCAAGAGTCAACCACGATGCGGAAGCGGCCCGGTTAAAGGCGATGTTGGAGCAGTCCCCTACGAATATCCTGATGGCCAACACAGACCTGGAGATCACCTATGTGAATCCGGCCTCCTTGCGCACCCTGAAAACCATCGAGGCTCATCTCCCCGTTTCGGCGGAGAAAGTCATCGGTTCAAGCATCGATATCTTCCACAAAAACCCGGCCCACCAGCGCAAGATGTTGGCCAACCCCAAAAACTTGCCACACCGCGCCAACATTCAGATTGGGCCTGAAGTTGCGGACCTTCTCGTTAGTCCAATCTATGACCATGAGGGAACGTACTTGGGGCCGATGGTGACCTGGGAACTGATCACCGAGAAACTAAAGGTCGAAAACAAGATGGCGCAGATCCATTCCATGATGGAGAATGCGCCCATTAACGTCATGTACGCAGACCGTGAGCTGAAGATTCAGTACATGAATCCCGCCTCCACCAAGACTCTGCAAACTCTGGAGAAGCACCTGCCCATCAAAGTGTCCCAGATGATGGGGCACACGATTGACATCTTTCACAAAGACCCGTCTCACCAGCGGGACTTGCTGGCCAGCGACAAGAACTTGCCGCGCCGGGCACAGATTCAGATCGGCCCCGAAACCCTGGACCTGCGGGTCAGCGCCATCTACGACAAAGACAAGAATTACATCGGCGTGATGGTGACCTGGGAAGTGATTACGGAACGTTTGGCGACAGAGAAAAGAGTACAGGACGCCGCTGAACGGGAACGCAAGCAGGTGGAAGAACTGAAGATCTTGTTTGGCACCGTTGGTGAAAACGCGCAATCGCTGTCCAGCGCATCGGAGGAGCTCACAGCCACCAGTCAGCAGATGAGCGCCAACGCCGAGGAAACTTCAGCTCAAGCCAACGTTGTTTCCAAGAACTCGGAGCAAGTCAACAAGAACCTGCAGACCGTCGCCACCGGCACCGAAGAGATGGGAGCGACCATCAAGGAGATCGCCAAGAACGCCACTGAGGCGGCCAAGGTGGCTACGGGCGCAGTCAAGGTGGCGGAAAACACCACAGCCACCGTCTCCAAACTGGGAGACTCCTCCACTGAAATTGGCCAGGTGATCAAAGTCATTACCTCGATCGCCCAGCAGACCAATCTTCTCGCCCTGAATGCCACCATCGAAGCCGCCCGCGCGGGCGAAGCCGGAAAAGGCTTTGCGGTCGTTGCCAACGAGGTCAAAGAACTGGCCAAAGAAACCGCCAAAGCCACCGAGGACATCAGCCGCAAGATCGAGGCCATACAGGCTGATACCAAAGCGGCGGTTGACGCTATCGCGGAGATCAGCGGAGTGATCAATCAGGTTAACGGCATCTCCAATACCATCGCCACGGCGGTCGAAGAACAAAACGCCACCACCAACGAAATGGCGCGCAATGTCAGCGAAGCTGCAGCCGGGAGCGGCGAGATTACGAAGAACATTGCGGGAGTTGCCGAGGCGGCCGAGAGTACGACGCGCGGGGCAGGGGATACGCAGAAAGCGGCGGCCGAACTGGCCAAGTTGGCGACCTCGCTGCGCGAGCTGGTATCGACGTACAAGTTTTGAGATCTAAGCGACGTTATCAAAGCTGGACGACCTCGAATGGCTGCTATACACATACTCGTGGTTGATGATTCGGTCGTGATCCGCAAGCTGCTCTCCGACACTCTGTCGAGCGATCCGGATCTGGAAGTACTCGGCACGGCTGGAGATGGCCGAATCGCATTGGCAAAGATTTCACAGCTGCATCCCGACCTGGTGACTCTCGACATCGAGATGCCGGTGATGAACGGTATCGAGACCCTGAAGGAGCTAAGAAAATCTCACCCCAAGCTGCCGGTCATCATGTTCAGCACGCTGACCGAGCGCGGGGCCAGCGCCACGCTCGACGCGCTTGCCCTGGGAGCCTCCGACTACGCCACCAAGCCCAGCAATGTAGGCAGCCCGGCGGCCGCCATTGCCGCCATCCGCTCCGAACTGATTCCGAAGATCAAAGCACTCTGCGCGGGTGTGTCGCAGAAACTCAAGACCTTGCCGCCGTCCCGTCCCCCGGTGCAGGTCAAGCGGCCGGCGAACCGGCGTATTGAAATCGTCGCCATTGGCACTTCCACCGGCGGCCCCAACGCCCTGGCCGAGGTTCTGCCGCGGATTCCGAAAGGCTTCCCGGTGCCAATCGTGGTAGTGCAGCACATGCCCCCGATTTTTACCCGCTTCCTGGCGGAACGGCTGGCCGGCCGGTCGGAGATTCCAGTTGAAGAGGGCAGCGCCGGCATTGCCCTCGCAGCCGGCCGCTCCTGGATTGCACCGGGAAATTTCCATATGACGGTAGTTCGCGCCGGCCTCAGCTGGCGCCTCGATCTGAATCAGAATCCCCCGGAAAACTCCTGCCGCCCCTCGGTGGACGTTCTGTTTCGCTCCGTAGCTGCGGTCTACGGCGCGAATGTATTGGCCGTGGTGATGACCGGCATGGGTTCCGACGGGGTGATCGGCGCGCAACATGTTCGCCAGGCCGGCGGAGAGGTCATCATTCAAGACGAAGCCTCCGCCGTCGTCTGGGGAATGCCCGGCCTGGTTTTTGCGGCGGGAAATGCCGACGCTGTCTATCCGCTGGATCAGTTGGGTTACGAGATCATCCGCCGGGTCACGCAAAGCCGCCTGCCGCATCCCCCTGTGACTTCGCCCAGCCCGGTTGCCATGGAGCCGCAAGCCAAATGATAACCGCCGCGCAAACCGCTGTGGCCAAGCCCGGGTCGCCGAAGGCCAGCGAACCCGTGGACCCCATCTTCCGGCAAATCCGCGATCTGGTGTACAAAGTCTCAGGAATTTTTCAGCTGGAAGAGAAACTTTACCTGCTGGCCGACGGCTGCGGGCGCAGGATGAAGCAAGTGGGAAGCAAGAGCCCGCGCGATTATTGGGACCTGCTCACCGCGCACTCCAGCCGCGACGCGGAACTGCGTCACCTGCTCAACGAAATCACCATTGGTGAAACCTGTCTGTTCCGCAGCCCGCCACAACTGGACGCTTTGCATAAAGTCATCCTTCCTGAACTTGTGGCGGACAAGACCAAGCAGGTGATCAAGCGGCTGCGCATCTGGAGCGCGGGCTGCTCCACCGGCGAGGAATCCTACACCCTGGCCATGAACATGCTGGAGCAAAGCCAGGGATTGCTGAAGGATTGGACCATCGAGATTCAAGCCACCGATCTCAACGACCGCTCGGTGGAGGCCGCCAAGGCGGGCATCTATGGCGACTACGCGCTGCGAGCGACTTCCGATTACTTCAAGCGCAAGTATTTTTCGCCCATCGATGAAAAGAAGTTGCAAGTCCGGCCAGAGGTGAAAAAACTCATCACCTTCAGCCGGCTCAACCTGCAAGATGACTCCAAGATGCTTTTCATGAAAGGCATGGACCTGATTTTCTGCTGCAACGTGCTGATCTATTTCGACGGCCCCTCGAAGTCGAAGGTGATCGATCATTTCTATAGCAACCTCAACTTTGGCGGCTACTTCTTTCTGGGCACGTCGGAGTCATTGATGAAGCTGAATGACAAGTTTCACCTGGTGCATTTTCCCGGAGCGATCGGGTACTGGAAGCCGTCCCTGAAGAGTGGCAAACTATGAGCACATCGGTCACTACCCTGATCCGCGAACATGTGAAGCGCATCGAGACCACGCCTTCCATCCCAACCGTGTTCCTGCCTCTGCTCGAGTTGCTCAATGCGCCTCCGGAAGAGGTGAAACTCGAGGAAATCATCAAACTGGTGTCCTATGACAACACCATTGCCGCTCAATGCCTGCGGGTAGCGAGCTCTCCTTTGTTCGGCTTGTCCAAGCCGCCCGAGTCGATCAAGGGTGCGGTCATCAGCCTGGGCCTGCGCCGGGTCGAAACCATTCTGCTCACCTGCTGCCTGGGACAAGCTTTTCCCGCCAAGCAGTGGGCTCTCGATCCTACCCTCTTCTGGAGGCATTCGCTGGGCTGCGCCATGGTGTGCCGCAAATTCAGCGAGAAGTTGTCCGCCGCCGACGGCGACAAGGCCTACATGGCCGGGCTGCTGCACGACATCGGTTTCATGGTCAATTGCCTGGCCTTTTCGAAGGATTTTTCCACCACCGTCGAGCGCGCGCTCCGAGAGCAAATTCCGCTGGATGAGGCGGAGCGCGCCGTGATGGGTTTTACCCACTGCGAGACCGGCCACGCCCTGGCGGAAAAATGGCATTTGAGCGACGACATCATGCAGGTCATCGCCCACCATCACAACCCCGAGCAGTGCCAGGAAGGGAAGCCTCTGGTAGCGCTGGTGCATCTGAGCGATCTGTTGTGCCGGGTGCGCGGCCTGGGTTACGGGTACTACGAGCGGCGGAAAGTCGATCTGGTGCACAATTCCTCCTGGACCATTCTTTCGCAGGAATATCGCGATCTGGAAGGCGTGGATCTGGCGCGCTTCACCTTCGAATTGGATCAGGATGTGGCCGAGATTTACGAAATGGTATCGACTATCTTCGGGGCGGTGGCAGCGCGCAACTGAGCGGCAAACATTGGTTCAAAGCCGCGTGATCTAACTGTGGACTTGGAGAGAGATCACGATCGGCGCGCCTTCAAATTGCAGCCGGACTTCGAGCGTAGGGGCGTCGCTCAAAGAATGCAAGCTGTAGTCGTTACCCGTGATCACCGTGGGCACGGACAACATGCAGCCTTCGCCCAATCCCACGATCTTGTTCTTGAAATTGCCGGCGATCATGTTGCAGACTTCTCCGAAGGCATCGCACATTTCCGCGCCCACCTTGTCGGGCTCGACGCCAAGCATCTTGGAAGCCATGAGCGTGGCAGCTTTGGCCGTGCAGCGCAAGCTCATGACCCCGCACAACTGGCCTGCCAGGCCGACCATCGAGGTAATATCTAGCGCTTCCTCCACCGCCGGGTCGGCCACCGCCAACTTGCAGTGCAACATGAGCTCGAAGACTTCTCGCACCGCCACTTCGATCATCGGGACCCAGTCCTGGTGGCTGTGATTGTCGGCCAGCAATTCGCTCGTGGTCTTCATGCGTTCACCGCCAGCAGAGGAATGACGTGTTCCTTTACCTGATCCGGGGTAAACGGTTTGCGGATGTAACCCCGCGCGCCCACCGATAAGGCCTGCACCACGTGCGCTTCGCTACCCTCGGTTGTGATCATGACCACGGGCGTGCCTTTAGCGTTCGCGACACCGGCCAGGGCCTTTACAAATGCCAAGCCGTCCATGACTGGCATATTGATGTCGCACAGGATAAGGTCTACGCGATTTTCTGCCAGCACGGCCAGTCCCTCGGCGCCGTTTCCGGCTTCAAATACCTGGCTGATTTCAATGCCCGCCTGGCGCAGCGAGCGCTCGACGATCTTCCGCATGACCGAAGAATCGTCCACGATAAGAGCCCGTATGCTGTTCATGAATTTGACTCGCTCTCCGTTGCGGGACCTGTGTGGTGCGATGTTCGCTCTAGGGTATATCGGCAGGGGAAGATCGAACTTTAGGAAACGAGCTAGAATCCGGCCGCGGGAGTGATTCCTCTGCCCTCGGCGCATTCGTAGGACCGGCTCGCGCTGAGACTCTTGTATTCCTCTACTTGACCGCTCGGCCACTCGATGGCCACCCGGTCAATGTGATCCGCTTTGCCGAGGCCGAAGGTTACAGGCAGCTCCGATTGCGAGAGGTAGCTCGATCCGCTTTTCACCAGGCGCGACTGGCTCGCGCCTTCGTGGTAAATGCGAACCATGGATCCAATCCCGTCGCGATTCGACTTCGAACCCACCAGGCTAAAACGGATGCTATGGTTGCCACTCGTCTGGTCGTTGCGGTAAAGCGCGGCAGGCCCGGCATTGGTGGTGATCAGAATATCGAGATCGCCATCGCGATCGAAGTCTCCATACGCTAATCCGCGCCCCACTTTGGGCTGGCGAAAGTCTTCGCCAACCGCGGACGAGAGGTCGCGAAATTTATCCTGGCCGGCATGGAGAAAAAGCTGCGGCGGCTGCGCGTAGCCCACATTGCCGCGAATGTTGCGCACGGTGTCATCGATGTGGCCATTGGCGGCCAGCAGATCGAGCCAGCCATCAAGGTCGATGTCAAGAAACAGGCAACCGAAGCCGAGAGTGCTCTTCGATGGCAATCCGATGCCTGCGGGAATGGCGATATCCTCGTAACCGCCGCTTGCCGAGCCACGATACAAACCGATCATCTCGTTGTCGAAATTTGTGATAGCCACGCCCGCGATGCCTGTATTTTCGAAGTCCGCCGCATCTACCCCCATACCGGCGCGCGCCTTGCCGTCTGCGCTGAAGGCGATCCCGGCTTCTACGGCTACATCCTTGAAAGTACCGTTGCGTCCGTTGCGATAAAGTTTGTTGGGCTGTGTGTCGTTGGCCACCAGCAGGTCAGGCCAGCCATCGCGGTCGAAATCCAGCATGGCCACGCCCAGCGACTTCGAACTGCTGTCAAAGATTCCACTGGTGGCGGTCACATCCTCGAAAGTGCCGTCGCCGCGGTTATGAAACAACCAGCAGGTCTCTCCGCGATATGCCTCGGGCGTGCAATAGGATTTGTGCTTGCCATCCAGGCTGCAAAACACGTCATGCTCGGGTGACCACTTCACGTAGTTGCATACGAATAGATCAAGCAGTCCGTCGCGGTCGAAATCAAACCATACCGCGGATGTACTCAACGCCTGGCGGCCAGACAGGCCGCTCGCCTGGGTGACGTCAACAAAGTTTCCTTTCCCGGTGTTCCTGAATAACCGGTTCTGGCCCACGCAGGTCACCAGAATGTCGGGGAAGCCATCGTTGTTGTAGTCGCCGACGGCAACGCCCATGCCGTACATTTCGACGTCGAGGCCGGCTCTGCGAGTGACGTCGCTGAATGTCCCGTTCCGATTATTGCGGTAAAGTTTCAGAGTAGAGTGCTGGCGGGCATGGCCAGGCCAATCCATGCCATTGATCAGCAGGACGTCCTGCCAGCCGTCGCGGTCATAATCAAGAAAGGCGCACCCCGAACCCAGCGTTTCCGGAAGCAGCTTCCCGCCGTAAGCCCCGCTATTATGCCGGAACTGGATTCCGGATGAACTTGTGACATCGACCAGCTTGAAGCCGGGAGCGGGCTCAACCGCGGGGTAGGCGAACAATCTACCGGGCAAAGCTGAGCTGCATGCCAGTCCAGCCATCCCGGATAGAAACGAACGGCGATTCACGGGATATTTACCAGGCCATTGCGAATCGCATAAACCACGAGTTCCGCGGTTTTATGGATGCCGAGCGCCTCCATAATATTGGCGCGATGGACAGCAACCGTGTTAGCGCTGAGCTTTAGCCGGGTGGCGATTTCCTTGTTCGAATGTCCATCCACGATCAACTGCAGAATTTCGAGCTCGCGCCGCGTGAGTCCGTAGTTCCGTTCGCCTTTCAGCGCGACCGATGGCGAGAGTTTCGGATCCAGCACGATTTCCCCGGCCATCACGCGATGAACCGCAGTAACCAGTTCCATATCGACGGCACTCTTCAGAATGTACCCCCTAGCTCCGGCATGCAGAGCCTGGCGGACCAGTGTGTCTTCGGCGTGCATACTCAGCATCAGGATCGCAGCCTCCGGCGAGTCCTTCAGAATGCGCCGTGTGGCTTCCAGTCCCCCGATGCCCGGAAGAGCACAATCCATGAGGATCAACTGCGGCTTGAGTTTGTGCGCCAGGCGGATGGCTTCTTCGCCGTCACTCGCTTCGGCCACCACAGCGATGTCCGGGGCATCCTCGAGAATGCGCCGGAAACCGCCGCGCACTAAACCGTGATCGTCAACCAGCAGGACAGAGATCTTATTGGCCATGAAGCTCCATTGTAGCCAGTGGAACGCGCAGGCGAACCAGGGTTCCACCCTGCGCCGGATGCAGGAACTCAATGCTTCCGCCCAGTAGCCCGGCGCGTTCTCGCATTGCCACCAGTCCGATCCCCTGCCGGGTTGACTGCGGCACAAAACCCTTGCCGCGGTCTTCCACTTCGAGTTCCAGCATTTCCGGCTTGAATCGCAAGCGTACCCAGGCTTCCTTGGCTCCGGAGTGGCGCGTGACGTTGTTCAATGCTTCCTGCAAAACGCGGTAGACATGAACTCCCAGGCTCCCATCCAGCGGAACCGGCGTCCCGGATTTTTCATAGGATATGTCAACTCCCGTTTGCCTTTCCACCGTGGGCAGATACCAGTCAATCGTACTCTCGAGGCCGGTTTCGTCCAGCATGACAGGATGTAAAGCCTGCGACAGGCTGCGGATATTCTGCAGTGTGGTTTGCGTGATCTCGGCGACTTCGCGCAACTCCGCCCGCAGCGGTGATCCTTCCGGGGCGTGATTCCCCGCGCGGCTCAGCAGGGAACCGACGGCGGTCAGAATCCGGCCGAACTCATCGTGCAGTTCGCGCGAGATCTCGCGCAGAGTCGATTCCTGAGTGGAGATCAACTTTTGCGCCAGCTCGCTGCGCTGCTGCGACAGTGCGTTCAGTTGAGCGAACAACCTTCGGTTCCAGCGCATGACGTAAAGGCTGGTGAACAGGATGGCGGTCAGAATCGCGGCCAGAAAAACGTAAACCTGGCGCTGTACGCGATCATAAATTTGCGCGATGTGCAGCGCTGCTTGCTGTTCGCTCTCATTATTCTGGACCAGGAGCCGAGCCACCGCCGAACTCAAGGCTGCTTGACGCGACTGTAAGGAGTCGCTGATCTGGGCGCGCGCCTCCTTCTGCCTGCCATCGCGGGCAAGGGCAAAGGTACGATCGACGGCATCCCAGAACTGGTTTAACGAATCCACCAGGAACCGCCCCTGTTCGGGCGAACGCTGCGCCACGGCCACCCGCGTTTCCAGTTGCAAGGCGTCATTCAAGTCGGCGCGGATTCTGTCGAATTGCGCCGACCATGCGGTGAGCGGGTAGGGCTCGTCGTTGTCCAGCATGTCGCGCATCGCCAAGGCCAGCAAATTGAGATCGTTCTGGATACGCAAGAGTTGCAGAGAGTCGCGGCGGTTACGCTCCGCTACATCATTCTGCAGCTGGCGCAGACCAGCAATTTGCCAGGTTATATAAAAGGAGTAAGCCAGGACCGCGGCCAGCGTGATTACCAGACCCAGGAACAGGCCAGGAGTCGGCGACCGCCGGGATGTGAACGAAGCCTTCACGCGACCACCATGCTTACTCCACCGGGTATGGTCCCTGGGCAAACTTGCGGGAGTGATAACCCTTTGATCCCACCACCCGCGCCAGCGGGCTGCGCGGGTCATCCCCGGCTTTCAGACGTTCGAGCACGAACCGAAAATCATATCGCGGCTGCCAGCCCAGGTCCTTGCGCGCCCGCTCATTTACATAAACACGGTCGATCTCTGGAAACATCCTCCAGCCTCGGCGCGCGTACTCCGCTTCATATTCCGGAACCCTTCGCTTCAATGCCAGAGGCGCATGGGCGCGCAAGTCGGATAAATCATCCGGCGTAAAGGGCGTGGTAGCGCTCACAATATAGCGGGCGAAGGCGATGGCAGAAGCCTTTTCGATGGCCAGCAAATGGGCGCTTACTACATCCTCAAGTTCCACGCGGCGGTAAAGAAATTCGTTCGCCTTCACGTTGCCATCCTTGTAGGCCTGCCGCGTCTTCTCGCTGTCATCTTCTTCGGGGAAAAAACGCGAGGTTCTCAGGATCAGGCAGGCCAAACCCATCTTCCGGTGAAACAGTTCGCAGAGATCTTCCGCAGCCTTCTTGGTTACGCCATAAATATTTCGCGGTACCGGCACGACATCTTCGGTAATCCACGCTGCAGGACTTCCCGGCGGAGGAGTGAGCGCGCTGCCAAACGCGCTGGTTGTGCTGGTGAAGACGAAGGATGCGACGCCGGCAGCCGTGGCTTCTTCCAGAAGATTCAAGGTGCCGGTAATGTTGGTGTCGACGAAACTCTGCCGGGTGTGAGTGCCGACATGCGGTTTGTGCAGGGTCGCCGTGTGGATCACCGTATCTACGCCTGCCAGGCATCGCTTGACGACATGACGGTCCACGATGGAACCGACCGTGTCGGTGAACTCTGAGGGGAGGATGTCAACGCCGGTAACATCCCGGTTCTGGTGCCTTAGCGTGCGCACCAACGCTTCACCCAGGTGCCCGCTGCTACCTGTAACCAGAATCTTCACTGCGCAACCTATGCCGCTAATCTCGCGGCGAACGCCAGCACCAGCGCTCCGACAATAATGCGGTAGACGGCGAAGGGCGCAAAACCGCGCCGCCGAACCCAGGCCATAAACCACGCCACTGACAGGTAGGCCACCAGGAAAGACACCACGAAGCCGATGGCTAGAACTACCCATCCGTGAGAATCGATCTGCGAAACGCCTATCGGGTTGACGCCTTTGCCGCGAAGCGACTTGAGCAGGTCGTACGCCGTGGCCACCACCATGGTGGGGATAGACAAAAAGAACGAAAACTCCAGCGCGGAAGCGCGTGACATTCCCGCCAGTTGCCCAGCGGCGATCGTCGACATGGAGCGGGAGGTACCGGGAAACACGGCGGACAGAATCTGGCAGGCGCCGATCCAGATGGCTTGGCCCAGGCTCATATCCTCCATGTGCCAGGTGTGGATACGGCTTTGCGGGGCGTTCGGCCCAGCCGTCTCCGCCCGGGCGTTCCGGGCGTCGACGATCCACATCACAATTCCACCAACCAGGAGCGATGTCCCCATGATGGTCAGGCTCTCCAGGTGCTTACCGATCACCTTGGTGAGCAAAAAGGCCGGAATGGCCGTCACCACGAAAGCCACGAGCGTGAGGCTCAAGGGATGGGTCAGAATGGTGCGGTCACCGCGTTCCCCTGCGGGAAACGTTGAAAGAAATTTTGCGATGCGATGCCGAAAATAGACCGGCAGGCATAAAATCGCGCCTAGTTGGATCACGATGGTGTACATCTTCCAGTAGCCGTCGGCGAGGTTGATGTGGAGCAGAGCCTCGGTGATTCGCAGATGCGCGGTGGAGCTCACGGGTAAAAATTCGGTGAGGCCTTCCACGATTCCCAACACCAGTGATAGCAAATAGTCGTTCAAGCTTCCTCCTGGACCTGCGGTAGCACGCAGCGGTTGCACGGCATCGCTGCTCCATGACACAGATAAAGCCGGCAGACTCTAAACTATCTCATGGATCGCGATTCAGGCTAGACTCGGCCAGCCTCTCAAAGATTCCAGTAGGGTGCGGCGTCCTCATGCCGTAACAAGTATAAAGACGGGAGGGCCTATGACGAGTTCAGCGGGAAATGGGGCAACCGTAGACGGTAAGCGGTGGCTGGCTGCCTTGGCGGCGCTGGCAGTGGGCGCGGCGTTCCTGGGGTTGTGGTTCTGGTTGCTGCCCCAGTGGCTTGGTTTCCGGGTGGAAGCCGGGACGGAACCCTGGCGATGGTGGGCGCTGTTTCCCTCGGTGCTGGGATTCTCGGTTGCCCTGCGCTGCATGTGGGACTTCGGATGGACGGGACGCGGCACGCCCGCGCCGGTAGCTCCGCCGAGACGTCTGGTGGTGGTGGGCTTGTATCGCCATGTGCGCAACCCGATGTACCTGGGCTTCGCCGCAGGATGGATCGGGCTGTGGGTGGTTTTCGGGCACGCCACGTGGATGAGGATTGCCGCGGTTTCGGCTGCGGCTCTCGCTGTCCACCTGTTTGTGGTGTTCTACGAAGAGCCGACGCTGCGGCACAAATTCGGGGAAGACTACCTCGAATATTGCCGGAACGTTCGTCGCTGGTGGCTGCGGGTGCGGGGCTGGGATCAACCGCAATCTTGAAGTTTACTTACTCTCCGCCGGGCTGAGCGGATTATCGAAATCGAAGCCGAACAAACGCGGGTTCTCTCCGATCACGGCGGCAGAGACAATATAGAAGACGTAGTCGTACGTCTCCTGGGGCAGCTGGCTGCGGTGTTTCGCCAGCAACTGCCAGAAGTTCCTCTCCCGAGGGTTCGCCGGCATGCTGCGTACCAGGGGAAGCACCTGGTCCTCGCCCCAGTTGTAACAGGCCATGACCAGAAATCCGGAAGCCTGGGCATCGGTGCTGTACAAATCCTTCAGGTATCGGGCCGCAGCTTTGGTGGCCTTTTCGTATTGGTCGCGTTCGTCGCTGGGGTCGGGGCGGCGCAGGTCGACCAGCGGCCCCAGATGCAAGCCGTACTTGACCGCAGTCTCCGGTATGAACTGCCACATGCCCTTCGCGTAACCCTTCCGGGTCATGGGACCGCTGATATACGGATCAAAATTACTCTCCTGCAGCGCGAGATAGAAAAATTGCGGCGGAAGATCCTGAGCCAGTAACTCGCGCGGAATTGTGCTTGTGTAGCCATTGGCCTGCGCCGTCTGGATAGCTTTGGCGAATCGGTCGGATGACTGCCATCGCTTGATATAGTTAATCACTTCGCCGGTGAAGTCACTCGGCATGTCCAGTTCAAACTCCCCGAAGATGCGTGCCACTCGCAGCACCAGGCGCTCCTGCTCCGTCATCTTGGGGTTATACACATGCAGGGTGGAGAGGAAGCGGTCGTAATTTTTTTCCATCTCGTCGCGGCGGTCGCGATATTGGCGGATCTCTTCCGCTCCCGCCTGTGAATGGGAATCCGCGACCACTCTCTCCAGATTGGCCACATCAAGGTCCAGCGATTTCATGGTGTAGAAGAGTTCCGCGGCGGTGGCTCTCTGCCGCCGAATTTGATTGTGTTCATAGATGGCGTATGCGCCGGCGGCCATCACCAAGAGACCCAGGGCCGCGATGATCTTTCCGTATTTCCGCTTTTGTTTGGTCTGAACGTGGGCGAAAGCTTGCCGCACGTACATGGTGTGCTGGCCCACGGGAGCATCCTGGGCAGCCTTTCCGAAATAGTGGTCGATATAGCGGGCGACGGTATCGTTGCCGACCTGAGGCTGTTCCGCGGTGACCGATGATTCGGCGTGTGGCTTTGCAGTCGTCGACCTTCCGAAGTAACGCTCGCGATAACGGCCGAGGATATTGCTGCGGCGGTTCTGCGGGGCTGCAACTTTCTCCAGTTGCAGCTTCAACTCCGGTCCGGCAATCCCCAGCCGGATGGTCATGGCTTGCTGCACACGAATTCTGTCGACGCGTTGGTCTGCGATGTAAACACCGTTGCTGCTGCCCAGGTCCCGGACC
>Ga0335078_10000706_pt1 | contig 51256 bp, 48 predicted proteins | sample Lox_Sample_32_FD_206711 | JGI IMG/M metagenome (GOLD analysis project Ga0335078, IMG submission 206711) | Soil microbial communities from Loxahatchee National Wildlife Refuge, Florida, United States - Lox_Sample_3.2 | ecosystem: Environmental > Terrestrial > Soil > Wetlands | place: USA... | reverse complement strand
CTGAGTTTGACGCTGGCCACCTGGTGGTCTCCCGGCCACGGACTTCCGGTGTGGCGCTACTTCGAAGGTGAACTGGTGCACCTTCCCATGTTGTTTCTGTTTGTGATCTTTTTCGTCGCGGATGCGGGAGAGGTTTGGGGGCTGGATGGCCGGCGCAGGTTGCGATAGGAACTGCTCTCGGTCCCTTCATCACGAACTTTACGCGCTCCAGCGCGGGGAGATAGTAAGAAACGACAACGGCAAGTAAGCCGCCGAAGGAAGTTCTGCTGGCGACGGAAGACCGACGACTGACGACTCAAAATCAAAAGGCCGGCCTGGCAGCCGGCCTTTCCAACCGAGAGTTGCAACGGGAGATTTACTTCTTGGGCGCGATGGCGTCCTTAGCGGCTTTGGCAAGATAGAACTTCGCAGTGGTCTTGGCCTTGATCTGGATCGGTTCCCCGGTCTGGGGATTGCGCCCCACGCGGGCTTTGCGGTGAACCTTCTTCAGACGGCCGAGTCCGGGAACCACGAAGATGCCGTTCTTTTTTGTTTCTTTCACAGCGGTGTCCGTCAGAGTTTCGAGAAACATCGCCGCTGTCTTGTTGGGTGTCCCAAGTTTCTCCGCCAGATGGCGAACGAGTTGGGTTTTGGTCAAACCTGGCATGAATCCTCCTGTGACCTGCGTTTGATTTAAGCTGCAAATAATCGAATGTTATACCAGTGCTGCTTGTGGAAAATAGCAGCACACCCTCATTTTACGCGGTTTCTTGCAGCCAGGGTGCAGAAAAGCGCGGTGAACAGGGCGTGCAGCGCGGGTGATTCCCCTAACGGACTGCCGTAGCGCCGAGCAGTATACAATCACCGCTGTGCTGGCCGAAACGTATGGCATCGTGCTGGTAGTTGGCTGGGCGGTGTGGGCGGCGCCGTTTTTCCGGCTGAAGCAGGTGTCGGGCCGGGCTGAGAAATTGGACCGCCGGGCTCGCTGGGGCATTCTGCTCGAAGCGCTGGCCTTCGCGCTGGTTTGGCAGAGGAGATTCTGGAGAGAATCACCGGGCGCATGGCGAATTGGCCTCTCCATGGTCTTCTTGCTGCTGGCGTGCATTCTGTCGTGGACGGCGGTGCGAGCTTTGGGCCGCCAGTGGCGGATTGACGCCGGCCTCAACGCCGACCATGAACTGGTGTGCTCAGGGCCTTATCGCGTTGTGCGGCACCCCATCTACACTTCGCTGTTGTGCATTCTGCTAGGCACGGGGCTGATGGTGGCGCCGCTTCTGAGGTTGGCTCTGGTGCTGCCATTGTTCATTGCCGGGACTGAGATTCGGGTGCGCATTGAGGATAGGCTGCTGGCTTCGCGCTTTGGAGAAGATTTTCGGCTCTATCAGCGGTCGGTCCCGGCGTATATCCCGTTTCTGAATTATGCTTGGAGAACCTCGTGAGCTGCGCCATTTGCGAAATTCGTAAGGAGAAGCGCTTCTGCCCCGCCGTTCATGGGCGCATTTGCCCGCAGTGTTGTGGCGAACAGCGCGAAGTCACGCTGGATTGCCCCAGTGATTGCATCTATCTGCAGCAGGCCCGTGAGCACGAGACGGCGCACCATCGGGAAGACCTAGATCCCGCGGCGATGTTTCCTCAGATCGAGGTACGGGAGCAGTTTCTTTATGACTATGAACCGCTGATCGTCGGCTTGAGTTTCGCCTTAGCAAAAAGCGCCCGCCTGGATCGCACGCTTGCCGACGTGGACCTGATCGCCGCGCTTGCCTCGCTGGCAAAATCGTATGAGACTTTGGCGAACTCCGGCTTGCATTACGAAACTCCCCTCCCCAACATGCGCCAGCAAGCGATCGTCGCCGAGGTGCAAACCATGCTGCGGGAGTACCGCGAAACCGAGCAGCAACATCTCGGTTATACGCGCCTGCGCGACGGCGACGTGTTGCGGGCCCTGGTTTTTCTCCTGCGCATGGCGCACAGCCGCACTTCAGGCCGACCCAAGTCACGGGCCTTTGTGGATTTCCTGTTTGCGCAGTTTCCCGAAAAGCAATCCGGCATCGCTGCGCCGGAGGAAGCGGAAAGCAGGATCATTGTTCCGTAGCAGTCGTCGGTCGTCAGTCGCCAGCTAAAACACCGGATCGCAGATTGTTGCTACACCGGGGTCCTTCGCTGCGTTCAGCATGACAATTCTGAAATAGTCACAGCTCCTCAGCCCGTGCGGTTTTCCTCACGACCGACGACTGAAGACTGACGACTGACTTTCTGTCCCAGGGGCAGCGCATCCCGCAGTTCACGCACGGTTCGCTTGAACACCGGATGCCGTACCTCGGCCGCAATTTCCGCCAGGGGCACCAGCACAAAGCGGCGCTCATGCATTGCGGGATGGGGGATGGTCAAGTCGCTGGCCTCAATGATCGAGCCGCCGAACAGCAGAATGTCAATATCAATGGTGCGCGGGCCCTTTACCTTAGTGCGCCGCCGTCCCATCTCCCGTTCAAGCCTAAGGATTGCGGCCAGCAATTGCTTTGGCATCTTTTCGGTGTCCAGCTTCACCGCGCAATTCAGAAACCACGACTGCGCTACGCGTCCGACAGGCTCGGTCTCATAAAAAGATGAAACTGCTACGACCTCACCCAACTCGCCCAGCCGGGCGATGGCGGTGTTCAAGTTCGCTCCACGGTCGCCGATATTAGATCCCAGAGAGAGATAGACGGATTTGTGCATGGGTTTCCGAGCTCCGTTTTGTGCCAGGCTAAAGAAGATTATGGCGCAAATTGAGGACATGGAATTGCCGTCGGAGAACAGCCGGGCTAGGCGGCAAAACCTCGTCCCGCAAGACGGGTTCGGTCTCACGCTGGGCTCTGGTACCAGCGGCCTATGACCTTGGTCACTTTATTGCCCGGCAACACGACCGCTACCATCACACTGCCATGAGTCTCCAGTCTTTGCTACTGAGCCGCGATCCGCACACCATTCGTATCTTGCGGCAAACATTGGAGAAATTATCCATTGAGATGGAGGTTTGCCGGGGCGCCCATTCCGGCAGCGCCATTTTGGTTTCCGAAAAGTTCGACGCGGTTATCATTGACTGCGACGACCTGCAGGGCGGTCTGGAAGTGCTGCAGAACCTGCGCAAGACCGCGAGTAACAGGAATTCCACGGCATTCGCGATTTTGAATGGGACGAGCACGCACCGCGCCTTCGAAATGGGCGCCAGTTTTGTGCTGCAGAAGCCGTTGTCTGCCCTCAACACCTACCGCTGCTTCAGCGCCGGCCTGGGGCTCATGGAGCGCGAGCAGCGCCGGTATTTCCGCCATCCTCTGGAAATCGGGGTATCCCTGTTCTTTGGCCAGAATGAAAAGCTCGAAACCAGTACTACCAACCTCAGTGAGGGTGGCCTTGCCCTGAGTTTTCGCGGCCGCCTCCCGCGAGGCGGGCTTTCACGCATCGCCTTCACCTTGCCGTCGACCGACAAGGCCATGGAGTGCAAGGCGGAGGTGGCCTGGGTGGACGAGGCCGGTCACGCTGGCATCCGCTTCCTGGAGACCTCTCGCAAATTCCGGCGTGTGCTTGAGGACTGGCTGGGCAAACAGCCGGTCCCTGATGCAAAAAGCGAAACCCACGCGCCCCAGCCCAGCGGCAGCGAGCGATAATTCCGTCGTCGGTCTTCTGTCGTCAGCGGGGTTCTCCTGACGACTGGGTATCTAGCTTGAGACTTGCAACCGTCCGAGCACGCCCTCACCCTAATAAAAATCCCTCAACCAGGTGACCAGGGCCATGCTTCCTATAGAGATGCAGATTGAACGTACGCAACGCCTGCTCGACATGCTTGAGCAGGATGCCCCCTTGTTGGCAATCCGGGTGGCCGAACTGACCCAGGAGCACCAGCGGTCGGCCAAGGACCATGCGGCGCAACTCACCGCCCGCGCCCGGGCCGAGTTGCAGAGATTGCCGAAGGAGCAATCCGGCGAGTCGCTACAAGCAGCCGGCTAATCCAGACCGGGTTGTGTTTGAATTTTGGCTCGGAGATCTCTGCGCTCTCGGCGGCAGTTCTTCGCGACCTCCCCGATTTAAGATTTGTGTTTGCCGGCGTCTCCTGAAGTCCAAAAACCCGGAGAACGTCAAGAACAGCTGCCGAGTTCGCGGAGGGTGAATCGCTGGCTCATCCCGCGGGCTGAGGCATCAGGCGCAATGCCGCCGGAGCGCTGAGGGTTTCTTCCGTCGGCATTTCCTCCCATAGCGTGGGATCCCGCAGAAGGCGTGATACCAGAGCCGTGTGCATGGCGTGCCCGGCACGGTCGGCCACCACTTTTCCTCGAATCTGTTTCCCCAGCAGCGCCAGGTCGCCAATCAGGTCAAGCACCTTGTGGCGTACGAACTCATCGGCGAAACGCAATGGCGGGTTCTCAACCCCATCGCGCGTCAGCACGATGCAGTTCTCCACTGAGGCCCCGCGGATCAAGCCCATGTTGCGCATGGTCTGTTCATCCTTGCGCAAACCGAAGGTGCGGGCCGCCGCAATGTCGCGCAGATAATTGCCGTCCGAAAGATCCACCGTGAATGTCTCTTTACGGATGAGCGGATGGGGAAAATTGATAGTGTAAGAAACAGAATAAGTATCGGCTGGATAGACCCCGATAAACTTGTCACCTTCGCGCAGTTCCAGGGCGCGGCGAATGCAGAGGTAAGTTCGTGGCCGGCGCTGTTTGCGAATGCCCGCCTGATGAATCAGCTCCACGAATGGCTTCGCGCTGCCATCCAGGATGGGCAGTTCCAGATTGTCCAGTTCCACTATGGCGTTATCAATCCCGAGGCCGATGAAGGCTGAAAGCAAGTGCTCTGTAGTGGAGATGAGCACGCCTTTTTTCATCAGGCTGGTGGCGTAACTTACGCGCGCGACGTTGCGGCTGATAGCTTCAACTTCGAAATCGTCCAGGTCGCTACGGCGGAAGACCACTCCGGAGCCAGGGGCAGCTGGTAAGATCCTGAGTTTTACCAGGGCGCCGCTGTGAAGGCCGTGTCCGCTGCATGCCACGGCGCTACGAAGTGTTTGCTCGTGCGTCAAAGGGGAAGTAATTTTCCTAGCTTGCGGAATAGGTTACAGGAAAGCCGCGAATTTCGACTGTGGCAAATCAGCCACAGTGCGTGGCATAGCAACCTCCCAGCTTAAAGCTTTTTGTGACAGTCACTTAGGTAGGATTGCGGAAGCCTCGAACAATGAGTCGGCCAGACCCTGATTGTAGCTCACTGAGGTCAAAAAGCGCTGTCCCGACATGTCGCCATTGTAATAACCGGTGATGCGGAAAGGCGTCATGATGCCCTGCACCGGGCGGTAATTGTCGTAACTTTCTTCCTCCACATTGCGTTGCTTGTCAGTGGGATCGCGCCAGGAAAAAGACTTTTTCACCGGCAAATGGGTCTCGCTGTCGAGGTCAATCGTGAGACCTTCGTTTTGCGCGTTGAGCAACGTGACCTCATCAGCGGGCTTCTGTTCAGCCAGGGTGGGACCGTCATAGAAAAGTGCGGTCTTGGGATCATTCAGCCAGGTGCGCAACACCACATCGAGCGCATAGTGCCGGCGCCGCAGGTAAGTAGCAAGGTCTTTGGGGTCCTGCGGACGGGTGCCTTTGTAGGTGATCTCATATCCTTTGTCGCCAACGTGAACATAAGCCACATCGCGCTGTTTGGTCAGCTCGACCCTTTCCTTGTCGGGATATCTGTAAAACCGCCAGAATTGCACTCCCAGGCTGTTCGGCTGTCCGTGGAAGAAACTGTAGGTTCGGCCTTCCTGGCTGATGTCCTGGATGTTGAGGTAAGCGTTGCCGCCCAAGGCGTCAATGGCCTGATTGAGCAAGGTTCTGGCCTTGAGCGCGTTGGTCTGGTCCACGGGAATGGACGGTCCACGCGCGGAGTTGTCGTTCTGCGCCGCCAGAAGAGAGGCCAGAAAAACGACGCAGATTAGAGCTTTCATCCTCACTGTGGTTAGACGCTGAGAGCATGATTGTAGCTGCTTGCAATGGATTGCGCAGGGACGGGGTTTGCCACATCCTTGCTGCCGCAACCTCAGTACCGTCATCCCGAGAGCCACGCGGAATCTGGGCTCTTGCTGACGCAGGCCGAAGCCTGGATCATTCGTTTTGCTTCGTTGATCGGCGGTCTCCTTAGCTCTGCGCAGACCGTCTTGGGGCCGGAGAGGGCATGACCGGGATAACGTTGCGCTCGCGCGGGTGAAATTCCGTCTGGCGTTTCCTGGGCGGGGCGGCCTGTGCGCGATTACCCGGTGAGAAACACAGAAGTTTGCTTTGCAATATATCCCTTCCTCCGAAACCAATCCCCCATCGCCTCTTTCAGCTGATCGAGCGGGACATTGGTCCCGATCTCCATCGTCCCGTCTGTGATAGGCAGTGTGTCATCGAAGACACTGGCGTTGGTGAAGTTGCGCATGGAAAAGCTGTCCAGCCACTTCAGCGGGCAGGGGAGGCGGCGGCCGTTCTCTTCGTATTCCACGCGGATCTTGCGGGCGAACATAACTGACATTTAAACACGGAACTGGCGAGTGGCCAGTGGCTGCTGGTGAGTATGTTGTGTGCAGCGGAAATGTCCTTACACAAATGTTCGGCCGCTTAAGGAATCAGATCACTAGACGTCTGTCGCTGTCTCATAATGAATCAAGACCGGTAAAGCGCGAGCGGCTCAGGACTAAAGCCCTGCATCTTTCGCGGCTTGGAGCGGCACCGCTCGAAGCCGTGCCCAACCCAAACCATTTATGAGACAGCCTCTAGTCTAACTGGCCGCTGGGCTAGCCAGTGACCACCGACCACTCCTCTGTGGTATCCTGCCGCGTCGTTTCGGCAGTAGAAACCGTTTGTAACTTCCGGGAGGCAACTATGTTTCTGATCTACATTCTGTTGGTCGGACTGATCGCTGGCTGGGCCACGGGCAAGATCATGAAAGGCTCGGGCTATGGGGTCATCGTGGACATCCTGCTCGGCATCGTTGGCGCATTTGTGGGCAGCCGGGTACTCGGACTGCTGGGCATCTACACCAGCGGGGGTCTGATCCCCAATATCCTCGTGGCGATTCTGGGCGCAGTCGTTGTGGTTGCTCTGGTCCGGTTGTTGAAAAAGGCTTAACCCACCGGCTAGTGGCTGGAGATCAGTTGCCCGAGATTGACCTCCGCGGCAACATCTGGCCACTAACCACCCCCGCACTATCTGCTGATTTCTCTGGCACAATAGAGAGTCATGAAGAAAGCCCTCCGCTCGCGCGGCCCACTTACGAGCAACATCCACCTCATCCGGTGGGTCAATAAGACTGCCGAACTCACCAAGCCGGACCACATTCACTGGGTGGACGGCTCGCAGGCGGAATACGACAAACTCTGCCGCGAAATGGTGAAGAGCGGCACGTTCATCAAGCTCAACCAGGATCTCTGGCCAGGTTGCTTCTTGGCTCGCTCGGACGCCGGCGATGTCGCGCGGGTCGAAGATCGCACGTTCATTTGCTCCCTGTCCAAGGACAACGCGGGCCCCACCAACAACTGGGAAAATCCCTATGTAATGCGCCGCATTCTGAAAGACCGCTTCAAAGGCGCCATGCGCGGCCGCACCATGTACGTGCTGCCGTTCAGCATGGGGCCGGTGGGTTCGCCCATGTCGCAGATCGGCGTGCAGCTTACAGATTCGCCCTATGTGGTCGTGAACATGCGCATCATGACGCGCATGGGGCTGGAAGTCTTCAAGCTGATTGACAAAGATTTCCGCCGCGTGGTGCCGTGCATTCACAGCGTAGGTGCGCCGCTGGCGCCCGGCGAGCAGGACGTCCCCTGGCCATGCAATAAGGAAAAATACATCGTTCACTTTCCTGAGACGCGCGAAATCTGGTCTTACGGCTCCGGTTATGGCGGCAACGCGCTGTTGGGCAAGAAGTGCTTTGCCTTGCGCATCGCCTCCAACATCGCTCGCGACGAAGGCTGGATGGCGGAACATATGCTGATTGTGGGTGTAGAAAACCCGCAAGGCCAGAAAACTTACGTGGCGGCGGCCTTTCCCAGCGCCTGCGGTAAAACCAACTTCGCCATGATGGTGCCGCCCAAGGGATTTGAAGGCTGGAAAGTCTGGACCGTGGGCGACGACATCGCCTGGATCAGGCCTGATGCCGAGGGGCGGCTGCGGGCCATCAATCCGGAAGCCGGTTTTTTCGGCGTCGCGCCGGGAACATCGGTGAAAACGAATCCCAATGCAATGGCAGCGCTCTCCCGCAATACGATTTTCACCAATGTGGCCCTCACTCCCGAGGGCGGGGTGTGGTGGGAAGGCATGACGGACTGCCCTCCCGCGCAATGCCTGGACTGGCAAGGCAAACACTGGACGCCCGAATTGGCCGCCAAAACCGGGGCAAAGGCGGCACACCCCAATGCCCGGTTTACCGCGCCTGCCTCACAATGCCCTACGATTGATGCTGCCTGGGAAGACCCGGAAGGCGTGCCCATCAGCGCCATCATCTTCGGCGGCCGCCGTGCCCGCACCATGCCGCTCATCTACCAGGCCTTCAACTGGAGCGCGGGGGTTTACATCGGCGCGACGATGGGTTCGGAAACCACTGCCGCCGCGGGAGGGGAGCTCGGCAAAGTGCGGCGTGACCCGATGGCGATGCTGCCTTTTTGCGGCTACCACATGGCCGACTATTTTCGCCACTGGATCAAGCTGCAGCGCTCGTTGAGCCGGACGCCGCGCATATTCCACGTCAACTGGTTCCGCAAAGACGATGAGGGCAATTTCATCTGGCCAGGCTACCGCGAGAACATGCGTGTGCTCAAGTGGATCGTGGACCGTGTGCACGGCCGCGCCCAGGGGAAAGAAACTCCTATCGGCTGGACCCCCTATTACGACGACATGAACTGGAAAGGGCTGGATTTCTCCAAGGAAAAGTTTGATCAGTTGCAGTCGGTGGACCGGGGCGCCTGGCGTTCAGAAGTTATCGGCCACGAGGAGTTGTTCATTCTGCTGCACGCGCACCTTCCTCCGGAGTTGATCTACGAGCGGGAATTGCTGATTTGCCGGTTGTAGCCGGAGCGGAGCGTTGCCCCGGCGAATGTAGGGGCGGCCCGCGCCTGCATCTGCTTCGCTACAGTCGCTCTACGCTGGCTGCGGGGCGGGTTCGTTGACTACCGCATCCAGGTGGTTCAGGGTCTCTTCCACGGTGAGCGAATACATTTCCCTGCCGACCCCCTCGCCCGACTCCAACGCCGTCTTCAGATAGTGTCCGGCAATCTCGATGGCGAGGGGGTCCGTCATCATCTTTCCTGTGCGTTGTTTGTACTCAACCCACGCTGGATGCGGCAGCGCCACCCAGACCGGGCGGCCATCCACCAGGAACTTGATGTCCACAGCATCGGCGTGCCGGGTAGCAATAGCCACGATCAGGGCTTGGTAGATGCAGTGAGCTTCTTTCTTGGTCCAGCGGTCAGTGGCGCGAAAGTCTGTGTACATGGATGACAAAACTATAGCAACCGGCGTGAAGCTGCGGCAAATCCCGAGAAGCCCTTAGTCCGATGGGCCTCAATTTTCATAATCTTTTAACATTCTCTGCGTATACCCGCGGCCAAGCCGCTGAATCTCACACAAGGGATCAACCGTTGCTGCGCTACCGCTCGCTGTAAGAGAAGACTTGCTGCAGTGAAGAGTAGATGATGTCCGCCGGTTGTGGCGTTCTCTGCCGCCAGTGTCTCGCAGATAACATTCGTCCCATCAGCCCAAAGTGCAGTTTGGTTCATCAACCATTCCCGGTGAAAGGAGTACCGATATGCCACATTACTTTAGAAAGACTTCTCTGTGGCTGAGTGTCTCGCTTCTGGGTCTCTTGGCCGCGTTTGCCTGCAACTCCAAATCTAACCAGGCTCCGATGGCCGAAAACAACAGTAACTCCGTCATTGGCGCAGGCAGCACGTTCATATACCCCATCATGACGCGCTGGATCGCGGGCTTCCAAACCACCCATCAAGGAGTACAGATCAATTACCAATCAATCGGCAGCGGTGGTGGAATTCAGCAGCTCAAAAAGGGTCTGGTGGATTTCGGCGCGAGCGACGCGGCACTGGACGACGAGCAACTAAAAGAAATGCCTCCCCTGGTGCAGATTCCTGAGAGCGCTGGTCCGGTCTGCATCACATACAATCTGCCCGAGTTGAAGCAACCTCTGAAGTTAAGCGCCGCCACGATCTCGGGCATTTATCTCGGCAAGATCAAAACCTGGCGAGATCCCGCGATCGTCAAAGACAACCAGGGTGTGAAACTTCCTAGCTACAGCATTCTCGTGGCGCACCGCTCCGATGGCAGCGGAACCACCAACATCTTCACCACCTATCTCGCCAAGGTTTCTCCCGAATGGGAGAAGCAAGTCGGCAAAGGCATCTCGGTGAGCTGGCCAGTCGGTCTGGGCGGAAAAGGAAGTGAAGGCGTGACTGGAGTTGTGAAGCAAAGTCCGGGAGCTATTGGTTACGTTGAACTCAGCTACGCAAAAGAAAACAACCTACCGGTGGCGCTGGTTCGCAACCAGGCAGGAACCTGGGCAGAGGCCAGCGCGGAAGGTGCGACGGCCGCGATTGCAGCCTATGCTGACGAGCTCGCAAAAGACGTGCGAACGCCGATTGTTGACCCGCCGGCTTCGGCCAAGGACGCTTATCCCATCTGCGGGCTTACGTATCTGCTGGTGCCAAAAGGACCCAAGGATGCGCAAAAAGCCGCCGTCGTGAAGGAGTTCATTCAGTACATCGTCACCGACGGGCAAGACATGTCAACCGCCCTGTTTTACGCAAAGCTGCCAAGCGCGCTCGCCGAACAGGACCAGAAGTTGCTGGGGGAAATGCAGGCAAACGGCAAGCCAGTGGAGGGAACTAAAACCCTTGCTCGTAACTAAGTGATAGGTCCGTCTGTGCTGCTTCGGCGCCCTCTGTTGCGGGTCGGAGTGCGCCTAAGAAGCCTGCGCCATTTAGCCTCCCCCTGAGCACAGGTTAGCGCAGGGCCGCGTTGTTGTGCGCCCCCTGGAGTTGGACGGTTTGCTCGGCCAGCTTCTTGATGGTCAACAACATTTTGCGTTCCATGAAGAAGTGCGCCGGCTCCCAAAAAAGAGTGGAAGCCAGCCGTTGCGCCAGATTCCTCGGCGGTGCGCTGCGAATCCTCGCGATCAGCCGGGTTTGGCCGTCGCCAACGGGCTCAAGCGTGAAGGACCAAAGACCGTCCTGCGCGCGGCCGCCGTTTTGTATCCGTTGCCAGTCGTCAAAACTCACCATCGCGAAGGCTCGATCCGGCTGCACCAGCGCGGCGATCATCTTTCCCCGGCCGTTAAAATGCTTGGGAGTCACGAACCACACGGTCTCGCCGACGGTTCGATCCTTCCACTGGGGCTCGATGCGGTGGATTCGCGGCATCTCGCAACCGGCTAGATTTTCCAAAGGCGTGTAGCTGTAAAATCCACCGCGGTCCTGGCCGATTTGCCGTATCCATGGCCAGACGTCCTGCGGCGGAGCTTGGATAGTGATCGCATGCGTGACGGCGGGCGGCTGGCCGGAGAAAAGCTCATCTCCTGGCAGAACAGCGGCCGTTTCAGCCTTGGTTGCTCCCCAGCGCATGTGCCAGGAGCGAATGGCGGAGAAATAAGCCACGTTGAATACCACCATGAAACCCAGCATCGCAAACGATACTCGCAGCAATTTGCTTTTCATAAGGCGCGGCAATCGAAGAATCCTGGAACCTGAGGACGAATCAAAGAAGCCATTCAAACTGACTTTAGCCTGAGCCGCCGGGTGTGTCAGTGATTGAGATCACCGCAAAAGCCCGGTCCGCGGGTTGTTGGCGAAGTGATGGTGGTGAATAATGGAGCCGTGTTGAAGAAAGACATTTGCTTTGCCTTTTTCTCGGGGAGAATCCGCCGCATTTTCGTCCCTCGGATTCCAAATTCGCGTGAAGATCAGCTGAGGTGAGAAATCATGAAAAACTTAGGTATTTTGCTTTCCGGACGCGGTTCTAATTTCGAAGCGATTGCCCAAAACGTTGCGGCGGGCAAGATCCCTGGAGCGCGCGTCGCCGTCGTGATCTCAAACCGGGCAGACGCTGGAGGCCTTGAAATCGCCCAGCGGCTGGGGCTTACGGCGCTGCTGATCCCCTCGAACGGCAAAGACCGCGAAGCGCACGACCGGGAAGTGATTGCCGCGCTGAAGCAGCATAAAGTTGACCTCGTCTGCCTCGCCGGATACATGCGCCTGCTTTCGCCCTGGTTTGTGCGGCAATTTCCGCAGCGCATTCTGAATATTCATCCCTCGCTGCTGCCCGCTTTCCCGGGCCTGGAAGCGCAGCAGCAGGCGTTTGCCTATGGTGTCAAAGTTTCCGGCTGCACCGTGCACTTCGTGGACGAGGAACTCGACCACGGCGCCATCATTGTGCAAAAGATTGTGCCCGTGATGGACACCGACGACGAACACTCCCTTGCCGCCCGCATTCTGGAACAGGAGCATATTGCTTACAGTGAAGCTATCAATCTGGTGCTGGAAGGGAACTTCAAGATCGTAGGTAGAAGGCTTCAGCATCTGGTGGCCGCGTAGGGACAGCCGGCCCGGCCCGTCCTAAGTCGTCGGTCTTGAGTCTTTATCCAGTTGCACCCCGATTTTCCTGGCGACTAACGACCGGCGACTGACGACTGGCTATAATCATCAGGCATGCCAAACTTCGCTCCGGTTGAAGAACAACTCATCTACATCAAGAAAGGCTCCGCGGAAATCGTCAAGGAGTCTGAACTGCGCGCCAAGCTAGAAAAGTCGCGCGCCTCGGGCAAGCCCCTGCGCGTGAAAGCCGGCTTTGATCCCACCGCGCCCGACCTGCATCTCGGCCACACGGTGCTGCTGCGCAAGCTGAAGCACTTTCAGGACCTCGGCCACACCGTGATCTTTCTGATCGGCGATTTCACCGGCATGATCGGCGACCCCACAGGCCGCTCCGCCACGCGCCCGCCGCTGAGTCCTGACGACATTATGCGCAACGCCAAGACCTACATGGCCCAGGTGTACAAAATTCTCGACAAGCACAAAACCGAAACCCGCTTCAACAGCGAGTGGTTCGACAAGGTGAAATCGGCCGACTGGATTCGCCTGGCTGCGAAGTTCACCGTCTCGCAGATGCTGGAGCGAGAGGACTTCCACAAGCGCTTCCAGGAAGAAAAACCCATCGCCATGCACGAACTGCTCTACCCGCTGGCCCAGGGATATGACTCGGTGGCGCTGCAGGCCGACGTCGAACTCGGCGGTACCGATCAGAAATTCAATTTGCTGGTGGGGCGCGAGATGCAGCGCGCCTACGGGCAGGAATCGCAGGTAGTGTTGACCACGCCGATCATCGAGGGCCTCGACGGCGTACAGAAAATGTCGAAGTCGCTGGGCAATGCCATCGGCATTCAGGAACCGCCGCTGGAGATGTACGGCAAGATCATGAGCATTTCCGACGAGATGATGTGCCGCTACTACGAGCTACTCACCGACGTGCAGGTGGCCGACATTGAGAAACTGAAGCGTGAGTCGCATCCTATGGAGGCGAAGAAGGACCTGGCGCGGCGGATTGTGGCGGACTTTCATTCGGCGGAGGCGGCGACGAAGGCGGGCGAGGATTGGGCGAAGCAGTTTCAGAAAGATGAGGTGCCGGAGAGCGTCGAAGAGGTTGCAGTCAGCATTAAGGAAGTTGGTTCCCTTGACGAGAAATCCCATGGCTTGATGAAGCTGGATCGCCTCTTGGTAAGGTGTGGCTTGGCTGAATCTGCCACTGATGCTGTAAGGAAACTGAAACAGGGGTCGGTAAGAATTGATAATGAAGTAGTAACTGAGCCACGCATGATCGTCCTGTTCTCAGATGCCGGCCCGGTAAAGTACGCGTTACGGGTGGGCAAGCGTGTGAAGGTCGCTGTAATTACTCAGTAGCTCCCGTGGATTGCAACGCCTACGTAGGGACGGCCGCCCCGGCTGTCCCTACACCGCGACGGATCCTGTACGGCCGTGTCTCCTCCGCAAACACAGCACCAGCACCCCGCCCACGAACATGCTGCCCACCAGCCACGCCAATCCCGGCACAAACGATCCTGTGCGTGTTGCCAGATAGCCCAGCACGAAGGGCCCCACAAACCCGCCCAGGTTCCCCAGCGAATTGATCATCCCGATTGACGCTGCCGCCGCGGATTCTCCCAGCAGCGTCGTAGGCAAGGGCCAGAAGGTCGGCTGATATGCTTGCACGCAAGCGGCAAACACAACGAAGAATGCGAGCTGGGTCCAAAGATGTGAGCCCAGCAGGATGGCCACTAATAAGGAAGCCGACCCAATAAACAGCGCCCCCGCCGTGTGCCAGCGCCGCTCCTGGGCGCGGTCCGAGTGCCAGCTCAGCAACAGCATGGCGGCCAGCGCCACAACATAAGGCAAGGCTGCTATCAGTGTGACTTGCGTGGTAGAGAATCCCGAAGCGCGCTTCAGAATCGTCGGGAACCAGATGGTAAATCCATAAAGGCCAGTCGTCCCAGAAAAGTAAATCAGAGTCAGCAGAATCACGTCGCGATGCCGTAGGGCTTGCCAAACAGTATGCGAGCCGAGAGAAACTTTGTGCTGCTTCTCGCGATTCAGTTCGCTGGTGATCCAGTCTGATTCTTCTTTAGGCAGCCACGCTGCTTCGCTGGGCCAGTCCGTGAGATAGAACAGCGTGACCACGCCGAAAATCAGCGCGGGAATGCCTTCCAGAATGAACAGCCAGCGCCAGCCAGGCAATCCGTACCAATGTACCCGCAGAATCTGGCCGGCCAGTGGCGAGCCGAAAATGCTGGAAAGAGGAATCGCCGCCATAAACATGGCCACCGCTTTGGCGCGGTCCTGCTGGCGAAACCAGTGCGTGAGATAGACGATGATGCCCGGGAAAAAACCCGCCTCGGCCGCACCCAGCAGAAACCTGGCGATATAAAACTGATGAGGCGTGTGCACCAATCCGACGAAAACTGTGACAATGCCCCAGGTGATCATGATGCGCGCGATCCAACGGCGGGCACTCCAGCGCTCCACGATCACCGCGCCCGGAATTTCCAGCAGAACATAACCCACGAAAAAAATTCCCGCACCCAGCCCGAGCACGCGGTCGCTGAAGCCCACATCATGCGTCATTTCCAGGGCGGCATAGGCCACGTTGACGCGATCCAGAAAGGCTATGACATAGAGGAACCACAAAAACGGCAGCAATCGCCGCGCAATCCGCAGCCGCGCCCGCTGCTCGACAGACAGGGAATTTGAGAGTCTCATCCCGCCTCGGCCACCACCGAGACTTCATGTGCGATCGCCTCGCCCACTTCGCGTGTATTCGCCTTGCCGCCGAGATCTGGAGTGTGCATCTCCCTCTTCGCAAGCACGGATTCAAACGCACGTTCCACCGCCCTTGCCGCCGCGACCTCGCCGAGATGCTGTAGCATCATCGCCCCCGACCAGATCTGGGCCACCGGATTTGCGATCCCTTTTCCAGCGATGTCAGGAGCAGAGCCGTGCACCGGTTCGAACATGGATGGATACTCGCGCTCCGGGTTGAGGTTGGCCGAAGGCGCAAGGCCGATGGAGCCGACAACTGCCGCGCCAAGGTCCGATAGGATGTCGCCAAACAAGTTCGACCCGACCACCACATCGAACCAGCCGGGGTGAGCCACGAAGTGGGCGGCCAGAATGTCAATGTGATATTGATCGGTGCGAACGTCGGGAAAGTCACGGGCAACGACAGCAAAGCGCTCATCCCAAAAAGGCATGGTGTACACAATCCCATTGGATTTGGTTGCAGACGTCACATGGCGCTTGTGGCTTCGCGACAACTCGAACGCAAACCGCATGATCCGGTCGCATCCCCGCCGGGTAAAAACCGTTTCCTGAACGGCCAGCTCGGCATCGGTATTGCGGTAGAGCCGCCCGCCCACTTCGGAATACTCGCCTTCGTTGTTTTCTCGGACGATGCAGAAATCAATCTCTCCCGGCGACTTGAGCGGCGAGTCAATGCCCTTCAGAAGCCGCGCTGGCCGCAGGTTTACGTACTGTTGAAAACCCCGGCGGATCGGAATCAGCAGACCCCACAGAGAAACGTGGTCGGGCACGCCCGGATATCCCACCGCGCCCAGGTAAATTGCGTCAAAGGCGCGCAGCTGATCTAGCCCATTCTCGGCCATCATTCGGCCGGTCTTAAGATAGGTCTCACAGCTCCAGCCGAACTGCTGCCACGAAAGGCCGAAGTTGTAGCGGCGGGCCGCAGCCTCAAGCACGCGCAGGCCCTCGGGAACAACTTCCCGGCCAATGCCATCGCCTTCAATGACTGCGATTTTGTAGGTCTTCAAGGGCCCTCATGGTTTGCAGTTTTGGACAGAAGGATCAGTGTCATCCCAGCGGAGCGAGGGATCTAGGTTCCTGCCTCGATCGGCGGAAACCCAGATTCCTCGCCCCGCTCGGAATGACAAACGTTGAGATTCCCCACGGTCTCGGACGGACATCTTCCGCCCGCCAAAAGCCGACAGCGTATCACATGTTAATCTCATGCACGACAATGCGCGTTGCCGCCATATTTCCGCCGGGCCGTCGTGATCGCTACTGGCAACCGTTCCATCAAGCCAACGACGCCGAGTGGACGATCGGGCTCCCAGCCAGCGCGGCGGAAGCTGACGTGATTCTCATCTTTGGTGGGGACGGAACCCTTCATCGCTACCTCGCAGATCTTGTGAAGCTCCAGGTGCCCGTGCTCGTTGTGCCTTGCGGCGGGGGCAACGACATGGCGCGCGCCCTGGGCCTACACCGCAGGACCGATTCCTTGGCGGCATGGCGACGTTTTTGCGGTGGAGGAAACAATGTCCGCACGATTGATCTTGGTCTAATTCAGCCAACGCAACCGCCGGCCGACGGGGCGCCCGCGCCGGCGGGACAATACTTCTGCACGGTTGGCGGGGTTGGCTTGGATGCCCAAACTGCGCGGCGTGCGAACCAGTTGCCGAGTTGGCTGAGACGGCGCGGTGGGTACGTGATCAGTATGCTACTGTCTCTTGCCCAATTGGCATCGGTGAAGATGAATCTTGAAACGGAGAGATGTGAAACGGAAGCCGTGGCGAACCATCCGAAGTCTGCAGTTCTGACCGCCTTCGCCAATGGCCCCGCCTACGGCGGCGGAATGAAAATTGCGCCCAGAGCTCAACTCGACGACGGCAAGCTCGACATCTGCGTCGTCCGAGATGTAAGCAAATTCAAACTGCTCTGCCTCTTCCCCACGGTGTTTTTCGGGCGTCATCTAAGCATGGCCGAGGTGGAATACTTCCAGGCGGAACGCCTGCAACTGGAGACCGAGGAACCGTCCGACGTTTATGCCGACGGCGAATTCGTCTGCCGCACGCCGATAGAAGTCAGCGTAGCCAAGCGTGCCCTACAGGTAATCGTGCCAGTAAGTGTAGGCGCGGGCGTCCCCGCCCGTGCGGGCAGCGCCATCGGCCCTTCGGCTGGATCCGGAGAAGACGGACGCACGCGCGAGAACGCACGCGCCTACATTCAGAACAAGCGAATCGCCTTGGCTTGGCGCACAGCCGGCGCCTTTCGGAGCTCATCCAGCACCTGATCGGGAACTCGCCCGTCCACATGCACCACCGCGATCGCCTCGTTCGGCCCGGCGTCGCCGTTGTCGCCGCGGCGGCCCAGCGAGAAGTTGGCGATGTTGATCTTGTGCTCGCCGAGGATCGTTCCCACGCGCCCAATCACGCCGGGCACGTCGTTGTTGCGCATGTAGATGAGATTGCGCTCCAGCGGAGCTTCAACGTCAATGCCATCCACGTGCAGCAGGCGCGGCATGTGTTTGTGCAACACAGAACCTACAACGATGTGCTCTTCCTTGTTCGTCTTGAGCAAAAGAGAAATGACACTTTCCGTGCTGCCGGAAGTTTTGGCTTTGCGCGCCTCGTGGATCGGAAGACCGCGCGCCTCCGCGATGGCCGCGGCATTTACCAGGTTCGCCTTCTCCTCCAGGCTTTCGTTCAGAATGCCCTTCACCGCGGCGTTACGGACCAATTCCGTCTTCCACTCGGCGATGTTGCCGCTGTAGCGCAGCGAAATCTCTACGAGATTGCCCTCGCTCACCTGCGCCAGGAAAGCCCCCAGCCTTTCCGCCAGGACGATGTACGGCTGCATCTGTACATACTCATCGTGCGACACCGAGGGCACGTTCACAGCGTTCTGGATCACGCCGTCTTTGAGGTAATCCTTTACCTGCTGCGCGATCTGATAGCCCACAGCTTCTTGGGCTTCGTTGGTCGAGCCACCAATGTGCGGCGTGAGAACTACATTTGCAAGCGAAGTGAGCGGAGAATTTTTCAGCGGCTCTTCGGTGAAGACATCCAACGCAGCGCCGGCCACGTGGCCGCTCTTAATGGCTTCGGCCAAAGCGCCTTCGTCTACTAACTCGCCGCGGGCGCAGTTCACCAGGCGGATTCCCACCTTCATCTTCTTGATGGATTCCGCATTGATCATTCCCTGGGTTTGCGGCGTCAGGCCCACGTGCAGCGTGAGGTAGTCGGACGCGGCATACACCTCCTCTAGCGATCCCATGCGAATGCCTTGTTCCTTGGCCACAGAGGTGGAGACAAAAGGATCGTGCGCAATGATCTGCATTTCGAAGGCGCGGGCGCGGCGGGCAACCTCCATGCCCACCCGGCCTAATCCGACGATGCCCAGCGTCTTCTTGCGCAGCTCCGTCCCTTGCAGGGCCTTCTTTTCCCACTTGCCGGCGTGCATCAGGGCGTCAGCGCGGCACAGATGACGCGCCATTGCGAGCATCATGCCCAGGGTTTGCTCAGCCACGGCGACAGCGTTGGCGCCGGGCGTGTTCATCACCGCAATTCCCTTGCGGGTAGCGGCGTCCAGGTCAATGTTGTCTACGCCCACCCCGGCGCGGCCAACCACGCGCAGCTTTTTGGCGTGCTCCAGCAGAGAAGCATCCACCTGCACCGCCGAGCGCACGATAAGTGCGTCGGCGGTCTCCAGCTGCTCAGGGAGGCTGCCGTTAAGTTGATCGGGTGTAATGACCGTCCAGTACGGCTCCTGGAGCAAACCCATTGCCGAAGAGGATATTTTTTCCGCGACTACAACCTTCATGATTTCGCCTCAGACTTTCTATTCTTGAAGTGTGGAGGCGGGTTGCAGCCTGCCCCGAGCGAAGTCGAGGGGACCCGCCCGGACGGGGCGAAACCCCGTCTCCACACAACAGACCGAGCCAACAAACCTTTGACAAGAACATGACGCCTGTCTGACAACCGCGCGACCAAACCTTCCTAGACTCCAATCAGCGTATTTCAGAGGAGGGTCCCCATGAAAATCGGCATCAGCAAGGCCATCATTTTCGCTACATTGCTTCTTACGGCACTCGAAGTCGGTTGCGGCTACGGCTCGAACTACAACAGCACCATGGGTTCTACGGCGGCGCCAAACATCGCTGCTCTTACCCCGACCAGCACTACCGCCGGCGCTGCCGGCTTTGTCCTGACCGTCAACGGCAGCAATTTCGGAACCGATTCCGTGGTCTACTGGAACTCCATGGTCCGTGCGACGACCTACATTTCGAGCGGTCAGATTACGGCCAACATCTCATCGTCCGATGTTGCTATGGCCGGCACCGCGGTTATTTATGTGCATACCGGCGGGCAGAATTCCAATATGATGAACTTTACGATCAATTGAGCGCTGCGGCACATTCATCATGCGGTCACAGCCTGGCGGTGTTCGGCAAGGTTTTCGGCGAACACCTCTTGCGCCGCCTGTACAGCGATGCCGTATTCCACCCGCTTGCCGGTCACGGCTGCCAGCACGTGCTCCAGCGCGGCCAGAATTCCAATGGTGTCGAGGAAATCGTAGTAGCCGATGTGGGCGATACGGAACAGCTTGCCTTTCATCTCACCCTGGCCGTTGGCCACCACGGCAGAAAACCTCTCGCGGAATTCTTTAACGATAGCGCCTGAGTCCAATGTGCCCGGCGTCTGGGTCGCGGTCAGCGCCGCCGCCGGCGCAGAGGAGAACAGTTTCAACCCCAGCGCCTGCGCCCCGGCGCGCGTCATCTGAGCCGCCAGTTCAGCGTTGTCAACCAGCGCCTTGCGCCCTTCGACCAGGTCGCCGTCGCCCATCTGGCGGATGAACTCCAACGCCGCGCCCAGCGCCGCAAACAACGAAGTCGCCGGCGTGTACGCTGATTCGCCCTTGGCCGCCGCCTTACGTTCTTTGCGGAAATCGAAATAATAGCGAGGCGATTTGGCCGTTTCCATGCGCTTCCACGCCCGCTCGCTGACGGCGCAATATGCCAGGCCTGGAGGAATCATCAACGCCTTCTGCGAGCCGCCGATGATCACATCAATCCCCCAGCCATCCACATCGAAGTGCGTGGTGCCCAGCCCGGTGATGGCGTCTACCACCAGCAATGTGTCCTCCCCCGCCGCCCGCACGATCTGGGCAATGCCTTTCACATCGTGGCGCGCGCCGGTCGAGCTTTCGGTCGCCTGTACATAAACGGTGCGTACGTCGGGCGTCAGCTTTTCCCGCACTTCACTCAGGGAAAACGTCGCCCCATAGGGCGCGCTGATAACTTCGGGGACGCATCCGAAAGCCTTGGCCAGGCCGGTCCAACGTTCGCCGAACTTTCCGGCAGTTAGAACCAGCACCTTGTCGCCGGGCGAGTTAAGGTTCGACACCGCGCCCTCCATGACGCCGGTGCCCGAGGAAGCCAGCACCAGAACGTCATTCTTAGTTCCGATGAAGTCTTTCATGTCGGCCAGCACCTGCGTGAACAGCTCGCGGAAATCAGCCGTGCGGTGGTGCATGGCAAACGAGGCCATCGCGGCCTGTGCCGCTGGCAGCAGCGGCGTTGGCCCGGGGGTAAACAGACGGTTCTTGAGCAGCATTGGTAGGAGTTCCTTTGAAAATGAGATGTTCTCAGTTTACCGGATTCCTGCCGGGGGCGCATGGCGATGGCGCGTGAAACGCTGCTTCCGCACAGGAATCAAAGGGTGACGGGAATCACAATTTGGTCATCCCGGCGAAAGAAACTCGTTAACAATAGAAGCCTTCCGGCTGGATATGTTTCTGATTCTCGCTGTCAGCGCTTTTTGCCTGACCTTGGGTTGCCTGGGAGCGGTGGAGAAAAACATGACGTCTTATCTTCTTGGGATCGCCGGTTATGCAGCCGCGGTATTCGTGGTTGCCAATGTTCTGGAGAAGATCCTCACTCACCGTAAAGCACATTCGCTCGATAATTCTCATCCGATCACAGTACCCAGGTACCCGGATAAGCAGATTTCAGTGGGTTCGGATTAGACAGCCTGAGTTATTTCGTCCCTTCTGCTGCCGTTATAATGACTCTTGCATGACTCTCAGCGAGCAAATCCAGAAAGACATTACCGCAGCGATGAAGGCGCGCGAAGAGCAGCGCCTCTCCTGCCTGCGCATGGTGAAGAGCGCACTCAAGAACCGCGAAATCGAGAAAATGGCGCCGCTCGACGACAAAGAATCGCAGCAGGTGCTCGGCACGCTTATCAAGCAGCGCAAAGACTCGGTTGAACAATTCCTGAAAGGCGGCCGCAAGGAGATGGCTGACAAGGAAGCGGCAGAGATCGCTTTGATCGAGTCTTACCTTCCCAAGGCCGCGGGCGAAGAAGAAATCGTCAGCGGCGTGAAGGCCGTAATCGCTGAGATGGGATCGCCCAGCATGAAAGATATGGGCGCGGTCATGAAGAATGTGATGGCCCGCTTCGCCACTGCCGGTGCGCGGGTGGATGGCAAGGTGGTAAGCGAAGCCGTAAAGCGGGAACTGGCAGGTAAATAGCGGGACAGAGCACTTTCGCTGCAGCCTCGATTACTATAGATACTAAGGGGATCGTCCGATCCCGCATCCAAATACTATGGCTAGGAAACTAATATTCACCGTCGTCGCCATACTCCTCACTGCGGCCCTGGCATCTGCCCAGGACCCGGACCTCAAGCCTCCCAAAGGCTCGGAGTACGCCATCATCGTGTTTGAAGACCTGCAGTGTCCGGAGTGCGGGCGCGCAAATCCCGTGCTGGAGCAGGCGAGCCGAACCTACAAAATCCCGCTGGTGCGCTACGACTTTCCGCTGCCCATGCACAACTGGTCGTACAACGCGGCTCTGCTCGCCCGTTATTTCGACACCCACTCCGAGAAGCTGGGCGACGAGTTCCGCGACTACGTCTTTTCGCACCAGATGGAGATTTTTCCCGGCAACCTGCAGAGCATCGCCGAGAAGTTTGCCGCGGACCACAAAGTGGAGCTGCCGTTCGCCATTGATCCCAGGGGTGAACTCGCCGCCAAGATTACTGCCGACAAGAATCTCGGCCAGCGAATTGGCATCAACCATACTCCCACGATTTACCTGGCCAGCAGCAAGCCTCAGGGCACTCCGCTGGTGGAAGTGAAGGACAAGAGCCAGTTGTTCCAGATGATTGATGCGCTGAAGCGGGAGTAGGGTTGGAACGGCGCCGGCGGATTTTTCTACCACTAATGCACGCGGATTTCTCTTTTGACTTGAAATCCGCGTTCATCAGCGAGATCTGCGGTGAAGGAAGTCGAACAGGGCGGGCGGGTTGCCCGCACCACACGGTTTTAGCCGCGCTCGAAGGCGTGCTTCTTTTCCAGGTCCGCCAAGGCCGCTTGCATGCCGGATTCGAACTTCTCCGCCTGGGCCATTAGGGCCGCGTTCGCGGACGCCCGCTCGGCCTGCAAGGTCAGCAGCCCCTCTTTCGCCAGGTTGCCGGCGATTTCCAGGATGTGAGCGGGACTCGTCTCGACGTACAGCGCCTCAGTGGGATCGCCGACCCAAACCGCACCCCCTACAAGCCGCCTTTGCCAGAAAACCTTGCGCAAGACCAGCAACTCCATTTCCGCATCGGTGGCCTTACCGAATACCCACTTGCTGCGCTTGAAGTCATAGTGCCGGCTAGAAAACTGCACCGGAACCATCTTGCCGGACTTTGAGAATTCCACCTGCCGCCGGTCTACTTCCTTGCGAAGAGCATTGATCACCGGGCCGGCGATGTCGTTTGGCTCCAGGGAGGGCATCACCTCGTGCACCGTTGCCGAAAGATTTACGGCCATTGGCGCATGCAGCCCCTCTGAACCTTCCAGGCGAATATCGGCGTGGAGGACCCAGAAATCCGAACCGGAAGTGGACTTGTGAAACGGCCAGTCGAAGTGGAACGAAAGCGGCAGGCCGGTTAGGGTGACGTAAATTTCTCGTTGTTCACTCATCGTTATGGCTCGTAGCCATCATGGCAGATCAAAGCAATTTTGCAGAGGGGGAGCGGGTCAATTTCTCAAACACGGTAGATCAAAACCTGAGACCTGAGAACCGAAAACTGGGAACTGATTTTCACCCAGGGAACGCCGAAGCCCGGAAAAGCGTGAAGGGCAACAGCCCATCGGTAACCAAGAGTCGTCGAAAATAATTGCCTGAGGCCCACTTTTCTGGCTGCCGCGCCCAGCACAGCTCCAACGGTTGGTTGTGATCGCGATGCTTTCCCACCTGTTAACAAGCCTGGTTCTTGCCCGCCATGGTGCACCGCTCAAGCCTCTTACCTACGCTCATACTCATGGATCTCGCCATCCACTGCGACCGCGACATACTGGTTGGTGGCGATGTCTCTGAACTGCACGACTTTATGTCCGGCGCGCGCCAGCTCACCCCAGGGGCTCAGTTTCTGCGGGTTCTGTTCAATCGCCTGGTAGTTTCTTTCGTTCATGCGAAACCGCACCGTCTTAAGCCGTCCCCCTCCCACGCGCTGAACCATAAGCGCTTCGCCCGCCACGACCACTTCTCCCGGTCCCATGAGCTGCTCAGCGACGGTTCGAAGTAATGTGAGATCAAGCATGATTTCCCACTACGGCTTTCTCACTGAAGGCCAGACGGGCGTTTCGTCACTCGGAGGAGCGTCTCCGGGCGAGCGCCTGTCCCACATATTACTACTCGGGTGCGCACTCGATGGGAGACCTCGAATCGCCGCAATAACATTCATGGTTCTCTCCGCAGTTTCGACGGCGGTTCCTTGCGATCTCTGCGACTTCAAGACTTTGGTCCGGGTGCGCGCGCCTTCGGAAGGAGAAGTCGGAGAATTTACTCAAAAGCAGGAGTAAAGCCACTCGGTCACAGCGATCCCACCGCTAATTTATAATCGTCAATTCCACCGTAATCCCGAAAGGCGCACCATTGCTCGACTTCTTAGGCGACCTGAAACGCACCCACATGTGCGGCCAACTCCGCTCCTCTGATGCCGGCAAGCGCGCCGTGCTCATGGGCTGGATGAACCGCCGCCGCGACCTCGGCAGCATCATTTTCATTGACCTGCGCGACCGCACCGGCGTCACCCAGGTCGTGGTGAACAAGGAACTGAACGCCCCAGCCCACACCAAGGCCGAAACTTTGCGCAACGAATACGTGATCGCGGTGACTGGCACGGTCAAGCAACGCGATGCCGCCACGGTGAACAAGAACATTCCGACCGGGGAAGTCGAACTGGTGGTGGACGAGCTGCGCATCCTGAACGAATCCAAGCAGCCGCCGTTCCTGCCCGGCGACGCGGTTCTGCCGAACGAAGAGATGCGCCTGAAGTACCGCTACATTGATCTGCGCCGCGACGCGATGCAATTCAATATCGAGATGCGGCACAAGGTCTCGAAAGCGATTCGCGACTATCTCTCATCGCAAGGATTCTTCGAAATCGAAACCCCGTTCATGACCCGCTCCACGCCGGAAGGAGCGCGCGATTATCTTGTGCCCAGCCGCGTGCAGCCGGGGACTTTCTATGCTCTGCCGCAATCGCCACAGATGTTCAAGCAGATTCTGATGATTTCCGGCTGCGAGCGCTATTTCCAGATCGTGCGCTGCTTCCGCGACGAGGACCTGCGTGCCGACCGCCAGCCGGAGTTCACACAGATTGATTTGGAGATGTCGTATCCGCAGCCGGAAAGCGTCTGGGCAGTGGTGGAAGGATTTCTGACGGCGGCGTTCAAAGCCGCCGGACACGAGATCAGATCGCCTTTCCCGCGCATGACCTACGACGAAGCCATCCGCCGCTACGGCAACGACAAGCCGGATTTGCGCCTGCCCGCGATCGTTGATGTTCGCGAAGCGCTGACGCCGGAAGAACTGGAGGAATTCGCAAGCAAGTTCAGAGTGCGCAAAGAGCTGCCTGTGCAGCTAATTCGCATTTCGAAAGCAGGCGATATTTCCGGCACCGAGCGGCGAACGATCGGTACTTATGGCGCGTATCAGCACGTGCAAGGGCCATCATTCGTGCAGTTGATGACCGATCCCAAGCGTTTTGCCAAAGATTATCCAACGTTGTCGGAGAAAATTCTGAAGTTCGCACAGGTCGAGGCAGACGATCTCTGGCTTCTGGCTGGAGCAGCCGCGCGGCCGGAAAATGCCGCCGTGATGGAGCAATCGTCGCAGCACTTCTGCGAGAAATGCGGCTACCTGCGGCTCGATCTCGCGCAGAAATATGCCGAGAAGCACGGCGCTTTCAAAAAAACCGGCGATCCCGCCGCCGATTTCCGCTTCCTCTGGGTCACCGACTTCCCCATGTTTGAATGGGACAAAACCGAGCAACGCTGGAACCCGGCCCACCATCCCTTCACGTCATTGCACGAAGAGGACATGGCCAAGCTCGAAGCCAACATTGATACCGTCCGCGACCCGAAATCGCCGCTGGGGGAAATTCGCGCGCTCGCCTACGACGTGGTACTGAACGGCACCGAACTGGGCTCAGGCTCTATCAGAATTCACCGTCAGGACATTCAAAGTAAAATTTTCCAGGCCCTCGGCATGAGCCACGAAGAAGCTCGCGCCCGCTTCGGCTTTTTCCTGGAAGCGCTCGAATACGGCACGCCACCGCACGGCGGGATTGCGCTCGGGCTCGATCGGATTGTAATGATCCTCGCCGGCGCAGAAAGCCTGCGGGAGGTAATCCCATTTCCCAAGACTGCCCGCGCCGTGGATCTAATGGTGGACGCACCAACTCCAGTTGGCGAGGCGCAGCTTAAGGAGTTGGGAATTCAGATCAAAAAGTGAGTTGCCGTTCCTTGTCGTTGAACGGCCCTCAAAGTCTTTGAAGAGTGATCCGGCAGGAGAGGCACAAACCAGGGTCGTTGTAAGACCCTACCGCCCGGCAGAGTGGGCCGGGGCGTTAGCCTGTTCTTCGGTTTTGTAGTCGCAAGCTTCGCGGCAGGGCACGCAGTACAGCAAGCCATCGCCGCACAGCCGAACGTCAATCTGAGATTGGCAAAGAGCGCAGTACTTCTCACAACTGCAGCGCTCTTCAAACGCATCACATTGCAAACAGCGGAACCTGACTTTAGTGCGAGCGGCCATAAACGAACTCTAGCGTGGGCGCCAGAGCGCGGGAAAGTGCCAATAGTAACCGCAGCAGCCAGTCTTCACTCGTCAGCGGGTCTCCTGTCTTGCTGACGACTGGCGACTGAAGACTGACGACTACAAACGTTGACCCGCCCAAAAAGCGCATGTTAGGTTAAAAGGTCTCATCATTCCAGCAGCCCAGCTACTGCGGCATCGAGGTTCTTTTGTCCGCTGTTGAGGCGGTCAGGCCCGCCATTCGCAAGACGGCGCTCAATGCCGTCCATCGCCAGATGGGCGCGAAAATGGTGGCGTTCAATGGCTGGGACATGCCCGTTGAATACCCGTGTTTCGGCGGCATCATCGCCGAGCACATGGCGGTGCGCACAGGCGTGGGTATCTTCGACGTTAGCCACATGGGCGACATTCGGCTGCACGGCCCGCAAGCTCTCGCCGCGGTGCAGCACATTTCCATGAATGATACGTCCCGGCTCACCATCGGCCAGGCGCAGTATTCGGCCCTGCTTTATCCGCAGGGAACATTCGTGGACGACGTGATCGTTCACCGCCTCGCCGAAGATGACTACCTGCTCGTGATCAACGCCGGCACTCGTGAGAAGGACTTTAACTGGGTGCGCGATAATACCGGCAAGTTCAACTGTAAGGTCGAGCATCTCTCGGACGATTTCACGCAAATCGCGATTCAGGGACCGAAAGCCGTCAATTTGCTGCAGAAGCTAACCGACTCCGATCTTTCCGCGGTGAAGTTTTATTGGCTTACTCACGGGATGGTCTGCGGCCTGAAAAACATCCTCATCGCTCGCACGGGTTACACCGGCGAAGACGGCTTCGAGATTTATGTTCCATCTAGTGAAGCCACCAGCACTCGTGTGTGGAACGAAGTGCTGGAAGCGGGCAAGGAATTTGGTGCAGTCGCCTGCGGCTTGGGAGCGCGGAATACTCTTCGGCTTGAGGCGAAGCTGCCACTCTACGGGCACGAAATTTCCGATACTATCAATGTGTGGGAGGCGGGCCTTGACCGCTTTTGCAAGATGGAGAAGGCAGAGTTCATCGGTTACGCCGCCCTGGAAGAAGCCAAAGCTGCTGGCCTGAAGCGCACGCTGGTCGGGTTGGAAATGGCGGAACGCGGCATTGCGCGCGATGGCTATAAGGTGCAAGACGAATCGGGGCGCGAGATCGGGTACGTAACCAGCGGGTCGCCAGCGCCGTTTCTGAAGAAGAACATCGCGCTGGCCTACGTGCCGCCGGAGTTTGCGGCGCTGGGTTCAATGTTGAAAATTGAGATTCGCGGCCAGGGAGTGAGAGCGCAGGTCGTGCCCACGCCGTTTTACAAACGGCCGAAGAAGAATTGACCACGGAGGAGGCTGACGACTTAGAGGGTTTCCTCGGTGTCTCCTGCCCCCTCGGTGGTTGATCGCGGTGGTTTGCAATGGTAGAAGACGCTGTGTTGCAGGAGCCAGAAGCTAAATGCCCTACCCAACTGACTTCAAATACACCAAAGAACACGAATGGATCAAAGCCGACGGCTCTACCGCCGCCATCGGCATTACGAATCACGCGCAGGAGTCGCTGGGCGACATCGTGTTTGTTGAACTTCCCAAGGTGGGCACCGAAATCAGCGCCGGCAAGACTTTCGGCACGGTCGAATCGGTCAAGGCGGTTTCCGACCTATTCGCGCCCGCAAGCGGCACCGTGACCGAGGTCAACGCCGACCTGAACAATTCGCCGGAGAACATCAACCACGATGCCCATGCCGCCTGGATGATCAAGATCGCGCTCAAAAACCCCGGCGAACTCAGCGGACTGCTTTCCTCCGCCGATTACGAAAAGTTCGTCGCCGAGGAAGGCGGACACTGAGGCGGTGACGATTTACGACTTTCGATGGATTTCCTTTGTCTACCTTAGTGCCCTTAGTGGTTCGTCAGCGAGGGCCTGCATCTAATAACGGCTATGCGTTATCTACCTAAATCCCCCGCGGACCGCCAGGCCATGCTCAAGGCGATCGGCGCGCGCTCGATTGACGATCTCTTCGCGCCCATCCCCGAGGAATACCGCCTGCAGCGCGATCTCAAAGTCCCGCGCCAGATGGCGGAATCGGAAATTCTCGACTGGTTCCGCGAGCGCTCCCGCGAAAATGGCGATGGTTACGCGACCTTCCTCGGCGCCGGTGCTTACTATCACTACCGGCCGGTCATCATTGACTCGCTGATTTCGCGTGGCGAATTCCTCACCGCCTACACGCCGTACCAGGCGGAAATTTCGCAGGGCACGCTACAATCCATTTTCGAATTTCAGACCATGATCTGCGAGATCACCGGCATGGAAGTGGCCAATGCTTCTATGTACGACGGTTCGACCGCCACAGCCGAGGCTGTGATGATGTCCGTCCGCCTCACCGGCCGGCATTCTGTGGTGGTGGCGCGCAGCGTTCATCCCGAATACCGCGAGGTGCTGGCGACTTACGCTTCGCAGCAAAACATGCCGCTCAGCGTGATGCCATTCGATGAGAACAGCAGAATTGATCTGAACGAACTCGATCGGGCCCTCACCGCCGAAACTGCGTGTGTGCTGGTCCAATCGCCAAACTTCTTCGGCATTATCGAAGATGTTGCTACCATCGCCGAAATCGCCCACAAGCACGGCGCCAAGCTCGTGGTTTCCATCGCCGAAGCGGTTTCGCTAGGGATCGTTGAGCCGCCGCGACAGGCCGACATCATCGCCATGGAGGCGCAGTCCTTCGGCGTGCCGCTGGGCTTTGGCGGGCCGTACTGTGGGGTCATCGCCACCCGCGAGCAATACGTTCGTCAGATGCCCGGCCGCCTGGTGGGCCAGACCACCGACCAGGACGGCAAGCGCGGCTTCGTGCTCACTCTGGCGACCCGCGAGCAGCACATCCGCCGCGAAAAGGCGACCTCCAACATCTGCACCAATCAGGCTCTGGTCGCCCTGATGGTAAATATCTTCATGAATGTTTACGGCAAGGCCGGTCTGCGGGAACTGGCGAAACAAAATCTCGCCAAGACCGCCTACGCTGCCGAACAATTCGGCAAGCACGCCAAAATATCGTTCTCCGGCATGCCGCGCTTCAACGAATTCGTGGTCCAGACCACCGAAGACCCCCACGCCATTAACAGCCGCATCCTGGGCCACAAAGTTGTTGGCGGGCTTCCGCTGAAGAAGTTCTACCCCGAATTCGGCAATGCATCCCTCTGGTGCTGCACCGAATTAACTACCCGCACCGCCATTGATACTGCGGCGGCCTTCATCGCCGAGAGCGAGCGCTCGCAGCGGGCCATGAAAGAGTCTGAAGTGCAAAACGGAGTGGAGGTGGCGCCATGAAGCACCCCACTCCCAAGGCAACCCGCCACGTCAACCAGAACGAGGGCTTGATTTTCGAGAAGTCGTCGCCGGGTAAGGCGGCGTGGAAACTGCCTCCGCTCGACGTGCCTGAAGTAAATAGCAAGGAGCTACTGGGCGCTCTTGAACGGCAAGACCTGGGCCATCTTCCCGAAGTGAGCGAAATCGAAATCATCCGCCACTTCACCCGCCTTTCCACCTGGAACTACGCCATTGACCTTGGCATGTACCCGCTCGGCTCGTGCACCATGAAGTACAACCCGCGTGTGAATGAATTGGTCTCACGCCTCGAGGGCATCGCCAACGCCCATCCCTATCAGCCGGAGGGGGCGTCGCAAGGCGCGCTGCACATCATGAAGACGCTAAGCGAGTGCCTTCTGGAAATCACCGGCATGGACGCCATCACCCTGCAACCAGCCGCCGGAGCGCACGGCGAACTCACCGGCCTGCTGATGGTGCGCGCCTATCACCAGTCCAAGGGCGTTCCCCGCAAGAAAATTCTGATTCCTGACTCGGCCCACGGCACCAATCCCGCCACAGCCGCGACGGTCGGCTACGCGGTCGAAAATCTCAAGTCAAATGCGCAAGGCATGGTGGACGTCGCCGCCCTCGCTGCGCAGATGAATGACGAAGTCGCGGCGCTCATGCTCACCAATCCCAACACGCTGGGCGTCTTCGAGCAGGAGATTCACAAAATCGCCGACATCCTGCACGCCAAGGGCGGCCTGCTGTATATGGACGGCGCCAACATGAACGCCCTGGTCGGCAAAGTCCGCCCCGGAGACTTCGGCGTGGACGTGATGCATCTGAATCTGCACAAAACTTTTTCTACTCCGCACGGCGGCGGCGGGCCGGGTTCAGGACCGGTGGCAATTCGCAAAACTCTTGAGCCTTTTCTACCCACACCAGTGATCATCATCAAGCCCGATGGCACGCTGGGCTTCGATTACAACCGTACGCAATCGGTCGGCCGGGTGCGCGCTTTCTATGGCAACTTCGGCATGTTCGTGCGCGCCCTGGCCTACATCCTCGCGAACGGTCCCGACGGCCTGCGCCAGACCACCGAAGACGCCGTACTCAACGCCAATTACATCCGCAACGGCCTGGGAGGAACCTACGACCTGCCGTACTCCACGCCTTCCATGCATGAGGTGGTTTTCAGCGACAAGCTGCAAGCGAGAAAAGGTGTCAAGACCATGGACCTGGCCAAGCGGCTAATTGACTATGGCTTCCATCCCTACACCACTGCGTTTCCGCTCATCGTGCCGGGAGCGCTGATGATTGAGCCGACGGAAAGCGAATCCAAGGAAGAGCTGGATCTGTTCATTGAAGCGATGAAATCCATCGCCGAAGAAGTTGAAGAAGATCCGCAAATTGCGCTCACCGCGCCCCACTCCACTCGCGTTTCCCGCCTCGATGAAACGACTGCTGCGCGCAAGCCTATCCTGCGTTGGAAACCGGGGAATTAGCCCTCCGCGCGTCTTAAGATTTCTTGTCTCTCTCCCTCTGGCCGGACCTTACCCCGCCAGGACCAAATCGGATGATCCTGCCAGTGACCAAAGAGAGCCATGGTTCTCATTCCCTCTGCGTCCCCAGTGTCCTCCGTGGTTAAATCCAAACGTGGCGCAGTCGAACAAGTACAGCGTAATTCTTTCTCTGCTACTGGTGGTCGCGACCCTCGCCCTCTACAACCCTGTGGCGCACCATCCCTTCGTCAACTTCGACGACGACCGCTACGTCACCGATAACTCGCACGTCAACGGCGGGATAAGTTGGCAAACCGTCAAGTGGTCGTTCACCACGTTCTACGAGGCGATGTGGCAGCCGCTCACCTGGCTGTCGCATGCGCTCGATTGCCAGTTCTTCCACCTGAATCCTGCCGGGCACCATTACACAAGCCTGCTGATCCACGCCCTAAACGTCGTGCTGCTCTTCCTGCTGTTGCAGGCCGCCACAGGATTCACCTGGCGCAGCTTAATGGTTGCGGCCCTCTTCGCCGTGCATCCTGTCAACGTTGAATCAGTGGCCTGGATTGCCGAACGCAAGACCGTGCTAAGCATGCTGTTTCTGCTCCTGGCTTTAGGAGCTTATGGGCATTACGCACGGAAACCCAGCGTTGGCCGATATTCTCTGGTCGCGTTCCTGTTCGCTTGCGGCCTTATGGCAAAACCCATGATCGTCACCTTGCCGGCCGTTCTCCTGCTTTGCGACTACTGGCCGCTTTACCGACTTGGTCCCCCACAGCAGGAGGCATCACAGGCACGATTTGCACCGGCCCCATTCTCCTGGCTGGTGCTGGAGAAGCTCCCACTCGTGGCCCTTTCCATGGGAAGTGCAGTTCTCACAATGAAATCGGCTAAGGCAGGTAGTTCGCTGGGATCAGCCAGAGACTACCCATTCCCGCTTCGCCTGGAAAACGCCATCGTCAGCTACGCCAAGTATGTAGGAAAAGCATTCTGGCCTTCTCGCCTGGCCCCGATGTATCCCCATCCCGACTTCTTACCCTGGGGGCTGGTGGCAGCGGCGGGACTCTTTCTTCTGGCCGTCACCGTGCTCGCTTTGCTGGCGCGCAAGCGAAGATATCTGGCCGTAGGTTGGCTCTGGTTCTTAGGGACCCTGGTACCGATGATCGGCCTGGTGCAGGTGGGCGCGGTCGGAATGGCCGACCGCTACGCATACCTCTCATTCTTGGGTCTGTTTGTGATGGTGTGTTGGGCTGCGGCCGATTGGGTCAAGTCACGAGGCATCCCGTCCCACTGGCTGGCGGTCCCCAGCGTCGTAGCGCTTCTAGCCTTGGCGGCCGTTACTCATCGGCAGCTCGCCTACTGGGGAGACAACCTGACTTTGTGGTCCCACACCTTGCAAGTCACCAGCGACAACTTCGTCGCGGAAGACAACCTGGGCGGAGCCCTCATTGCCGCCGGCCACCTCGAAGCAGCCATGCCCCATTTCCGGCGGGCGGCGGCCATCAGTCCACTTGATGGCGCCGCCAATCTCAACCTGGCGGTTTACGCGCAGGCACACGGCAATCTGCAGGAAGCGATCCAGCGCTACGACATCGTTGTACACGTCACCCGGGACCGCAAAGAACTGTCCACCGCCTACAGTAATTTGGGGTTCGCGTACCGTGCGCTTGGGCAGAACGCCGAAGCCAGAGAAAGCTATCTGGCCGCCATCCGGGCCAACCCGGAAAACGTCAAACCGCTCTATGGCTTCGCCTTGCTTGCGCAAAAGAATGGCGATCTGGCGCAGGCAGCTAACTACTATGCCCAAGCAGTCGCCCTTCAACCCAGCGATTTCGGATATCTGCTGCTGGCCCAGGCCCTGGAAAAAACCGGCCACGCCGCCGCCGCCCAGGCGGCCTACCAGAAAGCCCAGGGCCTTTCCCCGGACCTCGATCGGGCGCAACAAACCGCGCATTCGCTGTTGGCCCAATAGAAGCTTGCAATGCTCCCGCAGCCTACTTCTTTTCCGCCAACTCCACCGACGCCTCTGTCATTTCCCAATCCAGCCGCAGCCGGCAGCCGGTGCCCTTAGGATCGAGGTTAATCGTGAAGTTTTCCTGCGCCGAGGGCCGCTGCACGACTTCCATGCCTACTCGTGCAAGGTCCTTGTCTTTCCCGGGATAAGGGATGCCCCACTCGCCGGTCGCCTTGCTGATGATGAGCGTCCACTCGCTTGCGCTGGGAAGCGTGAAAAGGGTATAGGTCCCGGCGGGGATGGTCGTTCCGCCCGCCGTAAGGTCAGCGGTGGTCACCAGTGTTGTTGCTTCGTTCGCACCGGTGCGCCATACCTGGTCATAAGGCACAAGCCCGCCGAAGATCTTGCGCACTTGGCCGGTCTTGGGATCGCGCATGCGCGGGCTCGAATAATCAATATGGATGGTCTTGCCGTCGGCGAGCTTACAGTCGGCTTGCGCGGGAGGGCTGGGACGCTTGCTTTTGTCTTGCTGGGAAAACGCGGCAGGGGTAAGAAATACGGCCAGCGCGATCAGGGCAATCCATTTCTGCATGTGTAATCTCCTTGCGAGCGGTCAGTATTCGGCACTCAGCTTCCTGAGAGTTTTGGATGAGTGCACCCGTTAGACTACGCGCCGCAAACGATGGTTAGCAAACGAGAGGTCCGTCCATAAACATCCACCTGATCCTCGGGCTGAGTTACTCGGATGGCCTGGAACCGGCTCGGTGCCGAGCTAGCCTCGCTCCAGCGCCTTCTCAAGAACCTCAGCCGCTTCGGCCAAGATCCGCAACTCAGTTGCGGACAGATTCCTGAGGCAGCCTGCCAGATCCTCAATTCTTCGCCGGCGTCCCTGTTGCAACAGCCGTGTCCCCTTCGCGGTCGCCCTAATGCGTACTCGCCGTGCGTCCTGCCGGTCAGCCACCCGCGAGGCCAACCCGCTATGCTCAAGCCCACGGACAATGCGAGTCATAGTCGGCGGCCTCACCTGCTCCGCCGCTGCCAGGTTCCCAAGCGTCATCGGCCCTCCAAAAACTAAGACTGAAAGCGCCGAGAGACGCGCCGGACCTTCCCCGGTGGCGGCGTCCTGCTTGCGCACCCGCCGCAGCAAGTGAATGGCCGCCGAATGCAGGCGGTCGGCCACAGAAGCCTCGTCCCTTGTGAATTGTTTGCTCTTGCTTTTGGCCATGAAATATTGTTAGCTATACTAACGAAACCGAGGGAAGCGAGGTTACTGCGATGACCGAAACCGCCGCCAATATCGGAATTTCCCGCCTTGGGCAAATTGCCATCAACGTCCACGATGTAGACCGCGCTACCACATTCTATCGGGACACGTTGGGCCTCCCCCTGCTGTTCAGCACCGGCCCTCTGGCGTTCTTCGACTGCGGCGGAGTCCGCCTCATGCTCAGCCGACCCGAGAAGCCCGAGTTCGACCATCCTAGTTCGATTCTCTATCTCAACGTTCCCGACATCGCCGCCGCCCACCGCCAGATGCGGGAGGCCGGCGTAAAGTTCGAGGACGAGCCACACCTAATCGCCAAAATGCCTGACCATGATTTGTGGATGACCTTCTTCCGCGACTCCGAAAACAACCTGCTGGCCCTCATGAGCGAAGTGAAGAGAACGACGTAGGCACAACCGCCCAGCTGCCCAGCGACTTCGGGATGACACCCTGCGACACAACAAGTCGTGCCCTCTGATCCAAAGCCGAACAGACTCCCACACTCAAATCAGCCCCATCAATTCTGCTATCATCGCCACGATGGACGAAGCCATTCCCAATATTCAGGTCCCTTCGGAGGCATTCATGGAAGTTCCCGGTTCCTCGCTCGGCGCGCGCCGCGACGAAGATATCGCTCTCGACCTCATGAAGTTCATCGCCATGGCCACCAGCTACGGCAAGACCACTTCAGGCGGAGTGGGCTTCCAGGGCGGCGGCGCGGCCGCCAAGCCGGAGGAATATGCCGGGCACCTGATCGAACTCTACGGCCGCTGCCTGCAGGCGGTGTCAAGGAAGTGAGTGCGGCTGGATGTGCGAATAGTGCCGCCTTATAACCCGTTACGGCCGCACCCTCAGCATCACCACCCCATGCGACGGCACTGTGGCCCCGACCTTGCCGGTAAAGCTCCCCAAATCCTTATGCTGCCATAAATCGCGCACCGTCGCGCTCAAGTGATCGGGATATCCAATTTCCTCCCAGGTTACCGCGATATTCATCTCGCTGGTGCCGCGATTGAGTAATATCACCGCGCGGCTGCCGTCCTTGAGTTGCTTGGCCCAAATATCGGCGTCGCCGTCCCTCGCTACTCGCTCGCCCTCGCGGCCGAGCGCGTCCTGGTTCACCGCGATTACCTCTTTGTTGGTCAGGATGTCATGGATCTCCGGGCTCATGCTGCGCAGGTCGTTGCCCGCGATCAGCGGGGCGGCCAGCAGCGCCCACAGGCTGAAGTGCGAGCGATACTCATTGCCGGTCATTCCTCCATTGCCAACTTCCAGCATGTCCGGATCATTCCAGTGCCCCGGCCCAGCGTAGCCGGCCAGCCCTTCCTGCATGTCGAGAATGTTCAACATGCCCAGCCCGCAGCAAGTACCGTCCGGCCACTTTTTCTTGCCCTCCCACGTGTCCTGAATGTCGCCGGTGGTGCGCCATAAGTTTCCGCCGACATCCTTGCCCCACAGCCACGGTTTGGCCGTGCCCCATTCGCAAATGCTCAACACAATCGGCCGGCCCGCAGTATCGAGCGCGCGCCGGATATTCGCGTACGATGCCTTAGCGTCCTGGGTAGTAGTGTGGCACCAGTCATACTTGAGATAGTCCACGCCCCAGGAGGCGTACTTCAGCGCGTCCTGATATTCATGTCCCAGCCCGCCCGGACGGCCGGCGCAGGTGTTGCTGCCCGCGTCGGAGTAGATTCCAAACTTCAGCCCCAACGAGTGAATGTAGTCCGCCACCGCCTTGATGCCCGAAGGAAAGCGCTGCGGATCAGCCACAATATTGCCGTCTTTGTCGCGCGATACCTGCCAGCAGTCATCAATCACGACGTACTGATATCCGGCGTCCTTCATGCCCGACTTCACCATGGCGTCGCCCATCTGCTTGATCATCTCTTCGCTGACGTTGCAGGCAAACTTATTCCATGAATTCCATCCCATGGGCGGAGTTAGCGCCAGATTGGCAGAAACCGCACTGGCAGAGGGCGCACTCGCCTCTTGCGCAAACAGCGGCGCAGCAGAAATCAGCAGCATAAGAATGACGGCAAAATATTTCTGGGACTTCATTGTCTCCTCCGGGAAAAACTCCCCCGACAGTTGTATCAGAGAGAATGCGGCGAGCGAAACGCAAGACGCAGATTTCGCTCTGAGAACAAACTACTGAGAGCTGGGAACTGGGATCTAGAACTGGGAACTGCATTTCACAAAGAAACCCCCGGTGACAGGGGGCTCGCGGATCCGTGTTTTCCTTTGCGTCCTTTGCGAACTTTGCGAAACACTAACCGCAAAGATTTGACAATCCAGCGCGCAGCTTCTACCTTTTCCTTCGGCCCAAGCGCATGGAGGTCCCCGTCGTGAGGCAAGCAAGATTCGCGTACCTGGCTGTGCTGATGTATGTCGTTTCGCTGCCATTTTTCGTGTCATGCTCTGCGCTGGCGCAAACTGCCGAGGCAGTAGGGATTTTCGAAAATCATAGTGATGTGGGCACGGTCTTGCACCCAGGCTCCGCCGTTTACGACGCCTTCACGAAAACTTACACCCTCAGCGGCAGCGGCGAGAACATGTGGTTCAAGACCGATGATTTTCAGTTCGCCTGGAAGAAAGTTTCCGGCGACGTGGCGCTGACCGCGGACATTTCTTTTCTGGGCACGAGCGCCGCTGAGCACCGCAAAGCGGTCCTGATGTTTCGCCAGAGCCTCGACGCTGATTCCGTCTATGCCGACATTGCGCGGCACGGCAACGGTTTGACCTCGCTGCAATTCCGCGATGAAGAAGGCACAGACACACGCGAGGTGCAATCGAATATTTCAGCTCCTGCGCGCCTCCGCATCGTGAAGCGCGGCGACTATGTGTATATGTCGCTGGCGCAAGCCGATGGAGATCTCCAGGTCGCCGCCGGATGGATCCGGATTCCGCTCACCGGTGAGTTTTACGCCGGCATCGGCGTTTGCTCTCACAACAAAGACGCGGTGGAGCGTGCCACATTTTCCAATGTCAGCCTGGAGCAACTCGCGCCAAGCACTGCCGCGCAACCCACGCTCTACAGCACGCTGGAGAATGTCGCCATCGATTCCGGGGACCGCCAGGCCATTTATGTTGCCCAGGGCCGCTTCGAAGCCCCCAACTGGACGCGCGATGGCGCCGCGTTTCTCTTCAATCGCAACGGCCATATCGAGCGCCTGCCGGTAGCGGGCGGAAAGCCGGAAGTGATTGACACTGGCTTCGCTGACCGCTGCAACAACGACCACGGCCTTTCACCCGATGGCTCGCAGCTCGCCATCAGCGACTCTTCACAAGACGATCACACCTCGCGCGTGTACGTTCTGCCCAGCAGCGGCGGCACGCCGCGCCGCATCACAAAAAATGGCCCGTCCTACTGGCACGGCTGGTCGCCAGATGGAAAGACGCTCGCCTTCGTGGGCCAGCGCAACGGCGACTTCGACATTTACACGCTGCCGGCGAATGGCGATCCCGCGGCCGAAGAAGTTCGCCTCACCACGGCCAAAGGCCTCGACGACGGTCCGGAATATTCGCCCGACGGAAAATACATTTACTTCAACTCCGAGCGCACTGGCCACATGCAGATTTGGCGCATGAAAGTGGACGGCAGCGACCAGGAGCAGGTGTTTTCCGACGACTACAACAATTGGTTCCCGCACATTTCGCCGGACGGGAAGTGGATGGTATTTCTCACCTACGGCAGCAGCGTCACCGGCCATCCCGAAAACAAAGACGTGATGCTGCGTATGATGTCGCTGAGCGAGCAGAACATGACGGAAAAGAAAATCACCGTGCTGGCCAAGCTCTTCGGCGGGCAGGGAACGATCAATGTGCCGTCGTGGTCCCCCGACAGCAAGAAGGTGGCGTTCGTTAGCTATCAGCTAATCCCGTAGCGTGTGGCGCGGGCGCCCCGCCCGCGTTACAAAGTGCCGGCGGGACGCCAGCGTTACTTTGCCAGCTTCACCCCAAAGAACTTTGCCATCAACTCCAGAGCTTCTTTCGTCTCCGGCAATTGGAAGTGATACCAGAACGCGTGCGGCAACGAATCGAACACTACGAGTTGGGCATCATCTCCGGCGCGCAGCAAGGCGCGGTGAAACGTGGACGTATTGCACAACAGTATGTCGCGAGTGCTCGTAACCAGCAGACTCGGAGGCATTCCGTGCAGATCAGCGAAGATCGGCGAAAGTACAGGGTCCCTGCGGTCGGTCTTTCCAGCGTATTCGTCCGCGTGCGGATGATCGGGGTCGGTGGGTTCGAGCGGTCCCGGAAATCCGTTCAGGGTGAAAAGTTGCCACGAGTCACTGGCCCGGCTGAAATCCGCAAGCATAGTGAATAAACCCAGCGCGCCAGGCAGTGGCAGCCCTAACTGTTTCAGGCGAATGGTGACCTCGGCAGTCAGAATTCCTCCCGCTGAGGTGCCGAAGATTCCGATGCTCTTCGGCTTATAAGTCTTCAACAGGTCTTTGTACACCGCGACCACATCATCCACCGCTGCGGGGAAAGGATTCTCCGGCGCCAGCCTGTAGTACACGGAAACCACCTTGATCTTGGCCAGATTCGCGATGGGAACGGCTTCGATCAGCGACCCCGAATCAGAATTGAATCCGCCCCCGTGCAGATTTATAAGCACCAGTCCGCGGTTGGCGTCCGGCATCTCAAGCGGGGTGATGATGTCGGTGCGGACCCCGGCGGTAGTCGTTTCTTCGACCTTTGCCGGGTAATACTTCAGGGCTTCAGCTGAATCTCGTTTGCGCCAGGCATCGGTTGATATGCGGCGTTCTGCGAGCGTTTGCGGCGCATACTTCTGTTCCTCCAGCGACCTCAGCCACTTCTGGGCCTCCGGACTGATGGTGGTAGGCATGGGCACAACACGCGTGAGGTGCGCCGTACCGTCGGCGTCAAAGGTTGCGGAGTCCTGGGACGGCGAAGTCGTTTGGGCCGTGGCCAGTGCGGCGGCCAGAACAAGAGCAAGACTGATGGCAAGAGTTGGAGTTTTCATCGCGATAGTTGTACCAGAGTGTCAGGGTTGAGTAAAAGGGCGGGGGGGGTGTCTTGTTTTTAACTCAAATATTCATAGGGGCATTGTAACTATCACAATGTACGTACATGGAGTGTATGAGTGCTTGCGGGTCATCCATGCCTGGCATTTCTCGGATAGCCGGGGCGGCTGTCGCTGCGTCGGCTGTTCCGTGCAGAGGCGGGCGTGGGCGCCCGCCTCAAACACGCTTAGTTGATGTCGAACTGCTCCTGGTGAAGCGCCGGATCGCTCTTCACGATGATTGTCTTCTTGGTCAACTCTTCCAATTCCATTAAGGCCTTGCCGTTGTTGGCTTTCAGCGCCTTGGCGACCTCGGGGTTCACGCGCAGCATCACGTCCGAGTGCTCGAGGTGCTTGGCGATCTTGCGCATTTCCACGTAAATCTCGTTGCACACAGTGCCGACCGATTTCACGAAACCGGTGGAGGCACAGTAGGGGCACGGCGCGCCGATAGTGCGCTCCAGCGACTGCTTGACCCGCTTGCGGGTGATCGCTACCAGGCCGAAATCGTTGAACTGCAGGGCTTTTGAAGGTGCGCGATCGGCGCGCAGGGCTTCTTCCAGCGCCTGCATGACCTTCTGGCGGTTGCGGCGCTCGTCCATGTCAATGAAGTCAATGACGATGATGCCGCCCAGGTCGCGCAGGCGAATCTGCCGCACGATTTCGCGGATCGCGTCTACGTTGGTCTTGACGATGGTATCTTCCAGGCGCGTGGTCTTGCCCACGTACTTGCCTGTGTTCACGTCAATGGCGACCAGGGCTTCGGTCTGGTTGATGACGATGTAGCCGCCGCTCTTGAGCCAGACCTTCGATTTCAGCGCTTTGTTAATTTCCTCGTTGAGGCCGAACTGCTCAAACAGCGGCGTCTCTTTGGAGTAGAGCTTTACGCGCTTCACCAGCGCCGGCTGAAAACGCTGGAAAAAGCGCAGAGTGCGCTCGTATTCCGCTTCGGTATCAACCCAGATCACGGAGAAATCAGAGGTGACCTGGTCACGCAGCACCCGCTCGACCACATTGAGGTCGTGATAGATGAGCGCCGGCGGCTTGGAGCTTTCCGCGCGGCTCTTGATTTCGTTCCACAAGCCTTTCAGAAATCGGATATCGGCGCGCAGTTCTTCCTCGCTGGCGTTCTGCGCCGCAGTACGGACAATGAAACCTCCATGTCCATTCTCGCGCTCGCTTAGGATGATGCGCTTCAGGCGCTGGCGCTCTTCTTCCGAAGCGATCTTGCGGGAGACGCCAGTGTGGTTCACCGTCGGCATGAATACCAGGAAACGGCCGGGCAACGCGATGTGGCTGGTGATGCGCGCGCCTTTCTTGCCGATGGGCTCCTTGGCGATCTGCACCAGGATTTCCTGGCCTTCCTTGAGCAAGTCGCTGATCTGCGGGAGCTGATTATTTTCGCGGCGGCGGAAGCGGCGTCCCCCGCTTCCTCCCCGGCGTCCACGCTGTCCACGGCGGTCAAATGCCGGACGCTGGGCCCGCTGAGTATAGGCAGCGGTAGCGGCTGGGCCGCGGACTTCCACGCGCGCGTCCACGGTGCCGTTTTCACGGCCTTCGGCATCGAGCATGGCTTCGGCTTCCGCCTGCGCCTCTTCAACTTCAGCTTCTTCCTCAGCCGCCTCGTCCACCTCGGAAGCTTCTACGACTTCGGCTTCTTCCGGCGAAACCGGCTCGGCTGAGAAGGCGGCAACCTCCTCGGCGGGAAGCTCGCTGGAAGCAGCGATCTCATGGCTCACCCGCGCGCCAGCCTCGCCGGCAGCGTGGGTCTCTTCTTCCATCTCTTCGAAAGCTGCGTCCTCTTCCAGATCTTCCACGTACGCTGCCAGATCGGCTTCTTCCTCTTCGATCTCTTCCTCTTCGATCTCTTCCTCTTCGATCTCTTCCTCTTCCATGGCGCCCGCAGGAACGGCCTTCGGAGCCTCGTCCGAATGCTCGGGCACTCGCACGCTCCGGTCGTCGTCCTCTTCGTCAGTGAGTTCCACCTCTTCGATCTGGTGAGGATTCTCTTTGGTCGCGGGCCCAGCGGTCTCTGTTTCCTCTTCGCCGAAAACCGCGGCGACGTTCATTTGGTGACGGCGCTGTTGCTCGGGATTCCAGGGCGAAGTTGCCTCAGGCTGTTCTTCGACTTCATGGCCGTCCTCGTGCAAGGTCTCTGCGTGAGAATCAGCCGCGTAGGGTTCTTCGTATTCCTCGGTGACCGTTCCGTGATCGCTCAGGAACAAAGGCTCATCTTCCGGGAAGGTGGCTGCGATGGGCGGAGCCTCAGTTTCGGGGAGCTGCGAATGCAGCGTCGGCAGTGCCGGCGCGGGCGCCTGCGCCATGCGCTGATACTTCGAAATGGATTCGCCCGGCAGTAGGATGGGCTGATATCCCGGCGGCGGACCATAGCTGGAACGGTCATCACGGCTTGACCGCCGCTCTTGTGTCGAGCGTTCAAAACCTTGGCGGTCTTGACTGGGGCGGTCTTGAGCCGGGCGGTCCTGAAAAGAGCGCTGCTCTTGGTTCGCCTCCCCGGCTGGCCGGGCAAACTTCGAGTCGGGCATGCCGCGTTCACCACGGCGGCCGCGGCGCCGGCGGCCTCTCCAACTGCCGCGCTCGCCGCGTGATTCGGAGGGATTCTGCGCCGGGCGGGCCTCTTCGATCTGGTTGCCTGGCTCAACGGCTTCCTGGTACTGCGCCGGGGCAGCGGCCGTGGCTGTAGAGGAAGCATCGGCGGCTGGAAATTCCGCCGCCCTGCTTTCAAATACGGGCTGAGGTTGAAATCTCGGTTCCTGCGCCGGCCGTCCGGCGGCAACCTCCTCCATTTCTTCGCCATCTTCCAGTTCCATGAAATCGGAAACATAGAGGAAGGCGTCGCGCTCCAGGCCAATGTCCACGAATGCGGACTGCATCCCAGGCAACACGCGCGTGACCCGCCCTTTGTAGATGGATCCTGCCAGGGTGTATTCGTTCTCGCGCTCCAAGTAAATTTCTGCGAGCTGGTCGTCTTCCACCAGGCCCACTTTGGTTTCATGGGGTGTGGAAGACACAAACAATTCTTTTGTCATGCGAACTCCGGTTACGCCGCCAAAGCGGCGGTGAATTCACCGGCAGAGAGACAGGAAACTACAGGCAGGATGGAGCTTGGCGATGTCCGCCCCGGATAGAGGACGGCTGGGGCCACGGGGATTTCCCCGTAGCCGGATTCGCTGAAAAAACTGTGGAATCTTTAGCACTTATCGCACATGCGCCCGACTGGGTTTGTGACCGCTCTCTCAAATCTTCAACTGAAGATGCCTTCTTCTGAAGTTCCTCAGTACGAAGATCTATAAGGGGGCCGTTACCCGCCCGAGTGGCGCTTTCGCTTCAATCCTGCCCGGCCTCCCATCACCCACGGGCCGGTGTGTGCCCTCTTCATTCTTTACGCGAGGGCGAACGTAATCTTGAATCTTGTTGACGGCCGCGCATGGCAGATGCGGCGGCTGCCCTTGCCTTTTCCCCCTGCCTAGTTGACGAAGCGGCGCATACGGACGTTCATCACGATACCCAGCGCCAGAAACATAAACAGAACAGAAGACCCGCCATAACTCATTAGCGGCAAGGGTATTCCAGTGACCGGCATAAAGCCGACCACCATGCCAACGTTGACCAGAATGTGAAAGCTGAGAACTGCCACCACACCCATCACGATAAACACGCCAGCGCGGTCGGGCGCTGTTTGCGCGTTCTGGGTCAGACGCATCAGCACTATGAAGTATAGCAGCAGCAACGCCAGCGCGCCTACGAATCCGTGTTCTTCGGCGAACGCGGCGAAGATGAAGTCAGTCTGCGGTACGGGAAGAAAGGCCAAATGGGTCTGAGAACCGGCACTGCTGCCCCAAATGCCGCCAGAGCCTACCGCTATGAGAGATTGTATAACTTGATACCCGGAGCCCTGTTTATCGGCCTCAGGCTCGATGAAACTGGTCAAGCGGTCGCGCTGATACGGCTTGAGAACGTGCCAGGCTATGGGCATCATCAGCCCGGCCAGAAGCAAGACGGCCAGCGCTTGCTTCCAACTAACGCCGCCCAGGAACAATCCCATAATAGCGACCGGCAGGTAGGTCAGGGACGTGCCCAGGTCCGGCTGGGCGAGCACCATCAGCATGGGAAAGCCTACGAGCAGGCCGGCTTTGATGAAGTCCGGCCAGGTGAGTTCGCGCTGCGCCAGGTCCGCGAAGTACTTGGCCACCGCCAGAATCAGGATGAGCTTCACCCACTCCGAGGGCTGAAAGTGCGCTCCGCCCGGCATCTTCACCCAGCGGCGCGCTCCCAGATATTTCTGCCCGAAAACCAGCACCGCCATCAGCGAACCCAGCGAGGCGATATAGAACCAGTGAATGCGGTCGAGCAATACGCGGTAGTCCACCATGCTGAGCGCGAACATGGCAATCACGCCGCCGCCGATCCAGTAAAGTTGCTTGATGTGCGCCCCCGCGAATTTCGTGTGCATGGTGGCGCTGCGGATTTCCGTGACTCCCAGCCCGCAGATCAGCAGCACGAAGGCCAGCAGCAGCCAGTCGAAATCACGATATGACATGAAGCGGGGCATGAAAAATCAGCTTCTGGCTGTTGGCTCCTGACTCCTAGTGCCTGGTTGCTCGCTCGATAACCCTCAATCGCACTTCACCTCACGCCTCCGGACTGAGACCCGGCAACTGACGCCTGCGAACCCGGGTTCACCCAGACTCCCGGCGCTGCAGCGGCCAGCGGCGTCCGGGGACTGGAAACGCTCAGATCGAAGTGTCCTCCGTTCAGCTTGTCAGATGCTCCGTCCGTATCACTCCAGACCGCTCCGACGTCAACCTTGCCGTTGCTGGCTACCTTGGTCGGTTGGCGGCGCTGCTTGTCAACGTAAGCCTTGATCACCTGCGTCGCCAGGCGGGCGGCCAGCTTGCCGTGCTCGCCGCCTTCGAAAAGCGCAACCACGATTACGTCAGGATCACGCCGCGGCGTAAATCCGACAAACCAACCGTTCTGGGCAAACTCTTCGTTGTTGGCATGCTTCGCTCGCAATGCCAGGGAGACAACCTGCGCCGAGCCTGTCTTGCCGGCGATATCAATCCCGGGAATGTGCGCCGAAGGTGCCGTGCCCTCGGGCAGCAGCACTCTGGCCAGTGCGTCGGTGATGACGTCCCAGCCCTTCGGGTCAATGGGAATATTTTTTACGTCGGTATAGTGATTGACCTCGAGGTAGTTCGCCGGAAGGCCGGTCGGGTTTACGACGTGCGGCGTAACCAGACGGCCGTCCATAGACACCGCGGCCACTGCCCGCAACAGTTGGACCGGGGTAATGGCTACCGCCCCCTGTCCGATGCCGACAGAAATGGTTTCGCCGGCGAACCATTTCTGCTTGAAGTTGCGGATTTTCCATTCCTCCGACGGCATAACTCCGCTCACCTCATCGGGCAAATCAATACCTGTCTTTTGCCCCAATCCCAGCTCAGTCGCGTATTTTGCAATGCGGTCAATGCCGAGTTTTTCAGCCAGAGTGTAGAAGAAAACGTCGCAGGATTGATAGATCGCCTTGGTCAGGTCTACCTCGCCGTGGCCGCTTTTCACCCAGCATCCGAAGCGGCGCCCATAGAAGACGGCCCCGCCTGTGCAGTGAACATTCAGGGTTTGAGCAATGCCTTCCTGCCAACCCGCGACCGACATGATGATCTTGAACGTCGAGCCGGGCGCAAGTTGCGCCTGGATGGCTCTGTTCAACAGCGGCTTGTCGGGGTCGGTGACTAACTTGTTCCAGTCTGCCCGCGAGATTCGCACCGCAAAATCATTGGGATCGAAAGTGGGTCGGCTCACCATCGCCAGGATTTCTCCGGTATGGGGATTCATGGCAATGATGGCGCCGTTCTTGCCTTCGATGGCCTCCTCCGCGGCGATCTGCAAATCAATATCAATGGTCAGCTTCAGGTCCTTGCCCGGCTCCGCCGGCTTTTCATCGAGTTCGCCCACCTCGCGGCCGCGGCTGTTCACCAGCACCTGCCGCGAGCCGTTCTTCCCGATCAAAATTTGGTTGTACTCCAGTTCAACCCCAGATTTCCCCACTATGTCGCCGGGATCGTAGAGCTCCCACTGCGGCTGGTTGAGCATCTGCTCGCTGACCTCGCCGACATACCCAATCACGTGGGCCATGAAACCGTTGCGCGGATAGACGCGCCGGTAGGCCATGATGGTGTCGAGCTCAGGCAGTTCGTTGCGGTGGGCTTCGATGAAGGCCAGTTCGTCCTGGGTGATGTCGTCTTTGAGGTAGATCGGCTGGTACTGCGGCATGTTGGCGAACCTGCGTATGCGCTCCCGGACCTCGTTGGGATCGAGGTGCAGCCCGCGCGCGATCAGGTCGGCGTCCGCCAGAAGATCACGCGAGGAATCGCGCAGCAGCAGCGCGGTGAAAGAGGCGTAGTTCTCTACGATGACCCGGCCTTCGCGGTCGAGGATCTTGCCGCGCGGCGCCAGGATCGGCACATTGCGCACGCGGTTTTTTTCCGCCAGCGACGCATAGAAGTCGCTCTGCGCCACCTGCAGCCGCCACAACCCGTAAATCAGAAGCAGAAAAATGCCCAGGATCAGGTACTGCGCCGCAGTGAGGCGCATGGGCGGGACTTTTTCATCGCGGCCAAACATTTTTAGTCGTTAGTCGTCAGTCGTTAGCCAAGCATGTTTACTGCATTGTAAATCTTTTGCACACTCTGCTGTGCTTCTACCAACGATGACGAAGGACCATAGACGGCGGAGCCCCATACAGATCGCCGCTAATCCACTGAGAGCATTGGGGCTTGGCCAACGACTAACGACTAACGACCGACGACCAAAGACCAAAGACGGCCTTCATGCCCTCTGCTTAAACTTATCTAGCACCGCAAACAACGCCACCGCCAGCAGAGCATTGGCAAAGGCGCGGCCGAGCTCGTGCGGCCAGCTCCACTCCAGCGTCAACTGCACCAATCCGCGGGCCACGGTGAAATATACAATCTGGTGGACGATATAGAAAAACAACGTCACCAGAAAGCGGGAGCCCATATTTTCCACGTCCAGCTTGACGCCCAGTGAAGACGCGCCATAGCCCACCACCGTCTTGGCAATGCCGAACAGGCCGATGGGCTGGTGGGTCAACGAATCCTGGAACAGCCCGATCGCCGCGCCGGTGAGCAGGCCGGTGACCGGGTTTCGCCGCACTACGGCGAAGAAAATGGTCACCAGCAAGGGCAGGTCAAAAATCGACATGAAGGGCAGCCGCATCGGCAGAAACGCCTGCAGAAAAATGGCGAGCAGGGGAATCAAAATGGCCGCAGGAATACCGAATCGGTAAACCTCAATCTGGTCCTGTGATGTGTAAATGATGGGCACGCTATTCGGGCTTGCCCTCTGCCGGCGCCGAGTCAGCCTGGGGCGGGCTGGCAGACGGGGGCTGGGGGCGCTCCACATGGCCAGCCGGCGCAGCGGTTGTCTTGCCGCCGGCGTCCGATTGTGATGGGGCGGGTTTCGGGGCGGGGTGCGTAGCGGTAGCCGTGTTTTCGCTAGCAGCGGTTGCCGAGACGGCTTTGGTAGCTGCGGGCTTGGTGGCCGCGGCAGTAGTGCTTTGTGGACTCGCGGTGTGGCTCGGCGTACTCTGGGCGCTCTCTCCCGCGACCGGCTGGTTCGGAGCTGGAGTTTCGGGCTTGTCCGGCACCGAAGGCAAGCGCTGCGCCAGGATATCCGCGGCCCGGGTCGCCTTTTCGGTGACCTCCGGCGCCCTTTCATCGCGCTGCGTGATCACCAGCACTTCCTCCAGCTTGCTAAGGTCCACCGCCGGCCGCACCCGGATTCGCAGAAAGCCGTCTTTGCCGCGGGAGACTTTCGTCACCACGCCGACCGGCAGACCCTTGGTAAAGATCTCATCGCCGCCGCTGCTTAGCACCGCCTCGCCCGGCTGCACGTCTTCATCCGCCATGATTTTTTCCAGCACAACTTCTCCCGAGGGCGTGCCACGCAGAATTCCCTGCAGGCGGGACTTCTCCAGGATGGCCCCGACGCCGCTGCTCTGGTCGTCAATCAGCAGAACCTGGGACGTGCTGTTGAACACCCGCAGCACCTTGCCCACGATGCCGTCGGCGGTGACCACTGCCATATCGGGGGCAATGCCGTCGCGCGAACCCTTGTCTATGTAAACCGCGCGTGACTGCGGGCTGCCGCTGGCGCCGATCACCTGCGCCGCCACGGTGCGCGAAATAAATTGTTCTTTGAATCCCAGCAGAAGCTGCAGGCGGCGCGCCTGTTCGGCATCATCAATCAGGCGCACTTGCTGCAGCCGAAGACTCTGGATTTCTTCCTTTAGCTCGCGGTTCTCCTGGCGCACGCCGCGCAAGTAAATGTAGTTGTGCCACAGGCTGCCAACGCCATTCTGTAGCGAGACGATGGCCTTCTCCAGCGGCGTGACCGCACTGACCGCCCAGATACGGATCAGGCGCGTGGACTCGCCATCGGGCGACCGGCGCACCTGCACGGCCAGGCCGATCACCTGCGCAAATAAAACCGCCACCAGGATGCTGACGTTGCGGTAACGGGAGATGAGTGTTTCCATAACTCAAAAGGTCGTTAGTCGTTGGTCGCTGGCCAACTTACCCTGAGTTCCGAGCTTGAGCCCACACCTAGGAATTGGCGGCGTACGGAGTCGCTGGCCAACGACTAACGACAAATGGCCAACGGCTGCTTTACTCAATTGAAATCTTGCGCAGCAGCTTGAAGTCGCTGAGCATTTTGCCAGTGCCCAGGACCACGCTGCACAGCGGATCGTCGGCGATGGAAACCGGCAGGCCGGTTTCTTCGCGGATGCGCTTGTCCAGGTTCTTGAGCAGCGCCCCGCCGCCGGTAAGCACAATGCCGCGGTCGCTGATGTCGGCAGACAACTCAGGTGGCGTGCGCTCCAGCGCGACGCGGATCGCATTCATGATGGTGGAGACGCATTCGCTGAGCGACTCGCGGACTTCGCTGTCATCCACGGTGATCGTCTTGGGCACGCCCTCGATCAGGTTCCGGCCCTTGATCTCCATGGTGAGCGGCTTGTCCAGCGGGTACCCCGAACCGATCTCCATTTTGATCTGCTCGGCGGTGCGCTCGCCCACCAGCAGGTTATATTTCCGCTTCAGATAATTCATGATGGCTTCATCCATCTGGTTCCCGGCCATCCGCACTGAACGCGAATACACGATGCCGCTGAGAGAAATGACGGCAATGTCAGTCGTCCCGCCCCCAATATCCACCACCATATTGCCGGAAGGCTCGGTGATCGGAAGTCCAGCGCCAATCGCCGCCACCATCGCCTGTTCCACCAGATGCACCTCGCTGGCCTTGGCCCGATAGGCGGAATCCATCACCGCCCGCTTTTCCACCTGGGTGATTTCCGAAGGCACTCCGATCACGATGCGCGGATGCACCAGCATCTTGCGGTTGTGCGCCTTCTGGATGAAGTAGTTGAGCATTTTCTCGGTGACTTTGAAGTCGGCAATCACACCATCTTTCATCGGCTTGATGGCTACAATGTTGCCCGGCGTGCGGCCCAGCATCTCTTTGGCTTCTTTGCCCACGGCTTCCACTTCGTTGGTGTTCTTGTTCATGGCCACGATGGAAGGCTCGTTGACCACGATGCCTTTCCCGCGCGCATAAACCAGAGTGTTAGCCGTGCCCAGATCAATGGCCAGGTCGCTGGAGAAAATGCTGAACAGCGACCGCATGTTGTGCAGGCCCGAACTGCTGGAATGAAATCCGTTGGATGACATACGCGAAGTCTTCTCTCTCTATCTTCTGGTCTTCTCTATCGTCTGGGGCCGCGGTCCTTTTCAGGATGAGCGGTTTATTATCGTCTCGGTCGGGGGCCGATCTTTAGTTCTGAAACTCAATTCTATGGGATAACCCTTAATCTTACTCGCAAACGAAAGGTCTTGCCCCTAAGAGGCGTGCCGATTTGGCTGCACCCTCACTGGATCACGACCTTCTTCTGCTTGGTATTGACACCACCACGCGCGTTTTGCGCGGTAATGGTGATGACGCTTTCACCATCCGGCATGGGTGGCGTGAAGTAGTGAAACGTGCCGTCATTGCTCACCAGCGGCACCTCGCGGCCGTTCACCATCACCCGCGCCCCCACTTCGGTCTTACCAATCACTTCAATCACATGCCCGTGCTGAACGAACGGATCCAGCTCCAGATTGATGGCCGCCGTCTCCTTGCCTTTCGGAATGATGGTGAATCGGTTGCGCTCGCTCTCGAGCGACTCCTTGCCGACATCGTCATAAGATTGCACCATCCAGTAGTAGGCCCCTTCCGTGAGGCCGGAGACGACCACATCGGCCGTATCCACCTTGCGGTCCACCACATCAGACGAAAAGTATGCGTTGCGCGAAATTCGCAGCCGGTAGCCCACTGCATTCTTCATCGGCGTCCAGGAAAACTCCACCGGCTTGGTTGCGCCCGAGGCGAAAATCGGCATCATGTTGGCGGGCGAGATGGGCGTCGGAGGCCCGGGTTGCCGCAATTTCGCCATGCGCGGCGAATCCGCCTCGAAGCTGACCTTCTCCCAATCGGAGAGGCGGACCGTCTCGCCGTTACGCGTCACTTCGCCGGTCCCTTTTTTCATGAGAATTTCATGCTGGTCGGCCTTGGGATCGTTGTGCACCATCGCCGCGCTTTCCGGGGCCAGCGATGCGGTCGCCCCGGCCACGATCACCTGCGACTTCGAGCCCTGGGCATAAGTCCCGGTGGAAAGATCCACCGTACCGGTGCTCACGGAAACTGCCACGTTGGTCTGCTGTTTCTCATTGGCGGAATTCTCTTCGATCGCAATCAGCGAATCCTGCTTCACCGTGTAGTTGGTGCCGTCTCCGAAGACGATCTTCGCCATGCCCTCGCCGCTGGTCTGCACGATGTCGCCTTTTTCCAGCGGCACGCTGTAATCCGCCGCAATCCAGGAGTTGCTGTTGCCTTTCTTCACCCGCACCGAGCCGTCCAGGGCGGTGAAGTGCGCCTGCTGCGAACTCATGCCGGTGAGTTTTCCGGGCTTGCCCGCCGCGCCGGCGACCCATTCCAGAACGTTGCCTGCGGCCTTGACACTCTTCTCGGTCAGATCGGGAAAAGCAAAGTGCAATACCACCAAAAGCAGAGACACGACGGCCGCAACCGCCAGCAAGACGCTGCGATAGGTAACCGTCTTCCAGGCAATGTGAATTCCCGGCTTTTGCGTTGACGACACGAAGGCCTAAACCCAGTAAACTCTAGAGAATATGGGGTATTTGCGAGGTTATCACAAGCCTAACGGCCCAAACACGGCTTATTACTTTAGACACATCCCTCCAGGGGGCATGTCCGCAAGTCACCGCCCTCTAAGGCGCAGGATGGAGAGAGCAAAGCACAGACAAGAACTACCAAGAGAACGGCGCATGGAATACCCCCAGAGTCTCAAGCGCTGGCTGCCGCCCGAGATTTGCCCTTGCGGCCGCCGAATGGGAGCGGCACATCTGGGAATAATTGGCCGCGTGGAAGGAGGGGGATCTGGGATCAGCATGCCGGCCCGAGGCAGGATGGTGTGGCCGGCATACCTGGGCCAGCCATCTGCGTTGAGCGAAGAGATGGCGCCGGGTCCCAAGCACGCACCCGCACAATGAAAAGAAACAGGCCGAAGTAGGCCACGCCTGCCACGCATTCGTGTGCCAGCCACCAGGGCAGGCCTCTGGTCATAGCAATAAAGCCGAGTTCCAGGCGCACGATGTTCAACACGA